>ERZ827496.187-NODE-187-length-91823-cov-6.896642_pt1 | contig 91823 bp, 101 predicted proteins | sample MGYA00519769_ERZ827496 | MGnify/ENA primary metagenome ERZ827496 (study PRJEB31778, sample SAMEA3449327) | human gut metagenome | biome: human gut; feature: human-associated habitat; material: faeces | place: United Kingdom | collected 2010/2012 ...
TGTTCTTGCTTCATATCTACCAATGTAATATCCTCCATTTGCTTTTACGCTATTTGTAAAGTTGACTATATTTTTTGCGACTGTATTTCCTTTACTTTCTGTTTCACTAAAATATGAATTTATTACTTCATTATTTTTTTCTGTTGGCGTTCCATCACTTGCAAATGTATATCTGTTTAGTTTTATTTCTGTTTTTGTTCCATCTTCTTTTGTTATTTTTCCAACTGGTACCCAAACAAATTGGCTTCCTGCTGTTGCTGTTGGTTTTCCATCTTTATCAACTGTTGCATCTTCTATTACAATTCCTTTGTCAACTGTTGTTGCATCTCCTGTAACTTTAAATCCAGCTGGGATAACTATTTTGTTCCCTTTTTCGTCTACTATTTCTGTATTTTTATCTGTGCTAAGTGGTTTTCCTTTTTTTATTGCTTGTTTTACATCTTGTGGTAAATAATTGCTTATTTCTTCTTCGTAACTATCTAATTTTGTGTTTTGGTCTAGTTCCGCATTTGCTGATTTTTGTTTTGCATCTTTTGCTTTTTGAAATATTCCAGTATTTGTTAATGCAGAAATTGAAATCCCTGCTAAAATAAGCAAAACCACTATAGTCACTACTAATGCAACAAGTGTTATACCTTTATTCTTTTTCCTTAACATTATTATACAATCCTCCTACTTTTAATTTTTCTAATTGTTTCTATTTAAAAATTTTTTAATCCTTATAATTTCCTCCTCTCTAATATTTTAAATTAAAACACTGTTATTTAAAATATTTTTTCATTTGTATTTTTTATAAATATGCATTTAGTCCATACAATATTAAATGCGAATTTTGTCGTATTACATTTCCATTTTACCATAACCAAAACAGTAGTTCAACACTTTTAGATGTGGTATCAATTTTTTAACAAAAATGTCATATTACTGTAATATTTTTGTAATATTTAAGATTTTAATTAAAATTTTGCTATTTTTTGTAAGTATATTTTGTCTAATTTTTAAAATAATATTAATAGATTTTTAAAATCAATTTTACATTAAAAAATAAAAGGAGGAACTACAATGAACAAAAAAATTTTAGTATCTTTATCAATTATATTATTCACCATATTTTCATTCACAATCTGTCAAGCAACAGATGATGTAATGAAAGGTGCCACAAATAATATACGTAATTTTGTTGGTGGTGTTGAAAATACTGTAGAAAATGCAGCACTTGGTGCTTCAAATGTATCAAAAAATATTACAAGTGGAGCAGAAAATAAAATGGATGCTGTCCATACTGATTCTACTATGGGTACTGGATATAATGCTGCACGAACAAGTACAGATACTACCACTGTTGCAGGAATGTCTCAAACTGCTTGGACTTGGCTTATATTAGGTGTTGCTGCTATTGCTATTATTGCAGTTGTTTGGTATTATTCTATGCAATTTACTAATACTGGAAGTAAAGGTAATAACAATAATGATGATGAATAATATTTAGTAGGATTTATTTGCAGTTTTTATTTATTCGTGTTATACTCTTATTATATAAATCAAGCACACCTTTGTGTTGCTGAATTTGATTTTAAATTATTATATAGAATTGAGGTATACATGATGTCTAATGATAAATTAATTGCAAAGAATCCTACTGCATTTCATAATTACAATATAGAAAACAAATTGGAAGCAGGTATTGTGCTTTCTGGTACAGAAATTAAATCAATAAGAAATGGAAAAGCAAATCTAAAAGATAGTTATGCTATTATAAAAAATAATGAAGTTTATATTGTTGGGTTACATATTAGTCCTTATGAACATGGAAATATCTTTAATAAAGATCCTTTACGTGATAGAAAGTTGTTGTTGAATAGACGTGAAATTAATAAATTAATTGTTATGACTAAGCAAAAAGGGTACAGTCTGGTTCCTTTAAATATGTATTTTAAAGGTAGTTTAGTTAAGGTTGAACTTGGTGTTGGTAAAGGGAAAAAACTTTATGATAAACGTGAAGATATTGCTAAAAAAGATGCTGAAAGAAGAATGTTACAACATATGAAAAATCAATAAATTTAATATTTAAAAGAGCCTATAAGCAAATAATAAATTTATTTACTGGCTCTTTTATTTATTTATTAGAATTTTATTTTTGTATTTCTCCAATTAAATCATAATTGCTTACTTCTATTATTTTACAGTTCACAAAATTGTTTAATATTGTATTTTCATCTAAATCCTTATTGTTTTTGATATAAACAAGCCCATCTTCTTCAGGTACATCTTGCATAGTTCTGCCTATAAAATATTTTCCATCAAAAGACATATCTTCTACTAAAACTTTATAATTTTTTCCAATTTTATTTGTTAATATTTCTTTTGATATTTCTTGTTGTGCTTCCATAATTTTGTTGTATCTTGCTTTTTTTGTATTGCCATGTATTTGGTCAGGAAGTTTTGCAGCAGGTGTTCCCTCTTCTTTTGAATACATAAAGGTTCCTAACTTATCGAATTTTGTGTTTTTTACAAATTCTAAAAGTTCTTCAAAATTTTCTTTTGTTTCACCTGGGAAACCAACAATTAAACTTGTTCTTAATGTTACGTCTGGTACTTCTTTTCTTATTTTTTCTATTATTTTTGTGACGTCTTCTTTGCTTGTTCTTCTATTCATTTTTTTCAATATTGGATTTGATATATGTTGAATTGGAATATCAAAATATTTTGCAATTTTGCCATTAGTTGCTACAACATTTATTAATTTGTCTGTAATTCCTTCTGGATATGAATATAAGAATCTAATCCATTCTATTCCTTTGACCTTACTTATTTTTTCTAATAATTCTGCAAGTTTGCTTTCTCCATATATGTCAACACCATATTTTGTTGTGTCTTGTGCAATTACAATTAATTCTTTTATTCCTTTTTTTGCAAGCATTTCCGCTTCGTCTAAAATGTCTTCCATTTTTCTACTAACAAATGGTCCTCTTATGTATGGAATTGCACAATATGTGCATTTGTTGCTACATCCTTCTCCTATTTTTAAATATGCATAGTTTTTTCCTGTTGTAACAACTCTTTCCATAAATTCATTATATGTTGGCATTGGAAGTGGTTTAATTTCTGATATTTTCTTAATAGTTTTTGTTTTTGATTTTTCAACTATGTCTCTTTTTATTAAGTCTTCTATTTTGTCCCATAGTTTGTTATATTCATCTATTTTTATAAACAAATCTACTTCTGGTAATAGTTTTACTAAGTCATCATAATATCTTTGTACCAGACATCCCATTGCTATTAGATACTTACACTTTTTCTTTTTATATTCTGCCATTTCTAAAATTGTGTTTATTGCTTCTTCTTTTGCAGATTCTATAAATCCACATGTGTTTACTACTAATATTTCTGCATCATTTGGATTGTTTACTATTTCATAATGGTTGTCTTTAAATAGCCCAATTGCTACTTCTGTATCTATTAAATTTTTGCTACATCCTAGTGATATAAATCCTACCTTCATTTTTTCCTCCCGGAAGGGATTTAGGGACGTTCCTTAAAATCCCTTTATAACGGGATTAATGGACAATCCTTAAAGTCCCTAATATTACTATTTTCATATTTTTATTTGTCAATCTTTATATTATTCTTTATGACTACATATATGTTTTCTTGTTAATTCCATTAAATCTAGTTTTGTAAAACCTTCTACTTGCGTTTTTGTTCTGTCTTTTTTTAGGCATTCTTTTAATAAATTTTCTATTTTTTCTTTATTATTTTCACTTTTCATGTCAATGTAATCTATTATTATAATACCACCAATGTCATGAAGTCGTAGTTGCCTTGCTATTTCTATTGTTGCTTCTTCATTAACTTTGTAAATTGTTTGTTCTACATTTTTTGTTCCTGTATATTTTCCTGTGTTTACATCAATTGCTGTTAGTGCTTCTGTTTTATCTATAGTGATAAATCCTCCACATTTTAGCCAAATTTTTCTATTTTCTAGTTTTGCTATTTCTTTTTTTAAGTCGTATTTATCTAAAACATCCTCATTTTCTTTTAGTTCTACAACCATATTTTTTAAATAGTTATTGTCGTTTTTTATTTCTACTATTTTTTCATATTCTTTTTTGTCATTTACTGTTATTTTTTTTATTGAATCCTCTGGTAAATCTATTATCATTTTTTGTACTATATTATTTGCTTTTAATAATATGCATGGTTTATTTGATTTGTAATTGTCAAATTTGTTTTTTATATCATTCCATTTTTTTTCAATACTTTTTATTTCTTCTATTATTTCGCTTTCTTTTCCTACTGCGGATGTTCTTATTACTGCTCCATTGCCTGTACTTAAATTTTCTTTAACTAATTTTTTTAGTCTTTGTTGCTCTTTTTTATCTTCTATTTTTTGTGATACTGTTATTATATCTGTATTTGGCATTATAGCAATGTATTTACCTGGTAAATTAATATGTGTGGAAATTCTTGCTCCTTTTAATTGATTACTATCTTTTTTTACCTGTACAAGGATTTTTTGTCCTTTTTTTATAACTGTGCTTATGTCTGTTTTTATTTCTTTATGTTCTTTGCTTTCGTCAACTTTGTCTAATATGTCTTTTAGATGTATAAAACTGTTTTTTTCTGTTCCAATGTTTACAAATGCTGATTGCATTCCTTTAACAATGTCTTTTACAATCCCTATATATATATTTCCTTCTTTTCTAATACTTTCTTCATCTAAGTAGTATTCTACTAATTTTCCATTTTCAACTAGGGCTATTTCTTTTTGTTCTTTACTTTTGTTAATAATTATTTCTAGCATATTTTTTCCCTTCTAATTAAACTTGTTCATTGCAATATCTATTCCATTTTTCAGAATTTCTTCTACTGCTTCTGCTGCTTTGTGTGTTCCTTCTTTTAAAATTTTTTGTTCATCTTCTGGAACCTTCCCTATAACGTAATTAATCATGTCACTTTTGAATTCTGGTTGTCCTATCCCTACTCTTATTCGTGCGAAATCTGTTGTATTTAGTTCTTCTACAACTGACTTCATTCCATTGTGTGAACCGGCTCCACCTTTTTTTCTTAATTTTATTTTTCCTTTTTCTATGTCAATGTCATCATATATAACAATAATTTCTTTTGGTTCAATATTATAGAAATTTACCACTTCTTTTATTGATTCTCCACTTAAGTTCATATATGTTTGTGGTTTTAATAATATTACTTTTTTTCCTTGTATTATTCCTGTTTCATATAATCCCTTGAATTTTGATTTTGTTATATTTATATTGTTTTTTTCTGCTACTTCATTTATTGCATCAAATCCCATGTTGTGCCTTGTGTGTGCATATTCGTTTTCTGGGTTTCCTAATCCAACTATTAAATACATTTTTCTTGTATAATCAATTGTCTATTTTTTAATTGATTAACCCCTTTCTTTTATATTAACTTCTTTTGTCTTTAAAGAATTTGTTAAATATTCCTTTCTTGCTATTTGATTTTGTATTTTCTTTTTTGTTTGAATCTGTTTTTTCTATTTTTTCATCATCTTCTTCTATTTCTTCATCTTCGTCATTTTCGTCTTCGTCATCATACTCGTCTTCATACTCATCATCATATTCGTCTTCATCATCTTCATATTTGTCCTCGTACTCGTCATCAAATTCTTCTCCGTCATCTTCAAAATTGTCGTCATATTCGTCTTCATATTCTTCGTCTTCTTCATAGTCATCTTCGTATTCTTCGTCATTTTCGTATTCATCTTCATATTCTTCTTCATCTTCGCAGTATTCTTTTTCATTGTCTGCTTCGTCATATTCATCGTCGTCATCAAATTCAAATTCTTCTACATATTCTGTGTCTTCGTCTGAAATTTTTGTTTTAAAGATGTCATCTTCTATTTCTGTTTTTTCCTCTATTTCTTCTTTGTTTTCTTCTTGAGGTTGGAATTCTGATAAGTCTTTTCCAAATTTTTGTGTTACTTCATTTTGAAATACATCATAAATGTTTTTTATTTCTTCAATTCTCCAATAGTTTGAGTTTATTATTGCTCCGGCATTTACTCTTATATTGTTTACTTCTTCTTCAAAGTTTTTTTCTTTGTCTTCTATATTTTTTAGATATTCTTTGTTATACAATTCTTTGTATGCTTTTTTGCTTGATTTATTAGTAATTTCACGTATGATTAATTCGTATAATTTTCTAACTTGTTCCATATCTGCAGTGAAATTTTCGCAAGCCTCTTCCATTAATTTATTGTGAATCTTGATTCCATTTATTGTTGACATTCTTTCATTGTCTAAGAAACTTACTATATATAATTTCATGGCTTTTAAAAATGCTAGTTTTGCACTGACATCACGTAATGTTTTATTGTATTTGTCCATTTTTATGTCGTCATTATTTAGTTCTGTTAATAACCTTCTTGTTTTTTCAAATATAGCCATATAGCATTCTGCTTCTCTTCTGGCTATTGTGATTCTTGTGTTTACGGCATTTTCTATTATTGCTTTATTGAATGGTATTCTTTCGTCTTTACCATTTTCTATCATTATTTCTATTATATTTGTTTTTACTGCTTCTTCGTCTGTGCTTATAAATGTTTTGATATTTTTAACCATTTCTTTGTCTATTTCTTTAAAATCATTTGTTATTTTTTCAATTAATTGTAGATGTTTCTTTTCTTCTGCTCTTTTGTCTTTTGAGCACGCATTTCTGTCTTGTTGTTTTTGTTCAAATTCTGTTATTGTTTTTATATATTTTTCTCTTATTTCTTCTAGTTTTTGATTGTTTTCTGAAACAGTGGTTTCTATTTTTAGTAATTTTTTTTCTATAACTTCTGGTTCATCTTCTAGGTTGTCAAATAGTTGGTTTCTGTCTTCTTCTAATTTTATGTTAGATTTATATAATTTTTTTTGTTCTTGCTGAATTTTTCTTATTTCGTTTGCTGTTTCATCAAATTCATTTATTACTTTATCTTCTTCTTCAAGTATAGATTGGTACTTTTGTATTTCTTCTGTTATTTCTTTGTAATCTTTATATATTGTTTTTAAATTAGGTTTTTTGTCAAATCCTAATATTGTGTTAAAATTTTTTTCTAATACTATTGCACTTCTTTCATACATTTGTGGTACCTCCGGCTAATCTCAATTTTTTTACATTTTATCACCTTTATAATAAAAAAACAAGTGTATTTATGCTTTTTTTGTTGTGGTTATATTTCCGTGGTACTCCGTACAACTGTTGCATTATCTGGTATGTTTTTTAATACTACGCTATTTGCTCCTATTTTAACATTGTTTCCTATTTTTATTGGACCCAAAACTTTTGCTCCAGAGCCTACCATTACATTATTTCCTATATCTGGATGTCTTTTGTATTTGTCTTTTCCGGTTCCTCCGAGTGTACTATTGTGGTATATTGTACAATCATTTCCTATTGTTGCAGTTTCTCCGATTACTACCCCCATTCCATGGTCAATTAATAGTCTTCTTCCTATTTTTGCACCAGGATGTATTTCTATTCCTGTTATATGCCTTGCAATTTGTGATATTAATCTTGCTAAAAAATATAGGTTCTTATTGTATAAAAAATGTGCTATTCTATGGAAAAAGATTGCGTGAAAACCTGGATACAGAATTATTGCTTCTAACACGTTTCTACATGCTGGATCTTTTTCTTTTATATTTTTTGCATCTTCATATAAACTTTTTATGATATTTTTCATTTACATCACCTATTATATTGTATGATGTTCGTTTTTGGACTGTTCTTTTGCGTACATCATTGAAAAATGCCTCTTTTAAGAGGACATTTTCTATTTTCCTATAAATATTTGAACATACACTTTTCCATATTTATTGCTTTTTATAACACCTATTCCTGTATAGTTAAAAGAAGAATTTAAAATATTTGCCTTATGTCCAGATGAATTCATCCAGGCTGTAACGGCTGCACTATTACTTGAATTTCCTGCAATATTTTCTCCGGCAGTTTTATATGATACTTTAAAACTATTCAACATATCAAATGGAGAACCGTAAGTTGGTGAATTATGTGAGAAGTAATTATTGTCTACCATATCTTTTGCTTTTATTCTTGCAACATTTAAAACTTCAGAATCCATTTTTAATGCAGTTAATCCATTATTAGTTCTTTGCTTGTTTATTAAATCAAAAACTTCCTTTTCATCACTACTCATTGTACTTGTGTTTGTTGTGTTTCCAGAACTTGAACTACCTGAACTTGTGCTTCCTGATGTCGTTCCACCACTTGAGTTTGGATAAATTGCTTTTACATATTTTTTGCTTACTGCTCCTACATAATCACCTTCAACCTGAACGATATACCAATCTCCAACTCCTGCAAATACTCTTATGTATTCATTTTTCTTGACTGTTGCTACTATATTGTAATTAACACCTGGGCCACTTCTAACATTTAAAATTGTTGCTGTTACTAATCCCGTTGAAAAATCAACTTTGTAGTAATGCTGCATTCCAAATGATTGCGTAAATATACATATTACCATAACAAACAATATTGCACTGCTTATTTTGAATATTGTTTTCTTTCTTATACTAATAATTTTCATACAACATCCCCTTTCTATATAATGTCTATACGTATTGTTTGTCTTTTATGTCATTTTATGTCCTTTGGGTGACTGTTCTTAAAAGGTCTTCTTAATTTTTTCTTACTCCTTCTATGTGTATGAATCTTATTTTTTCATAATTATATTCTAATATTCTTTTATTAAATGAATCAAATGTATGTGAACTAATAAATACTTGATTTAAATCTGTGTTATCTTCTATTTTTACTATGACTAAACTATGTGAGAATTTATCTCCATCAAATGAAAGTTGTGCTATATCTCCTAATGCAATTTTATCCTGTCCTACTTCATTTCCATATGGACCTACTGATTTATTTTTAGTCAAAAAATTGTGTAAGAATTCTACACCACTCCATGATGGTGATTTGTTGTTTCCGTTAATATAATACCATCCATTTTGTTTTGAATAGTTCATTACTTTTGAGCCTGCATATATGCATTGTGACACAAAACTTGTGCAGTCTCCTCCTACATTATCAAAATTATAATATTGTGGGTTTCTTCCATATGCCCATTTTCTGGCATATTCGATGACATTATTTCTATTGTAAGGTATTTCTTTCATATTGCATCCTTCTTATTTGAAAATGTCCTTTTTGATGGCAAATGTCTCTCTAAAAAGCCAAAAGAATACTAATAGTATTTTAGTATTCTTCTATTTTTACATAAACTTTATCTTCTATGGCATATTTCTTTTCTACTTCTAATTTTGTAATTTGATTATCATCCTTAAAGGCAAATTTGTTCATACTGTCTAAAATTGCTTTTACAATGTTGTCTATATCTGGTTTTTTGGTTGGACTTATATTGTTTTCTAACATTTCGTTTATGTCTGATTTTTTGGTTGTTTTTGGTATTGAAAAATATGCTATTATATTTACTTTTATTCTTCCTTCTAAGGCTTTAAATCGTGGATATTTTAGTAAAAAATATTGTTCTACTAATGCTTCGTAGTCTTTTGTTCTTGTTGGCGTGTAGACTACTCCTGTGTATGAGTTTAGTCTCGGTCTTCCTTTTCCTATTACTTTTCCTGGTACTTCAAATTCGTATATCATTTGTTTTCTCCTTGTATTATATTAAATTTTCTGGGTTTAGTGCTTGTAATTCTGGTAATACAAATATTCCATCTTTTCTGATTAGGGCATCATCAAAATATATTTCTCCTCCGCCATATTCTTTTCTTTGAATATTTACTATATCCCAATGAATACTTGATCTATTTCCATTGTCACTTTCTTCTAGTGCATCTCCTGGTGTAAAGTGAAAACTTCCTTTTATTTTTTCGTCAAATAGTGTGTCTCCAATTGGTCTTTCTACATATGGATTTAGTCCAAATGCAAATTCGCCAATATAACGTGCACCATCATCAGTGTCTAATATTTTATTTATCATTTCCGTATTATTTGCTGTTGCTTTTACTATTTTTCCATTTTCAAATTCAAATCTTATATTATTGAATGTATATCCATTATATGTTGTTTCAGTATTGTATGTGATAAATCCATTTACACTTTCTTTTACAGGAGCGGATGCTACTTCTCCGTCTGGAATATTGAATGTTCCCATGTATTTTTCTGCTGATATTCCTTTTATGCTAAATGTTAAATCTGTACCAGGTCCTACAATATGTACTTTATCTGTTTTATTCATTAAATCTTTTAAATTATCCATTGCTTTTGACATTTTTGAATAGTCTAAATTACATACATTGAAATAAAAATCTTCAAATTCTTCTAATGTCATTTTGCTCATTTGTGCCATCGAATTATTTGGATATCTTAATATACACCACTTTGTTCTTTTTACTCTTTCTTCAAAATGTACAGGTACTGTGTAATATTTGTTGTACATATTCATTATTTTGCTGTCTATTTTTGATAATTCTGATGTGTTTGATGTTGCTCTTATTCCTATATATGCGTCCATATCTTTCATTCTTGTTTCATCGTGTTTTCCATATAGTTTGATTTGTTCTTCTGTTGCGTTTTCTAACATTATCCTTAATAGTTCGTAATTTACTATGTTGAAATATGGTTTTGCTTTCATTTGTTCTGCTTGTCTCATAAGTTCTTTTGCTAATGGTATCCCGTCTTCTCCTAATACCTCTATTAGTATGTTGTCGTTTTCTTTTAAGTCTATTGAGTATGTTAATAAATTGTGTGCTAATTTTTCTATTCTTATATCTTTCATTTTTATTTTTCCTTCCGTTTTTTTGATATTTTATCATATAAATTTAAAAATTAAAAGTATTTTTTATTCTAAAAGTCGTTAGGAAAATGTGTGTGTTATGTTCAAAAGTCCTTCGTAAAATGTGTAAGTTCTTTTGAAAAGTCATTAGAAAAATGTGAGAAAATTCAAAAAAGTCCTTTGATTTTTGTGTAAATATAGACACTATGTTTTTTGTCATAGTGTCTATTTCATTCTAAATTTTTCATCCATTGTTTTTCTTCCTTTTTTATATAATTTATATTTCAACTAAATATTCTTTTAAAAATTCTACAACTCCATTTTCATTATTTGTTCTAGAAGTAATATAATCGGCTTGTTCTTTAACTTCTGGCAAAGCATTTTTCATAGCAACACCAACACCACACTTTTTAAGCATATCAACATCATTTAAGCCATCGCCAAATGCAATAATATTTTCATTTAAAATTCCTTCTAATTTTGCAACTTCAGCTATTCCTTTGTATTTTTCAACACCTTTTTGAGCGATTTCTAGCCATTTAACTTCACCAAAACTATCTTGCATAATTTCTACTTTTAACATTGGAAATTTTTTTGTAAATATTTTTAAATATTCTTCTACAAATTCATTATTAATAAATGATACTGATACATGTATTATTTCGTTTATATTCTCTAAAAATTCAGTTATATTAACTGTTTGGTCATAATGGTGTATCTTATTTCTATCACATATATTTATAGTCATAAATTTGTCTTTATCATAATACGAAGCAATATTCTCTACAATTTCTTTTGACAAAACATGTGCATATACTTCTTCCCACTCTTTGTTTATTTCATTATTTTTAAAAACGGCTGCTCCTGCGTCACTAACAATATAATTTGTAAACTCTGCTCCATCTGTTCCAACAAGCGCTCTGTTTAAAATTCTTCCTGTTGCTATTGTTATTATATATCCTTTTTCTTTTAATTTTTGTAAATGTGATTTTGTTACCTCACTTACTATTCCGTCACTGTTTAATAGTGTTCCATCCAAATCTAATGCAATTAATTTTTTGTCCATTGCAATCTTCTTCCTTTTTTTAATTTTGATAATATTATTTTTCCATTTTATTTTATAATTATTCTATAATTCATATATATTGGCTTTTAGAATTATTTTTTGTATTTTTGTTTTATCATCTAATGAAATATTCCATCTGCTTCCTGCAATACTTCTTTTAATTTTGTCTTCTTTAGTAGGAGCTCCTAATAATTTGTTGAGCTGTTTTTGTAAATTTACTTTGTTTGTATATATTGATAGCATATTTTCACTATACAATACATTTATTGTTGTTTCTGTTTCTGATTTGTTTGGTTCCTTGTATATTTTTTCCATAATTTGCTCCCATTGCTAAAATTTTTATTCTACTTAAGAAAATGTCTTTTGCACATATTCTATATTTTTCTTTTGTTTTATATTTTATCACTAAAATATGTACTTGTTTCTTGTAAATCTTCAAAATTATGTTGTCTCAAAATTTCATATGTAATAATTGCAACAGAATTTGACAAATTCAATGACCTTAAAGTTGGTAACATTGGTATTCGTATTGTTTTTTCGTCTAAATATTTTTCTAGTAAAGGTTCTGGTAACCCTTTTGTTTCTTTTCCGTATAATACAAATACTTCGTCCATTGTTGAATAGTCTATGTCTGTATATTTTGTAGTTCCTTTTGTTGTTGCAAAAAACATATTGTTTTCTTCTGGTTTGTATTTATTTAAAAAATCTTCTAATGATTTATGTTCTTCTATGTCTAACTTGTCCCAATAGTCTAGCCCTGCTCTTTTTACTGATTTTTCGTCTATTTTGAATCCTAGTGGGTGCACTAAGTGTAGTTTGGCTCCTGTTATTGCACATGTTCTTGCTATATTCCCAGTATTTTGTGGTATTTCTGGTTCTACCATTACTATATTTAATTTCATTTTTATTACCTTCTTTTTATTTTAAATTATACATTATTGTTTTCACATTTTATCATAAAAAATTAAAAAAAGAAAGCGTTTTGCTTTCTTAATTTGCATAAATTTGCCGTTTTTAGTTACTGTTTTTATTCGAAAATTATTTTTCCTTTAATTCTTCTAACCTTTTTATTTTCAAATTATTTTTTTCTATATAACATTCATATATGTAGTCAGGATTTTCATAATACATGCTACTATTGTTCTTTATTCATATAACATACATGTATTAAAATAAATTACTGTTTTTTCTAAAATACCATATTTGATATAGAACACAAAGTATTATTACTGGAATTGTAATTATTCCAAAATATCTAAATGAAAACATTATGCATAAATACTTATAAACTGCTTCAAATCCAAAATATAATGGACAATCTATTCCGCTCATCATTACAATTTTAAATCCCCAAAAATAACTTTTTATACAATTAAATATTATTACACAAAATGGTATAAATGAAATTAACAACATAACCATATTCTCCTATAATTTTAATCTTTTTCAATAAAAAATTTATTGACTGTACTTATAAATAATATCAAATAAGAAATTGATACTAAAAAACCACCTAAAACATCACTTGTATAATGAACACCTAAATAAATTCTACTTACACCGATGGCACAAATCAAAATGCTCAAAAGTACAATTGAAATCCATTTAACATATTTATTTTTTACATATTTATAAATTAAATATATTAGATATCCATAAAACGCCATACTTACCATAGAATGACCTGATGGGAAACTGTAACCTGTTTCTTCGATTATTCTAAATTCTGTGGGACGTGGTCTTTGTAATATTCTTTTTAATAGTTGATTTAATACCGTAATTATTACCAAATTTGAAAATATAGATAGCCCTATTTTTTTATTTTTTATTAATATAAATAGTATCACTGTTAATGTAATTAAAAATATTGCTCCGCCAAAGTTTGTGATAAATTTGGCTATTGGTGTTGCAAAGTCTGATATTAAAAATGTTGATATTATTTTGTAGCCAATTATATCTCCATTCATTATTTCTTTATTGAATACATCTTCTGCTAATGCTAGAAATCCGATTAATGCTATAAATAACACAAGCCATTTAAAGTTTTTCTTTGTAATTTCTTTTATTTTTTCTTTCATTTTTATATAATTTCCTCCTAATAATTTCTTTATATATTAATTAGACTTTCTGAAAAAATTAATGTGAATGTAGAGCCTTTACCTTGTTTGCTTTCTAATTATAATAGCATATATTGAACCAATCATCAATCCTATTATTAAATAAATTGTTTGTGATCTGTATTTTTCTAATGCTTTTTTAACTGCTTTTATAATAAGTGCAATTCCTGCTATAATTCCTAACCCAAATACAAATAGTACTGGTATATATGATAAATTGAAATGTAATGTTTCTTTTATTCCTGTGATAATTGGCATGTATAATCCAAAAATTAAAAGTAGTGTTGAGCCTGATATTCCCGGTAGTATCATTGCTGATATTGCTATCATTCCTGCTATAAATACATAAATTAATAGTCCTATATTTGGGCTTGTTATGTCTATGTTTGCTCCACTTCCTGTTTGTGGGTTAAAATATTTTATTGCAGATACTATGATTATTCCTATAAGTGTAAATATTAAGTTTTTGTATTTTCCTTTTACATTTTCTTTTTCTTCTTTTATTATCAATGGTATGGCAAATATAATGAATCCGATAAATCGTGAACTTACTTGATATATGTGTGTTTCAAATAAATTTGACAATATAAGTGATGCTATTGCCATTCCTATAACCCATCCAATTCCTAGTTTTACTAAAAATTTAATTGCTTCTTTTTTGTCTCCTTTTCTGCTTATTAATGTGTTTATCAAGTTTATGAATTTATCATAAAATCCTAATACGAAAGCGACAATTTGGTTAAAAAAATTAATGAGTCTTTAATGCTCATTATGCTTTTGATTTTTATAATAAATGTTATATAAAAAATTATCCTAATTTGTTCCATTGTTATTGGTTAATCTCTTAAATTTTTTTAATATTATATCTCCAGCAAAAAAACTGGAGATATATTGCAAAAATTATTAAATTTTTTACATAGTCTCAATAGAAACTTTGACATTATTCATGTCTCTGACAATATAAGTTGTAGTAGTTTTATAACTAATACTCTTATCGCTTATTTGTTTGTCCAAATCATACTTATTGGCTATCATTGTGATGCGGTCTGGAATTGTAATTCCCTTTTGCATCTTAGACTTTCTAGATGCTTTTTCTCTTTCCTGAAGTTGTTTATATATGACTTCAAAATTAGGATTAATTACAATTAATATAATGTTTTTAAATGTTTTTTTCATTTCAATTATACATTCTATTCTTTTGTCAAAAGAATAACCAATAGAGTCAAGTACTGTATATGATTTTTCTTTACTATATTTTTTTATCATTTCGGTTATTGTATCTAATGTTCTAATACATATATCCTCATAGTCTTGTGAATCTATCATATCTTTTTTTCCTGACTTTTTGAATTCCTCCCAAAAAATTTCATCATTACAAATAATATTTTCTTTATCAAAATATTGATTAGTAAAAAAAGTTTTTCCAGCCCCTTGTACTCCTGCCATGATAACTATTGTATCTTTTGGAATCCGAATGTCTGTTGCATTGTCTATTAATTTCATATTGATACCTCCATAAAATAAAATTTACATAATTTTATCATATTTGATATGAAACTGCAAGTAATTTATATCATTATATCTGCAATATTATTTGATTAAAACACTAAAATATAAATTCATCATTGTCATTCAAAATAATAATATTTTCCATAGTTATTTTTTCTAGTTCTTTTCTAGTTGAATCATCCATATGTGTAGTATAAAATATACAATTTGAGTATCTTTTTGCTAATTCCGTTAAATTATCTATCCCCATGTGTGATTTTTTTCCCTTTATAGAGTTGCAATCGCATATCAAATGTCTGCATTTTTTTGCCATTATTTCAATATTATCACAAATTCCTGAATCACCAGTAAATCCAACATACAAATCATTTTTATTAAAAATATATCCATATGCTTCTATTCCATCTTCATGTTCTAAAAGATTTTTCTCTATTTCATAATCATTAATTCTAAACTTTTTATCATAATTATATTTAAAATAATTGTTGATTTTTTTTACTTTGTTAGGAAAGGCTAATTTAGTAATATTATAAATTTTTTCATTCCCCGTACTATCGCAATAAATGCTTGAGCATATAGCATTATCAAAAATTTTGTTTAATAGCAAAAAAGGCATGTCCAAATAATGATCTCCATGAAAGTGCGTAATTAATATTTCGCTTATTTTGCTAGGCTCTATACCTATGTTTTTTAAAGTTTTACATGTACCATTTGGAATATCTATTAGTATCTTGTCATCAACTAAATAACTTGCACTATTATACTTGGAAAAAATATTTCCGGACCCTAAGATTTTCAATTTCATTTTTAATCATTCCTCCTAAAAACAATTTACTATTTATTGCTATGATTATACCAAAAAGAACTACTATATTTCAAGTAGTTCTCTAACAATAAAATGGGATGTTTATAACCAATTTTTAATTTTATCTTTTGAATTTTTGACTGATGCTCCTCGAATTGCAATTCCATCATCTAAAACATTTGCACCTTTACATACTCTTTTTATTTGTGATGGAATAGAGCCCAACCCAGAACCTTCAGGTGTTGTAAATACTCTAACTATTTTACCAGTAAAGTCTAATTTTTCCAATTGTGTTATCATTTCTTGTGAAATTATTCCCCAATATTACTGGTGCTCCAATATAAATTACTTCATAATTGTGATATATCCTCTATCTATCTTTTTAATTCTGGTCTTTCGTTTCTTTGTTGTCTTTCTTTTGCTTCTTCTATACATTCTTGATAATTTGCTGAATATCCTTTTACACCTTCAATTTTAAATAAATCGGCTTCAATAATATCCCTAATATATTCCGCAACAATTTCTGTATTTCCTTTTTCAATATAACCAACTGCATAATTTTCATCCGCTCTTGAAAAATATATTATCTCCTCTAGGTCCATTAAATTCATCTATTGCAAGAGGTGTTACTATTCTTCTAATTCTTGTATTTTATTTATAATCAATTCGATTTTTTGGTAGTTTTTAATAAGTAAAACTTATGAATAAGAAATAGAGCAAATTATTTAAAATTTATAAAAAATGACCGAATAGATAATAAATCTGCTCAGTCATTTACTTTTTAAATCTCTTCTACTAGAAATTCTTTTTTATCATACTTTGGAATAATATAGTCAGGTGTTCCAAAGTCTACTATTTCTCCCTTTTCTATTACAAGAATATTATCCATATCTTTTAATGTTGATAAGCGGTGTGCTATGCATATAATAGTTTGATTATTAAAGTATTTGTGTATATTTTGTTGAATCTTAAATTCTGTATTATTATCTAAACTACTAGTTGCTTCGTCAAATATTACAATTTTTGAGTCTCTTAAGAATATTCTAGCTAATGCAATTCTTTGCCTTTGTCCTCCTGAAAGTTTAATACCTCTTTCTCCAACAATTGTATTATATTTGTCTTCGAGACTTTCTATAAAATTGTGTAATTCGGCTTTTTTAGCGGCATTGTATATTTCTTCGTTTGTTGCATCTGGTTTGGCTATTTTAATATTATCATAAATAGTTGAATGTAGTAATATGGTTTCTTGAGGTACATAAGTTAAATTATTATATAATGAATTTGCACTATATTTATATATATCTTTATCATCTATTAAAATGCTACCACTTTCTGGATTATAAAACTTAAAAATCAAATTTACTAATGTTGTTTTTCCACTTCCGGCTTACACCTATAATTCCTATCTTTTGTTTATCTTCAATACTTAAATTAAAGTTTTCAAAAATATATTTTTTATTATATCTAAATGATACATCTTTAAATTCTAATTTTCCAGTGTTTATTTTTATATCCCCTTTATTATCATCTTCTACATTATATTTTGTATATAATAATTCATAACTGTTTTGTAGTTTTACAATGATTTCACCTATATGTATATAAGACCATGTAAATGAAGTTGTTTGACTTTTTAAAGAAATCATAGCATTTATAAAAAATATTAAATTACCTAATGTCATTGAATTACCTTCAAATAATTTAATTGAATAAATTATTAATGCAATTAATGTGATAACATATACTACATTTGCTATTGCTCCAAATGAAAATTCTTTAATAGATGCTTTATTTTTATATACATTTACTTCTTGTTTTTTTAGTTTTAGATTTTTAGAAAATTTTTCTACTGCATTATATAATCTTAATGATGAAAAATTTAATACAGCATCATTTAAAATCCCATTATATTCCCTGTTATATTCTTCCGCTTTTTTTATAGATGGTAAATACTTCTTTGAAAAATATATTAGTCTTGAAACTATTATTCCTGTAAAAAGTATTGTTGCAACAATGAAAATGTTTGTATTTATTGTATATAAAACTATAAGGCTACTTACCATTGATGTTAATAATGAAATAAATTTAGTTGTTATTTGAGTATTTAAGTTTGTAATTTCGTCATTTATTTCATTAATGGCTGTGGATATTTTTCCTGTGTAATTATCCGTAAAAAAAGAATATGTTTTCTTGTTTAAGTTATTAAATAGTTTTTCAGATATATATGGTGTTTGTTTTTTTACCATATGTATTGTTCTTGTTATATTTGATATATATGAAAATATTAATTCTAGTACAATAACAAATAACAAAATAAAGGCTACATGATATAAATCCGTTACTTGAAAGTTTTCTGTACTTGGCAAATCTATTATTCCTTTTATTATATATTGTTTTACTAAATCTAATATTTGTGCTATAACCATACTTAATATCATTGTTATTGTTAAAAATTTTACTGGTTTATATAATGATATTATAAATTTTTTAAAGTTTTCTTTTTCCATTTTACTTTTCCTTTTCTTTTATTATTATAATTTCCATCAAATCATCTTGACTTTTTGCCCATAAATATATTATAATAAATATAGAAAATGACAAATCCACAAACGTGGTTTTGCCGAAATTAGTTGTAAAAAACTCACACCAAACTCGCCAAAGTTACAGATGTGAGCTTTTTTTATTTATGTAGTTGCTTATCAACCCAGTTCTTGTATAGAACTGCTGCTAAGGCAACGTTTAATGCTAAAGAAAATATTAAAGATAATATTAAAAATAGAATTACTTTAACCATAAACATCACCACCTCTCCTACGATATTCGTAAAACTTAGGTGGCAAAACCACATCTGTTTATTATCATTTTCTATGTTAATTATTTTACTATATTATTCTAAATTTGTCTATATATTTGATAAATATTTACTAATTAAATTTGTAGGTTAGTCAATCATTTGTCACAAATTATTTAAAATAAATACTTTGAGCACCTATATTGTAAATAACGATTCTTCTTGACTTTTATATTTTTCTATGAATTCCCTGGGACTCAACCATCCTAATGGTCTCATTGGAAAATTATTATATTCTTTTCTCCATTATTTTCCTTGATTTCTTAAATCTTCTAAACTATAAAATACTCTTTTATAGTAAAATCTTTCTTGATCTTTTCTATGACTTCTTTCTACTCTTCCATTTTGTTTGGGTGTATGTGGCTTTATTACTTTATATTCTATTCCTAATTCTTCTAATGTTTTTTCAAACATTGTTTTTTTATTTTTCAAAAATGCTTGCCAACTTAATCTATTTGTAAATTCAAATCCATTATCTGTTTGTATTGTCTTTACTTTAAACGGGAAATATTTTACTAATCTTTTCGCAAATTCACTTGACGCATATGTATCATGTGCATTTGTAAACCATGTATATTTTACATCTACTTGCATTTTTTCTCCTGGATATTCTCCTGATACCCATTCATTTGGCTCACTTTCCTTCTTTTTACTTGGTGTCTTTTCGTATATTCCTATTCTTTGCATTGCATGATATAATCCTTGTATTGTTCTTGTATATCCTGCTTTACGCAATTTTATCCATAATACTACTAATCCTGTATCTTTATTATTTCTTTTATAATTTTTTATTAACTTTATTTCTTCCTCTGTATGTTGATTTGGATGCGAATGCAGACGTCTTGATTTATCTTTTAAACTTTCTAACGTTCCATCATATCTATTTCGCCATCTATATATTGTTCTTTTACATTCTCCAAATTTATATGCCGCCTTTGCTACTCCATATTTTTTTGAAAATTTTACTACTGACTCTTTATATTTTAATCTATCTGTGATATTATTACCCATAAGAGAGCACCTCCGATATGTTTATTTTTGGTCATTTAAACAATATCATTTTTGTGCTCTCTTTTCAATATTTTATTTTCAATCTTCTTGTGACATATCTATTTTAAACCTATACATAATGTGCTTTTACATTTTCACTACTAATAAAATTTAAAAATAAATTAAAGGCTTTTGCTTATTGTAACTTATTTTTTATTTTATAATAGTTTTAAGGGAGCTTATTCAAGCCCCCTCTTTTCTTAGGAAAGAAAATGAAGATCATGTTTTTCCATCCAGTCCTCAATCAACTTTAGTTTACCTTTTCCCAATCCTTTAATTTTTAATAATTGTTTAGGTGAAGAATGTATCAATTCGTTTATAGTAACATTCTCAGAATATTCTGGAATCTCAAGAATATCACCAATTTTATAACACCAGTGAGGTTCCAAAGGAAAATCATCACACGATACTAACGTGGTATCATAATACGAATCTGGAATATTTTTATATTCTGCCAATTTTTCCTTCATGCCTAACAATTCTTCTTGCAATTGATTAAGCTCCCGTTCTTTTTGTTGTATTTCTTTCTCCATTTCTCTTATTGCAATTTCTTTTGATGTCATTACTATTTCCTCCTAGTTGAAATTTATTTGAATCATTATAACATTTTTATGTAAATTTAGCAAGACTTGTAAAAGGGATTGCTAATCAAAATCAGCAATCCCTTTCGTAAAAACTACAATTATCTAAATCTCTGGATAATATCCTGCCAGTTATTGTATCTTTGCTTTTCGCATACTTTCTGGCAAATCGGATTTGAGATTAATACCTGATACATTTTGTCCTCATCAAAATGATAAACATCACCAAATTCATGCGGTGTATCTTCTTTTAAGATTGTAAGCATTTTTTCAATCTCGCCATTAGGTAAATTTCCAATTTGCTTGCATACCTTTCTGAAAAAGGACATGCTGTGGTTATTATCCTGAACAAATCTGGTATTAAAAAACCTCTGATTCACTCCTCCGTTGTTTTCTGCTGCAATTCCTTGTGCCACACCGGATAAATTCTTCCTTGTTGGATGTTCTCCAGCTAAACCGTCATAATGTACGCTCATTTTTGTCCTCCTGTTAGTTTTTACTGAATCTTTAATGCAAAATTAAATTGCATCAATAAATGTTGAGTGTCGCATATTATCTTAACATATTTTTGTAATTTTGTCTACTGTTTTCATAATATTATATTTCACTTTTCTTAGTATCATATTACATATAATACTACTCGAAATGATTTTCTATTATATTCATTGTCTCCATTAGAATTTCGTACACTTGCAGTAATCCCATATTTATTTTCAAAATATCCTTGGATCTATGTCAAGTTTTTGGACACAAAAGCGTGGAATTTTTACGCTGACATTTTTTCTATATCATAAGGTATTCGATATCCTATTGCTGAATGTATCCTTTTTCTGTTATACCATCCTTCTATAAATTCAAATAATGCCATCTTTGCTTCATCAAATGTTTCATACTCTTTTAAATTTACTTCTTCTTTTTTTAATATGGCATTGAAGCTTTCCATACATGCATTGTCATAAGGGTAACCTTTTTTACTATATGAATGCCTTAATCCTAGTTCTTTTAAGTATTCTTCAACTTTGTTTGATGTATATTGGCTACCTAAATCACTATGAAATATTGCTTGTTCTTTGAATTTTCCCTTCTTTTGTACATTTTTTATTGCTTCTATTACCAAATCTGCATCTATTGTTTTTCCATAGCTATATCCTATTATTGCTCTACTACATAAATCTTCCACTGTTGCTATATATGTCCAACCCATTTGTATAATGTTGCACTTCCTATGCCATATTCACGTACAATGTTTGCTGCTGTTATTGTATGACTTTCATATAACTCAACAATCATTTTTTTAAAATCTTCATCATAACTTTTATTTTTTGCCATTTTGAACTCTCCTTCCTAAGCGTATAAAACCATTATAACATCTCTACGCTTTCGTGTCCAAAATATATCTTAACACCATATAATTTTAATCTAAAACCTTTCTAATTTGTTCTATTGTAACTGGTCCCTCTCTTAAAATCTTTAATTCTTTTGAAACACAGTCAACTATTGTACTTCCTTTTCCAAATTTGACAGTGCCTTCCATCATCCCGTCTAGATTTGGACATTCATTTTCTATTTCATCTAGGTTTGTACATGTTGGCTCTCCACTTTGATTGGCACTGCTCATAAATATTGGACATCCTGTTTTTATAATTAATTCTTTTACTTCTTTTGATGTTGCCATTCGTACTGCAATTGTTGGTTTTCCATTATTTACATATTCTGGCATTTCTAGTCTTTTCTCTAAAATTAGCGTTATTGGACCTGGCATAAATTCTTTTATTAATTTTTCTGCTTTTTCATTTACTATTGCTATACTTTTTATTTGTTCTTCATCTGAACACATTATTGGAAATGGTTTTGTAATTGGTCTGTTTTTTGCTTTTACTAAATTGTCATGTGCTTTTTTTGAGTTTATTCTGGCGCATACTCCATATACTGTGTCTGTTGGGACACTGATTACTCCATCATTTTTTAGTATTTCTGCTAATTTTTCTATTTCTGTTTGTTTATATCTTTTTATCATAATTTTCCTCTAATATTTTTTATTGTCTCCTTCTTTTATAATTCCGTATGCCATTGCTATATCTGTTGGAACAATATATTTTGCATCTATCGCTTCTGCAACTACTAGTGCAAATGCAGACATTGCTCTTGTAGCATACCACCAGTCTGGGTCTTTAACTTTTTGTCTTATCTCATCTAAAGAAATAGACTTATAATATCTCTCTGTTTCTTTTCTTCTTGTTTCTATGTCCATCATAATTGGTTCTGAATTATCTTTGTATAAGGTGTTTTCTTCATATTTTATTCCTGAGTTTCTGGCAAACTTTTCATGTCCACCACCTGCTAATATTAATATGTTTGCTTTTTGTTTTGGTAAATTTAATCTTTCTTTTATATATTTTTTTACTGTTTCTACATCAGTTGTTGCATAATTTTCTGCTAAATCTGGAAACTTTTGCATTACGTCTATAGCTCCAATTTGTGTGTTAGTACTTTCTTTTATTTCTTTATCATATATTGCAATTTCAGTGGAACCTCCTCCACCAATAAAAACACATACTTTGTCTTTTACAAATCTTGTTGCACCTAAGACTGTTAATTTATTTTCTTCTTCTTGTGATATTATATTAAAGTCATATTCTGTTTCATTTTTGAATCTTTCTAGAAATTTTTCTTTTTCTTCTTTGTCTAGAGTTCTAAAAATACTTGTACCACATACATATATATCTTTTGAAATGCATTTTAAATCATTTATTTTTCTTATTAATTCTTTTATATCAACTTCCATTAAATGATTGTTTTCATTGTAATGCCTTTTAAATTGTATTGTAATTTCTTCTAGTCTTTTTATATTATTGCCATCATATTTATCTATCTTTACACATGTTGAACCTACTTCTATAATTATTTTATTCATTTATTTCACCTCTGTGTTTTGTTGCATTTTATATATCTATAAATTTCTCCCCAATTATTAACTTCCTTAATATAGTTGTTTTCTTCTAATTTCATTAAGTTTGTATCTCTAAAATATAATGTTTTTACTTTATTATCTGCTAGTCTTTTTATAATTTTCCAATCATCATCAATCATAATGTCTACTTTTTCATTTTTACAAATTTCTAATTTGTCTTCAACATTCCAATAGTATTTGTCAAACTTAATATTATTTTCTTCTAATAATCTTATTGCATCATCTTTCATTTCTTTTATAAAACCACCTCTTGCAGTAATAACCACAAATTCGTGTCCTTGTTCTTTTAATAAATTGTATATGCCTATAAATCCTGACATTAAATTGCTCTCTTTTGATACTGTCATGAAATATTTTTCAATAAATTCTTTTTCTTGCTCGTTTGTCCAATTATATCTAGCTTGAAATTTTGGTTCTTCTTTATTTATTAAATTGTTTCCTTTTAAAACATCTATATCAAAAATTTCCTCATAAGTTCTAAATGTTGTTTCACTATCTATAACTACACCATCTAAATCTATTCCTATTTTCATAATTATATCCTCCACTATTTTCTTTTATTTATCTTGTTGTTTCTTCTTTTTCTGTTAACTCTCCTCTAAATCCATAAACTTGCTTACATAATGGTGCCTTTCTTTTTCCTTCATGTATAACTACTTTTTCCAAATCCTCATATATACTATGTAATTTTATACCGTATTTTTCCATTTTCTCTACGCTCATTTCTTTAAATGCTGGACATGGAAGTATTGTTCCATCATATTTTATATCTAACTTTTCAGTTCCTGCTGTGCATAAATGAGACATTTTTCCATTTAATGGAATTCCAATTCTTATGTTACCGCTATATTTTTCTTTTTCTTTTTTTAATATTTCGCTAAATTCTCTTAACTCCGTTTCATTTAACATCAAGTCTTGTTTGTTTTCTAGTCCTCTACCTTGTGGTACAAAATTTAGAATACTTATATTTTTTACTTTTGAAATTTCTAAACATTCTATGATATCTGGAAATTGTCTATAATTTGGTTTCATAGGTATAAAATGAACGTCTACATTTAATCCAACAATACTTGCCCTAATCAAAGAATCTATTAGATATGTATTTAATGCTTTTCTTCCCATCAACTCATTATCAATATTTTCATCTAATGCTTGCCAATCAAATACGATTTTATCTACTCCTAATTCTTTTATTTTTTCTAGTTCTTGCCTTGTTAGTGAAGTAAATTCTCCTGGATTAATCATTCTTTTATAATATGCCTTCACATTTCTTTTTAGTCTTTCATTCCATGGTTCATGTTCTTCTATTTCTTCTAAATCTTTTTTACATTTATTTTTTATATATTCTATCGCTTCTTTTGGTATTGCAGGTGTTCTTTTTATTCCACTAGTGAATATAACTGTTCTAATTCCATTGTCTTTACAAAACTTTATCATTTCGAATAAATCTGGATGTAAAAAAGGTTCTCCTCCTGAAATTGATATTTCTCCAATTCCACCATGAGTAATAAAATACATAACTGTTTTCTTAAAGTCTTCTACTGTTATAATTGTCGTTTTGTCTTTTGATGAATTTGAAGAACAAAATTTGCATTTATTAGGGCATGTTTGTATTATTTCAAAACATAAGTCTTTTAACATATATATTCCTTCTTTTTATTTTTATTGTATTAAATTCTTTCATGTAGCACTGCTACACACTCCACGTGCCCTGTAAACGGAAACATATCAACTGGTTGAATCTCTTTAATCTCATAAACCTCTTCAAACTTAGCCAAATCTCTAACCAAAGTAGCAGGATTACAACTAATATACACAAATCTATCAGGTTTAATCTTTAAAATATTATCAATAGATTTATTATCAAGCCCTTTTCTTGGAGGGTCAACCATAACGACATCCGGAATAATATTTTTGTTATTTATTAGGTCATCCAAAACAATTTCCGTATCACCTGCAATAAATTCAGCATTATCAACATTATTAATTTTTGCATTTTCTTTTGCATCTTTAATTGCCTGTTCTACAATTTCAACCCCATACACTTTTTTAGCATGTTTTGCCATAAATAATGAAATTGTTCCAATACCACAATATAAGTCAAACACTGTATCTTTTTTTGTTATTTTTGCTGCCTCTACACCAATATTGTAAAGTCTTTCAGCCTGTACTGGATTTACTTGGTAAAATGAAAGTGGTGATATTTTAAATGTGAATTCACTTAATTTATCTTCAATGTATCCATTTCCATATATATTGACGTTTTCTTTTCCTAATATAACATTTGTATTTTTTGTATTTATGTTTTTTACTATTGTTTTTATATTAGGATATTTTTGTGTTAGAATTTTTACCAATTCATCTTCCTTCGGAATTTTGCTACCATTTATAACTAATATACACATTACCTCATTTGTTTTTATTCCAACTTTTATTACAATATGTCTAAATAGCCCCTTTACAGTTTTTTCGTTATACACTGAAATTTTATTTTTCTTTATAAATTCTAATACCGTTTTTGCTATTTCTTCTGATATTGGATTTTGAATTAAGCATTTTTCCATAGGTATTACTTCATGTGTTCTATTTGCAAATACGCCAATTACTGGCTCTCCGTTCTTATTTATACCTATTGGATATTGTGCTTTATTTCTGTAATGAAATGGATTTCCCATGCCTAGTGTTGTTTTTACTTGAATTTTGTTTTTTAGTGTTTTATTTACTAATGATTGAACTGCATTTTGCTTTATTTTTAGTGTGTCTTCATATTTTATATGTCTCATATTGCATCCACCACATCTTTTATATGTTGTGCAGTCTACTTCTTGTCTTTTATCTGATTTTTCTAGTATTTCTATTATTTTTCCAAATGCGTGTGATGATAAGACTTTTACAATTAGTATTTTTACTTTTTCTCCTTTTATTGCACCATTAATAAAAATTGTAAAATTGTCTATTTTTGCAATTCCTTCTCCTTCAAATCCATTATCAATTATTTCTACTATATATTCTTTGTTTTTTTCTACTGGTATTTTTTCCATAAATATCTCCTAAAAATTAGAAATTGAGCGACAGGTTTTTAATCTCTATTTTAAATTTTTATATTACTTAAAAAAATCGGGATTGAAGACCTGTCCCCCAATCCCTAATTTTTTATTCTTCCCAGTTATGATAGATGTTTGCTACATCATCAAGTTCGTCAAGTCTTTCTATTAGTCTTTCCATTTTTTCTACACCTTTTTCATCTAATTGAACTGTTGTAGTTGGAACCATTTGAACACCTGCTTCTAAGAATTCTAATCCAGCTTCTTCTAATTTTTCACTTACTTGTGTAAAATCTGAAGGTTCTGTTGTTATTTCATATACTTCTTCGTCTGCTGAGAAATCTTCTGCTCCTGCATCTAGTGCTAACATCATTACATCGTCTTCTGACATTTCTGTTGAAGCTCTTTCTATTACTATTACACCTTTTTTATTGAACATGTATGATACGCATCCTGTTGTTCCTAAGTTTCCTCCTGCTTTGTCAAATACGTGTCTTACGTCTGCTGCTGTTCTGTTTTTGTTGTCTGTTGATGCTTCTACAATTACTGCAACTCCGTTTGGTCCATATCCTTCATATACTATTTCTTCGTAGTTTTCGTTACTTGTTGATGCTTTTTTAATTGCGTTGTTTATTGTGTCGTTTGGCATGTTTGCTGCTTTACATTTTGCTATAACTGCTTTTAATTTTGAGTTTCCTGCTGGGTCTGGTCCACCTTCTTTTGTTGCTATTAGTAGTTCTCTTCCTAATTTTGTGAATATTTTTCCTCTTGCTGCGTCTGCTTTTCCTTTCTTTGCTTGTATGTTGTGCCATTTGCTATGTCCTGACATTTTAATTCCTCCTTTATTTTGTTTTTATTTGTTTAAAATTTTCTATTTTTATAAATCTTATTTATTTTATCACATTTTATTTGATTTGTGTAGTGTTTTTTCAAATAAAATAATTTTAGTATCGTAAAATTATTTCTTAAGTCTTTCTATCTATCCTTAAGTTTTTAATCTATTTGTTCTAAATTACTTATTAAACCTCTTTTTTCTTTTATCTTGAAATATTACAATTTATTATAGCATTCAGTATCATTGAATGTCAACCTTTTACTTGTAAAACTCATCAATGTAATTTTCTATCTTAATTTTAAAATTTTCTTACTATTGACAGTATTGCTAGAATATATTATAATACGATTATGGTAACCAATTAACATTTAGCATGTAATTAAGTGCTAAAAATCATTAGAAAAGGAGATATGGTTATGGCAATATTATTTTTGGTACTCGCACTTGCTCTTAACTTTATAATTTCTTGGGCAAATGCAAATTATGTAGGTCGGTACTGGTCCGAGTCTAAAGAAGTAGGTGGTAGCTTTAGAGCCTATATTGTAGTAGGTTATATTATGGCAATAGCTGGATTTACTATGGTATATGGTTATATTTTACTACTTATCTCTCCATTCTTTTTACAATTAGCAAATGTAAATCAAGATACAATTTTGATGTTTGAACAGCTCTCATCAGATTTGATTTATCTATTTTGCGTGGTAACTGTAATTCCAACTGGTTTTTACATTTGGATTCGCAGTTTAAAGAATTTTTGGGAAGAGAAGACTTTGTCCAACGGTTTGACTGCCGGTTGGAACTCCTATGCTCAAATTCACAATACTGTGAGTGCAGCACGAAATGCGCCAAGTGCTATAAGTAGAGTTGCAGAAACTCTTTTTGGTGGCAAAGGGAAGAAAAAAGGCAATACTATAATTGTTCTATTAGCAATTTTTGTCTTAATACTTGCTATCTTTGGTGGATATTTCACTGCATCTGCAGTTATGAAAAAAGCAGATCGTGAGTATGATATGTTTGCTAATCTTCAAGAAAATTGATTTTCAAAAAGCAAATAAGAGACTGAAGAAAACTTATCTCAAAAAAGAGACTTTGGAATATGTGAATTATCACATTTCCTTGGTCTCTTTTATTTTATCAGTTTGTTTTATAATCTTTGTAATTTTCCAAATTATTATTTAGCTATTTTATTGCATTTTATACTCGGATTTATCTGGTTCGCTTATTTCTTCATCTGTGACATTGTTAAATTCATATTCAAAATCTTTAGATATTTCCTTTATTTCGCCATTTTCATTTACTTCTTCTACTATTTTTGTTGTTAGCCCTGTATCTTTTTCAACATATATTGTCATTTTTGTAGTATTTGTATTATAAAGGAAATTTGTGTTCATCTTACTTGATAACATATAATAATCTTTTCCGTCTATCTTTTTTGTTTTAATACTTGTAACTATTGCATTTACAATTAATTCCCTTTTTGACATACTATAAGCTGGATTACTAATTGTTGTATATGATGATTCTGTTTCTTTTTCTATATGTGCACCTCTAACTGCTGTTTTTTCATTATATTCGTTCATTACCTTAACATCATTTACTTCAGTAAACATTTTTCTTTTTTCTGGATATGTTATTTCAGTTATTTTGGCATTCTTTCCTTCTGGAGTTGTTTTTTCCATTACTAATTTGCTTACATCATCTTTTATGTATCTTTCTATTAATGCTGTGTAATTATTTTCGTCTATAAATGTTGTTTTTATATAGAAATTGTTGCTATTATTTTCTAATTCTGTTACCTTTTTATCAATTTTCGAAAGTATTATAGTTCTTCTTGCTACAATAGCAATAAAAATACATACTATAATTGCTATAACTAATAATAAAATTTTTAGGCATTTTGTTTTTGATTTTGTTTTTTCCATAATTTTTCCCCTTTTCTTTTGTTTTTGTGTATAAATTTTACCATATAAAAAATATTTTATCAATTATTTTTTCAAAAAACATCCTTCTTCGTGTGAATATATTACTCCAATTGCCTGTAAATAAGAGTAAATAATTGTTGTTCCCACAAATTTCATTCCACGCTTTTTCAAGTCTTTTGAAATTATATCAGATAGTTCTGAACTTGTCTTATCTATTTCATATACAATGTTATTATTTGTAAAATGCCATATATAATCAGAAAAAGTTTTATATTCTTTTTGTATCTCTTTAAATATCTTACTATTATTTATTGTCGCATTTATTTTTAGTTTATTTCTAATTATGTTAGAATTTTCTAATAACTCTTGAATTTTTCTTTCATCATAGTTAACTATTTTATCTATATCAAAATTATCAAATGCTTCTTTAAAAGCTTCCCTTTTATTTAAAACGCATTCCCATGATAGTCCTGCTTGAAATGATTCTAGTATAAGCATTTCAAATAAATATTTGTCTTCATATGATGGTTGTCCCCATTCTTCGTCATGATATTTTATGTATAAGTCATTTTTAGGATTGCACCATTTACATCTGTTTTTGTTATCTTTACATATCATCTTCTAAATTCACCCATTTAAATATTTTATTATAATATGTTTCTAGTTCTCTATATTTCCCGTCAGTATGACCAGCTCCATTTATAATTAATTTTTCTTTTTTGCAACTTGCTGCATCAAATAATCTTTCGCACATGTATTCTGGCACAAAATCATCATTACTTCCATGGATAAATAATATTGGTGTTTTACTTTTTTTAACTTGTTCTAGTGCAGAGGCTTCTTTTATGTCATATTTTGCTTTTCTTTTTGCTACTATTTCAAACATGTTCAATACTGGAAATTCTGGTAAATTAAATCTTGCTTTTGCTTCTGATGCAAATATATCCCAAACTGATGTGTATCCGCTGTCTGCAATTATGTATTTTACATTTGATGGTAGTTTATCTCCTGATGCCATTAGTACTGTTGCAGCACCCATTGAAGAACCATGTAATATAATTTTTGCATCTTTATTTTCTTCTATAATTAAATTAATCCAATTCTGTAAATCGTCTTTTTCTAACCATCCCATTCCTAAGTATTCTCCGTCACTTTCTCCACATGCTCGCATACTTGGGATTAATACATTATATCCTTTTTTTGAGAATTGTTCTCCTATTGGTAATACGCTTTCTGTACTTGCTCTGTATCCATGTAATATTATTACCCATTTATCTGTTTGTTTATCTTGCAAATATTCTGTTCCTCTTAATGTTATGTTATCATTTGCTTTTATCTCAACAGTTTTTTGCACTGATTCTTCACTCCAAATTTTTGAACTTTCTTTTGCCAGTTTTCTGTTATTTTCTATTATTTGTTCATCTTCACCTTGTATTTCTATTTTTGTTTCTTCACTTACTTTTCTGTCTCCTCCTGCTCCGCTTCTTGCTATTGCATAATTTACAAAGTAGTTTCCTATCCCTTCTGTTAATGCTATTCCTAAAATTATTAATACTACTAATATTATTGCAATAATTTTTATTACTTTTTTTGATTTGTTTTCTTTATTCATTTTTACTTGCATGCTATATTTGAAACTTAAAACAAACATGCTCTCCTTTCTACATTAATTTTATAGTATTTATATCATAAAAGCAGATAATTATCAATTATAATAAAATTAAGCACAAATGTTAATAATATCAATTTTTGTTCTTTCTTATTCTGGTAATTGTGCTGTGATGATTATTTCTGCCATTTTTTCTTTTGTTATTCCATCTTTTTTAGATAGTGAAGGGGTTTTTTAGTTATTTAAAAATTCCTTAACTTTTTCTTTTATCTTATCTAATTCATATCCATAAGCATTACAAGTGTTCCATCCTAATTGCTTAGCAGTTTCTATATTTTCTTTGCTGTCATCTATAAATAATATATTTTCTGGTTTTATTTTACAGTCTTTTTCTACAATTTTATATATTTTTTCATCTGGTTTTCTACATTTTAATTCAAAAGAAAGCCATACATAGTCAAATTTTTTAAGTTCAACTTGTTTATCTAATCTTTGTTTATCTAGATACCCTAAATTTGATAAAATTCCTATTTGGCATTTTTCTTTTAAACTATGTGCATATTCTACAACATCTTTGTAATATTCAATATTATCAAATTCTTTTATGTAATAATCATAAAATTCTTGTGCAGTACATTTTAAACTGAACTCTTCTTTTATTTGTTCAAACCATTTATTTTCTTTTATATCTCTTATATCATTTACTCCAAATTGAACAGATCTACTATAATATCTTTCTACAATATTTTTGCTTTCTGTTGGATTAAATTGTTTTATTAAATTTTCTATTGCTGTATCTACATTATATTCACCTTCTCTATGGCTTTCTATTATTCCACCCCAATCAAATATTACTATTTTATTATAATTCATTTGTATCTTCTCCTCTGATATTTATAATCATGTTTTTATATAATACTTGAAATTGGCATAAAGTCAAGTATCTTTATTAATATTCTATTTAATTAAAAATGCAGCATATAATGGTATTGATTTTATATTATTTGTATATCCAAAATTTTTAGTAGATATTCTTATTGAATACTTAGGATTGTATTTTTCCATATATAATTTTAAACTTTTTGATTTTGTATTATTATTAGCCTTTACCTCAACTGGAATTATTCCATCATCATTATACAATAAAAAATCTATTTCTGCGCTATTGTTTGACTTCCAATAATACAACGGAATATTATTAGTTCTAAATGTTTGTGCAATATAATTTTCTGCAATTGCACCTTTAAACATATATTCAGTATCTAATAAAATATCTGAAAAATTCATTTCCAATAATGAAGTCAAAAGTCCAACATCATTTAGATATAATTTAAAATAATCCAATTGTTCAAATGCTTTTAATGGTGGTTGTATTTTACTTATTAATGTACATTGATATACTAAGTTGCTTGCTTTAAGCCAATCAATTGAACTTTCAAATTCACGTTTTTTTGCTCCTTTTTCAATATCCTTGTATTGAAATTTTCTATTTTCTTTTGATAAAATTGTTGGAATACTTTTATATACTTTTTCTATTTTTACCGATTCTGTATTGTTTAATGTATATTTATTCATATCTGCCAAATATGACATTATAATATTCTGAACTATCTTCTTATTCCATACTAAAATTTCTTCTTTTATGTCAATATAATTTTTTATTGCCTCCGGCATACCACCGATGCATAAATAGGTTCTATATAAATCTAATAATTTTTCATGTATACTTATTTCTTCTAAATTATTGTAGCATCTTTTTATTTCGTCTATCCACATCTTTTTTCCTAATGCTAATAAAAATTCCTCAAAATCCATTGGATACATAAACTCTATTCTTACTTTTCCAACAGGAAATGATGAATGAAAACGATGTATTTTAACCCCTAATAAACTTCCGGCACATACTATTTTGTAATTTCTTTCACTTTCACAAAATGCTTTTAAACAACTTATTAAAGTTTCTGATTCTTGTATTTCATCAAAAAATATAATAGTGTCTTCTCCGTCTATTTTTCTATTTAACTCCAACTCTAGTTTTTTTACTTTAGTTTCAAAATCACTTTTTTCCTCAAAAATATTTACTATACTCTGTTTTTCCATTAAATTTATATATATATAATCTTTAAATTCTTTTTTACAAAATTCATTTATTATATAAGTTTTTCCTATTTGTCTTGCCCCAACTATCATAAGTGGAGTTTTTATACTATTTTTCTTCCAATCTAATAAAGTATTATAAAATTTTCTTTCCATATTACATCACCTATATAAATAATATTATTTTTTTTGTAATTAGTCAATAGTTTTACACATTTTTTGTATGAATATTTTTATTATTTTACACCTTTTTAATAGGAATATTCTATTTTTTTACACATTTTTCATAGGAATATGTGTCATATTGTACTATGTCAATATAGCAAACATATTAGATATATATAACAAAAATACAATTATCAACCAAATATAATTTATTTCATATTATATTATAAGCATATTTTTTGTTGAAATATGCAAAAGAAAGGATTGAAATTTATGAAAAAAATATTTTGCTTTTTAGCTTTAATTGCAACATTTGGACTAATAAACATTCCATCATACGCTGCCGAAGCACCTTCATATGACAGCACTTATAACAACAATCAAGGTGCATTTTTTGCAAATGGCGCTCCTATTGTTATTTCTGAAGTTGACGGAAATACAACCATTACTTGGGATGGCGGAAGTCAAATTGTTCCAAATACTGTAAGTGTTTTTGGCGGTGGAAATGGTAGTAACTATGAATCTTCTCAAATCACTATGGAAAATGGAATTGTTCAAAATTTAGTTGCTGGTGGACTTGGATATACTGCTGATAAATCTTCTACTGTTACAAATGCAAATGTCATAATAAATGGTGGTACTATTTCAAATGCCGTTACTGGTGGTGGATATTTTAATGCAAAAGTTAACGAATCAAATATACAAATGAATGGCGGTACTGCTTTGACTGTTCAAGGTGGCGGTATGGCAAGTGGAAAAATTGATGGTGTAAATTATTCTGTTGGAACTAAAGAAGATAGTGAAAATTCTCCAAATAGAACTGAAATTGCAAATGTCACAATTTCTGGTGGCAAAGTCACTTATGGAGTCTTTGGTGGTGGCCAGGGTTATTCATATACTGGTACGGTTAATCTTACAATATCTGATGGTGATATGAGTAATTCTTATGTTACTGCTGGTGGTTCTAATGGATATACTGGTACTGCAAATGTTAAGTTGACCGGCGGTAAAATTGGTGTTTACCAATCTGTTAATAGAGGTACTTTAGATAATGCTACTGTTAGAGTTGCTGGTTCTACTATTGGAAAGTTTTATGTAGGTGGAGAAACTGAAGATAAATCTGTTACAGGTGTTATTAACAAAATTAATACTCTTTTGGTTAGTGGTTCTATTGAATCTTTGGACTCTGGAAGTAGCAATGGCTCACCTATGGCTATTGATAACGAAAACTATAACGTGACTGCGACTGATTCTGTTAAAATTACAAATGATAATATTGGTAATTCTAAAAAAACTATTTCTTATAATTTTACTGTTTCAACAAAAACTGTAAAATTATTTGTTAATCAAAATATAAAAATATCTACTGTTATTAATACAGATCCTTCTGGATATGAAGATGTTTTTGCCGATTTGTTTTCTTATTCAGTTGATGACAAGTCTATTGCAACTGTAAGTGAAGATGGCATTATTACTGGTGTTTCAGAGGGTAATACTTCTGTTTCTGTTAAGAATGGTGAGAAAATTGAGACGGTTGATGTTACTGTTACTGATGTTCAGCCTATGATTATTTTTCTTTCTGTTCTTGTTGTTTTTGTTGCAATTTTATTGGCTGTTTTATTTGCATTTTTGTATTTAGAGGTTTTATAGTATATTTTTTAAAGCAGATAATAACAAAAAATTATCTGCTTAAATTTTATTATCCAATAAAAAAGAGTGCTTGGAAATCCAAACACTCTACTTTGAGTTTATTCTTTACTTATCTGTTGGAAAAGGAATAAAGTTCTTTTAAATTAATCGGAGATACATGAACACCTAACTTATCATCTTCATCGAAAATTTCCTTTTCCTCTGCTTCTTTTATTGTCTTTTCAAAATCAGTATTTAATTTTTCTCTTAATTGATTAAAATCAATTTTTGCCTCAGACGCATACTCATTCAACTTTGCTTTTTTCCAGTCTTCGCAAGTTTCTTTATATGCAGGTCCAAAATAAATCGGAAAGCGTTCTTCATCCCCGCTATATCTTGTAATTCCTTCTATAATTGCAGCCAAATATTTTTCTTTTGCTTTGATTACAGCTGCATCTTTTTCTGGTAGAGAATTATAGCAAGAGTATACCGCTTCATTGTCTGTTAGTCTACGATTATAGCATCTTTCCTGCTGTAATTCCAAATTTGCAAAGCAATTTAATATAATAATTTTTATATTAGTTGCATACATTTTAGTAAAGTCTGGTTCATTACATACCTTAACAAGTTCTGTTGCTGAAGCCAGCCAATTGTAATCAGTTTTACTGTCCTCTAATATCCGCTCATAAAGATTTTTAGCAGTAAGCAATTGTGTCTCACCGTGCCAGCCTGTAATTAAAAACTTTTTTTCAGATAAACTCATAATTTTTTTCCTCCTTATAGATGTTTACTTGTTATATTTGATAAAACTAAGGAGTAAGTATTCCTTACTCAATTAGTGATTTAAGGAAATAAGTAATAATAAAGTCATTACCTATATGAACTATATTATACAATAATTTAATATGATTTTCAATAATTTTATTATTACAAAAAATTTTTAGATTCTCAACCTCAAAGCATTTAGTACAACAGTCAAACTGCTAATCGTCATTGCAAATGCCGCAAGCATTGGATTCATAGTAATTCCAAACGGTTGCAAAACACCACAAGCAATCGGAATCATACAAATATTGTAGAAAAATGCCCAGAACAAATTCTGTTTTATATTTCTTATTGTCTTTCTACTAATATCGATTAAATCATCAATTTTTTCCAAATTATCATTCATAAGAACTACTTGTGAAGAATCCATAGCAATGTCTGTACCACTTGAAACTGATACACCAATATCTGCTGTTACAAGACTTACACTATCATTTATTCCATCACCACACATCATTACAAGTCCGTTTTCTTTTAATTTTTTTATTTGTTCTGATTTTTCTTTTGGTGTGACATTTGAGATAACCTTATTAATTCCAATTTCTTTTGCTATTATTTCTGCAGTCTTTTCATTGTCACCTGTAAGCATTACAATATCAATATTTCTATTTTTTAATTTTTGTATTACATCAATAACATTTTCTTTTAGTATATCTTTTACTCCAATTAATGCTATTAATTCATTATTTAGGCTAACAAACAAAATACTATTTCCTTGATTTACCAAGTTTTTTTCGTCTTGTTCATTATCTATTTTGATATTATTTTCTGTCATTAATTTTTTATTACCAATTAGGTATTTATCTCCGTTCTGTGTGATTCCTTCAACTCCAAATCCCGGTATTGCCTTAAATTCTTTTATTTCTTCTAGTTCTATTTTTTCTTCTTGTGCTTTTTTTACAATTGCTCTTGCTATTGGGTGTTCAGATTTATTTTCTATATTTGCTACATTTTTTAATATTTCTTTTTCTTTTATATTTCTGTAATTATATATTTTGGAAATGCTTAATTCGCCTTTTGTTAGTGTTCCTGTTTTATCAAAGCAAATTGTTTTTACTTTATGTGCATTTTCTAATGTTTCACTTGTTTTTACTAATATTCCCTTTTTACTTGCATTACCCGATGCAATAACAATTGCAAGTGGTGTTGCTAATCCTAAACTACATGGACATGCTACAACTAATATACTTACAAATATGTTTATTGCTGTTGCTACATTTTTTGAAATTAGCAACCATAAAATAAATGCTAAAACCGCAATTACTAAAACAACTGGTACAAAGTATCCACTTATTTTGTCTGCTATTTTTGCTATTGGTGCTTTTGTGCTTGTGGCTTGTGTTACAAGTCTTACGATTTCTGAAACAGTTGATTCTTTGCCGATTTTTTCTGCTTTATATTTTATCGTTCCTTCATAATTTATGCTTCCTGCAATTACTTTTGAGCCTTTTTCTCTTTTTACTGGAACACTTTCACCTGTTATAAATGATTCATTAATATGTGTTGTTCCTTCAGTTATTTCTCCATCAACTGCAATTTTCTCTCCTGGCTTGCATATTATAATGTCACCTTTTTGTATTTCGTCTAATGTTACTGTGACCTCTTGTCCATCTCTTAAAATCACTGCATTATTGGGAGTTATTGTCATTAATTGTTGCAATGCTTCTTTTGTTTTATCTTTGTTTTTATTCTCTATATATCTTCCAATTTCTATAAAGAATATTACTATTGCTGCTGATTCAAAATATAGGCTTTCTATATGAATTGTATGCCCTTTTAAAATTTGAATTGATCCATATATACTGTAAATATAACTTGCTAAAACTCCTATCATTACTAATGTGTCCATATTGGGTGTTTTGTGTATTAAATTTTTATATCCATTTTTTATTATGTCTTTTCCTAAAATTAATACTATTGTTGTTAAAATAAATAGTGATATTGCATAATTTACTGGATGCGTCATCATATTTAAAAATGGAATTACCGGCATACCAACCATATGTGACATTGATATATATAATACTAAGATTGATATTATTGTTATTGCTATTAGTTTGTATTTTTCGTTTGATTTTTTCTTTTCTTCTTTTTCGAAATTGTCTATTCCTAAACTTGTGAATCCTGCTTTTTCTACAAATTTTTCTACTTGTTCTAGTGTTAGTTTTTTGTCGTCATATTCTATGTTCGCATTATTCATTATTAAATTTACTGTTGCTTGTTTTATTCCGTCTTGCTTGTTTAGGTATTTTTCTAGTCCTGAAGAACACGCACTACAAGTCATTCCGTCAATTTTTAATAATACTTTTTTCATATTTTATATTTCCCTTCTTAAAGTACTATATCATGTTGAAAAATAATTGAATTTTGGCAAGGAAAATTTAATTTAAAGGGCAAGGGCGCATACATTTGTATGTAACCGCGTTTTAAATGAAATTTGACGCAGTCCAAAATTGTAATTATTTTTCAACATCTTTATTCTCCTTTGAAACCAGCATCTTCAATAGATTCTTTAATATTTTCTAGGCTAATTTTTGTTTCATCATATTTTATTGTTGCTTTCTTTTCTTCTAAACTTACTTTCGCTATTTCTACTCCCTCTAAATTGTTTAATACTTTCTCTAATCTTGTTGAACATCCTTCACAGTGCATTCCTTCTATTTTTAAATTTGTTTCTTTCATTATATTTTCCTCCTCCAATTTTTAATAACATACTTTTTTATGTTATTTTCTTATTTGTTGAACCTTTTAAAAAGTCCAATTAAGCAGATAATTGTATTAAAATGTCATTGCAGTATGTGTTTTTTTCTTCTTGTCAATTTTTTAATTTTTTGTTTTTGCTAAAAATTCAATATTCCCAAATGTTCTAATAATATTTTAATTCCTAATAAAATAAGAATAACTCCGCCTAAAAATTCTGCATTATTCTCGTATTTATCTCCAAATCTATTTCCTATTTTTGTTCCAATTACTGATAAAGCAAATGTAATTATCCCTATAAGTGTTATTGCTAAAAGCAAATTAACATTAAAAAATGCAAATGTTATTCCGACTGCCAATGCATCTATACTTGTTGCTATTGCCAATATAATCATAGTTTTAAATCCAACATCGCCATTTATGTTTTCATTTTCTTTGCTAAATGTTTCTTTTATCATATTTCCACCGATTACTGCTAACAAAATAAATGCCACCCAGTGATCAAAACTTGTTATAAAACTTTCAAATGTTGAACCTAAAAAATAACCTATAATAGGCATTATTGCTTGGAAGCCTCCAAAATAAAGACCTATTATGCATGCTTTTTTCCAGTCCATTTTTTTCATTGATATTCCTTTGCATATTGATACTGCAAATGCATCCATTCCAAGTCCTATACTTAATAATATTAATTCTATTATTCCCATGTTTTCATCTCCTAAATGTTTATATATAATTTTATTTTGTTTAAAAATTTTTATGTTATTTATATAACATTTTTGGAGAATTATCAATTACCTAAAAATTAAAATAAATTAATTAGTTCTTCTTTATTTCTTAAACCAACTAGTCTTTTTTCTTCTTTTCCATTTTTGAAAACTATTAATGTTGGTATACTCATAACATTATATTCAACTGCTATATCAGGATTTTCGTCAACATTTATTTTTCCTACCTTAACTTTTCCCTCTAATTCTTTTGCTAATTCTTCTATTACTGGTGCCATTGCATTACATGGTCCACACCAGTCTGCATAAAAATCTACTAATACTGGTTTTTCTGATTTTAAAACTTCTTTTTCAAAATTTTCTGTACTTAATTTTATTTTCATTTTCTTTCTTCCCTTCTTAATTATTTAACACTGCAAGCCCTGCTTTAGTTCCATCATATACTGCCTTTGAAACTTGGTATAAACCGCCTGTGCAGTCTCCGCAAGCAAATAAACCTTTTATTGATGTTTCCATATTTTCGTCAACAACAATTTTGTCGTTATTTATTTTTGCCCCAATTTTTTTTGCAAACTCTGTACTTCCTGCAACACCTTGAGCAATAAATATTCCATCAATTTTCATTTTAGTATTATCTACAAAATCAATTTCTTCAACTTTGTTTTCTCCTTCTATTTGGTCTATTTTCTTTGTATTAATGTTAATATTTTCTGCTCTATATTCTGGTGCCTGTCTACCATTTGTTAAAATAGTTATTGATTTTGCAATATTTTGTAAATCCTTTGCCTCCGCAATTGCATAGTCTCCGTTTCCAATTACGGCAACATTTTTATTTCTGTAGAAAAACCCATCACAAATTGCACAATAACTAATTCCTTTGCCTTCATACTTGTCCATATTTTTTATATTTGGTTTGTTCTTTTTGTTTCCAGTTGCAAGTATAACTGATTTTGCTTTAAATTCATTGTTTAAAGTTTCAACCTTAAATGTATATTCTTTTTCGTTTAAATAGTCTATTTTAATATTTGTAACTTCATCTTTTATAACTTCTGCACCTATATTCTGAGCCTGTCTAATTCCTATTTTGTACAATTCTTCTCCATTTATTCCATTTTCAAATCCATAATAGTTTTCTATTTTGGTGGATTTTTCTAATGCCGATTTTTCTTTGTATATTATTAATGTTTTTAAATTTCTTCTTATTGTATAAAGGCTTGCAGATATTCCCGCAGGTCCTGCACCTACAATTATCACATCATACATTTGCTTCACCTCTTTTTTATTTTACAACTATTCCTAATAATTTTGATAGTTCAACTGCCTGGAATTGATTAACGATTAACCCCTTTAGGTCTTCTTTGTCTATTATAATTCCATCAATATTACAAGTTGAAACATCAATTCCTTTTAAATTTGTTCTAAACATTTGAGTTCTATATAATTCACATTCTTCGAATTTTGTATTCTTTAATTTGCATTCTCCAAATGATGCCATACTTATATTGTTTTCTTTAAAAGTTGTATCCTTAATGTTGGAATTTGAAAAATTAGAATATTCAAAATTTGATTCCTTCATTTTTGTCCTATAAATGCTTGCATCAATAAGTTTTGTTCCTACTAATTTACAATTAGAAAATTCACATTCTACAAAGTTTGATTCACTAAAATCGGCATTTGAAAAGTCACAATTATTAAAAATCACATTTGTAAAATATGTACTTATGAATTTTGCTTCTATACATTTACAGTTTTCAAATATACAGTTTGTTATTTCGTTTTTTTCTGTAATTATTGTTTCAATACAATTTTTGAATTTGTATCCTCTTATGTCGTTTTCTTGTTCTGTTTCTGTAATTATTATTCTTTCTATTTGCTCTGCTTCTTTGTATTCCATTGTTTCAATTTTCACACTTTCTACATTTGCTCACAGAAATTCATATTTTTTCTGTTGATTTTTATTATTTTTTTATTTTAAGAACAAATCTGAAAATTTTCAATTTTCAGTCTTAACTCTATTTTTTATCATACTCAAAAAAATTGAAATTTTCAGTAAATTAATGATATTTTTGGTACAAATATCATTAGTCCAATTATTGTGGCTGCAATTGCTGATACAAGAACTGCACCTGCTGCAACATCTTTTGCTATTTTGGCTTGTTCGTTTTTTTCTTTTGTTATTAAATCTACTGTGTTTTCTATTGCAGTATTTATTAATTCCATTGATATTACAAGTCCAAATAATGTTATACAAATTATCCATTCTACTTTATTTATTTTTAATAATATTCCAAATATTATTACTAATATCATTATTGATATGTGTATTTTCATATTTCGTTCTTTTTTTATTCCCGTAAATATTCCTTCAAATGCATATTTAAAACTTTTTATAAATTTTTTCATTTTAACTTATTATCCTTTTTAATTTTCTTAATTCAAATTATATAAAAAAATGTATCATATTTCAAGTGATTTCTTTAAAAATTTCTTTATATTTTACATCTATAGTTACTATTCGCAGTCCATAAAATTATCAAAATAGAAAGAGCGGAATATTCCGCTCTAATTGAAAACATTATTATTTTTTTTGAATTTTTGAAGAATTTTATTATACTTTTCCTTTTGAGAATTTTGAGAAATTTGTTCTAATGTTTCTATTTTTATAACTTCATATTCCTCTTCTTCATCCTTATCCATATTTTCATAATCTTCTTCACTTAATAAGTGTGTCTCGGTATATAAAGGCAATTCGAAGCACTCATTCTGTATGGAAATCTCCCACTGTTTTTCATATTGTCCAAATACCTCGTATCTAGAATAATATTCTAAACATACAGTATTTTCATCAATTTTTGCTGTCAAATAATCTTCTGCAAATACCCCTTCCAGTGAAAATAATTTTCCATCACAAATATTTGCAATGATAAATCCATCATTTACCATTCTATCAACTTCTCTAACTATTACCCGATAATATAATGCTTTCTTGTTCATCTTTTTGTCCTCCTGCTATTTTTAATAACCAATAATCTTGGTTTGATTATATAAGTAACTACATTTATTATAGTACGTTTTACATAAAATTGCAACATTTTATACCACATACAATAATATACAGAAAAACTGCAATATACTTCCTAGTAATATAAATAAATGAAATATAGAATGCATATATCTTTTCTTTTTGCCTAATCCATATAAAACTGCACCAACTGTATAAGCAATGCCACCAGCAACTAATAAAACTAAACCTGGTATCCCTAATAACTTAGGCAATAAATTTGCTGTAAAAACAATACACCATCCCATACCAAGGTAACATATCATTGAAAACACTTTAAATTTTTTTATGTCTATTGAATTTAGAGTTATTCCTAAAATTGCAATTGCCCATATAATTCCAAATATACTCCATCCAAGAGCAGTATTGTATTCTCTAAAGGTCACTAAGCAAAATGGTGTGTATGAACCTGCTATCAATAAAAATATTGAGCAATGGTCTAATATTTGAAATACTTTTTTTGCTTTTCTTTGTGGTTTTAATCCGTGATATATACTAGACATCGTGTATAAGAGTATCATTGTTACACCATATATTGAACTACTCACAACGCCATATCCATTATGATGTATTGCAGCAAATACAACGCATAGCACTAATGCAACTATTCCAAATGCTCCTCCTACTATGTGTGATGTCATATTAAAAATTTCTTCGCCTTTTGTATAATAAGGCAAAACTCTATCTTTTAATTTTGTTCTTGTCATTTATCTCTCCTTATTTTTTTATCCATACTGACACGCTTCTTGATTTTACACCAAAATTTCCGCATCCTTCTTCGTCTATTGTTACTTCTTCTTCGCAATTTCCAAGGCAGTCAATATATGTTTCACCAACATTTTGATTTCCCACATACATTCTTTTATATCCATCACCTGCATTAGAAATAACAACCGCTAAGCCTGAACTTATGTGTTCATCGTCACCTTCTTGTGTCCATCCTATAAAATTATTATGGTCAAAATAATCGTGTTGTAAACCATATGATTTTTCTTTTCTTATTAACATTAATGTTTTTAGGTCATTTACTGGCTCAATATGGTCATGTTCTATTCCATAATAATCACCATAAAATACACAAGGATATCCATCATTTCTTAGCAATATAATTGAATATGCTATTGATTTAAACCAACCTTGTACAAAACTTTGTAGTGCTTGGCCTGGTTGTGTATCGTGGTTGTCTACAAATGTTACTGCCATACATGGATTTTCCTTTACCAATGTGTGTTCCAATATTTGTGACATATTGTAATTTGGGTCATTTGATGCATTAAAGAAATTATAGTGTAATGGTACATCAAATAATGATATTTTTCCTTCTGTTTCCGTAATATATCTATGTAATCTATTTACATCTGCTGACCAATATTCACCAACTGTAAATAATTCTTTTTTACTTTCATCTCTTAATGTTTGTATCCATTCTTTATAAAAATTTGCATCTATGTGTTTTACCGCATCTAATCTAAATCCATCAACTTTTGTTAAGTCTAAATACCATCTTCCCCAGTCTTTGCATTCTTTTACTACTCTAGGATTTGAAAAGTCTAAATCTGCTCCCATTAAATAGTCAAAATTTCCAAATTCTTCGTCAACTTCTGCTCCCCATTTTTTATCTACAAATTTGAATATTGCATTTTCGCCAGTTTGATTATTATAGTCTATTCCATCAAAATCTGTCCAGTTCCATTCGAAGTCTGAATATTTGTGTTTTCTTCCTGGGAATGTGAATTTTGTTGCAACTTTTACATTTTCTCTTTGTGATGTTTCTATATTATGGTTTGACCAGTCTACTTTTGTTGCAGGTATTGTTTGCAATGCATCTGCTCCCATTTTGTGATTTAAAACTATGTCTGCATAGCTTTCTATACCTGCTTGTTTTAGTGCAATTATAGCGTCTAAATATTCGTCTTTTGACCCGTATTTTGTTTTTATTGAACCTTTTTGGTCAAATTCACCTAAGTCATATACGTCATACACTCCATATCCAACATCATCTTTTCCGCCTATTCCTTTATATGCCGGTGGTAACCACATTGCTGTTACTCCTAAATCTGATAGTTTTTCTGCATTTTCTTTTATTTGATTCCATAAATTTTGGTTACATTCCATATACCATTCAAAGTATTGCATTATTATTCCATTAATTTTTTTCATTTGATTCGCCTCTTTTGTTTTTTGTCATTATATCACTTAATTATTTTAAAATCTATAGTAGACCGAAAAGTCGATTATAAAAAAATTATTTTTTGAATTTCTCTATTTTCGATTAATTCATAAATTTGTTTATTATTTTTTATATCTTCTACATTCTTCCCATGCATCGTAAAAATCCCTTTAACCCCAGAATATAATGCATAATGAATTGCCTCAACATCTTCTTTACTTCCTATCTCATCACACGCAATTATTTCTGGAGCCATTGTTCTAATAAGCATATGTATACCTTTGTTTTTACTTACATTTTCTATTATGTCTGTTCTAATTCCAACATCATTTTGAGGTGCTCCCTTATACATTGCTGCTATTTCTCCTCTTTCGTCAACAACACCACATGTTTTGCCTCTAAAATTTATTTCTTCTATCCCATCACTTAGCCTTCTAATAATGTCTCTTAAAATAGTTGTCTTTCCTCTACCTGGAGGTGCAACTATAATGGAATTGTATATTGTTTTATTGTCAATATCTATAATTTCTCTTAATATTCTTGTACTGCAGTTTTTTACCTCTCTTGCTATTCTTATATTTAAACTTGATATGTATTTTATATTTGTAATTTTTCCATTTTCAATTACACATGAACCTGTTAGCCCTACTCTGTGTCCTCCTTTTATTGTTATAAATCCTTCACATATTTGATTTTTATATGCATATATTGAGTTTTCACATAGTCTTTCTACTATCTGCAATATTTCTGTTTGAAGTATATTATATTGCAATATAAGGTCTTTTTCCCTTAATTTTAATATTATTGGCTTGTCTACCCTGATTCTAATTTCTTGTAGTTCATTTGCAATTTGGGGATTTTCTTGCAATAAATTTGAAAAAATTTGATATATTTTATTTGGAAAATATCTTAAAATTTCATCCATTTTTATCTTCCTTTTATTTTTATTCTAATGTCCTTTTTTATACATTGGTTCCAAATTGGACATTCTCTATATTATATTCTTTTTTATGTATTTTATGACTCATTTTGGTTAGACTAAACATTATAATAATTATTCTAATTGGTTTATAGGCAAAACCGTTATTAAAAAGCCTAAATATATTATGCAAGGATTGATTTCTAAATGAAAAATAATAAAATTTGGATTATTGTTGCCATTATACTAATTTTGTGTATTGGAATTGGTATTTATTTTTTCTTTAAAAATAAATATACGAATTTTTCTAATTATTCTGCAGAAAGAACTTCTACAAATCAAGATTTTTCGGCAAACAATACCTCTGTTAATAATAATATTATTTCAAATTCACAGATAAATAATACAGAAAATTTTGGACAAAATTCATTAATGGAAAATAAAGCAAATGAGGAAAATGAACAAAATAATATCCAAAATATTGAACCCAAAAAGGATGAACTTATTTCTTCTTTTTCTACAAAGATTTATACAAAGGAGTCTGAGAGACAAAATAATATTTCTATTACTTGTTCGAAATTAAATGGAACTGTGGTAAAAAATGGAAGCACTTTTTCTTTTTGCAATACTATTGGTCCTGCAACTTCTGCAAAGGGTTACCAAGAAGCTGATATTTTTGATAATGATGGTAATAAAAAGAAAGGTCTTGGTGGTGGAAATTGCCAAGTGAGCACTACTTTATATAATGCTGTTTTAAAAGTTTCTGGTTTGTCTGTTATAGAGCGCCATGAGCATAGTAATAAGGTTCCTTATATCAAATCCGGAAAGGATGCTGCTGTTGCTTATGGTAGTTATGATTTAAAGTTTAGAAATAATACTGGAAATGATATAAGAATTGAGGCCTCTGCTACTGCTAATAATGTTTCTATAAATTTATATAAGATATTTTAAAAATTACTATTCACAATATAATAAAATATAAATTTATGAAATTAATCATTTATTTATTTTGAAGTGATCCGGGGGGACCGTTCAAAAATTCTCAAAAGTTGTTAAACTTTTGTTAGAATTTTTAGAATGGGGCAACAAAAAAATAAATAAATGATTAATTTCATTTTTTATAATTCATAACTTGTGAATAGTAACTTTTAAAATTTTTTATTTTTGTTCTCTGTGCTTCATTTTATTCGTTATTTTATTTAGTTCTGCTCCTAAAAATAATGAGTAAAAGCATGAATATGTCCACATCATAATAAGCATTAATGTTGTTAAGCTTCCATAAGTAATAGAAAAACCTTTAAAAATATCTAAGTATTTAGAAAACACAAATGATATTACATTAAGTGCAATAGCACCAAATATTGCTCCTGGGATTTGGCTTTTAAATGTAACTTTATGGTTTGGCATAAATCTATATAAAAATAAGAATATTACAAATGTCACAAAAATAAATCCTAGTTCTGTCGCAATTTGTGAAAGTGTATTAAAGTTCTCTAATGCTCCAAAATGTTGTTGCATCAATGATTTTAAACTATTTCCAAAAACCAATAAAACCATTCCTAACATTATTAAAACTATAAATATTACTGTGTCTATTAATGCCATTATTCGTAAATATAATATTGATTTTTCGTTGTCTTCATCTGTGTTGTATACTGAGTGTAATCCTTTTGTTAAAGCAAATAATCCTTTTCCTGCAGACCACAATGTGAATATAAGAGATATTGATATTGTTCCTATTGATTTTGAGTATACTTCTCTTACTATTCCTAATACAAATTCATTCATACTTGATGGAATTATTTTTGATATTGCATCAAATAGTGTTTGCTGTTGAATGTTGGTGTATTGTATTAGTGTTATTAGTAAAATTATAAATGGTATAAATGATAATATTGTATAATATGAACATTGAGCGGAGTATTCACTTATGTGGTCTTCTCCGCTTATTTTTAAGAACATATTAAATTGTTTCATTTTTTTAGAAATCTTCAATTTTATTTTTTTCATTGTTCTTTCCTTTACTTTAAATTTATATTTTTTCAAAGATTTTTCTTTAATCAGATTTTTAAAAATTTAATAACTTCTATACAATAATATTTTATTTAGATTCTTTTTTATTCTTTGTTTTTGTCTTTTTAGGTAATTCTTTTAAATCTCCAACCTTGTCAATTATTTCTTGTTTCTGCTTATTCATATTTTCTCTAAATTCATCTGTTTGTTCTACAACTTGTCTTTTTATTTCTTCCTTTTTCTCTTTTATTTTAACTTTAATTGATTGAACTTTTGGGTAAGCCTCTAATAGTCTTCTATATAATCCAGATTTGTTTAGAAGTGCCTCTTTTACTTTATTCGTTATTTCTTCAGTATTGTCTAGACTCTTTCCAAATTCTTTTGTTGTTTTTCCAACAAAGCTTATAACATTAGTTGAAATTATATTATCTAATAAAAATATTGTAAATAGTACTCCTGATATTATATTTAATTCAAGTTCTGGTAATGCTTCAATTTTGCCTATTAAGAATGGATTTGAAACATACATTATAAACATTCCTAATAAACCGAATGGAATTATTGTATTTAAACATACTCTTCCATTTATGTTGAATTTTCTTTGACTATAGTCCCACCATCTTGCATGATAAATTTTTTCCATAAAGTAACTTGTTAAATATTCTAGTGTTCCACATACCAGTATTGCCATTACAAACAATGCAACTGGATCTGGTACATATTTTTTTAGTAAAAATGTTATTAATATTGCTCCTGTTCCATATATAGGGCAATATGGTCCTATTAAAAATCCTCTATTTATAAATTTCTTTTTTTCAATTAATTTTCCTACTACTTCCATACACCATCCTGCAACTGAATATGTTAAAAATAGTAAAAAATATACTCTAATATCTATTCCAAATATTATCATTTTCTTTCCTCCGTTTTATTATAATTTTAAATCTTTATACTTGATAATATTATAAAAGTATTAAAAATTTAAAATTCCATATGCAATATAATTATTATATCTCGATTCTATCTGTAAATTTGTTTTTAACTGATATTTTTAATAACCTATTTTCTTCTTTTTCTAATTTAGGGTCTTTATTTACAATTTTTACCGCTGCTTCCTGAGCCAATTTTAAAATATCCATATCTGTAAACAAATTAGCAATTTTAAAATCTGGAATACCATGTTGCATTGTACCAAAGAAATCTCCTGAGCCTCTTAATTCCAAATCCTTTTGAGAAATAAGAAAACCATCATTAGTCTCACACATAATTTTCATTCTTTCTTTAGTATTCTGTCCTTTTCCCTTAAATTTTAAAATACAATATGATTTATACTCACCACGGCCAACTCTTCCACGTAACTGATGTAATTGTGCTAATCCAAATCTTTCTGCATCTTCAATTACCATTATATTTGCATTTGGAACATCAACACCTACTTCAATTACAGTTGTTGAAATAAGTATATCTATTTCTTTATTTTTGAACTTTTCCATTATTTTGTCTTTTTCTTTTGGTCTCATTTTTCCATGTATATATTCGACTCTGTAATCAGAAAATGTCTCTTCTTTACATTTTTCATATAATGTTGTAACCGCTTTTAAATCTGTGTCCTCTTCTTCGCTTTCTTCAACCAATGGACAAACAATATATGCCTGTCTGCCTTCATCAATTTGTTTTTTTATAAAATTATTGATTCTTTCTTCCATTCTATTCGTAACCGCAAATGTTTCTATTGTCTTTCTATTTGGTGGAAGTTCATCAATTATTGATATGTCCAAGTCTCCATATAAAATTAATGCAAGTGTTCTTGGAATTGGTGTTGCAGACATTACTAAAACATCTGGATTTTGTCCTTTTTGTGCAATTTTTGTCCTTTGTTTTACTCCAAATCTATGTTGCTCATCTGTAACAACTAGACCCAAATTTTTAAATTCTACATTTTCTTCTAGCATTGCATGTGTTCCAATTAATATATCAATTTCACCATTCTTTAAACGTTCTAAAATATCTTCTTTTTTCTTTTTGCTGATACCTGATATTAATAATTCACATTTTATATCAAATTGATTTAGCATTTTTTCAAAATTAACCATATGCTGTGTTGCAAGTATTGCAGTTGGTGCTAGAATTGCTGCTTGATATCCAGATTTTACGGCTTTGTATGCAGAAATCATTGCAACAACTGTTTTTCCAGAGCCAACATCACCTTGTAAAAGTCTGTTCATCGATTTTTCTGATTCCATATTTTCATCAATTTCTTGTAAGACTCTTAATTGTGCTTTTGTTAATTTGAATGGCAATGTATTTATTACATCTGACATCTTTACATTTTTGTCAAACGTAATTCCCTTTTTATCTGTCAAATTACAATTTTTTAATTGAAGTAATGCCAATTGAGTTGTTAGCAATTCTTCAAAAACCAATCTTCTTCTTGCCTTTTTAAAGTCCTCAAAATCATGTGGAAAATGTATATCATAATTTGCTTTATTTGCATTCTCTAACTTATACTCATTTAATATATAATCTGGTAAAGTCTCTGGCAACCCACCTTGTTCCTTAACCTTTTGAAGTCCATTTTCAATTATTTTTCTTAAAGTATTTTGTGTTAAACTATATGTCAATGGATAAATTGGTATTATTTTTCCAGTATTATTTGAATTTTCTATCTCGTCAAATACAGGGGAATTCATACTTATTTTTCCATATTGAAACTCAACTTTTCCATAAAATCTGTATTTCTTTCCGTATTTGAAACTTAGATTTTAAATATGGTTGATTAAACCACGTTATTACTGCTTGTCCTGTTTCGTCAATAACTGCAAGCCTTTGTATAGTTCTACCTTTACTTATTCTACTATCTACTATTCTTGACATTGCTACTGCTTCTATTAATGCAACTTCTCCATTTGCACATTCACATATGTTCTTTGGTTTGCTTCTATCCTCATATCCTCTGGGATAATATGTAATTAAATCTTCAACATTGAATATTCCTATCTTATTTAGGAGTTTTACCTTTTGTGGTCCTACTCCTTTTATATATTTTACATCTTCTGTTAAATTCATTTTTTATCTCCATTTTTTCGGGATTGGGGGACGGGTCTTTAATCCCGAAAAATTTTACGGGATTAAAGACCCGTCCCCCAATCCCTAATTTTTATATTTTCAATAATTTGAAATCAAGACCATCACTACTTACTAATTTATATTCAATTCCATCAATATTGCCTTCTACTGCATCTTGTATTGAATTTGCATGTAGATGCCCATAATAGCATCTTTTTATATTATATTTTTTCATAAGTCTAGTGTAATCTGTATTCATATAATTTTTTGTTAGCGGTGGATAATGCATAAACACTATGATTTCTTTATCTTCTCCATATTTTGATATTCCATCTTGTATTGATAATTCTAATCTTGCAACTTCTCTTTTTGTTAATCTAATATCTTCTTGATCTTCTGAAATATTCCATCCCTTTGTTCCAGCTATAATTTTGCCTTCAAATTCATAACTATTATTATATAGAAAATCTATGTTTTCAAAGTCTTGTTCTTGTATGTATCTTCTCATACTTGTTACTGTTGTCCACCAGTAGTCATGATTTCCTTTTAATAAGATTTTTTTTCCTGGTAAATTGTTTATAAATTCAAAGTCTTTGTCTGTTTCATCTAGGTACATTGCCCACGAAAAGTCTCCTGGCAATATTACTGTGTCCTCTGGTTTTACTTTTAATAGCCAGTCTTGTTTGATTTTTTCTTCATAGTTCTGCCAATTTTTCCCGAATATGTCCATTGGTTTATTTGTGTTGAATGATAAGTGTAAGTCTCCTATTACATATATTGCCACTATTTCACTCCCTTTCCTTATGTCATATAAAAGTTTTATATATTATTATTTTATGTTGCTAAATATCTTTATTTATTTTACTCGTCTGTTTTATTCTTTCTATAGTTTACAATATTTTTTCTTAATTGTCTATAATTTACAACCTAAATTTGATTTTTTTGTTTGATAGTGCTATAATGTTTTTCGTAACAAATAACTTAAATAGTTTTTGGTAAGGAGGGTGTTTTAATGGATAATAGCACTGAAACGAGTATAACGCTAAAAGATTGTATAAATAGTCTTTTAGAAACTGAGAAGGAACGGAATGATATAAAAATTTTCTTGGTTGATAATTTTTTGACCGATTCCTGGAGTAAGCAGATAATTAATTTATCTGTTGGAAAGGAAAAAGAAGTTAGTCAAATTGATTTCTTTGATAACTTCACAGAAAGTGTTTCTGTCAAATCTTATGATTTAACAACTTCTACGCTTTCATTTTTAGAACGTTTTAAAAAATATTCTAACTTGAAGGATGATTTGATTTCAGAAATTAAATCAGAAGAAAATGCTCCTTGGATATCTGAAATTTTTGAGAAAAAAAAGTTGTTTTTTTTAGTTTCGGACTCTCAGTGGAAGTATCATTCTTCAGAAGTAAGAGCTAAAATAGATATGGTTTTTATTGGAATGGGAAATTTACCAACTATTGAAATCAATATCTTATAATAAAACACAACGGCCGGTCTTTTTTGACCGGCTCTTATATTATTATATATTAGGTTTGCTTTTTATAATTTTAAATTTGGAATTGCATTTAAATCCATTTCATCTCTTTTTCCATTAATAAAATTATAATACCCTGCAGAAGCAATCATTGCAGCATTGTCTGTACATAATTTTAAATCTGGCATATATACTTTTATTTCTTGATTTTCAAGTTTCAAAAATTCTTTTCTTATATAACTGTTTGCAGATACTCCCCCTGCTAATACAACTGTTTTTAACCCAGTTTGTTTTAACGCTTTTTCTGCATTTTCTAGTAATATTTCTGTTACGGTTTTTTCAAAACTTGCACATAAATCAGCCTTGTTTATATCTGGTGTTTTATGGTGTAAATTTATTACTGCTGTTTTTATTCCACTAAAACTAAAATCTAAATTATCAAAATGTGTTTTTGGTAATTCTATTGCATTTGGATTTCCTTCTTTTGCAAGTTTGTCAACCTTTGGTCCACCTGGATATCCAAGTCCAACTACTCTTGCGACTTTGTCAAATGCTTCACCAATTGCATCATCTCTTGTTTTTCCTAAAACTTCAAATTCTGTATAACCTTTTACATGTACTAACTGCGTATTTCCCCCTGAAGTCATTACACACAAAAATGGTGGCTTTAATTCTGGGTATGTAATATAATTTGCTGCAATATGCCCCTGAATGTGGTTTACTCCAACTAATGGCTTGTTTATTGCAAAACTTAGTGCTTTTGCATACGAAAGGCCTACTAGCAATGCTCCTACAAGTCCTGGTCCGTATGTTGGAGTAATTGCATCAATATCTTCAAATTTTATATTTGCTTCTTCTAATGCTTTTTTTGTTACTCTTGATATTGCTTCAATATGGTTTCTTGATGCTATTTCTGGCACCACACCTCCATATTTTTCGTGTATTGGTATTTGTGTGTCTATTATGTTTGATAAAATTTTTCTTCCGTTTTTGACTACTGATACTGATGTTTCGTCACAACTTGATTCTATCCCTAATGTTAATATGTCTTTTTTCATTTTTTATGCTTCCTTTCATTTTGTATTAAAAATATAATATATATGCTTAAATATCTACTTTAAAACTTTGAAAAAAATAGAGGGATTTTTGTCCTGTCCCCCAATCCCGTTTTTTTATAATCCAAATATTAATTTTCCTAATGCTAAAACTCCTTTTGAAACCCAGTTTATTGCTGGTGTTATAATTGTTCCTGCAATTCCCGTTATCCAAATCAATACGAATACAATATAGAATATTTGCTCATTGTTCACAAAAAATTCTTTTGCTTTATATGGTAAAAATGGCATTATTATTTTTGAACCATCTAGTGGTGGTAATGGTATTAAGTTAAATACACCAAGCCCTATATTTATTGATATTGTTGTTGATATTAATAACATTATTACCGTTCCAACTGTTGATGCCATAAATGTTGCGCTTGCAAATTTGTATATTGCACAATATATTAATGTAAATATTATTGCAAGTATAAAATTCATTAATGGTCCTGCAAGTGAAACAATTGCCTCTCCTTTTTCCATTGAGATTTTTCTTGTATAATTTCTTGGGTCTACTTCTACTGGTTTTCCCCATCCAAATCCTGCTACTAATAGCATTAGTGTTCCTATTGGGTCCAAGTGTGCAAATGGATTTAGACTTAGTCTTCCTTGCCTTTTTGCTGTGTCATCCCCTAGTTTATATGCTGCATATCCATGTGCAAATTCATGGAATGTTATTGCTATAAGTACTCCTGGTGCACTTAGTAATAAACCTAATAATTGACCTGGATTTGTTGCATATTGCATTACTAAAAATAATAGCATTATTCCTGTTATTATATACATTGTTTTTTTGTCAAAATTAAAATTAAACATAAATTTCTCCCTTCGTTTACTTATCCCCATTATAATTTCAATTATTGTTTTTAGATATCAAATGATTTTACAAATTGTATAATATCACTATTCACTTTTTGTATTCTTTCATCATTTTCAAATTCTTTAAAAGAAAACCACTTGTATTTTATATTAAAACACTGAAATTCTTTTTTATTAAATTCTTCGATATTTTTTAGTATGTTTACTTTATAAAAGAAATGCTGATATTCTTTTTCTATTTTATCACTTTCCGAGAATTTTTTATGTATCTTTTCACCAACAAATGATATCTCAACATCTTCCTTTTCAATGTTTAACATTTCTTTTATTTTGTTATAAATTGATTCCATGTTTTCTTTGTTTTCCATTTTACTGTTTAAGAATAAATAACAGTTCCATTTTTTGTCATAATATTGTAAATATTCATTTTTTTCGTTTTTTATTATGATTATTGAATGTGTGTTCATAACTTTTCTCCCTTTTGGTTTATCTTTTGATTTTTTCTTCTTATTATATTTCATACTTTATCATATTTTTATTAAAATTTCAATTACTATACTTATTTTTCTTTCTTAAAATATTCGATTTCATATTTATCCAATAAGTCCATAGATATTTTTCCTTGCTTTAACGCTTCTTCTGCCGTCATTGCAACTCCATTTGGAAAATATACCATAACAACCTTTGTTTTTTGTGAAGGATAATAATACTCATATTTTTCATCTTCAAAAAATTTATATTCTCCCCCTTGTAAATATTTGCTATAATATTTATCTCTATCTGCTAAAGTTGTACTATCAAATATTTTTGGTTCATCTGTTTCTTCTATCTTTTCTAAAATATCATTGTTATCAACTTTTAATGCAAAATATGGTTTATCAGAATTTTTTTCTTTCATAAATATTATAAAAGTATCTTGAAAATAACAGTATTTTGTATCTTGTCCTATTCCCATATATTCTGTAACCATTGTTGCTTTACTTGATAAATTACATCCTCTTTCATTTAAATAGAAATTAACATTTTGTATAACATCATATATGTATAATCCTTTTAAATTTTTTATCTTTTTGTCATATAATTGGTTGTAATTAATCATTCCATTTACCTTTACGTATGGAATTCTTAGTTCATCATCTTCTGAAAATTCTGTACGTCCTTTATAGTTTTTTGTTTTTGCTTTTATGTCTTCATAATATTCGTCAAATGATTTTTTATCATCTGTTCTATAAAGTATTATTTCGTCTCCCTCTTTTGTCTTTAATTTTATAGCCATATCATTACTTAATAAACTATCATTATTTAATTTATTATAAAATAGAATTTCAACATTTTTATTCATTTCTTCTGGACTCGCATTGTTTATTCCAAAATATTTAATAGCCTCATCACCGTTTCCAAATGTCCATTTATAATCACTAAAATTGTCAAATGATTCTAAAAAGTTTAATTCTTTGTTAAGTGTAGCATCTATTTTGTATCCATTTGTAACTGTTCTTTCTACATTTATTTTATAATCATTTGGATTTAGCATTTCTTTTGAAAATGTACTTTCATTTAAATCATTTACAATTTGTGGCATTTCGCCTTCTAATTCTATCTTATTTAATCCAATTTTATCTTCTAGGTCTTTCCATGCTAAATCTAGTGTTCCCACCCATAAATTATTTATTGTATTTTCATCTAGTGTACTTTGATATGATGGGTTCATTGTAATATTATGATTTGTATTATTTTTTATATACTTATTATATATAACTGTTGTAGCATAGACTATTCCTGATAATGCGATTGTTGTGCATATAATTATTACAAAAATTTTCAAAACTTTATTCATTTCATTAAATCCTTTCTTTAGCAGGATTTTTCTTAATTGTTTTTTTCCTCTATGTATCAAATTCTTTGTGTTTTGTAGAGTTTCTCCTAATATTTTAGATGTTTCTTCATAAGATAGTCCTTCAATATTTACGAGATAAATTGCATTTTTATATCTTTCGTCTAACAATTCTATTGATTCTAATAGTTCTTTTTTACTTTCCTCTGTTGTAATAATATCTAATACGTCTTTTTCAATTTGTTCATCATCATTTGTAAGATATTTTTCTGTTATTTCATTTCTTCTTTTTTCTACATTTATATAATTTAGTGCTTTGCTTCTTGCAACAAGATATATATAGTATTTAAACGAACTATTTTCTCTCATTTGGTGCTGTATAACGTATATAAAAGTTTCTTGAGCTATGTCCTCTGCTTTTTGATAGTCTTTTACTATGTTATAAATAAAATATTCAATTTTATTTTTGTATTTGTTATAAAGAATTTCAAATGCTTCTTTTTCTCCATTCAAATAATCATTGTACAATTTTTTATCTAAATCTTTCTCCATTTTTTACCTGCTTTCATATATATATAACAGTAACATTAAAAAAAGTTTCATATATAATAGTATAAAAGCAAGTGGACATTAATCACTTGCTTATTTAATCATTTGTAACATCCCCATTACCACTGACAGGAATTGTTTCTCCCAAATAAGTTGGTTCTGGCTTAAATATACATTTTATAAAATCTTTATCTCTTGCCAATATTTCTCTTATTTCTCTATATGTTGCTCCTACATATTGTCTTGAATCTGCTCCAACTCCATATACTTCTAAATCTAGTTGTTTTGCAATATATAATGCTCTATACAAATGATATTTTTGAGTTACTATAACAATTCTTTTCGCTTTAAAAATTGCTTTTGCTCTATAAATACTTTCATAAGTTGAAAATCCTGCATGGTCCATAAAAATATCTTCTGATTTAACTCCTCTTTCAATAGCATAGTTTTTCATTATATTTACTTCATCATATTCTGCTCTACTATGGTCTCCGCTCATTATTATTTTATTTGATACATTATTTTTATATAAATTTATTCCTTCTAATAATCTATCTTCTAGCATAGGACTAGGTTCATTATTCCATATTCCAGCACCTAAAACTATTATACAATCTATGTTTGATAATTTTGTATAGTCTACTCCTTGCACTATTTGTTTATTAGTAGATATTTTCACATATAAATTTATACCTATAATAATTGTTACCATTATAATAATTGCAATTGTTCCATATTTTAATACTTTTTTCATATATCTTTTCTCCATATTTTTTTATTTTGTACCTAGTTCATTAGAAAATCGAATATGTTCATTGTTGCACTTGTTCCTGTTTTGTATAATTCCGTGTATCCGCATTTGGTACAACTAATTGTTATAAACTTCTTATTTTGAACATCAAAAATTTTCGCGAAATTTCCTCCAGTTGCTTGAAATTGGTCCTTTTCATATTCTTCATTTCCACATTTTGGACATTTCCATTTTTCCATTATATCATTACCTCCAATTACAATATTTTCTCACAAAGTTGTATGATTGTTTTTTATATTCTAACACAAAAAATATTTTCAAACAACATATTTATACTTTTTATCTAATAACTCTAATCTTTTAAATATAAATTTACAGCTTTTAGTTTTTAAATTTTATATAAATATTTTTTAATTTATTGGTTATTTCAATAGTCTATGGTATATTCTATATATTCTTCGGTCCTTTTTCACCTTAATCTCCTATTTAGCTTATTATTTGCTTTTATTTTGTTAGTTGATAACTTTGTTCTATCAATTCTTTTACTAATGTTTTGTCCACTTTTTCATCTACAATAATCGTATTCCAATGTTCTTTGTTCATGTGATAAGCAGGTATTATATAATCATAAGTATTTCTTAATATGTCAGAATAATCTGGATTTGTTTTCACATTAATATATAACTTATCATTAACGTTCATAATTAGAGCAAACCATTTTTTATTTTTAATATGTTTCATTGTTACTGATTCAAAATCATTTGGAAATGGACAGTCTTTATATGTATCTTCTAATGTCAAACAATATTTTATTATTTCTTCTTTATTCATATCTACATCCTTATAATATATTTTTATTTATTTTAATATTTCTATGATATAAGACTTTTATGACTTCTAGTACTTAAATATCTTCCTTGTTTTTAACATTATAGCATAAAACATGAAGATAGCAAAATATTTTTTTAAATTTTTCTAATATTTTATTCATCATTTCACCTCCTACTTTATTTTAAAAAATAAGTATTCAAAACAAAGTTGAGAAAAAATTTAAAATAAAAAAAGAAGAAAATTATCGCCATGATAATCTCCTTCTTCCATTCACTCAATATCTAATATAACTTAAATAGTTTTCTTTAATTTTGTTCTTCTTGTCTACTAAAAAATTCTCTTGCCATTGAACTATCATTAAAATCTGACACTCCATATTTTTTCTAAGTTGTTCAATTTCTTCCTGTGTTGCTTTTTCAGGTTTAAAATCTAAATCTTTATAATCTTCAAATGCCATACTATTTTCCTCCTGTACAATCTCCACCCTGAAATGGTCGATAAACGTTGTTTTTCTCATAATTTGTGTAATTACTTGCGTTTATTCCTATCTTTTTACTATCACGTTTGTATTGTCTATTAGCTATCTCATCTTCTCTTGAATCCACTGATGAAGACCAATTCTCTGGAATAAAAAAATCTGGTTGCAATACAATACTTCCATAATATCTTTTTTTAAGTTTCCTGAATGTTTCTTTTTTAGACATTGCTACCTACTTAAAGTCATTTGGAGGTTTGAAACCTCCAAGTTATCTGTTTTACTTTTTGGTTTCTAAAATCAATACTTATAAAGTATAATATATTTTTATGTAGATTGCAAATCAACTTCACCTTGAAAAATCTCGTTTTTTATGGTATAATTATAGTATTAAAATATTAGGAGGTACTTTTTATGCTAAGAGTTATTACTCTCACACGGACATCACCCACTAAAGCGGAGAACAATAGCAATGATGTTAGTTTTCTTGCTCCACCCACAAGGGATGAAATAATTGCTCAACTCAAAAAACATTTTGCTGAACATACCAAAGAAGTGGTAAACTCCGAAGATATTTCAAAAATTGCTGACGCAGTTAGCAATGCTTTTGATGAACTTCGAGATAAACCATATGGAGGATTTGCAAAGTATAGTCCAGAAAAGCCAAAACTAACCATAAAAATGTATCACGATTCGTGGACATTACATGACAGAGAAAGGTATCCTGGAGACTATTCGCCTTTAGAAATATTTCCTATCAAATGTTCAACAGTTGATTTTTTGATGACAGTTGTTACGAATACCAAGTGGATTTCGTTGGCTTATGTTAGTAAAGAACTTGTATTTTAAGACGGCAAAAAGAAAAACTCTAATCAGCATTTGCTAGGTTAGAGTTTTTCATTTGCTATCTATTATTGCTATTATAATTTGATAACTTATTACATAAGCTTTTATTTACAAATATTTCAATAATGCTTAAGCCCAATAAAATAAATTCTATTACAATTAGTTCATATCTCATCAATATTAATGTAAAAATAGCACTTAATATTAATGTTCCTAATCTTCTATAAACTTCAATTTTAATTATAATTTCTTGTTGTTCCTCTTTGTTTGAAATAGTTAATGCAACATCTTCTATATATGTTTGGAATGAATCTCTTATCGCTAATATTAAGAAAAATCCTAAAGACATAATTATCACTTTGCAAATGAACGCTGATTCTATAAAGTGTCCTATAATCAATAATGAAAATGCTAATGCCAAACATATTGTTAGAACAACGCTCATTTTATCTTTTATTTTTGAATATACCTTTCCAAATATTACATTTCCTACTAATCTTGCTATTCTTGATATAAATACTATTGTTGTTATGTAGTATGTTACCATTTCAACAGATAAGAATTTTTGAAAATCATATTGCATAAATAATTTACTATTGTTTTGTCCCATTTTTATTATTGAATAAAATACTGCATTTGATAATATTACATAGAATATTATTGATGTTATCTTTAGTTTTTTATGTTCTTTCTTTATTTCTTGTTCATTATTTACTTTTGATTCATAATATAAAAATGATGTTCCTAATACTAAAACATATATTATTATTGATAAATACATTGGTAAATAATGATTTACATTAAACATTTTTCCTGCTACTAATGCTGTGAATAACGTTATAATAGCATAAATAATCTTTGATTTATTTCTTATTTTAAAATAATCATCTTTTCTATTTACAGCTTTTAAATTATTTTTCAAAATTATTTCATCCATATTTAAAAACATAACTGCTAATTCATGTATGCTTTTATATAATAACATTGCAATAAACGATTTTCCAAATGTTAATACTAATGATGCAATTAACAACATAGTTGCTCCTAGTCTTAATGAATTTACATTTCCTATCTTTTTTACAATAGCTAGTATTACTTTTTGAAATACTATACATATTATTAATGCAACCATTGTCATTGCCGTTATTTGACTGGCATTTAATCCTTTTACCAATGTTAAAAATAGTGTGTCTATTGGTACGAAGAATATTAAGTCTCCTGTAAATGATGCAAATATTGGATATATTTTTATACTTCTATTTATTTTCTTTGTTTCTTGTTCCATTTATTTTCTCCTGTTAAATATTATATTAACTGTTCAAATTCTTCAGGCGTCCATGCATGTATTCCCATATTATTAAATCTGATAATATTTTCTTTGTTATCATCTATAAACAATATTTCATTTAAATCACAATTGTTAATACGCTTAATAATTTTAACAGCATCACACTTTAATTCTTGAGATCGTGCTGAAATTACTTCTATATCATTACTATAATATTTACGTACAAAATTTTCTTTTGCTTTTAGATGAAATGAAAATTTCATTCCAGATACACAATACATTTTTACACCTTTTGTTTCAAAATTTTTAATCAAATTTTGTAATGAATCGGATATTGAACAAGGTTCAATAGTTTCATAAAAAGATTCTGAATTTAGATAAGCATTTAAGTAATAATTTAAAAGATTTTCTTCGTTTTCATTACGATGTTTTAAGTAATCTTTATCTTTATGAATAGCTAGTGTGTCATCAAAATCAAAAATTGCAACTTTTATACTACTTAAATCTATTTTTTTATTTTCCAATTGTTTCACTTCTTTCATTTTTTGCTCCTAATTTTAAATACTCATTAAAAATAAGATTACTTATTTTCCTTCCCTGGCTATATACATATTCATCTGATAAATAATAATCATCTTTAAAATCTTTAATTAAAATAGTCAAAATATAATTTTCATAAATAGTTGAAACGCTTGTTATTTTTTCATTAAACAATTCATTATTATTTAATTTTTTCCATACTAAATAATAATCATATGCTGTTGTTTCAGAAAAGACTTCATCTTCAACTGATTTAAACATACTAAACAATTCTGTATCTAAACATCCAATATTTTTAATTGTTTTATTAATATTGTCAATTCCTAAATAATCAATTAATATATTGGTTGCAACATTATCACTTATAATCATCATTAGAGTTGCTATATCTATTATTGGAAGTTTAATATTTTTAGATAAATATTGCAATACACCACTACCATTTACGTAATACTTATTTAAATATTCTAATTCAAATTTTCTGTCTATCTCACCTTTTTGTATTCTATTAAATAATTCAATTAAAATGAATATTTTTATACAACTTGCTGCATTATACTTTTCTTTTTCATTTATCTTAATAACATTACCTTTTAAATCATCATAATAAATTGCAATTTTACCATCAAAATTAACATTTAAATCTTGTAATTGCTTTTCTATATTCATAGTTCATTCTCCCCTTTTACATATGTATCATTATCTGAATAAAAACATAAAAATTAATTAACTTCTTTTATTTTATCTTCAACTTTTTTACTAAATTTGCTATTTCTGTTTTCATCAACTAGTCCGTTTATCTCTTGTTGAACATCTGTAAGTTGAGTATAGCAATATCCAGATATATAAGGTATTTCTTTTATATTTTTAGTTAATAGTTCAAACCTTTGTATAAATTCATCTTCATTAGCTACTTGCTTTCCGTATCCCCATCCTTTTTCAGAATCTAAAGCAATTCCACCATATTCACTCATTATAACTGGTTGTCCATTATATCTATATCCTTCAGCAAATAATTTGTGTTTTCCATTATGTTCTTCCATATTATTTAATACTTTTTTCTCATTATCAGTATATGTTAAATAAAACAGTTCTGGATCTTGTTTATAATCATGAATAGTTATTATATCTGATATTGTGTGTTCCCAACCATCATTTGAAATTACAGGTCTTGTATTATCTATTGATTTTGTTAAATAATATAAACTATTTGCATAATTTTGTTGTTTTATATTATCACTTATATTTGGTAAGCCCCAAGATTCATTTATAGGAAGCCATGTAATAATTGATGGATGATTATAATTTTGTTTTACTACTTTAATCCATTCATTTGTAAATTGCTGTATTGATTTATCATTATAATTATAGCAGTTTGCCATTTCACTCCAAACTAACATACCTTTTACATCGCACCAATATAAAAATCTTTCATCTTCTATTTTTTGATGCTTTCTAATTCCATTGTATCCATATTTTAATGCAATTTCTATATCTTTAATTAAGGCCTCTTCACTTGGTGGTGTTAAATGTGATTCTTTCCAATATCCCTGATCTAATATAAATTTTAAATATAATTCATCATCATTTAAATATATTCTATCTTTTTGAATTGATATTTTTCTAAAGCCAAAATAAGAATATACAGTATCTATAAGTTTATCATTACAATATAATTTATAACAAATATCATATAAGTTTGGCTCTTTTGGTGACCATTTTTTCACTTCTGCATTATTTTCACATATTGATATTTCATTTTCTTGATATAATTCTGTAAGCTGAATTTTATTTGTGATTAGTAATTCATTTTCAAAAGAAATTTCTGTTTCTATATAAAAATTATTTTCTTCTAATTCTTTTTCAGATATATTTGTTTCATATTCTAATTGTATATTTCTATTATCTAAATTTGGTGTTGATTTTACGTTTTTTATAGAATATTTAGGCACATATTCTATCCAAACTGTTTTCCATATTCCTGTAGTTTGTATATACCAACATTTCCAACTTTCTTTTTTATATCTTTGTTTTCCTCTAGGTTGTTCTTTGGCTAATGAATCCTCTACTTTTACAGTAATATCGTTTTCGCCTTCTTGAATATATTTATATATCTCGAATGAAAATCTATGGTATCCACCCTCATTTGTTCCTATGTATTTTCCATTAATCCATATTTTAGTTTTATAGTCACTTCCTTCAAAATGTAATATTGCTTTTTTATTTTCTTTTGAAATATGTATTTTTTTATTATACCATACTACATAATGCACACTTTCATCTTTTATTCCGCTTAATTCAGTTTCGTATGTAAAAGGTACATTGATTTTATTTCTGGTTGGAAAGCTAATATAATATTCTTTTTCTTCTCCCAAATTTTCATCATCAAATGTAAAGTTCCATTCTCCATTTAAACTTTCCCATTCATTTCTAACAAATTGTGGTCTTGGATAATTTTTTATATAATTTTTCATTTCTTAATTCATCTCCAATTTTTCTTTATTTCTTAAATAAATCATTTTATATCTGTTAAAGTATCATCTATATCTATACCTATTCTCATATAAAAACTCCTTACATAGTTTCAAATATATACTTCTTATATCTAACTATTTTTTAATTCTTTAGCATGACATTTTTCTTTTCTAAATACTATTATTTATCAATTCATAATACTTACCTTTTTTATCAATTAAAGTATTATGATTTCCTTGTTCTAATACTTGTCCATTTTCAATATAAATTATATTATCACAATCTTCTACTAAATCTAATGTATGAGATATCATAATTATAGTTTTATATTTTGATAATTTTGTCATAGTTTCTTTTATCTTATTTTTACTATAATTATCTAATGCTGATGTTGCTTCGTCAAATAAAATTATTGGCGTGTCTCTTAAAATTGCTCTTGCAATAGCTATTCTTTGTTTTTGTCCAACCGAAAAATTTGTACTATTTTCAGTTATTACTTCATCATATTTATTTGGTAATTCTTCTATGTATGAATCTATATTAGCAAGTTTACATGCATTTATTATTTCTGTATCTGCAGCATTTTCGTTTGCCATTAATAAATTTTCTTTTATAGTCATATTAAATAAAATTGGTTCTTGATTTACTATTGAAATTGAATTTCTAAAACTTTCTTTATTTAATTTGTTAATTTCTGTTTCATCAAATTCTATTTTACCTTCATAATTAGTTAACTCTTTTGTTAACAATTTAAAAATTGTTGTTTTTCCTACTCCACTAGGTCCAACAATTGCATTTTGTGTATGTGGCTTTATTAAAATATTTATATTATTTAAAACATTATTTTCTGATAAATCATATTTAAATGTTAGATTTTCAATTTTAATTTTGCCTTTTATCTGATATTTATCATTTCCGAATTTTTCCATTTCGTCACTTTCAATAATATCACTAACTCTTTTCATGTTTGCTGTAAATTCAGCTATTTCAAAATCATGTTCAATTATTCTATGAAACACATCATCAATTATATTATCCATATATGTTACCAATAGCATCGCAAGTTCAGTTGAATAAACATTTAGTTGAATCATTTTTAATATATATATTAATAATAAAGATTCGACTATTGTTCTAATAGTCCATTTTGATGTATTAATAGTTTTTCCTAATAATCTTCTGTGTGTTCTTGTACTTTTTAAATTTTCAATATCATTTACAAAAATTTTACTACATGTATCTTCAAAATTTAATGCTTTAATGTCATTTATTCCTTTACTTGTTTCAGAAATTAGTTTAGTATAATCATCAGTTGATTTATACTCATCATTCAATAATCCTTTTGATTTTGTTAATTCAATTTTAAACAACCATAAACTAATACCACAAATTATTGTAATTCCCAATGCTAATTTATAATCAATAATAAATATTGCAATAAGCATTACAAAAGATGTAAAAATATATGCGAATTCTTGCAACATACTATCTATTATCTTAACCATACTACTTTCACACGATTTAATAATTGTCAGTATTTTTCCAGAACCCATATTTCTAAATCCTTTTGAAGATAATATCATTATTTTTTTATATAATTTTTCTTGTAAATTTGCACTGATTTTTTCTCCAACAATTATACTACATTTTCTATATTGGTTATGAGAAAATGTTATTCCGAATATTCTAAAAAAAGCACATATTATTATTAAATTAAATGCAATATCAAATTCTTTACTAACCATATTAGCCAAAAATTTAGAAAAAAATGTTTTATATAACATTTCTGATATTGTAAATAAAACCATAAAAACTACTGATTTAATATAAGATTTTTTATTATTTCCTGAATATTTAAATAAATTTTTTACTGCATCTATAAATCCAAAATTGTTATTCATTTTATTTCCTCTTTCTACTTCCAAAATAAATTTTAGTACTTACTCTCCCTTTTTCTTAAATATATCATATAATAAGCTATACTTATTTGGAATATCATAAATAAAGCAGATAATCCAAACATATATCTTAATCCAATTTCATACATTATACCACAAAGAAATACTCCTATTGCCTCTCCTAAAAATCTAATTATATGGCATATATTTGAAAAGCTTAATTGATATTTATTTTCTAATCTATTAATATATACAGCATCACAAATATTTTCATATGCTGTTGAAATAAATATAGACCAAGTAATTGCAATTAATGTAATCATCATATTATTTGATATAAATGCTATTACATATCCTAAAAATCTTATTCCAAATTTTATTGTTACAGTTAAATAATCATTTTTAGGTGTTAAGTATTTTAATGCTATAATTCCAAAAACATCTGCTAGTAGTCCAATAATTAATAAGTAATTAGTCGCTACACTATCACTAAATTGAAAATAATTGGTAAGTGTAAGCATTTTTAGTCCAAGAGCTGTTGACATTGCAATTGTTCCGATTAGTGTATAAATCAAATACAATATTAAAAGCTTATCTTTAAAAATATATTTTGAAGAAATTTCTTTATATTCATCTATATCAGCAGAATTAGTAACTTTTATATTTAATAATACCAATAACGAAAATAGTAAAAAGATATTTGCTATAAGTAAACATGCATTATAATTTACAAGTAATCCCGCTATACTTTTACCTATAAATACTCCTCCAAATAAAATTCCAATATCTCTAAATAAATATTCTGTTAATCTTCTTTTACTATATATTGTTCCTGTTTTTACAATCGTTGTTATTAATGGGTAAATACTTGTGATTATTATATATTCTGTTACAATATCTATTATTATTGATAATCTAATTAGTTCTACCGGTCCTGTCCTATTTAAAAAATATAACCAAAACATATTTACTAATTTTACTAATAACACTATTACCAATGTATTTTTTAATCTATCTAGTTTTACGTATTTTCCTATTAAGCCAATAATTATAACACTTATAAATGTTCCTATACTTAATATATTGCTTATATTAGTAACAGCAAAATTATTATCTTGTAGCCATAGTTGTCTAAAATTTCCCCATAGTCCAACTGATATGCTAAAAAAGGCTAACATTATTAATATTTGATTTTCATTTTTTATTTTTTTCATTTGCTACTCCATTTCGTTTATGTAATTATATATCTCTTTCCAATTATAAAATGTTTTTATTTCGTTGTTACTATTTCTTTCATTACTAATCATAATTGCTTCAATTCCGCAATTATATACACTTGAGCAATTACTTATACTATCATCAATTAATAAGTCTATATTATTTTCTACGCATACTTTTGCTTTATCTCTAGCATTAACAATCAATTTATCAAAATATATAGAATTTTCATTTAGCCAAGTTTCACTTTGAATATATGGATCTTTATGAAATTCAGAATCTCTTGCAGTTATAATATATATTTCATGACCCTCTTTATGTAATTTTTTTATTATATCAACACAATCATTTCTTGGAAGTGCATTGTTAGTAATTTCTTCTTGTATAGTTCCTAAAAAATATTTTAATTCATCATAACTAAAATCAAATAATTTCTGATATATGTTACCATTATTATATATATCTACTATCTTATGATTCTTATTTTCTACATTTTTATTAAGACTAATTGCATATTCTTTTGCAGCATTTGTTAATTTGTCTTTTATATCTGTTAAAGTATCATCTATATCTATCCCTATTCTCATTTATTTACTCCTAATTTTTATATTTCAAATACATATCCATCTTCTACAACTAAGACATTATTTATCTCATCACTCTTCAATTTTTCTCTAGTTGTATCTCTCAAATGAGTAGCAATGATTTTATTTCATTTCCATATTAATTTTATTTTTTTCAGTTATATACTGTGTAGATACTAATTGATATATAACTGAAACTGCTAGTCCAATTGATGTGCAAAATGGAGATGATATAAAAGAACAAAAAATTCTAATTATATTGGCAATTTGTTTACTGATAGTTGCTTTTACAGCAGAATGTTCAAGTTGTATGTATGTTAATTTTGTTAAATAAATTGGATACATATATAAACTTACCAATTCTATACTTACTATGATTGATGTTGCCATTATATCTGCCTTATAACTTGGATATAATATAATACCCATTATAATACTTGATATAATTAACAAATATACTAATTTTCTGCTATTTTTTATATGTTCATTATATGAAAATTCTTTTTTAGTAATATCAATTTGTGCTACTGTTTTTATTGCATAAGCAATATCCCATTGAGTATCTGTTATTAAAGTTGCAAATGATGTTGCTAAAATATATTTTTCACCAAAATCAAATGAATTTTTAAAACCAAATAAATAAATTATAAACATACTAATTTCTGCAAACAAATATACAGAATCATATTTAATACAATTTACTATATTAATTTTAAATTTTGTTTTTTCTACTATTCTAAACATCATAATAACTACAAAAACACTCATACATATTACTGAAATTCCAACAATTTTTATTTGTTCTTTTGTTATTAAACTCATTATAATTAATGAAGAAAAATTTATTAAATTGAATAGCAAACTATATTTGTTAGCTCTTTTATTTTCTTCTTCAAAATACAACTTACACAAAGATAAATTTAATAATAATTGAAAAAACATCTGAATAACAGCATATACTCCAAATATTTTATATGTATCAATATCCATGTTCATAAAAGTTATATATTTATCTATGTTTATTGCAACGCACCCTAGTATTATCAATCCTATACCAGAACCCAATACCACTCCAGAAAAAACACTATTTTTATTTTTATCTCTAATCGAACTTATATTAGCACCTGTTCCAAAAACACTTTGTATTGCACTTATAACAAATTGTATCGGGTATATTAATGAAAATATATTGATTAAATTTTTATCCACTAATATTCCAAGTAAAAACCATCCTAAAATTGGAGTTACAGATGTTAAAAATGTATCAAAACCTATTCTTAATAATCTATTCATTTTATTTCTCCAATTTACTATAAATTATTCTTTATTTCTGGAAATAAATCATATAAGTTATATCCTAATAAACTGTCAAAATATTCTTTTAATTTCATGGTTTGTTCTATGTGATAATGTGTTTTAGCAAATACTCCATGTCTTAGTAATAAATCTATCATTCTTTTTTCAACAGTTAATGTTTTAGTTGTACACATTAAATCACAAAGGCTTATTATTTTTTCTTCCAAACTATATTCATTCTTTATATATTCTTTCACAAAATTATAATGTATATTAGATTTGTCTGTTTCATTTCTATCATTTGATATACAGTCTATATCATTATTTAAAAAAGAATGTTTAATACAAATTCCTGCGTATTCTTCATCATACCCAAGACTTTTTATATAGTTATAACCATTTATAGCATGAGGAAATACTCCTCCATGCTCATTAAATTTTTTTCCTATATCATGAATATATCCTAATGTAATTGCTTTATCAACATCTAAACCCATTCCTTTTTTATTTAATGCTTCAGCTATTTTACCTGCTGATTTACCAACACATATTGAATGGTCTATCCATCCTTGATTTTCAAAATCTTTTCGTGTTTCTTCTAATATTTTTAGTGCTTCATTACTTGTTAATTTCATAAATCATTCTCCTAGTTTCTTAAATAAATCGTTATATATTTTATCTCTATCTAATTTAGTTACAAAAGTAATAACATGCCTATTATCAGTCAATTCGTATGAACTATCTTTTTTGATACTAGGACAACTTATTTCTTTTGTTTCAAACCAATTTTTATTTATCATATATGCTATTACTGATATATCCCAAATCACTCTTGTTTCTTGTATTCCATGATATCCATCATTATAAAATCTTTCAATTAAATAATTGCACAATTCTGATTTGTTTTCCAAATTATTTTTTAAAGTATTTATATCTATTCTCAAATCTGATATAACATTTTTGCATGGTAATATAGTCATTTTTACTTTTGAATTGAATACTATTTTTACTGCTTCAATATCCTGTTTAAAATTATATTCAAAATTATCTTTATATCCTAGTTCATTTCCACCTAACCATATAACTTCTATTTTATCAATTATTTTAGGTTCTTTCTTAATTGCTAAAGCAACATTTGTAATTGCTCCAATTGCTAAAATATATGTCTTTTTATTTTTGCTTGCAATTTCTATAATTTTATTTACAGCGTCATTAGTTTCATCATATCCATTTTGTACATACTCCATTGAACCTTTGAATACTTTATTATTTATATTAAAATTTAACCATTTGCATATTTTTAAAATTTCTTTATAACTTAATTCTTGTCCTTCTCTTACTGACACATTCCTTGATTTATGTGAATATGGTGCTACTGTTATTGCTTCAATATTAAATTTATCTTGGTTTTTCAATAAATACGCTAGTGCAAATTGGTCATCACATTCATTATATGTGTCTGTGTCTAATATTACATTTACTTTTTCTTTTTTATAATTTGTAATAAATTCATAAATTTCTTTCCAATTATGAACTCTTGCTATTTCTGTTTCATCTCTATTAGACGGCTTGTCCATTATAAGTGTAGTAATATTTTTTTGAAAACATTCTCTACAAATTCTGGCTGAATCATCTATCATTACATCAATGTCATTTTCTAAACATTTTTCTGCCTTACCTTGTTTTCCATTTTTATATCCGTTTGTGAATATTAATTTATCATATACTATTCCTTTTTCTTTTAGCCATTTTTTTGTCATAGTATATGGATCTTTATATTCTCCATTATCTCTACCTGTAATAATTACTATTGTATGTCCATCTTTTTTTAGTTTTTCAATATATTCTTTTGCACCTTCAATTACATCTAGATTAGGAGTTATTTTTCCTATGTTTTCTAAATAAAATGTCCATATTTCATCATCAGTCCAGTCAAACATTCCTCTTGTCATATGTGCTTCCGAGTTAATTATTCCTGTATTTCTTAGTTCTTTGTCATGTATTAAAAATTCTTTTTTTAATACTTCATCAAAGTTTGATATTACATTATCTATATCTATTCCTATGTTCATATTCTTAACTCCCTGTACTTCTATATTTATTTAGTGCCCAATTCCAAACTTTAATAGCAATTATCCATAAGATTACCATTATAATTGGAGATAAATAAATCATATATTTATCCATTCCTAAATAATTCATCGTTGGATAATATGCAACAAACGCAAATGGTAAAACTACTGTTATTAGTAGTTTTATAAATCCGTTATATATATCAATTGGATATTGTGCAAATGTATGTATTCTGTAAAATGTCCATATTACTTCATTAGACTTATATGTCCAAAATGATGCAATACTAAATATAGTTAATATAGCTCCAGTAATTGCCGCTCCAATAATACTAAATACTATTATTTTTAAAACAAGAAAAAATGTAATTGGTATAGATAACTCTATTAGCATTTTTATAGTTATAAATAACCCTAATGCAAAATATCCAATAGCTGTAAAAGACTTTGAACTTCCTACTATTGAAATCAGTGGATGAACTGGTCTTAATAAGATTTTATCAAATTCTCCATCTCTAATGTATTTTGGTCCTATATCATATAATGAATCAAAACATAAGTCCAGAATTCCAATTGATATCAATGTTGTACCATATAATAAAAGTACTTGTTTAAAGTTCCAGCCTGCAAGATTTTCTGTATTTTGAAATGTAATCCAAATAAATATAACTTCTACTGCTTGAGTAACTATTTGTGAAATCATACCGGTTAAACAATCTATTCTATATATTAGTAGTTCTTTTAAAGATGCTACGAAAAATGATAAGTACAATTTAATATTGTCAAATACTCTTCTCATTTTATCCTCCATTTATTGTTATTTTCTTTACTGAATATTTAAAAAATGCTTTTGATATTGCATATAAAATCAATGACCATAATATTAATTTTAATATTATAAATCCTATTTCATTCAAAGGAATATTTCCTAAATAAATATTTATAGGAGTATATATAAATTCTTTAAATGGAAGTATATTTGCAATTTTTTGAAACCATTCAGGAAATAATGTAAGTGGTGCAATTAATCCTGAAAAAATTGATATAATTGATTGCCTTAAAATTTGCATTCCCCATATTGAGTTCGTATAAAAGCCAATTGTTCCAACTATCATTTGTATAAAAAATGATATTGGAAGTATAAGTATTATTACAAATATAAATAATAAAAAATTTATAAAACTTACAGGAAGTTGTACACTCCAAAAAAATGAACATATTATAAATGTTGCTATTGAGATTGGAATTGCATATCCAATTTCTCCCATATATAATCCAAAGCAATATTTAAAATATGAAATTGGACTCAGTAATTCTTTATTTATCTGCCCTTTTCTAATTGATTTTGCAATATCTTCATTTATTCCCCACGTTGCTATCGCTTTAATTGAAATAACTAAAATATAATATGTAACCATATATTCTATACTATATCCACCTGCATTACCTGTTTGATAATATATTGCTTGCCATACAAAAATATAAACAACAACTTCTACTATTCTATTTAATGTCCATAAAAAGAAATTGGATTTATAAATAGAATATTCTTTAAAATGTACTCGTGCTAATGCCAACCATGTTTCTAACATATTTTTACTCCTCTATATATTTCTTTTAATATATCTTCTAATTCTGCTTCTTTCATATGAATATCTACTATATCTCCATATTTTGAAATCATCTCGACTATTTTTACAATTGTCATTTTTTCATGATCAAATTTTATTTTTATGCTTTCTTCGTTTTCTTCTACAATTTCAAAGTCTTCATCATATAAACTTTCAGTTATACTCGCTTTTTTATTTTTTAAAATGATTTCAGCTGAAACACTATTTCCATATGTATCTTTGAATTTTTGTTTTTCTCCATCAAAGATTATTTGGCCTTTATCTAATAGTATTATTCTGTCACATACATCTTCAATGTCCTTTAAATCATGTGTTGTAAGTATTACTGTTGTATTTTTTTCTTTATTTATATCTTTAATAAATTTTCTAATATTTTCTTTTACCAAAACATCCAAACCAATTGTTGGTTCATCTAAATAAACTATTTTAGGATTATGCAAAAATGTTGCTGCAATTTCACATCTCATTTTTTGTCCCAAACTTAAATTTTTTACCTGCTTTTCTAATAAATCTTCTAACTGTAATAATTCAGTAAATTTCTTCAAATTTTTTCTATATTCATTTTCTGGAATTTTATACATTTTTTTAATTAGTCTAAAAGACTCAATTACGGGTAAGTCCCACCATAATTGCGTTTTTTGTCCAAAAACCGCACCTATATTCTTGTTATTTTCTATTCTTTTTTCATTTGGCACAATTCCATTTACTACAACTTGTCCTGATGTCGGAGTTAATAATCCTGTGAGCATTTTTATTGTTGTTGATTTTCCTGCTCCATTTTCTCCTATGTACCCTACTAATTCACCTTCATTAATATTAAAATTTATATTGTTTACTGCTGTAAATTCTTTATATTTTGGTTTTATTAAATTTTTTAAGTAGCCTCTTAATCCATCTTCTTTTTCTATAATTTTATAGTTTTTTACTAAATCTTTTACTTCTATTAATGACATTATTTTCTCTTCTCCATTTTAAAATATTTCTTTTATTTTTCTATATATGTCATACCAACTATAACATCTATAAATATTTTTTCCATTGCATTGCTCATTATAATTTGCATGATAACAAATTACAGGTATTTCATTAGAAATTGTATTTATATTTTTAGGCTTATCTTCAATCATTAAATCTATATTATTTTGTTTGCATATTTCCAATTTATCTTCTGGACTAAAGATTATATTGTCATAATGTATCTGATTAATTTTTAGCCAATTTAATACAATATTTCTATTTTCTTCTATTGTCATTACATCTGCTGAATGGCTTAAAAAAGAACCTCTAGCCGTAATTATATAAATTTCATGTCCATCTTCTTTTAATTTATCAATTACTTCATTTGCAAATTTTCTTGCTTCTACATTAATTGAATACTCTCGAAAATATTTATTCCAAAATTCATCATCTAATTTTATATCTACATCAAATATTTCATTAGTTTCATATCCTTTATAATTTTTTATTCCTAAACAATAGTTTTCATAATAAAATTTGCTTCCATAGTCTAATTGCCATTGTTCTATATCTGTTAAAACTCCATCTATATCTATTCCTATTCTCATTTTATTTTGCTCCTTATTTCATCTGTTTATTTTTATATATTTTCTTTATATCATTTTTATATACAGCTATTATTCCAGTAATCAATAATATTAAATCTCCTAATACCATAAACCAACTATGATAATAAATATAATATGAACCATATAATATCCCTGTTGTTATACCTGATATTCTGACTAATTTCATATTGGATTGCCATAAACAATATGCTCTAATCATCGAGCCTATTGTTGGTAATAATGAAATTATTCCATTCCAAGTAAATATACAATTGATTGCAATTAGTGATTCAAATAGTATTAATATCAAAAGATATATTTTTTTACTAAATTTATCTTTGTTTATAAATAAGCATGTCCTTATAAAATTTATTATACTTAATACTGCACCTGTAAATGCAGATATAATAAAATCATAGATTGCTTCACATATACAATTTAAAGATTGTACTACTAAAGATTTTTTCTATCTTTTATACAGATGCTTACAATTACTGCTATAAATGCTAATACACTAAATATCATTTTTATTTCTCCATTATTTCGTATTCTCTAATTTCGCAATTTTTTAAATTTTCTGGTGGTAAATTTCCATTTTCATCAATTCCATAGAAATATCTTTCAATGGCTCTTGCTGTTCCACTATGCGTAACTAATAAAATATTTTTTCCTTTATATTTATTCTTAATTTCATCTATTAAATCATTAATTCTATTACATAAATCTACTACTGGCTCTATATTTCTTATTTTTTTATTCATATGGTAATTATATATATTATCTTCTTCAGTAATGCAACTTTCTCCTTCAAAATCGCCAAGTCCTCGTTCTATTAATTCACTTTTATATACAATGTTTATATTTTTGTCTGTATTCAAAATTTTTGCTGTTTCTTTTGCTCTCTTTAATGGAGAACACATAATTAAATCTATTTTTAAATTATTGAACTCATCTTTTGCTTTTCTTGCTTCATTTATTCCTTTATCATTAAGTTCAATATCTTTTTGTCCTTGTATTATTCCTTTTAAATTCCAGTTAGTTTGTCCATGTCTAATTACATATAATTTCATTATTTTGTTTCCTCTCCTATCCAATCTAAATATCCTTTATATCCATCTACAATGTCATAGGCAATTAATTGTGGAGTTTCATAACTATGATTATCTAATATAACTTTTTCAATTTTCTTAAATAATTCTTTTTTAGATTTCATTTGTAGTAATAATTCTTCAGTATGTTCGATTTTACCTTTCCAATGATAAGAACTTGTTATATTGCTTAATTGGCAACAACTAACTAATCTGTTTTCTAATAATATTTCAATTATCTTATTTGCTTCTTCTTTATTATCAAATGTTGTAGTTATCATTATATATTTATTCATCATATCCTCCATAATATTATTTTTATATCTACCTCTTAATATTCTATACCTCTTAATTTTGTTTTATATTATCATAAAAATAAAATTATTACAATAAATACACTAAAAAAAAGCACATACTAAATCTTGTCGATTCAATACATGCTTTTTTTAAATATTTTTAAACTAGCAATTAATTCATCATAATCATCAGCTATAGGCATTCTAATTAATCTTTTATATTAATTCGATTGATTCTCCTTCTGTCCGATTCTCCTTAAAAGTATCATAAAAAGAATTAACTCTACCTCATGCATCAATAATTGCCTGCTGTTCTGGCGTTATAAGTGTTTGTTTCATAACAATTTTCTCCATAACTAATTAGTTTTTGAGTTACTTGCATTTATGAAACTTTTATGAGACATTATTTTATTATTTTCAATACCTTCAGCAATATCTTGTTCAATTTTCAACAAAGATTCTGGACTAGATCTTCTTAATTTAGGTACTTTTGTCATTTTCGCACCTGTACCTGCTTTTTCGAGCTCTCTTAGCATAATTTCATTATAATCTTTTGCCATATATTATACCTCCTTGTCAATTGACTTTCATCTTGTTCTGAAATCTCTATAATTCCATTTTTGATACTACTAACTAGAATTGTTGTAGTAAATATCAATATTGAACATAACATTATAGATATAATTGTAAATAACGTTCTTTTTTTATTGCTTTTTAAATTATTTAATGTTAGCTTTAGTTCTGTTTTCATTTTTTCTCCCACGTAAAATAATGTATAAATATGCAAAAAAATATTGATGTTTTATATATATCATTTAAAATATAAAACATCAATAAAACTTTATATTCTTTTGTTTACAATTCCATTTATCTTAACAGGATTACCATTTATCATTATTTTTTTACAACTTTTTCAATATATAAAAAGCAAGTGGTTATCAACAAGCACTTGCTAAAATTTTACTATCTTCTTTATTTAATTATAAAATTATAAGTTGTAATCTGTTTTTTCTGCTTTTATATTATTTCTAATAAGTATATCTTTTCTTCTATAAATGGCTAATACCAAAGCCAAACATATCATATTAACAATAAGATTTAACCTACCATAAGAAACAAATGGCAAATTAAAATTAGCATCAATTATTAAATTCAAATTCATAAGAATATTAAATATACTTTGTAAAATAAACATACTAGACATTCCAATTATTAATAATTTTCCATTAATTTCTTTTATCTTAATTGAATTTATAATTAGTTCTATACTTAAGGCTAAAACTGCTATTACTATTCCAACACTTACTACCCAGCCATAATGTGCTAAAATTGATATAAAAGCATAGTTTACATCTTCATCTATTTGTTCTAAAGCATTGCTAGTATCGTCTGCTTCACCAAGAATTTGAGCAGAATTTATAATAATTTTTTTGTTTAATACAACCCATCCATATCCATCTACTTGACTTTCAGGGTTATATACGGCTACAAATCTATCGACAATATATGGTTTTTCAATCATTACACCTAATAATAGAATTAATCCTAAAATTGTTGGTATTCCCCAAAGCATTAATAAATTTCTTTTTATGTTTGTTTTTGTTTGTACTAATTTTACTGAACCTATTATTAAATATATTAAACCAAGCATAAATGCCGATGTAATAGATGGTATAATTGCTAAGATTATTATTGAGATTATGCTTAAAGATATAATCTTTAATAGTTTTAAATTAATATCTCTATTTAATATTATAATGTTCTTTTTATATTGTTTTTCTTCATTAATAAATCCTACAAACGCAATAATATAAAGAGGCATTGCTATAATAACTGGTGAAAATGTAATTAATGAAAAATATATGTATGACAATCCGTTTATTTTAATCCCAAAAAGAAGTGAATAAACCATAAATAATGTTGCAATTATATAAAATATATTTGAATATTTTTTTATTTTAGTATAATCAATAAAATATATAAATATACTTAAAATTCCTCCTACTATTGCAGAACTAATATATCTTGCAATAAAATCAAATTTATATGATACTATTTTAGTTTCTCTGGTAAATGCTACTAAAAATCCAAATCCTAAAAGCACAATTAAAATTATTAATAATTTCCAATCAAGTTTTGGTTTATGTATTTTGTTTAATTTTTTTCCAATTTCTTCTGCATTTCCCATTTGTACAATTGCTTTTTCTTCCGCTTCTTTTTCTTCTAATCCATCTCGAATATAATTTTCTTTTGATTCTTCTATATGATTTTCTAACTCTTCTGATATGCTATTTCGTATAGGTTTGTATTTTATCTGTTCACATACTGTATTTAAAAATTCTTTAATTTGCAAATGAAACACCTCCTAATACATGGTTAATTCCATTGCTAAAAATTTTCCATTCTTCTTTTTTCTCTTTTAACTGTTTTTTTCCTTTTTCAGTTATTGCATAATATTTTCTTTTCTTTGCTGTTGTTTCATCCCAATATGATGTTATAAATCCGTTTTCTTCTAGTCCATGTAATATTGGATATAGTGTTCCTTCTTTTAATTCAAATACATTCTCTGATTTTTCTTTTAATTTTTTAATCATCTCATATCCATACATGTTTTGATTTTTTAATAAGTCCAATACTAGCATTGTTGTGCTTCCTTTTAGTAATTCTTTACTAATTTTCACTTTTATCCCCTCCTTAAAAATAAATATACCTAGATATTCTATGTATTTTTATACATTGTATATCTAGGTATTGTTTTTGTCAATAGATTTTTATAATTATTTAAATTTTTTATAAAAGTAATACTATAATTTATCTACTTTCACTATAAATATAATCCATTGTATGTCCACCTATTATTTCGCCAGTTGTCGCATCAACAAAATAACTATATGCTCCCTCTGTGTATCTTTTTGTTACATTGTCTCCAAAATTATCTTCATAATTTATAACAACTACCCACGCTTTTCTTATTTTATCATCTACTTTATAATATGTTCTTTCTTCAACCGGATAATTAGGTGTTTGCATTGCTTCGTAATGTTTATCTGTATTGTTTATTCTATCATAGGCATCAGCATTCATTTTTACTACCATTAATTTTGTTTTTGTGTTTTTTACTTTATTTTTTGCTACTTTTTTATCTTCTTTTAAAGCAATATTTATTGCGTCTTGTTCTGTGATTACTGTTTCATTGTTGTCAAATGGAATATTCCTAACTCCAAACATGGCCATTTTCATGTTTTTGGATTCTAATGTTACTGTAATATCTTCATATGGATTATATACATCACCATATTTTTTATTATATGTTATATATATTCTAAATCCTGGTCCTCTGTCTTTTCCTTCATTGTTTACAGATAGAACTTTTGTTATTTCATATTCTCCCTCTTTGTATCCAAATAATTTATAATATTTGTTGGCTAATTCTTTTGCTTGTTCTTCTGTCATATATTTACTTGTATCTTGAATATTTTTATTATTGTCCCATATTTCTGAAAATTCTCCAGTTTGTCCATCAATGGTTATTTCATAATTGTCTTCTGTATCGAAACGATACAATATTTTAGTTGAATCTATTTCTTTAAAATGATTTGTACTTACTATATTAGAATTAAATCCAATTTGATTTAATTTTTCTATTGCAACTTTTTTCGCATCTTCTTCTGATATATTTTCTTTTTTACTTTCTTCAGTTACCTTTGTTATTTCTTCATAATTTCCAGAAGATAATTGGATTTTTTCTGGTGTTTTCCATACTCTTTCATAAACTGCTGTCCCTGCAAATACAAATCCTGCACTTAAAATTATTCCTGCTATTGCTGTCACAACTGTTTTTAATATATTTCTTGTTTTTTTCTTTTCCATAACTATATCATTCTCCTCTTTTATTCTCGATATAGCAATTTTGGTTTTTATTTTATTTTTGTTAAATTCCATCTCTAAATTCCTCCGTTATTCAATTCTTTCTTTATTTTCTTTCGTATTCTATGCAGTCTTGTCTTTACATTTAATTCAGAAATATTTAATTTTTTTGCTATATCTTTAATTGACACAGATGAATAATAAAATAAATTTACAATTTTTATATCAATATCTTTTAGTCCTTTTATTTTTTGTTCTATATCCCATATTAATTCTCTATCATTTTCATACATATTTACACTATTTAATGCATCATTTTCAAAATCACTAATATCATAGACTATTTTCAATTTTCTATATTTTTCTTTTATCAAATTTTTGGTTATTCCTGCTAAATATGAATTTAATGATACATTTATATTTAATCTATTTCTATTTTTCCATAATATAAAGAATGTGTCAGAATAGATTTCTTCTTTGTCTTCAAATGATAGTTTATTATTTGTTCCTTTGTTTATTATTGTGGTAATATATGGTGTAAAATCTTCTATTATTTGATCCATATCAATTTCATTATTTTTATAATATTTTTCTATTTGCGTTACTTGTTTCAATTTTAAAAACTCCTTTATAAGATATCTTACACTTATATAGTGTAGTTTAATTAGTGAAAGGTTACACTTTTTTATATATTGAGTATGCTAAAAAGTATAATTAAAACTGAAAGTTGAAAATTTTCAGTTTTGTTCTAATTTATAAGAAAAATAAACAATATCTAGTAATTTTAAAAATGCATAAAAATATTGGAGCAGAAAACTTTCAAAGTTTTCCACCCCAACTATTGACTTTCAGCCTTTTAGATTTTTCTTTATACCGTTTTAATTTATAATTCTTCGGTTTTAAATGTGAAATAGCCTTCATATAGATAACTATTATCTATACCTTTCATATATACTTCTCTATCATTTATCTTATCAGTTAAACTATGTTTTAGCAATTCTTTAATTTCTATATCTTTTATTGGACTGCGTTCCATTGCAAGCAAATAATCTGTTTTATCTACTTTGCTCCAGTCAACTACTAAATTTAGCTCTTTCTTTAAAATTAAATCTAGCCATATTCTTGTACTTCTGCCATTTCCTTCTCTAAAAGGATGTGCTATATTCATTTCTACATATTTTTCTATTATTTCTTCATATGTTGATTGTGGCATTTTTTCGATATTTTTAATTGCTTCTTCAAGATAAGTAAGAGGTGTAAATCTGAAATTTCCTTTTGCTATATTTACTTTCCTTATATTTCCTGCAAATTCATATATTTCATCAAATAAATATTTATGAATTTTCTTTAAAGTTTCAAATGTTCCTGGCTCTAATTTATTTAAATAACCTGTTTCAAACATTTCTTTTGCTCGTATTTTGCTAATTTTTTCTTCTTCTCTTGCAAGTTCTGCTTGGTCAGTAATATTTAATTTATTCTCTAAAATCATTTTTTACCTCCTCAGGCATTTTTTACATACCAACTTTTAGTTTAAAGGTTTCATTGTTGGGAATAGTAATACATCTCTAATTGATGCAGCATCTGTTAATAACATTACTAATCTATCAACACCAATTCCTAAACCACCTGTTGGAGGCATACCATATTCAAGAGCTTGAATAAAGTCTTCATCCATCATACCTGCTTCTTCGTCACCTGCATTTCTAGCTTCAACTTGTTTTTTAAATCTTTCATATTGGTCAATTGGGTCATTTAATTCTGAGAATGCATTTCCATATTCTCTACCACCAATAAATATTTCAAATCTTTCTGTTAATCTTGGGTCTTTTGGACTTCTTTTTGCAAGTGGTGAAATTTCTACTGGATAATCATATATAAATGTTGGTTGTATTAATGTTTTTTCTACATACTCGTCAAAGAATAAACTGATTACATCTCCTCTTGTTTCTTTTGTTGGGTCTGGAATTTCTAATCCTCTTTCTTTTGCTAATGCAACTGCTTCTTCGTCTGAATTGATTTCGTTGAAGTCAACTCCGCAAGCTTCTTTTATGCTATCTATCATAGTAATTCTTTTCCATCCTGGTGTTAAGTCAATATCTTGTCCTTGATATGTTATTTTTGTTGTTCCCAAAACTTTCATAGCACATTTTGTGAATATTTCTTCTGTTATATCCATCATATCATTGTAATCTTGGTATGCAGCATATAATTCTATTGATGTAAATTCTGGGTTGTGTCTAATATCCATACCTTCATTTCTGAATATTCTTCCCATTTCATATACTTTATCATATCCACCAACTATTAATCTTTTTAAGTTTAATTCTGTTGCAATTCTTAAATACATTGGTAAATCTAATGCATTGTGATGTGTTATAAATGGTTTTGCTGTTGCTCCACCTGATATTGTGTTTAATATTGGTGTTTCAACTTCTAGGTAACCTTTTTCGTCTAATATTCTTCTTATTTCTGTTATTATTTTGCTTCTTGTTTCAAATGTTTTCTTTACTTCTGGATTCATTATTAAATCAACATATCTTTGTCTATATCTCAAATCTGGATCTTTTAATCCATGGAATTTTTCTGGTAATGGTCTTAATGATTTTGAAAGTAATGTTACTTCTTTTGCATGTACAGAAATTTCTTCAGTTCTTGTTTTAAATACAAAACCTGTAATTCCAATGATATCACCAATATCATATGTTTTAAATGCTTTATAGCTTTCTTCTCCTAAATCATTTATACTTACATAACTTTGGATTTTTTCATCACTGTCTTGTATTGTACAAAATGATGCTTTTCCCATTATTCTTTTTGCAATTATTCTACCAGCAACTGTTACATCTTTTTGTTCAAATTGTTCGTAATTTGCTTTTATTTCTCCTGCTGAATTTGTTCTATTAAATTTTGTTATTTCAAATGGGTCTTTTCCTTCTTCTTGTAATTCCTTTAATTTGTCTCTTCTTATTTGCATTAGATGGTTTATATCTAATTCTTCTACTTCGTTATTATTGTTATTCTTATTTTCGCTCATTTTACTTTCTCCTTTTATATTTTATATATTTTAATTTTAAAATTTACTCGTACCACTCAAGTTCCCAGTCACTAATCTTAACAGTATCACCTTCACACACACCAAGTTCTTTAAGCTTATCTTCAATTCCCATATTTTTTAAACATTTTTGGAAATAATACATAGACTCATTATCTTCAATATTAATTCTCCCCATAAGTCTATCAACAGCTCTACCTTTAACATAGAAAACACCATCTTCTTCGTATGCTTCCCATTCTTGGTCTTTGTCTTGCAATGTATATACAACTCTATCTTCGATTTCAACCAATTCTTCTTTTGGTAAAGTTTTTAGAACTTCTGTAACGTGGTCTATTAGTTGTTCAACGCCTTCACCTGTAACTGATGAAATTTTGAATAATTCTAATTTTTCTTTTTTAGCTAATTCTTCTAATTTTTTCAAATTTGTATCGTCTTGCATACTGTCTATTTTAGTTGCAACTAATATCTGTTTTCGTTTTACCAACTTTTCACTATATTTTGCAAGTTCTTCATTTATTGTTTTGTAATCTTCAATTGGGTCTCTGCCTTCTTGTCCAGAAACATCAATAAAATGTAATAGTAATCTTGTTCTTTCAACATGTCTTAAGAATTGAATTCCAAGTCCTACTCCTTCACTTGCTCCTTCTATAATTCCTGGTATATCTGCTATTACAAATCCATCACCATTTTTTGTTTTTACAACTCCTAAGTTTGGATTTATTGTTGTAAAGTGATAGTTTGCAATTTTAGGTCTTGCATCTGTTACTGTTGATAAAAAAGTTGATTTTCCTACATTTGGAAATCCTAACAAACCTACGTCTGCTAATAATTTTAATTCTAATATTAATTCTTTTTCTTCTCCTTTTTCTCCGTCTTCTGAGAATCTAGGTGCTTGTCTTGTAGGTGTTGCAAAGTGTGAGTTTCCTCTTCCACCTCTACCACCTTTTAATATTAGTTCTTTTTGGTTTGGCTTAGATAAGTCTGCAACAACCTTTCCTGTTTCTGCATCTTTTACAACAGTTCCTATTGGTACTTTAATGTATAAGTCTTCTCCATATTTACCATTACAACGGTTTCCGCTTCCATTTTCTCCGTCTTTTGCTTTGAATTTTCTGTTATATCTAAAATCGATTAGTGTATTTTTATCTTTGTCAACTTGAAAATAGATGTTTCCACCATTTCCTCCGTCTCCACCATCAGGTCCACCCGCTGCTACATATTTTTCTCTTCTAAACGTTGCAGCACCGTTTCCGCCGTTACCTGATTTAATCATTATTTTTGTATAATCTGTAAACATTTTTCCTCCAATCTACTTTTCTTTCAAAATATTATTTCACATTATTATGTCCTTGTCCATTGCGTTCTTGCATTGTCTTTTGATAAAATTGCTCTTGTAATTTTGAAATTGTTTGTTTTATTGTTGAAGTTAATTCATTCTGGTTATTTTGTTTTATATTTGCGTTTTCATCTAAAGAGCCTATAAAATTTAAATATCCATTATTGTTTTTTGCAACTTCTTTATTTGAAAATAGACTTAAAACATTATATATTTCTTGTCTATTCTGTCCTGCTAGTATGTCTTCAATTCTCTTTTGAGTTGTAAAACATACTGGTACTGCTTTATTAGAATGTCTTACCATTCCATTTCCTAAATTTTGCACATAATTTTTTTCTGCGCTATCTTCTAAATATGCCGTGTATACATATGTCCCCGTTTCATCTTTACCAACTTTGTTAAGTTCGCTTACATGTAGATAATCACCATTTGTTACATCTATACCTTCTAAAACAGCATATGTTTTTCCATTCTGTGATTTTTGTACAAATTTTTGATTTAAATAAAAGTTTTGAATTCTATCATTTTTTTGTTTTTTATTTTCTTCCATATATCGTCTTGTTTCTTGGTACAAGTTATTTCTATACTTTTTGCTTGCTGATATATCTTCTTTATGATTTTTTATAATTTCTTCTTGTCTTATTGCATTTTCTATGTTAGCCTCATTTTTTATTTTTTCACTTAAGTTTTCTTTTACATATTTTTCTATATTTGGATTTATATTAATTTGATAATTTCCAGGATTTGAGTCTATATAACCTATAAATTTACATTCTTCATTTTGGAACATATTATGCTGTTGTTCATATGAATAATATGTTCCTATTTTTTGCATTAATATTTCATTATTTACTGCCATTCCATCTGACATTTCAAACGCAATATATTCTCTATCACCCCTAAATAGTCCATGACTTTCTTCTCCAATATTTGTCTGTTTTAGAATCTGTGCAACCATAATATTCGTTTTTGTACCATCTTGATACACAAATTGATTATCATATTTTATTGAATTTAAAATTATAGTATTATTTCCATTTGCGTCTTTTAAATAGATTGGATTCTTTAAATAATTTCCATTATTATTGTTTTGTTGATATTCTTTTCCTGCATCTAATAACGGCGTTTTTTCTTTTTTAAATAAATCTCTAATTTTACTAAATAATCCCATTTTTCCTCCATTTAGTAATCAAGCATCATTGCTTTTTTTACTTTTTTCATTGTTTCTTTTGCTACCGCTCTTGCTTTTTCTGTGCCTTCCATTAAAATTTTATCAACTTCTTCCGGATGTGCTTCGTAATATGCTCTTTTTTCTCTTATTGGTCTCAATTCTTCAATTATATTTTTAGCAAGTTGTTTTTTGCATGCTACACAACCACGTTTTCCTGCTTTACATTCTTCACATACTGTTTTTACATCTTCTTTTGGTGTAAATAAATTGTGATAATATGCAACCATACATATATCAGGATTTCCTGGATCGTCTTTTTTTATTCTTGCTGGGTCTGTTACCGCACTCATGACTTTTTTTGTTATTTCTTCCTCACTATCTGATAAGTAAATTGCATTTCCTAATGATTTACCCATTTTTTCGTTTCCGTCTAGTCCTTTTATTCTTTTTGAGTTTGATAGTACTGCTTTTGGTTCTTTTAGCACTCCTTCACCATATATACTGTTGAATTTTCTGACTATTTCTCTACATTGTTCTATTAGTGGTAATTGGTCTTCTCCAACCGGTACTAGTTCACCTTCAAATGTTGTTATATCTGCAGCCTGACTTACTGGATATCCTAAAAATCCATATGTTACACTTTCTCCAAAGATGTCTCTTTTTTGTGCAATTTCTGTTTTTACTGTTGGATTTCTTTCTAGTCTAGCTATTGTTACCAAATTTGAATAGAATACGGTTAGTTCCGCTGTCTCTGGTATCATTGACTGTATATATATTGTTGTTTTTTTAGGGTCTATTCCAACTGATAAGTAGTCCATTGCCACTTCTCTTACATTTTTTCTTACTTTTTCTGGGTTGTTAAAGTTGTCTGTTAGTGCTTGTACATCTGCTATTAATATATATGGGTCATATTCTGGATTGTCTTGCATTTCTACTCTTGTTTTTAGTGATCCAAAATAGTGCCCTATGTGTAATTTTCCTGTTGGTCTATCTCCTGTTAATACTCTCTTTTTATTCATTTTTATATTTCCTCCGTTAGTTCGCCCATTATTGGACATTGATGTTAAAAGTATACCATATTTTAGTTAAAATTTCAAATAAAATACGGTGTTTCTGTAAATTTTTATGTATTTTTTTATTTTTTCCAAATATATTTGATATTATATCATATAAAAATGGAAAGGAAACTAATTTTATGAAAAAAATATTATTTAAAGGTGCTGGTTCTGCTGTTCCAACTCCATTTAACGAAAATGGCGTAAATTTGGAAGAGTTTAAACGATTTTTACAATTTCAAATTGATAATGATATTGATGCTTTAATTGTTTGTGGTACAACTGGAGAAAGTTCAACAATGACTAAAGATGAAAAAATTGCTGTTATTAAATGTGCTGTCCAAATTGCAAATAAAAATAAAACTTCAACACGAAAAATTCCTGTTATTGCAGGAACTGGCTCAAATAATACCAAAGAAGCAATTGAAATGTCTAAAATTGCTGAGTCATTAGGTGTTGATGGACTTTTAGTTGTTACACCATATTATAACAAAACAACCCAAAAAGGTTTAATTGCACATTATAAGGCAATTGCAGAAAATATTAATATTCCAATTATTTTATATAATGTACCTAGCAGAACAGGATTGAATATTGAGCCAGAAACATGTTTAGAATTATCAAAAATTGATAATATTGTTGCTATAAAAGAGGCCAGCCGGTAATATCTCTCAAGTTGCAGAAATTGCTTTTTTGTGTGGTGATAATCTGCATATTTACTCTGGTAATGATGATCAAGCAATTCCTATTTGCTCTTTAGGTGGATTGGGTGTTATTTCTGTTTTATCAAATATAAAACCAAAATTTACGCATGATATGATTTGGAACTTTTTGAATGGAAATGTTCAAAAGGCAAAAACTATGCAATTAGATGCTATTCCATTGATACAAGATTTATTTATAGAAGTTAATCCTATTCCTGTTAAGAGATCTTTAAATAAAATAGGCTTTAAATTCGGGAAAACGAGACTTCCTTTGTTGACATAAGTCCTTTTTTATTATATAATGTTGGCATAACAAAAATGTTAAGCACAAAAGGAGGCTTTTATGGTCGAGTTTAAAAATGAAAATGGAACAATTTGTTCCAAAACAGAAAAATACTATAATAGCATAAAAAAATATGCTAAACGGTACAAATTAAAAAACACAAAGATTGCACTCGATTTGGCAATTATGTTACATCAGGATCAATTTAGAGATGGTGGTGCTCCATACATTATCCACCCATTAGAAGCAACAAATTACCTAATTTTATTAGGTATATGGAGTCCTATTTTCAAAATGGAATTGGATTCTTCTCATGATGAGTCACTTGCAGAAGAGCTTGCACATCAAGATTTGGATATTCTTTTAGCAGCAATGTTATTACATGATACATTAGAAGACTGCAAAGATAAGCTGTCAAGTGGAGGAAATGAATTTGTTGATTGCTTTGGTTTACATCCAGATGTTTTGCTTTTTGTTCAGGCTTTAACCAAGAACAAGGATAATCCTAATTTTTCAAATTCCGGTTATTATGAGTATATCGGCACAAGATGGCAAACAAGCATCATGAAAATTGCTGATAGACTCAGCAATTGTTCAACAATTGACTCGTTCAATACAAAGCGAATGGAAAAATATGTTAGAGAAATTGTTAGGTATTTTTATCCTATGATTTCCCGTACAAAAGATAATTTTCCAAGCTTTTCACGAGTTCTTACTATAATGAAATATCTTATAGTATCAATCACTGAAACTGTTGCTGCTGTATTAAATTTGGATGATGTCTTAACACCAGATTTATACGAAAAGACCTATTATTTTATAAAAGGCTTTGCAGTTGCAAAAGATAAGCAAAACACATTGAAGGCGTTGTCGCTTGCGCGTATGTATTATGAAGGATATACACGTAAAAGCGGTGATCCATTTATTATTCACCCTTTAAGAGTTGCATCTTATTTGATAGCTCTCAAAATTGATGATGATGAAATCATTGCAGCTGCACTTCTACATGAAATAATCAAAAAATGCCACTTAGCATATAATGGTATTGAAATTTTAACACAATATCGTTTAAGTCCAAAGGTTTTAGATTATGTTAGGCTACTTGCCAACAGTGAACAATATCCGCTTGATATTTATTATTCTGCCATGCAGGAATATCCAGAAGTATTGTTGCTTAAGCTTTCAAACAGAGCGCATACGTGTACTTCATTGGTTAAGGCTTCAGATATTAACACACTCAATTATCTAAATGAATGGAAGGAATATATTGTGGAATTAGGTACTTACGGTGCTAAACATTATCCAGCATATTCCAACTCAATTAAGTTGATGTGTTTTCAAATTGATGCTGTTTGCAATATAGTATCACATCTTAAGCCTATAAAATCTTAAATTAAACATTTTTAAACAAATAAAGGACTGGTATTCCAGTCCTTTACTTCATTTTTTCTTTTATTCTAACTAAAGTATTCAAAGCATCAATTGGAGTTAACTCATTTAAATTAACCTTATCTATCTCGTGAGCAATTTCTGCCAATTTATAATTAAACATATCAAATTGTCCCTCGACAGCCTTCTTACTTTCCTGTTTTTTACCAGTTAAGATATTCTTTCTTTCTAAACCTCTTAAAATTTCGTCTGCTTTTTGTGTTACAGCCTTTGGTACACCTGCTAAACGCGCAACATGGATTCCATAACTTTCGTCTGTTCCACCTGGTATAATTTTTCTTAAAAAGATAATATCTTCTCCTTTTTCTTTAACTGCAATGTTGTAATTTTTTACACCTTCTAGTTTTTCTTCTAGTTCTGTTAATTCGTGGTAATGTGTCGCAAATAATGTTTTTGCTCCGCATTTTTCTTTATCTGCAATGTATTCTGCAACTGCCCAAGCAATTGATAATCCGTCATATGTTGATGTTCCTCTTCCTATTTCATCTAATATTACTAAACTGTTTGATGTTGCTTCTTTAAGAATTGTTGCAACTTCCATCATTTCTACCATAAATGTACTTTGTCCCATACTTAAGTCGTCTGATGCTCCAACCCTTGTAAATATTTTATCTACAACACCTATGTGTGCTTCTGATGCTGGTACAAATGAGCCTACTTGTGCCATTAATGTTATTAATGCAACTTGTCTCATATATGTTGATTTTCCTGCCATATTAGGTCCTGTTATAATTGATAATCTATTTTCTTCTTTATCAAGATATGTATCATTTTCAACAAATATGCCTGTTCCAAGCATTTTGTCTATTACTGGATGTCTTCCACCTTTAATGTCTAAAATTCCTGAATCATCTACTTCTGGCATACAATAATTCAAATCTTCTGCAACTGTTGCAAATGATGTAAGTACATCTAATGTTGATACAATGTTTGCTGATTTTTGTAGTCTTTTTACATTTTTAGCAATTTCGTCTCTTATTTGTACAAAAGCGTTATATTCTAAGTTTACAACTTTTTCTTCTGCTCCAAGTATTTGATTTTCTAGGTTTTTCAAGTCTTCTGTTATAAATCTTTCCGCATTTGTTAATGTTTGTTTTCTAACAAATCTTTCTGGCACTTGGTCTAAATATGATTTTGTAACTTCTATGAAATATCCAAATACTTTGTTAAATCCAACTTTTAAATTTTTAATTCCTGTTTTTTCTCTTTCTTCTGCTTCTAATTGAATTATCCAATTTTTGCCCTCTGTTGTAGCAGTCTTCAACTTATCAATTTCTTCGTTATATCCTAGTTTGATAATTCCACCGTCTTTTACTGTCATTGGTGGGTCTTCTACTATTGATTTATCAATAAGTTCATAAATATCTTGTAACTCATCTAAGTTTTCATATAAATCTTTAAGCATAGGAGAATTTACATTTGATAACACTTTTTTCAAATCTGGCAATTTTGATAATGAATTTTTCAATGTTATCATATCTCTTGCATTTGCATTTCCATAAGCCATTTTACCTGCAAGACGTTCAATGTCATATACTTTTTTAAGATTTTCTATAACATCTCCTCTTAAAATAACATCATCTTTCAATTCTTTTACAGACTCTAGTCTTCTATTAATTTCTGTTGTGTCTATAAGTGGATCATTTAGCCATCTTCTTAAGGCTCTTCCTCCCATTGAAGTTGATGTTTTATCTAGTACCCATAAAAGTGTTCCCTTTTTAGATTTATCTCTCATTTTTTCAGTTATTTCAAGGTTTCTTCTTGCATTGATATCAAGTGACATATATTTTGAAATATTGTAAACTGTTATCTTGTTAATGTGGTCAAGTGTAGTCATTTGAGTTTGTTCAATATATTCAATTAATGCATTTATTGAACAAACAGCTAATGTTTTGTTAGCAATGTTTTCTATCTCTTTTTGATTACTATCAACAAAATTAAATCTATATTTTATTTTTTCCGCATCATCTGTAAAGAATTTATCATTAAATCTTGTAATGTATGAGTCAAATCTTTCTTTTATTTTGTCCATTTCTTCTTGACAGTCTGACATCATACTGTTTATAACAAGTTCTGATGGCATATATCTTGCAATTTCGTCTAAAACTAATGGAAAGTTTTGGTTGTCCTTTATTTCTGCAGAATAAAATTCACCTGTTGAAATATCGCATACACTAATTCCAAAGTAAATTCCAGATTTAAAAATTGACATTATGAAATTATTTTTTCTTTCTTCTAGCATATTACTATCAACTACAGTACCTGGTGTTACTACTCTTATAACACCTCTTTTTACTATTCCTTTTGCAGTTTTTGGGTCTTCCAATTGTTCACATATTGCAACTTTATAGCCTTTTGCAATTAATCTTGATATGTATATTTCTGCTGCATGATGTGGAATACCGCACATTGGTGCTCTTTCTTCTTGTCCACAGTCTTTTCCTGTTAGTGTTAGTTCTAGTTCTCTTGATGCTGTTACTGCATCGTCAAAGAACATTTCATAAAAGTCTCCTAGTCTATAAAATAGGATGCAGTCTTCGTATTGTTCTTTTGTTTCAAGATATCTTTGCATCATTGGTGAAAATTCTGCCATGTTTATTACTTCCTTTCTTATCTTTTCTGTCAATAGGGACGTCCCTTTTTGACATTACTTTTCGTCTTTTTCTTGTTCATTGTTTTCTTTATTCTTATTTAATATCTGATTTTTAATTTCTTCTATATTATACATTAATTCTTCAATATCTAATTCTAAATCTTTTGCTGTGTTTTCAAACGCCTTTTTATTGTCATAGCCCATTTCCAAATAGTTAGATAATATTTTCATTGCTTCCTCGTCTTCTTCTGACTTTAAATTCCACTGTTTAACATCTAATTCATCTTTTTTTACCATACCACTCTTATTATATTTTGAGGTTTTAGTTGTATTTTCCCATTTTGAAATATCAATACTATAATTATTTTTTTCTTTTAAGATATATCCTATGCAGTATTTTTTCGTTTTATTATATAAAGTCCCATATAAAAACTCTTTATTAACATCATTATTATAAATTACATCCCCACATTTTTCAATTAATGTTGATATACAAAAACTTTCTAATTCCTGTTTGTCATATTTATATTTATATGACATTAAATTTGATATATTTTTGCTTATATCTAATATAATATTTTCATATTTACTCATATCATTTTTGTTCATTGGTATAGATTTTCCAATATAAAGTCCGCCTTTTTCTTCTATTGTTTTTTTGTAAGTTTCAATATATTTTTGATTTAAAACAGAACAGATAATTTTTTCTGTATCAACATTTTTAAATTGTGCTATCTGGTTTAATTCTTCTTTTGTTACAATTTTATCATAATATCCCTTCAACTTCATATACATTTTTATGTTTTCAGAATTTCTTGAAAATATTGCATCAAACTTATTTATACTTTTTGAAAAAATATTGCCAAAATTTTTTTCAATATTTTCTTTAGATATGTGATATTTATCTAATACCTCAAACATTTTTTCTATTTCACTTGCTTTTCCTTTTGCCAATACTGTTAAACATTTTTCTATTGTTTCTTTTGATATTTGATGGTCTTCAAGTACATTTAATATTTTTTCTATTTCACTTGCTTTTCCTAGTGCCAATACTGTTAAACATTTTTCTATTGTTTCTTTTGATATTTGATGTTTTTCTAACACTTCAAATATTTTTTCTATTTCACTTGCTTTTCCTTTTGCCAATACTGT
>ERZ827496.193-NODE-193-length-90183-cov-6.330663_pt1 | contig 90183 bp, 78 predicted proteins | sample MGYA00519769_ERZ827496 | MGnify/ENA primary metagenome ERZ827496 (study PRJEB31778, sample SAMEA3449327) | human gut metagenome | biome: human gut; feature: human-associated habitat; material: faeces | place: United Kingdom | collected 2010/2012 ...
CCGGTTACAAACGAAATAAAAACTGATATAATAGGTACTGGTATTTGGAAACAGATACGACAGAAACAGAAAAGAGGGAAACAAAATGGGAAACAAAATGGAAGAAATCAGTTCACAGCGGAAGCTGGAAGCTCTGGAGGAAAATGGCACATTCATAAGAAAAGACGGAAAGACATTTTTGCAGTTGGACTGCGAAAATGCCAAAGAGCTCTCCATGAAGTGGGGAGAGAAGCTGTATCCGTTTACGAAAACAGGGAAAAAGTGGATTTTGGAACTGCCATTTTCCACAGCTGTGAATTATGTGCAGATCTGCGTAGATGGTCAGGAGGTTCTCAGCCCGGAGCTTCCCATCGCACATGGCTACGGTCGTCCGTATAACTATATTGAGCTGCCGGATGAAGACGGATTATTTGAGCTTCGGGATGTCCCCCACGGAACACTGACCCGGGAATTTTATAAATCCAAAATTTCTGATAACTGGGAAAAGCTGATCCTATATCTTCCGCCATGTGTACCGTCTGCAGGGCTTCCGGTTCTGTATTTGCAGCACGGATTTGGAGAGAGCGAGATTTCCTGGTCAACCACAGGAAAAGTGAATCTCCTGATGGATAATCTGATCGCGGCAGGAAAAATCAAGCCCTTTGCGATCGTTATGGGAAATGGCATGGTAAAGCAGCGAATCGACGGAAAACTTAAACTGAATCGTGCGCTTTATGGGCAGATGCTGGTAGAGGAAATCCTTCCGATGCTAGAGAAAAAATATCAGTTTGGGGGAAGCAAGGAAAAAAGAGGTATGGCAGGACTGTCCATGGGTTCTGTACAGACGACCCGTATAATATGTGAACACCCGGAGCTGTTCAGCGAGGTTGGCATTTTCTCCGGCTTTTTAAGAGACAGGATAGTAGGAGATGAAGAACATGACGGAATTGTTCCAAAGTCATGTGGGCAGTCTTATTTAAAGGCAATGGATGATGAGGCCTTCAATACCTATTTTCATACGTTTTTCCGTTGCATTGGAGATGAGGACTGGTTCCTTCCGAGGTTCCTGGAGGAGGATGAAATTATCCAAACAAAAGGTGTTCGGGAAACCAGAAAAATTTATCACGGAGGACATGACTGGAATGTGTGGAGACCGTGCTTTGCAGACTTCGCACAGATGATTTTCCGGTAAATTTTATAGAAGGATATCAAAGGGATCCCGGCAGCGGTCAGACAGCAGTCCTGACGCTGCCGGGATTGTTTTGCCCAAAAGTAACTGCAGGGGGTGGATGATTGGACGTTTGATATGGTATGATAGAGACAGAGACATTGGAAACGATTTACAAAACGAATGGAGACTCTGGATCATGAATTTGGAATTTTGGATTCTGGATGGGATTCAAAACCTCAGAACCCCGGCAGCAGATGTGCTCATGCCGTTTATAACCAGCTTTGGAAACGGAGGTGTGATATGGATTGTACTTACAGTTATTTTGCTCCTGATCCCGAAAACACGAAAAACCGGTCTGATCCTGGGAGCAGCATTGATCCTGGACGGAATATTCTGCAATTTGTTTCTGAAAAATCTGGTGAGAAGGATCCGCCCCTGCGATATCAATGATGCCATCAGGCTTTTGATTCCGTATCCGTCAGATTATTCCTTTCCTTCGGGACATACTGCAGTGTCCTTTGCCGCTGTGTCGGCGCTCTATTTTGCAGGGGAAAAATACCTGTGGAAGGCAGCATTGGTTTTGGCAGCTTTCATTGCATTTTCCAGAATGTATTTGTATGTACATTATCCAACAGATATTCTGGGTGGAGCGCTTCTGGGAATCCTGTGCGGATATCTCGGATGCCGGATCGTGCAGAAAACAGAACAATATAAAAGGAAGATATAAGGCTATGAGCTATCAATTTTGGGGTTGGGAGCATGCAGATGCTCCGGCAATAACAGAAGAATATCCGGGGATCCATAACCCGCGACAGCTGTATGACGCACTGTCAAAGCTCTGGTGTGCAGATACCTGTGCACCGCGGATGCGGAAAGACTGGACAAGGGAAAACCCTACCTTGGGGCAATGTTCCATTACCGCTTTTCTTGCCCAGGATATTTTTGGAGGAAAGGTATACGGAGTTTTGCGCCCGGGCGGGAATTATCATTGTTATAATGTAATCGGGGACTGGCGGTTTGATCTGACCAGTGAGCAGTTTGGAGAGGAAGCTTTGGATTATGAAAATAATCCGGAGCAGTTCCGCAAAGTACATTTTGCCAAAGAGGAAAAAAGGCAAAGATATGAAGCCTTAAAGGCTGCCTTAAAAGCGTATTGCAGCGCTGGGAACTGTTAAAACGAATTTTGGGATAAGCTTTTATAAGCTTACGATGCGGATGCATCAGAACGGGGGAAAATGAAAAAGAGAAGGCTTATTTCTGTATTATTGTGCATTTCCTTATTTTTTGCCGGAGGCTGTGGACAAAAGACAGCAGAGAAACAGCCGGCGATACAGGAAACTGCAGAGCAGACAGCAAAAGAGACACACAAGGCAGAGCGGGGAAACAAGCAGGAAACCGTGCAGGAAAACACGCCTGTAGACGAGCAGGAAGAAGCTGCCGTTGAAACTGGTGCAGCGACAGTTTTACCAATGCTTGTCGATTATGATTATGAGGCAGAATATGATCAGGACAGCTATGAAACCCTCATCAGTGTTGATATACCGAAAATCCTGGTTATAGAGGAAGGGCATGACGCTCTTTGCGCTTCTCTGGAGGAATGGAACCGGAAGACTTACAAAAGTCAGATGGGAGCCTACAAAAATGTAATTTCGGATAATAGGGAGCTTTGGGATGAGGGAGTGGAAATGACAGGGCTTTCGATCGAAGGAAATATTACCGTCACCAGAGCCGATTCCCTTGTTTTGAGTTATTATATGGACACCAACGAATGGCTGGGAGGGGCACATCCCTACAGCTTCAAGGAGACCTGTAATTATGACGTAAAAACCGGCAAGGATTTGAAGCTTTCCGATGTGGTGTCCGATTACGATACCTTTTATAAAGAGGTATGCGCAAAGCTGGAAGAAAGAAAAGACGAATACGGTTTCTATGAGGAGTATCCGGATACCGTAAAAAATGTATTCTATGGCGATAAAGAGGAATACGGGGAGCCGTTGTGGACGCTGTCAGGTGATGGCATTACCGTTTATTTTAATACTTATGTGCTGGCACCCTATGCGTCAGGAGAGCAGGCCGTAAGCTTGTCCTTTACAGAATATCCGGAGCTGATCCGGAAGCAATATCAGAAAAATTCGGATCAATGGGCGATTCCGATCGCAGAAGATGAAATCTGCCTGGTGGATCTGGATGGAGACGGTGCAGAGGAGGAAATTTCCTATTCTGCAGACCGGGATGAGTATGATTATGCGGACTCTATCGTGATTCACTGCGACGACAACAGCTATGATACGGAGATGTTTATGGACTCCGATTATTATGGCGGATGTGGCTACAGCGCCTATGGATATCTGATCCGGACACAGAACGGGAAAACATGGCTGTATCTGGAAACAATGGGAGAAGGTGACGGTAAATATCTGCAGATTTTTGAACTGATGAAAAATGATCTGAGATTTGTAACAGCAGATTATCTGGGAATTGATCCGAATCAGCCCTTTGACCCGGAGAGCTTTGTGCTGAGCAAACGCTTTGATATTCTTGGAACCTATGAGGCTTACAAGAAATTCCATGTAGAGGAAGATGGAATTCCGAAAACAGAGGATTTGCTGTGGACAATTGTTTCCACTTATACAGACTGGAAAGTGGAGCTGACCTCGTCCATTGATATGGAGCTGTCTGTGCGGGAGGCGAATACAAAACGCGGCAGCGGACAGAAAGAGACGCTCCCTGCCGGAACGCATTTTGTCCTTCTGAAAACAGATGGCGAAGCATATGCGGAAGCAATGCTGGATGACGGACGAATTTGCGAGTTTGAGCTGGAGCATCCTTCCGAAGAAGAGTGGGAAGGAAGAATTAACGGTGTTTCCATCAGTGACTGCTTTGAGTATGTGCCGTATGCCGGATAAAGGATCCGGCTCTGCATCAGGGATTTAAGGAGAAATTTATGTTTACGAGACCGGACAATACCTATAATGATATCAGGGAAAAGTCGCTGATGCAGTGGCTGGATGAAATGGAGCAGCATTCCGATGTGGCAGTGCGCGGCGGAGTGAAGCTGACCCGGGAATATGTGCAGCATCTGCAGGAGGAAATCAGACGACTGGAGGAAGAAAACCAGCTGAAGGCGCAGTATCTGAAAAAAATGAAAGAGAAAAACTGCAAATAATCGTTGGATTTGTTACATCCTACAGTATGGGGAGTAGGTATTCAATTACAACTTGAATGACAGAAAAAAGAATCTCTTTTAAAATATATTTATGCCAATATATTTGAAAGGAAGGAGATTCTGTATGGTGAACGAGTTATCGAAAGCGCTTTCGGTGGCAGAAATGAAGGTGCAGTATGATGTTCAGTGTCGAAAAGTGTTGGCACAGAAGGAAGTATTGGCGTGGATACTGAAAAATACTGCAGAAGAATTTCAAGAGCTGTCGTTGGAAGAAATTGAGGGATGTATTGAAGGAATGCCGGAGATTGCAGCAGTTGGAGTAAATCCTGGAGAAACTATTATTGGGATGGCAAATGAAGATGCAGTCAATGGAGAAGGGCGAATAGCTTATGATATTCGATTTTATGCAGTAGTATTGCGAAGCAGAGAAAAAATTCGTCTGATTATCAATGTTGAGGCACAGAAATCCTGGTATCCGGGTTACAAAATTCCTACGAGGGGGATTTTTTACGGGGCAAGAATGATTTCGGCTCAGCTTGGCACTGAGTTTTGTGATAGTAACTACGACGATATCAAAAAGGTCTATTCGATATGGTTGTGTTTTGGGGTGCCGGATTATATCGGAAATGCGATTTCAGAATACCGGATGGAGAAACGGGATGTTGTCCCCGGATTCCCGGATGACAGGGCTTCTTATGATAAACTTTCGGTAGTAGTGATTGGATTAAAAGAAAGTAAATCCTATCCGAATGAATTTATCGGAATGTTAAATACACTTTTGTCGCCAGAAATTCCAGTGACACAGAAAAAATCATTGTTAAAAGAAAAATATTCCATGAAAATGGAAAGCGGATTATCCCGGGAGGTTGATTTAATGTGCAATTTATCTGGATATGTAGAAGAAAAAGGCATTGAAAAAGGCATTGAGAAAGGCATCCAAAAAGGTCGTGAAGAAGGAGAAAATGCCCTCGGCAAGCTGATGGATATTTTACTCAGTAAGGGTGATGTCGCGAATGCAAAGCTTGCGGCGACAGATGAAAAGGCAAGAAAAGAGCTGTATCGCAAGTATGGGATTATCGAAAAGCCCTAAACCGGAAATTTAAGAACATAATAAAATTTCGGCAGGAAATTCGAAATAGAATTTTCTGCCGTTTTTTATCTACCGTGTGGGAACAAGAACGAACTCGTAAACAATAGATGCACGCTCTGCGAGCATTCTATTGTTATGAATAAAATTAGTAATAATTACTATTACTATATTGACGCTGGAATAGGATTGGGATATAATACAAGTAAAGAAAAAGACGGGAGGAATCAAAATGAATAAAGAAGCAATGTATAAATTAAGCTACGGATTATTTGTTTTAACTGCCAAAGAGGGAAAAAAGGATAACGGCTGCATCATCAATACGGCGATTCAGGCAGCGTCTGCGCCGAATCAGCTGAGTATCTGTATAAATAAGGCGAATGCGACTCATGATATGATTGTGAACACGGGGAAATTCACGGTCTCAGTCCTCAGTCAGGCAGCAGATTTTGAGCTGTTTAAACGGTTCGGTTTTCAGTCCGGCAGGGATGTGGACAAGTTTGAAGGATACGAAGCCTGCAGACGCGGCGAAAATGGAATTTATTATGTGACAGAGGGCACAAATGCATATATTTCGGCAAAGGCAGATCATATGATAGACCTCGGCTCCCATACGATGTTCATCGGAGAGATCACGGATATGGATGTTTTGAGTAAGGAGCCATCCGTAACCTATGAATATTATCTAAAGGAGATCAAGCCGAAGCCGGAAGCGGTCGGAAAGACTGAGAATGGTCAGACCGTGTGGCGCTGCAAGATTTGCGGATATGAGTATGTCGGGGAAGAATTGCCGAAGGATTATGTATGTCCGATCTGCAAACACCCGGCGTCAGACTTTGAAAAGATTGTCCGCTGAAAAATATCAGGAAGGGCGGATAATTAGTTATGCAGCGCTGTTTTTTTAAAGCTTCGAAAAGCGAAGCCTATACAAAACGGCGTTGCGTGGAAAGACAGAAAGATCAGGAGGAAATATCAATGGCGTTAAATAGTAGAAAAGTAGCAATGGTAGGTTGCGGCTTCGTAGGATCGGCTTCTGCATTTGCACTGATGCAGAGTAAGCTGTTTTCTGAGATGGTGCTGATCGATGCGGATCAGAATCGGGCAGAGGGAGAGGCTCTGGATATCAGTCATGGGATGGCTTTCGCGAGTCCGATGAAAATATATGCAGGAACCTATGACGATGTTTCGGATGCAGCGATCATTGTGATTACAGCAGGAGCGAATCAGAAACCGGAGGAAACACGGCTGGATCTGATCCAGAAAAATGCAAAGATCATGCGGTCCATCATCGGTGAGATCAAAAAGCGGGATTTTGAAGGCATTTTGCTGATCGTTTCCAACCCGGTGGATATTCTGACCTATATTGCGCTGAAGGAATCGGGCTATCCCGCAAACCGCGTCATCGGCTCCGGAACCGTTCTGGATACAGGAAGATTTCGGTATGAGCTTGGCGAGCATCTGGGTGTAGACAGCAGAAGCGTGCATGCCTATATCATCGGCGAGCACGGGGACAGTGAACTGGCAGCATGGAGCGATGCCCGTGTCGGCGGACTGAAGATCAGTGATTTTTGCGAGCTGCGCGGACATTTTAACCACGAAGATTCGATGACGAGGATCTTCGATCATGTGAAAAACAGCGCATATGAAATCATTTCTAAAAAACATGCAACCTATTACGGCATTGCGATGGCGGTAGTCAGAATCTGCTCAGCGATTGTGCGGGATGAGAAGTCGATCATGCCGGTATCCAGCCTGATGACCGGGGAATACGGTCTCTACGACGTGGTACTCAGCATTCCGGCAGTGGTGGATGCAAACGGAATTGAGACAGTTGTACCGATTGAGCTGAGCGAAACCGAGCTGCTCGCGCTGAAAAAATCCGCAGATATTTTAAAGGACATTCTCAAAGATAATGTATAACTGATCAGTATTTGTCATTTTATGGCGGAATTTCCTATGGTATAATAAAGGAAGATCCGGCAGGCTGATGTTCCTGAAAAAGGATATCACCTGCCGGTTTTTTGTTCGTGACAATAGAATGCTTGCAGAGCGTATATTCTATTGTTCATGACAATAGAATGCTCGCAGAGCGTGCATTCTATTGTTTACGACAGTGGGGTGGAATAGTTAAAAAAATACGAAAGAGGAGAGAACGCACATGAACAAATTTATTTATCAGAAAGACTATCCAGTCGTGCAGACAAAAGAGGGGGCACTGCGGGGATATGAATGGAAGGGAACCTGCATTTTTAAAGGAATTCCGTATGCGCATGCGCAGCGCTTCCGGAAACCGGAACGGGTAAAGCCCTGGGACGGAGTCAAAGATGTACAGTCCTATGGCTATGTGAGCCCGCTTTTGCATCCGGAACAGCCGGGCGGAAATGGAGAAATGATGGTTCCGCATATGTACTGGTCAGAAAAAGAGGATTGCCAGAACTTAAATATCTGGACGCCGTCCATTCGGGATGGCAGGAAACGTCCGGTTATGGTATGGCTGCACGGCGGCGGATTTTCAGCGGGGTCTTCCATCGAACAGCTCGCCTATGACGGAGAAAATTTAAGCAGAGCCGGAGATGTTGTTGTCGTATCGGTGAATCACAGGCTGAATGTGTTGGGATATCTGGATTTGTCTCCGTTTGGAGAAAAATACCAGGATTCTGCGAATGCAGGAAATTTGGATCTGATTGCAGCCCTGGAATGGATCCGGGATAATATTGAAGGGTTTGGCGGAGATCCGGAAAATGTAACCCTGTTTGGTCAGTCCGGCGGCGGAGTAAAAGTCTGGTCGCTTTTACAAATGCCTGAAGCGGATGGTTTGTTTCATAAGGGAATTATTGAAAGCGGCGTAGTAGATCCGGATCTTCTCGGCGATGCAGAGGACGGGAACGGAAGAGAGATTGTCAAAGCAATGCTTGCAGAGCTGGGTCTGGAAGAAAAAGATGTCGATCAATTGGAAACTCTTCCTTACGATCAGCTTGCGCAGGCTTATGAAAATGCAGCACCGAAGGTTGCACAAAAAGGCGAATATGTCGGAAATCATCCGCACAAAAATCAAAGTTATTTCGGAGATGCGATCAAACATGGATTTCGGGAAGAAACGAAAAAAATTCCGCTGCTGATCGGCACTGTGCTTGGAGAATTTGATTTCGGACCGGCGATTTCCGGAAAATACGAATTTACCAGAAAAGAAGTGGAAGAAAAAGTAAGCGATGCATTGGGAGAAGAAGGAATTGAGCTGATAGATGAATTCCTGAAAATCTACCCGGATAAAGCGCCGATTGATCTTCTGTCAGTGGATACGATTTTTCGGGAACCGACAATCCGGTTTATCAAAGAGCGGGTAAAGTGTCCGGACAGCAAGATTTATTCTTTTCAGTTTACCTATGAATTCCCGATGTTCGATGGAAAAATTGCATGGCACTGTTCGGAAATCCCGTTCGCTTTTTATAATATCGATAAGGTTCCGGTGTGCAATTGCGGTGAGGAAACAAATCGGCTGCAGGAGCAGATCTGTCAGGCATGGGTAAGCTTTGCAAGGACTGGAAAACCGGAAATTTCCGGGATAGAATGGCCCGCATGTGCCGATGGCGATGAAGCGGTAATGATGCTCGATAAGGAATGCAGAATCAGGCATAATCCGGATCATGAGTTGGTCAACCGTCTGAAAAAACTGCAAACTGCGGAACACTCTGTAGAAAACGTTCAGCACTGAATAACAGTCCTTATCGAAAAAGGAACTTCATGAAATCCTTCTTTTCTATCAGGAAAATTTGGGGAATCCGACATCATTTTTTTCGTGGGAACTATTGTTTATGAGAGTGCCAAATGTTAGATTCCTCAAAATACATTAGGTTTTTTGTTGAATTTTGAAACGTAGAATAGTATAATCAAAAACGAGTTGTCAGAATTATAACAAGGAAACCTGAAAAATAAAATTGCATGAGGAGGAATCTGTTATGCTGAACTGGAACAATTTGGATACACTGGCTTCTTATCAGGAGCTGGAAAAAGCAGAGCGTATCAATCTGGCGGAAGTGATGTCCGGAGAAAATGGCGCAGAGCGTGTAAAAACCTACAGCACCCCGATCGTGGAGGGTCTGACTTTTAATTATGCGGCAAAAGCAGTCGATGACAATGTGCTCGCAATTCTGGACAAGCTTGCCAAAGAGGCTCAGCTGGTAGAAAAATATGAGTCACTGTACAATGGCGCAGTCATCAATACCGGAGAGAAGCGTCTGGTTCTGCATCAGCTGACACGTGGACAGCTGGGCGGCAAGGTCGAGGCAGACGGCGTAGATAAGCGCGAATTTTATGTAACACAGCAGAAGCGGATCGCAGAGTTTGCCAATCAGGTACATGCCGGTGAAATCACCAACGCTGCAGGCGAGAAGTTTACAACAGTTGTACAGATCGGTATCGGCGGAAGTGACTTAGGCCCCCGTGCAATGTATCTTGCAATGGAGAACTGGGCAAAGAAAAACGGTGCATTCAAGATGGAAGCAAAATTCATCAGCAACGTTGATCCGGATGATGCGGCTGCAGTTTTAAATTCCATCGATGTAGAGCATTCCCTGTTCGTGCTGGTTTCCAAATCCGGTACGACACTGGAAACTCTGACCAATGAATCCTTTGTAAAGGATGCGCTGGCAAAGGCAGGACTTGATGCATCGAAGCATATGATCGCAGTTACCAGTGAGACTTCTCCTCTGGCAAAGAGCGACGATTATCTGGCAGCATTTTTCATGGATGATTTTATTGGCGGACGGTATTCTTCCACCTCTGCAGTTGGCGGTGCAGTATTATCTCTGGCATTCGGACCGGAAGTATTCGCACAGTTTCTGGAGGGCGCGGCAGAGGTTGACCGCAGAGCGACCAACAAGAACCTGCTGGAGAACCCGGAAATGCTGGATGCACTGATCGGTGTATATGAGCGCAACGTGCTGGGCTATCCCGCAACAGCTGTATTGCCCTATTCTCAGGCACTGAGCCGTTTCCCTGCACATTTACAGCAGATGGATATGGAATCCAATGGTAAATCCGTCAACCGCTTTGGTGAGCCGATTGACTATGTGACAGGACCGCTGATCTTCGGTGAACCCGGAACCAACGGACAGCATTCCTTCTATCAGCTGCTGCATCAGGGAACCGATATCGTTCCGCTGCAGTTTATCGGATTTAAGGACAGCCAGATCGGCACGGATGTTGTCATTCAGGGCAGCACCAGCCAGCAGAAGCTGTGCGCAAACGTGGCTGCACAGATCGTTGCATTTGCCTGCGGTAAGGCAGATGATAACCGCAATAAGAATTTCGAAGGCGGACGTCCTTCCAGCATTATCATCGGCGACCAGCTGACCCCTAAGACTCTGGGTGCGCTGCTTGCACATTTTGAGAATAAGGTTATGTTCCAGGGCTTTGCATGGAATGTAAACAGCTTCGATCAGGAAGGCGTACAGCTCGGTAAGGTTTTGGCAAAACGCGTACTGGCCCATGAGACAGACGGCGCACTGAAGGTATACAGCGATCTGCTGAACATCTGATGCTGACATTGAATTTAAACTATAATAACGAATGATAACGACTACAGTATAGAAAATTGCACGATAAAAGGACTGTTGTATCAGCGTATGGATCTGTCCATGCCGGTTTGGCATGGACAGATCACGTTGGTATGGCAGTCCTTTTTTCAGAAAGTATAGTTGATATTGCGTTTAAATGTCCGGAAAATTATTCCTGCATGTACTTATGCAGCGTAGCCTTTACAGCGCCGGTACCGGCAATCATTTCCCGAAACATCCCTTCAATTTTTTCCCCCAGTCCGGCTTCATACAGGTTTATAAAAAATAAACGTTCATTGGAAAGGATGGGCTTTAACTGATCCTGGAAGGTTTCCGGATGTCCGAGGACAATCCCCTTTAATTGTTCCTGAAGCTCTTCTTTCATAGGATCTGGCGCAAGTTCATATGGCTTTCCTTCATCATCAACAGCCAGAAGATAGCGCAGCCACCCGGCAATTCCGAGGGGAATGGCGGTGAGTCTGGAAGCATTTCCGTATTTTTCCACATAGGCTTTTATGGTCTCTCCAAATCGAATGCCAACCATCTGAGAAACGTCTACTGCAAGCCGGAGATTTGTATCACCGAGGTATTCATTTGGAAAACGATCCTGGAAGAGCTCGTCAGTAAATGCCTGAGGAGAAATGATGCCGGGGTTTGGAACAACCGGAAGTCCTTCGGTATAAGCTGTCATTTTTGCCATTTTCATGACATCGGGATCTGTGTTTAACATATGGGCAAACAGCTCATAGCCAAGCACCACACCAAGAGGGCCTGTTGCGGAATGCACGGGGTTTAAGCAGACGGTTACCTTCATCCGTTCGGACAGGTTGACAGTGTTTCGATCTGTCATATAGACTCCGAAGCCTTTTTCCAGGGCAGGACGTCCATTGGGGAAGGTATCCTCAATGACCAGATACTGAGGCTTTTCTGCATTTACAAAAGGAGCAATGTAGGTTTTCTTTCCGGTAATAACAGGCTGCATGTTTTTTACTCCAAGTGCCTCCAGATCTGCGGCAATCTGTTCACTCGGACGGGGCGTTATTTTATCAATCATGCTCCATGGAAACGCGACGATCGATTCGTCGCTTACATAGGAGACAAAGCTGTCAGGGACAAAGCCCTGCTGCTGCCATTCTTTAGACATAGTCAGTACAGACTGGCGAAGCTTGTGACCGTTTTGGGAACAGTTATCCAGAGACAGCAGTGCCAGGGGATATTTTCCAGCTTTATATCTTTCATAGAGCATTGCGGTCAATACTGCCATAGCACCGGTTGGACTGTCTGGCCCATTCTGAATATCCTTTTGGACATAAGGCAGCCAGGTACCATCTGCGCGATGTAAAGCGTATCCCTTCTCTGTGATGGTGAAAGAAACGAGCTGCAGGGATTTACTTGAAAAAACATTTTTCAGGCGGTTCCACTGAGCAGAATCCGATGACTGCGCTTTTAAAGCTTCTGCCAGAGAACCAAGCACTTTATATTCACGGGATCCATTCCCGTGGAGAATTACATTTAAACCGAGGTTGTCGTAAGGAGCATAGATCTGATCTACAATATCGTAATCAAACGTTTCTATGCAGGTGATCCCTCTGTCCAATACACCGTCCTCCAGAAGCTTGTCTGCAATGCCTCCAATGAATACACGGAAAATATTTCCGATTCCAAAGTGAGCCCACACAGGAGCCTCCTTTGCTTTTTTGGATGCAGCCTCCACATCATATCCGGGAAGGACAATTCCTGCATTTTTCCAGGATTCCCGATCTTTGAGTCCATTTTTTGTTAATTCCATATGCGCGCCTCCAATAATCAACAAAATTTGTTTTGCTATACTTATAGTTAATACTTAACTGTAAGTATAGTATATAACTATTTGCGCAGAAAAGCTATTGAAAAATTAAATTTTTAATTTTAAGATAAATTCAGAATATTTATCACAATATGGGAGATAGGGATGACCGAAAAAGGATTAACAACACTCAATATAAAAAAGTTAAACAAGTCGAAAGTGTATCATTATATATACAGAAAAAAAGCAACTTCGAAGCTTCAGATCGTACAGGAACTGGAAATGGGCTTGTCTACAGTCAGTCAGAATTTACGGATTTTGGAAGAGGAGGGACTGATTGAACGAAATGGCTATTTTGACTCTACGGGAGGAAGAAAGGCACAGGCGATCAGAATTGTTGCCGATTTCAGGATTTCTATCGGTGTTGGAATATTGAAGAATATGTTTCACATGATTGCTGCTGATTTATACGGAAATGTAATCTGTACGGATACGATCGCCCTCCCATATTCCAACAGCCCCGGATATTATCGTCAGGTAACGGAGAAAATCAGGGAATTTATCGCCAGAAATTGTTTTGAAGAAAGAAAGATACTGGGCGTTTCGATTGCCACACAGGGAATTATTTCTCCGGATCACGAGAAAGTGACCTATGGAAAGATAATGGATAATACGGGAATGCATTTAACGGATTTTTCCCGGAATCTTCCATACCACTGTCACCTTGAACATGATTCCAAAGCAGCAGCCTGTCTGGAATTATGGAATCATCCGGAATTAGACAGTGCGGTGGTTTTTTTGCTGAACAGAAATCTGGGTGGTGCGATTATAACAAATCATTGCATTCATCAGGGAAATTCCATGCATAGCGGAGCAATCGAGCATATATGCATAGATCCGGAAGGAGCACTTTGTTATTGCGGAAATCGGGGCTGTCTGGAGACATTTTGCTCTGTCGATGCTTTGGAACAGGAAGCAGGAATGTCGGTGAAAGATTTTTTTCAGCGCTTAAGAGAAAAACAATCTGCACAGTTGACAGAAAACTGGAAAAATTACTTGGATCATCTGGCATTTGCAATAAGAAATTTAAATCTGGTTATTGATGCACCGATCATTTTAAGCGGTTATCTGGCTTCCTATATACAGGAAGAAGATATCGACTATTTGTCAGAATGCATTAATCTGAAATCACCGTTCTCCCTGAATAGGAAGGAGATTTTGGTGGGGATACATGGACAATATACACCTGCCATTGGTGCGGCACTATTTTATGCAGAGCAGTTTTTAAATGGAATATGAGAAAAGAATTCCCTTAAGAAGATGAGACCTGGGTCGGAAGCTGCTTAAGGGAATTTTATCGTTTCGTGATAAAATAAGTTCAGATTGTGAAAGAAAAAAGAAATACGATTCAGGATAATAAGAAGCATAAAGGAGCTGCAATGAGAAAAAAATGGTTTCAGTTATTGGGGACAATTATAATAGCCGTCAGTCTGACAGGATGCGGAAATATTCTGACAGAAAGCTCATTTGATTCAGAAAAAGAAGAGGATGATTTCTATACAGTTAATATGGTAATCATTGGGAAAGAACAGCGGGATGAAGCCAGAATTGAAACGGCAATGAATAAAATTCTGGAAAAGGAAGTGGGAGCCAGAATCGATATTATTTGTCTTCCGTTTAGTACCTATTCACAACAATTGCAGATAATGATGGCTGGCAATGAAAAGTTGGATCTTGTTCCGGTTATGCGGGAAAATGCCATGGGATATATTTCCGGGGGACAGATCAGGGAACTTTCCGGACTGATTGACAGCTATGGGAATAATATAAAAGCCGTTCTTGAGAAAGATATGGTAAAAGTGTCCAGTGTCGGAGAGTTTGTTTACGGTGTTCCAATTGAAAGGGAGTATTTTTTGGATACTGCGATTATGATGCGAAAAGATCTTGTAGAAAAATACAATATTGATACATCGAATATCCATAGTCTGGAAGATTGTGAAGATGCATTTCGGATCATTCAGAAAAATGAGCCGAAGATGAAAATATTATTGGGAAATAAAGATACCGGTCTTTTTGGAAATATTTTGTACGGAGTAGACATGATGCTGGACGGTTATGGTGTTCTGGAAAACGGATGACAGTCTACAAATGTAGTGAATTTGTATGAATGTGATCAGTTTGTTAATTTGGTAAAAACAGCGCATGATTTTTATGAAAAAGGGTATGTTGACAAAGAAATTCTTACTTCAACAGATACAATCAGTACTGTAATGCAGGCGGGAAACGGATTCGCATATCTCTCTTCCTGGAAACCATCGGTTGAAGCAGAACAGACAGCAGTAATGGGAAGAGACATGATTGCAGTGAAAATTCAGGACTGTGATGCGTTTAATTCCAGCGATTTAGTCAGTTGGCTGTCATGGGGAATTGCAGAAAACTCTGAAAATCCGGAAAAGGCAATGCAGGTGCTTGATTGTCTGTACAATAATGAAGAGCTTGTGAATCTTCTGGACTGGGGCCAGAAGGATGTAGATTATCGGGTCATCGATGAAGACAATGGCATAATAGCGTATCCGGAAGGAATGGATGCGGTTACAACAGGCTATCATCTTTCACAGTACTGGGAATTGCCAATGAAGTATGATCATTATATCTGGGAAGGGTATAGCAGGGAGGATATGGATGAGGAAAGAAAACTGGATAAAACAGTCATGTCATCTAATGCGGTCGGATTTATGTATAATTTTTCGGAACTCACGGATGAAATTACAGCACTGAATGATATAAAGCGTGCATATTTGCCGCTGATCGTCTCCGGGGTTGCTGATCCTGAAAAAATTTTGCCCGAATTCAATCAGAAATTATATGAGGCGGGATTACAGAAAGTAATGGATGAAAAACAACGGCAGTTTAACGAATGGTATACAGGCAGAAGCGTATCGTAAATACCGGAATCAGAAAGGGAAAGATAGGGAAATTGGTATAGGCTATGAAAAGATTATCATTAAAGGTAGTGTTTACATGGATCGCTGTGATTATGATGCTCTTATCTTTTGGGGAAATTATTTTTGGAGCACTGAGCTTACGGGATTCCGAAAAGCAGCAAATGGAGTACGGGAAAAGTCTGGCAGACTCCTATATGGATAGAATACATAAAGAGCTGGATAATATTGATTATGCACTGATTACAATGGTTGTGGACGGCGATGAAATTGAGGAATTGAATAATATTATACCGGATGATGTGTCGGTTGAGAATATGGTCAGAAAAAAGAAAATCAGTGATAAAATTTTAGAAAACTTTAATTCCATATTAGCCCCGTATGATTCAAAATATAATCTTTTCTTTTTCGATCCTGATCTGGAATTCTATCTTACATATGGTAATGGCAGTTATCAGTTCAGGGAAAATGTGAAAAAGATAGTGCAGCAGAAAATACGGGAACATAAATTTTCTTTAACAAAACGAGGAGAACTGTTTCCTGTAGAAGAAGTGCAAGGATTGTTTTCTGTCTATCAAATGAATGGATGCTATATTGGGGCGTATATTTCTTTTGAAGATTTTGCAAAGCCACTGATGGATATGAATCGGTTTATGTGTCAGTCGATAAAACTGACGGATCAGCAGGGAGAATGCATTTATGAAAAAACGAACGGAGAAAAAAGCTATTTAAAACGGTTTATCAATAAGACTGTTATACAGACCTATGATTTTTCGGATAATGGATTTTCTGTTCAGATAGCGCTGAAAAACATGGTAGCTTTGTATACGCAAATTTTGAAATTCATTTTTGGAATCATGCTTGTTGTCGGTTGTGTGGGTGCAGGCGTTGCTTTCCGATACATTAGAAGACGACTTATTCTTCCGGTGAAACAGTTTCAGGAAGAAATCAAAACCGGGGATATCTTAGAAAATTATCAGGGAAATACAGGAATTGAAGAGATTGACGAGGCAGGAAAGAAGATTGGTGTTTTATCAAATGAAAATATTCGGCTTCAGATGAAAGTATATGAAGAACAGGTTCACAGGCAGGAAATGGAACTGGACTATATGAGTTTGAAAATCCGTCCCCACTTTTTCATTAATTGTTTAAATAGTATGTATGTTATGGCACAGCTGGGAAGAATGGAGGAAATTCAGAGACTGTCTATCTATGTCTCCGATTATCTGAGGGGAATTTTGCCGAGTGGAATGAGATTTGTCCGGCTGGATGAAGAATTGCAGTTAGTGGATAACTACCTTGAAATCCAGAAAATCATGCGTGGTACAAAGTTTGAGTATCGGATTTTTGGTGAGGAGCCATATAGAGATATTAAAATTCCGACGTTATCGATACAGACATTTGTGGAAAACAGCGTGAAATACGCAACCAGAGATCAGGGAAATCTCAGGATTGAAGTGGGAATCAAAGCGTGCGAAACAACTCAGGGATATGTGATGATTACGGTAGAAGATAACGGAGAAGGCTTTTCCGATAAAATTCTGGCACAGTTACAAAGAGGAAAGCTGGAACGGGATGATAACAGAAAACAGGTAGGAATTATGAATGTCATGCAAAGATTTGACATGCTTTATGGAAACCGGGCGGAAATAAAGTTTGGAAACGGAGAACAGGGAGGTGCACGAATAACTATTTTATTGCCGGAAAGACGGGAGGAATGAAGATGAATATTCTGATAGTAGATGATAATGTACTGGTTTTGGAAGGGTTTACGGCAGGCGTGGATGTAGAGAACCTTGGATTTTCGGAAGTGTATACTGCGACAAGTATTACGGAAGCAAAAAGAATCATTCAAAAAGAACCAATTCATGCGGTGATTGCAGATATTGAAATGCCGGGCGGAAGCGGACTGGAGCTTCTGGAGTGGATCAATGAATTTGATCCACTGATTGTAACCGTTTTCTGTACCAGTTATGGAGATTTTAACTACGCCAAAAAAGCGGTGGAGCTGCATGCATTCGATTATTTTTTAAAGCCGATCGATTACAGAAAACTGACGGATAAGTTAAGAGATGTAGTGGAAGAGGTGAAAAAGAGAAGAACACAGGAAGAGCTGACGGAATATGGAAAAGTCTGGCTGGAGCAGCGGGGGAAAAATACAGAAGCCTTTTGGCTGCAGATACTATGTTCCGGAATTGAATATGCAGATATTGAACTGGAACAAATTGCGAGGGACTGGAAAACAGAGTATACGGACAAAAGCGAATTCTCTTTATTGTATATTAATTTTTATGCGATGGGGAAAAAGCAGAAAGAACTTTCCTCCAGCATGAATGCTTTTATCCTGAGGAATATCGTGGAAGATACTTTTCGAAAAGACACAGAGACAGTTTCCGTTGAAATAGTATTGAAAAGAGGAGAAAATTCCTGGCTGGTAATTTTGCATCACAATTCTGAGGGAATGTATGAGGAATCTTCGCTAATAGAAAGTTGTGAAGCGTTCATAAAGAGCTATAGGAATGTGGCGGGAAGTATTCTTAATGTTTGTTATGTCTGGCGTGTTCCATTTTTACAAATTATGCGGGACTATCACGAATTAGATGAGACAGACGAGAGGCTGGGGGATGAATCAAAGGGAAAAGCAGTTCCTTTTTCTGCGATTCAGAAACAGATACACAGGAACAATGATTCAGGAAAAGGGCAGAACATTGTGCAGAAAGTGATGACATATATTGATCAGCATTATGGGGAAATGATAACAAGGGAACAGTTAGGAATCGTAGCCTGTCTGAATCCTACTTATCTGGCGCGTATTTTCAAGACAGAAACCGGGAAATCCATGGGAAATTATATTTTGGATGAGAGAATAAAAAAGGCAAAACTTCTGTTAGAGACATCAGAAATGACAATTTCTGAAGTGGCGCAGGCGGTCGGGTACGATAATTTCAGCTATTTTTCAAAGCTGTTTAAGGATCGAACCGGGATGACACCAAAAGAATATCGGAAAGGGGAGGAATGAAACTGCCCGGATTATTCCGGACAGCTTTCCCTCGCAATATAGGAAATTGGTAATTCAAAAGTGCTGGCGTTATATTCCCCGTTGGATAAAAACGTATAAACGGTACGGAGACAGGCTGCTGCCATATTTTCCATAGGAAGGCTGATCACAGATAAGGAGGGAATGGCATATTCCTCCTGATCAGGATTGCCGTTTCCGACGCTGATAATTTCTAGTTGTTCGGGAATCTGAATTCCCTTTTCATGGAATGCCTTTAAAGCACCGAGAGCGATGCTGTCAGAAGTGCAAAATAGACAGTCTGGCAGCTGAGGCAGGGAACAGAGCTTTAGGGCACCTTTATAGCCGCCTTCCATACTGTCTGTAATTTGAACTGTGACAGGTGGAGTCATTCCGTTTTCTATTGCGGTAAACTCAAAAATATTAGTACGGATATTCATACCGTTAAAGGTAGCCGGTGATTTCAGCATTGCAGGATTGTGTTTCTGATGTTTTGCAAAAATTTTGGCAGAAAGTTCCCCGATGGTGTGGTCATCCATGTTAATCGTTGCATATTTGTCAGAGTAACGGTTGTACAGGACGATTGGAATTCCAGCGTCAAGGTTTTCCAGAAATTCCATATCCGTTTCGGAAGGATTACAGATAATCATACCGTTAGAAGCCAGAATGGTCTGATCTGTTAAAGCTTCATGAAGACGATCATTTACATACGGTTTAATCTGAAGATCACACGGATAATTATTTTGAACCAGCGAATCCTGCAGACCGTTGATAAAACGGGAGAGCATATGAATACGGATATCCGATGCCCAGAAAAGGGTGATAATCATACGGTTGGGACTGCCTCCGCGTAAAACTCGTGCCTGGACATTTGGTTTATAGCCCAGCTTTTTTGCAGCCTCGAGAACAATCGTTTGAGTTTCTTTTTTTATCTTACGGGCGTCGCCATTTCCTTTTAATACGATGGAAACGGTGCTGGGGGATAATTGTGTATATTGGGCGATATCCTTGAGTGTTACCATAGAGCATCTCCTTTATCGAATCATGTAGTTGGGGATCAGAAAGCAACTTCTATCTAATATTATTGTAATTCTAAATACAACGATGTACAAGTGAAAAATCCAAATATATATTTTTTTAGAAGTAGATATCAATATTTTGTTAATACTTAACAAAATATTATGCTGATGGATGTGGAATATATCCAAAATATAACAAATATAACGTTGTACTATTGACAAAACAGAAAGGAGAATACATAATGGAAACATCAAATACAACGTTGTACCATAACGCATTAAAGATGACTTGCAAAAGAAAAATGAGAGAGGTGGTTGATTTGAAAACAGCAGAAACTGTTTTAGAGCAGAACACGGTGGGAAGGAGAAAAAAAGGGTTTTTATATGAAATGGGAAGACATAAGATTCTGTATTTCATGATATTACCCACAATTATCTATTTTGTTATTTTTAATTATCTTCCGATGGCAGGTGTTTATCTGGCATTTACCAGTTTTAATTTTAAGGATGGCTTGTTCCATTCGCCGTTTTGTGGATTTGATAATTTTAAAACGCTATTTACATCCGGCGTACTGACACGACTTCTGGTAAATACAGTACTCTATAATATAGCATTTATTGTAATCGGCAATCTGGTGGAAATGTTACTTGCAGTAGTTCTGAGTAGATTTGCTTCCCGTTTTTTCAAAAAAATTGTTCAGACACTTTCCTTTATGCCATATTTTGTATCCTATGTTATTGTAGCATCCTTTGCCTACATTCTTTTTAACTCAGGTACAGGATCCTTTACATTATTTGTACAGTCACTGGGATTCAAAGACTTTTCTACCTATGGGACACCGGCGATCTGGCCTGGCATTATTGTTTTGGTTTACTTATGGAAAAGTGTTGGATATGGCATGGTTGTTTATCTGGCATCTGTAACTTCTATTGATGAAAGCTTGTATGAAGCGGCAAAAATTGACGGTGCAACCATTCATCAGCAAATGAAATATATTACGATTCCGATGCTGGTTCCTACGCTGATTACATTGCTGCTGTTTGCACTGGGCAGTATCGCCAGAGGTCAGTTTGAACTGTTCTATCAGCTTTGTGGATCCCAGGGACAGCTTTATGGAGTAACGGATATTTTTGATACCTATGTATTCCGTATGCTGCAGGGAACTTTCGATGTAGGTCGGGGTACTGCAATTGGATTATTTCAGTCTCTGTTTGGTCTTATTGTGGTATGCACAGTGAATCGTATCGTAAACAAATATAATTCTGATTATGCTTTATTTTAAGGAGAAGATATGCGTACAAAGGATTTGGAAAATAAATCAAGCTCGGATAGAAGCGTAAAAGGAAAAGATCAGAAGATATTTAACCTGATAGCATATCCATTGATGGGACTGCTCGCCCTGGTATGCTTTCTGCCTTTCTGGTTGATTATCTCTGCATCATTTACAGATAATAACTCCATTATTAAGGAAGGATATCACTTCTTCCCTAAAGCATGGTCACTGGATGCATATCGTTATATTTTGGCGGCTCCGGAAACGTTATTGTCAGCCTATAAGGTTTCTATCATTGTAACAGTGCTGGGAACGCTGATCAGCATTATTTTAGTAACGATGTCGGGATATGTGTTAAACAGAAAAGATTTAAGATATCGAAATCAATTATCTTTCTTTATCTATTTTACAACTCTTTTTTCCGGCGGATTGATGCCGACTTATATCTTGTTTGTAAATGTATTAAACCTGAGAAACAGCTTATGGGCACTGATTTTTGCGGGATTATTATCTCCCTTTAATATCATTCTGATGCGAAATTTTATGAAGGGTATTCCGGATGCGTTGATAGAAGCTGCCAGAATTGACGGGGCAGGGGACTTCGGAATTTTTGTAAAAGTTGTGCTTCCGTTATGTAAACCTGGTATTGCAACAATTGTGTTGTTTGTGGCACTGGGATACTGGAATAACTGGTATTCTGCAATGCTATATCTGTCGAAAGCCAAGCTCTATCCGTTACAGTACTATTTATATAATATTATCACCGCGGCACAGACGGCGAAAGCTTCTACTTCTGCAGGCGTAAGCGTTACTTTTCCGGGTGAGTCTATTAAGATGGCGATGGCTGTAGTTGCCACAGGACCGATCTTGCTGGTATATCCTTTTGTACAGAAATATTTTGTTCAGGGTATTACCGTCGGTGCAGTAAAGGGATGATGTAACAATGATTATGGAACCAATAAAATTTAATTCATAGGAGGAAACATATGAAAAAGAAGGCAATGGCAATGTTGTTAACAACAGCAATGGCAGTATCTGCGCTGGCGGGATGTGGTTCATCGTCTGCGGATACAGGCAGCACGGCAGCTGGCAGCGCAGAAAGTGGAGACGCAGATGGCGGTGAAGCTGCAGAAGGAGAAGGCGGAGACTTTTCCAACATCGATACAAGTGAAGAAGTGAATCTTGTAATTTCCGTTTTCGGCGGTACGAATGTGGCAGATCTGGATCAGATCAATGAAAAGATTTCCGAAATTACAAAGGAAAAGCTGAACTGTACCGTAGAAATTCAGGGTATGTCCAACTATGTACAGCAGTATCCTATCGTATTATCCACGAATGAACCAATTGATCTTATCTGGACGGCAACCTGGAATAACTGCTGGGATTACAGTAAACAGGGCGCATTTCAGGATATTACGGATCTTGTGAATGAAAAATTTCCTGATCTAAAAGCTTTGATTGGGGAAGATAAGTGGGATGCCTGCGCGGTTGACGGCAGTTATTATATTATTCCCAGTGCAAATGATGCTTCTCCCAGTAACTGGGCGCAGTGGGGTGTAGTGTGGAGAGAAGATCTCAGAAAAGAACTGGGATGCGAACCCATTACCAGCATCGAAACGATGGAGGCTTATGCAGAAGCTGTTTTAAAGAGCGGAAACGGAATGATCCCGTTCTGTGATACCGGAGCAGGCGGTCTGTGGCACACGATGCTGGAGAAAGAACATATTTATACAGAATTTGGCAGCCCGTTTAATACACTTGCCCTTGATCTGGATACCGATGAGATTGTAGATTATGCAACCCTTGATGGCGTTCAGGAAATGTGTGAAACACAGCGCAAGTGGGAGAAAAATGGTTATATCCAGCCGGATGTTGCATCTTCTACGGATTCCGGAAGTGACGGTATGCTTTCCGGAAAATATGCAGGATATCTGTGCTCGACTATTTCTACATATGAAAGCCAGTTCGCAGCGCCTATTGCGGCAGCTCATCCGGATTGGGAACTGGGCTATATGAACTACGGCGAAATGTTCCAGTATGCATATCCGAACAGCCCGGCAATGGGTTCGCTGGCAATCCCTGCAGCAAGTGAGAATCCGGAAAGAGCGCTGGCATTTTTGGAACTTCTTTTAACCGATAATGAGCTTTATAATCTGATTGACTGTGGTATTCAGGGCGTTCATTATGATGTGGATGAGGATGGATATTATACATCCTTACAGGGAGATGCAATTACTTATCCGAGAGAGTCCTTATGGTTAACCTCTTATTATGTAAATGAGGATGCTAAGATTTATACAGAAGGCGATGTAGCCGGAATGACCTATATTGAAGAAAAGCTTGCGCCGATTGCAGTAGAGTGTTATTGGCAGAATTTCCCTTATGATGCGTCCGGCTATTCAGAATATGCGACAGCTTGCTCTACCGTATATTCCGAGTATTGGAGCCCGTTGCTTACCGGTCAGTTAGATGATGTGACTGGCGGATTGGCAACACTGGATCAGAAGATGCTGGAAAATGGTCAGGATAAAATTCTGGAAGCATTAACGCCTCAGTGGGAAGCTTACAAAAAACAGATTGGACGATAACGTGAAAAACATTCGGCATACTGTAAAGTGTGTCGAATGTTTTGCTTAAGGGAGAAAGATTGAAAAATACAATTTTTCAATCCCGAGATTTGTGTCTGCGCGCACTTGACACAAACTCGACATGCGCAAAAAGCATGCGCAGAAATGAGGGAAAATATGGCGGAGAACATTATTTTACGGAATAAATTTTTTGTAGCGGACAAACTGTTGGATGGTGTGACAAGAATTACAGGTTTGGCAGGAGAGCTGTGCTATCTGATTGAAGGAACTGAAAGGACCCTGCTGATAGATGGTTTATCCGGTGTAGGTTCCCTGCGCGCCTTTGTCAGAGAATTGACGGAGTTACCGGTAACCATGGTAGCGACGCACGGTCATATCGATCATATAGGTGCTGCGTGGGAATATGGGGAAGTTTTCATTCATCCGGATGACATTGCGTTGATGTACACGGAAATGCATTCTTCTGTTGAAAGTCGCTTGAAATTCACGGGCTCTAATCCGGCTATGGAAAAACGTACGAAGACCAGGGAAGAGGATGTCCCTCCTGCACATGGAATAAAAACATATCCGGTATATGATGGGGATGTATTTCAGCTTGGTGGGATGAAAATAGAGGTGATCGGCGTTCCGGGACATACCTATGGAACGCTGGTTTTTCTGGATCGTGCAAAAAGAGTTGTCTATTCGGGTGATGCTTGCAATATTAATACGCTTTTGCATTTGGTCGGATCGACTACGGTCGAGGAATATTTACAAAGTCTGCAGCATTTTAAAACGTTTCAGAAAGATTTTGATGTAACGTATGGCGGTCATATCAGAAGCGCCGTTCCCAATACGATTATTGACGATGGAATAGCAATGTGCAGACGGATATTGAACGAAACGGATGAAGCAGTGCCTTTGGGCAGCTATGCACAGGGAGCTTTTCTGGCATCAGACCGTGGAGCAGATTATGTTCCCAAATGTGGCGGCTACTGTAACATTGTTTATCGGAAAGATATGAAACAGAAACGCGTTCATCCGGAAATTCTGGGCGCACCGAATTATTATCGTTAATGATGAGTTAAAACAAAATTACAACGATGTACTATTGACAATTCATATGTTTGGATGTATGATTAGTACAACGTTATACTAAATAAAAAAGACAAGCGAGAAAATTTGAAGGAAAGAAGGAATACGAATGTCAAAAGAACAGACGGAGCAGCAAAATGCGGAAGAGCAGAGTCTGAGACGGGCGGAGGAATTGTATCACAAAATTTCCGGAGAAAAGTTTGAGATTGGAGAACGACGGGAATGGATGCTTCCGATGCGCGATGGAGTGAAATTGCGTACAATCATTCAGTTCCCGGGAAAGCCGTTGGAAAGTACCTTTACGGAAAGAAAAACATATCCGGTCGTAGTACAGCGCAGCTGTTATCCTCATACAGAACAATTGTTGGAGCTGCACGCCAGAGAATACAGCAAGCGCGGATTTGTTTTTGTTTATCAGTGGTGTCGGGGAACCGGCGGTTCTGAGGGAGAATGGGTTCCCAATATTAACGATCGGAAAGATGGTCTTGATACTTTGGAATATCTCAGTGCTCAGCCTTACACAGACTGTATCGGTTACTGGGGGGATTCCTATCTTGCTTTTACCGGATGGTGTATGGCAGATGCAGTGCCTGAAAAGGTGAAGACGATGTATTTGGGGGTATATGGTTGCGACCGCCATACTTCCGCGTATAAAGACGGACTTTTCAGACAGGACATCCTGACTGCATGGGCAATGGGAAATGCAGGTGTTCCGGTGGAAGCACCTTTACTGGAGTCCTGTGCATATCGGCCGCAGACGGAAGTGGATGAAAAAGTGTGGGGGGTTCATCTGGACTGGTATCGGGATTGGATTACCAATACGGACAGAGACAGCGCCTACTGGTCTGATGGCTTCTGGAAAGAATTAAAAGAAATTCCGGGAAAAGTGAAAATTCCGGTATTCATCCGGGAAGGCTGGTATGATCACCATCTTGGAAGTGCCATTGTTACTTATGAAAGCCTTTCGGAAGAGGCGAAAAAGCATTCTGTTATTCAGATTGGTCCGTGGAATCATGGATACAGTCCTGCAGTGACCCATCAGCCTCTGGCAAATCTGGAAGATGATAAAGTTGCATCGCCTTTGAACTGGTTTACTCAGATTTTAAAAGAGAAAAAACTGCCGGAAAAGGCTGCATATACCTATGTTATTGGAGCCGACGCCTGGAAGAAATGGAATGAATTTCCTGTGCAGACAGGAAAACAGCAGGAATGGTTTTTACAGGCTGGAAAGAAAATTGGAAAGTCGGTGAAAGAACAGGCGGAAGTCAGTTTCGTTTACGATCCGGAAAATCCTGTATCATCTCATGGAGCGGAGTCTTTATTTGCTTCACAGGCTGGAGTCGGAAGTATTTCTCAGCCAAGGTCCGGATACCGGGATGATGTGGTTACTTTTTTGTCAGAACCGGTACCGGAAGATACCGAGATGGAAGGAAAGATAAAGGTTCGGCTGTTTGTAAAATCGGATGCGGAAGATACGGCGTTCAGCGCTAAATTAATGGAAGTTTTTGAAAATGGGGAATGTGTAAATATCCGGGGAAGTATTACCACACTGGCATATCGGAATCAAAATCCCCATAGAGGCACATATACACCGGGAGAAATTGTAGAGATTTGCATTGAAATGTGGGATGTCGCATGGATGATTCGGAGTGGTTCCCGCCTGCGTCTGGATATATCTTCCTCAGATTTTCCTCAGTACAGTGTGCATAGTAATTATCCGGGAATCTGGTCAGAACAGTCAAAAACGAAAAAGGCAAATCAGACGGTTTTGATGGGAGAAGGCTATCCGTCAGAAATCATTCTGCCGATCGTAGAGTAAGATACATGGGAATTAAAATCAAATCTCATGATCTGATAGAAGTATGAAAACAGAGCAATGAAAGGAGAAAGCCATGAAGAAAATAGCAATTGGTGGTGGTCAGGGGTTCTGGGGTGACTCACCGGATGCGGCTATTCACATGATTCGAAATGCGGATATCCAGTATCTGGGTTGTGATTACCTGGCAGAATTAACCCTTTCTATTATGGCAAAGCAGCAATTAAAAGATCCCAAAAAAGGCTATGCACCTGATTTTGTAACCCGTCTTTTAAAAGAAGCAGGAAAAGAAGCCTGGGAAAAAGGAATTCGTATTACAACGAATGCAGGTGGTATGAATATTAAAGGCTGTGTGGATGCAGTAAAGGAACAGGCAGAAGCGCAGGGAATGAAGGGTTATAAAATCGGTTATGTAACCGGAGATGATATTAAAAGTAAAATTCCTCAGTTATTAAAGGATGGCTGGACATTCCCGAATTTTGACTATGATGGCAACTTCAATGATATTGTAGATAAAATTTATAACTGCAATGCTTATATTGGTCATGAAGGAATTCAGGATGCGCTCGCACAGGGAGCGGATGTGGTAATTACAGGCCGCGCAGCAGACAGTGCGCTGTTTCTGGCTCCGCTTGCCCATGAGTTTGGATGGGCAGATAATGACTGGGACAATCTTGCACGGGGTATCATGGCAGGTCATCTGTTAGAGTGTGGTGGTCAGGGCGCAGGTGGCAACTATATGTACGACTGGCGCAATGTACCGAGAATGGAAGAGCTGGGATTCCCGATTGCAGAACTGACGCCGGATACGTTTGAGATTACCAAAGCACCGGATTGCGGCGGTATTATCTGTGAACAGAGCTGTAAAGAGCAGTTTGTATATGAAGTTCTCGATCCTGCAAATTATCTGACACCGGATGTTAATGTAGACATCAGCAAAGCAACGATTACACAGGTAGGCGATAACCGGGTACGTATTGACAATATCCGGGGAAAAGAACGCCCTGATACGATCAAGCTTTGCGTAGGGTATCACAAAGGATGGAAAACGGTATCCATGTTAAGCTTTGCATGGCCGGATGCATATGAAAAAGCGAAATACTGTGCAGATATTATTATGAAAAAGATGAAAAAGCGCGGTATGAAGGCGGATGATGTACATATCAGTTTTATCGGACTGAACAGTCTGCATTTAAATGTGGCCAATATGAGTGAAGAAGCACTGAAGAATCTTAATGAGTGCGTGATGAGAATTGCAGTATTCTCGGAAGATAAAAATGAATGCGCCAAAATTATTCCGGAAATCAGCCCGATGCAGTTGAACGGCCCTCCAGGAGCATCTTTCTTCGGCGGCAGAGCTCATGTACAGGAAGTAATGGCATTGTGGCCCACTGTTGTTCCGAGAGATGTGTTGGATATACAGTCCCATATTCTGGAAGTATAACCATTGTTGTTGGTATGGAGGTTGATATGGAAATTTTTTTAAATGATATTGCCCATGGGCGAAGCGGGGATAAGGGAGATACCAGCAATATCTGTGTGTTCGCCCGCAGACCGGAATATTATGAAATCATTAAAAGAGAAGTGACACCGGAAAAATTACATAATTTTTTTGGCGATATGGTAAAAGGTGATATTACCCGTTATGATTTACCGGGGTTAAATGGGTTTAATTTTGTTCTGCGTCATGCCCTGGGCGGTGGAGCTACGATGAGCCTGCGGTTGGACAGCCTTGGAAAATCCATGGGGTCGGCAATTATGCGTTTCAAAATTCATGTAAATGAAAATGAGGTTTTAGACGAGGATATCAAAACAGAGAAATAAGCAGGAGATGTGGATTGATGGACATGAAGGAAAAATTAGAAAATGTACAGGCACTGCAGAATTTAACCGTACTGGACCTTACCAGAGTGGTGGCAGGACCTTATGCGGGATCCATTCTTGGCGATTTCGGTGCCCATGTCATTAAAATTGAAGTACCGGGAAATGGGGATGATGCCAGAGGTTACGGTCCGTACGAAAATGGTGAGAGCATGTACTATGCCAATCTGAACCGGAATAAGAAAGGAATCACGCTGAATCTGAAAACAGAGGAAGGAAAAAAGATTCTGTTGGAGCTGGTAAAAAAAGCAGATATTTTGCTGGAAAATTATCGTCCGGGAGTTATGGATAAACTGGGTGTCGGTTATGAAGTTCTTCACGAAGTCAATCCACGTCTGATTTATGGCGCTTTATCCGGCTTTGGATCTTATGGTCCCTATTCTCAGAGACCGGGATATGACATCATCTCACAGGCGATGGGAGGTCTGATGAGTGTTACCGGAGAAAAGGGCGGGAAGCCTACCCGGTGTGGAAATGCCATGGGAGATATTTTAGGCGGCATGAATCTGGTAATTGGTGTACTGATGGCAGTAAATGCAAGATATATGACAGGAGTTGGTCAGAGAATTGACGTATCTTTGGTGGATTCTGTAGTTGCAAGCCTTGAAAACGCCTATATTCGCTATTTCAAATCTCATGAGTTGCCGGTGCGAAATGGAAATGCGTATGCTTCCATTGCTCCGTATGATACCTATCATGCAAAAGACGGTATGGTGGTCATTGCCTGTGGAAACCAGAAACTGTACGAAAAATTCTGTAATGAAGTGGTTCATATGCCATGGATGATTACGGATGAACGTTTTCTTACTGTTCCTTTGCGCGTACAAAATAATGAGGCTCAGAAACAATATATTGAAGAGTGGAGTATGCAGTATACCGTAGAGGAAGTTGTAGAGAAGACTTTATCAAAAGGAATTCCGGCAGGACCTATTTATAATGTAAAGCAGATTACAGAAGATCCACATATTGCGCAGGCAAGAGAGATGTTTATTGATGTGGAACATCCTGTCATTGGTTCCATGAAGGTAAATGGAAATCCCATTAAATTGATGGATATGATGCCGCGGATCAATTATCCGGCTCCGACGCTTGGACAAGATAATGAGGAGATTCTGGAGGAAATGCTTGGTTACAGTAAGCGAGAGGTAGAACAGCTTATAGCGGACAAAGTAATCTGAAGAAAAGGAGTCATATAGTGAAAAAAATTTGCACGGGAGTTTTGACGGGAACAACGGATTTAACAGTAACACAACGGGAGAAAGATCATGCCGCTCTGGCACGACGTGCGACAGCGGAAGGAATGGTGTTATTGCAGAATAAAAATCATTTTCTGCCTCTTTCGAAAACGGAACCGGTAGCATTATATGGCTCCGGAGTATATAAAACCATCAAGGGCGGAACAGGCTCCGGTGATGTAAATGAAAGAGAAAGTGTCAGCATTTATACCGGGATGAAACGGGCAGGTTTTTCTGTTTCCAACGAAAAATGGGTTCAGGACTATGCGGAAATTTATGACAGTGCCCGTACAGAGTGGATTGCGGAAATTCGAAAAGGATTGAAAAATCATTCGGATACCATGGATTTCTTTGGGTTCTATTGTTCGCATCCGTTTTTGATTCCGACTGGACCGGTACCGGTAAAAGCCTCCGGAGAAACAGCAATTTATGTGCTCTCCCGTGTGGCTGGAGAGGGTGCGGATCGCCATGCAGAAAGAGGGGATTATTATCTCACAAAAGAAGAAGAAAAATTTCTGGAAGCAGTCTGCAGTCTTTATGCGCATGTTGTCCTTTTGATCAACACAGGCGGAGTAGTTGATCTGTCTTTTTTAAAGACATATCCCAATATTGAGTCTGTACTGCTTATTGGTCAGCCTGGAATGGAGGGTGGCAATGCAGTTGCCGATATACTTTGCGGAGCGGTCAATCCATCTGGAAAATTAACAGATACCTGGGCTTATCGATATGAGGATTATCCGGCAGCGGACAGTTTTTCCCATAATAATGGAGATGTTGAAAGAGCATTGTATGTAGAAGATATCTATGTAGGGTATCGGTATTTTGACACATTCCGGATTCCTGTGCTTTTTGGTTTTGGAGAGGGTCTTTCTTATACGGATTTTGATATTAACGTATATGAGGTGTCTGCAAAGGCTTTGAAAGCGGGAGTTTCTCCAGTTATCTGTGTAGAAGCGGAAGTTACCAATACAGGAAAATGTGCAGGCCGTGAGGTAGTTCAGGTCTATGTTTCGGCACCTGGGAAAAAGCAGGATAAGGCATTTCGTGAGCTGGTAGCATTTGCAAAAACAAAGGTTTTGCAACCGGGTGAGAAGGAGTGCCTGGAAATCAGCTTTGATGCAGGATTGATGGCATCTTATTCAGAAGAAGCAGGTGCATGGGGGATGGAGGCAGGAACCTATGTATTCTGGGTTGGTGCTAGCCTTGCACAGGCAAAAGTTGTAGGCGGATATGTCCTGGAGAAGGATATAATTACAGAAAAGACAACGCATATATGTCCGTTGTCTGCAGATTCTAAAAAAGAATTAGAAACTGCAAAAAAGGAATTTTTCAGAAAATTGGATGAGAACAGTCTGGAAGTCCGGCGACAGCAGGCAGTTCAGGAAGCACAGATAAGTCGCTGTGGAATCATTTCTGTGGATAAAGATATCTGGAAGACGAAAATCTGTGCATATCATGGAAATAAGATGTCATCCGATGTGACAGCAAATCAGATTACAGAAAAACTTACGCTGGAACAGCTAATCAGTATGGCGACCGGAAATATAGGAAAAGGACAGGGCGGAAGCCTTGGTTCAGCCGGAAAATCCGTGCCTGGTTCTGCAGCGGAAACGAGTGACTGTGCAATAAGGCTGGGTGTGGCTCCGATTACTTTGGCAGATGGTCCGGCAGGGCTTCGTTTAATGAAGTTTTATGATGTGGATAAAGTGACAGGTGATATTGCTCAGAAACCGTTCCATTTCAGTCTGGAGGGTGGAGTGTTTTATGAAGATACAGGAATTGGTCAGGGACAGGAGCGATACTATCAGTATTGTACCGCAATTCCGGTAGGAACTCTGCTGGCACAGAGTTTTGACACAGAACTGGTACAGGAAGTCGGAAAAATGGTAGGACAGGAACTGCAGGAGTTTCGTGTAACTTTATGGCTGGCACCTGGAATGAATATCCATCGGAATCCATTATGTGGAAGAAATTTTGAATATTATTCGGAAGATCCACTGCTTACCGGATTGATGGCAGCAGCGATGACAAACGGTGTACAGAGCAATGCCGGTGTCGGGACAACGATAAAGCACTTTGCATGCAATAACCAGGAAGATAACCGGATGGGATGTGACAGCATTCTTTCGGAACGTGCACTGCGGGAAATTTACCTGAAAGGTTTTGAGATTGCAGTGAAAAATGCACAGCCGATGGCGATTATGACCAGCTATAACAAAATAAACGGAATTCATGCAGCGAATCATTTTGACCTTTGTACAAAGGCTGCACGGGATGAGTGGGGCTTTCAAGGAGTCATTATGACAGACTGGACAACCACGGAAAATGGACCGGATTGTACTGCAGCAGGCTGTATGCGTGCAGGAAATGATCTGGTCATGCCTGGCTGTAAACAGGATCATGAAAATCTTCGTGAGGAGTTAGATCATGGAACTCTGTCATTGGAAGAACTGAAGGCGTGCGTGTCTCATAGCATTCATATTATTTTACAGTCTCTGGCATACGAAGATGCAAAGCCTTATGGAAGATATCTGGAGGAAGAAAATGGCAAAGTTTGAGTGTAATGTAATTTCTTATACCCTGAAAAGAACCGTAGATATTACGGTAATCATTCCAAGCGTGACGATTCCGGAAGCGATGCAGATAGAAATGCCGGGAGTAAGAAAACTGGAAAAGCCGACACATCAGATTCAGGAAAAATATCCGGTACTTTATTTACTGCATGGATATGGAAATAACCATGCACAATGGAGTGGCTATACCAGTCTGGAATTGTTTGCAGAAGAAAGAAATATTGCGGTAGTTATGATTTCCGGAGAAAATAAGTTTTACCATGATACATTGGATGGAGATGCGTTCTTTGATTTTGTGGCAAAGGAAGTTCCGGAATTTGTTACCAATTATTTTCCTGTATCGGCAGAACCGGAGCACAGTTATATTGCCGGGCTGTCCATGGGAGGATATGGCGCGCTTCTTCATGGCTTATCGAATCCGGAGCGTTTTGCAGCAATCGGTTCTTTTTCAGGAGCAGTAATGTCCGGTGGTGATCCTGAAAAAATGGAAGGTCTGGTAGACGGACCGCTGGATATGAAATGGCTGGCAAAGAAAAAGCTGAAGAATGGGGAGAAAGTTCCACCGCTTTATATCACCTGTGGGGAAGAAGATTTCCTTTATCAGACAAATGTAGAGTTTAAAGAATTGTTGCAGGAAAATGGAGCGGATGTAACCTGGGTGTCGGTTCCTGGTTATACGCATGAGTGGCGATTCTGGAATCTGGCGGTGGAAGAGTTCTTAAAGTGGATACCAAGAACGGATGGCTATGCCAAGCTTGGTACCAGAAAGATCTGAAACAAATTTTACAAGGCTGTCGTATCAGCAAATATTTTGCTGGGCGGCAGCCTTGTTGCATGTAAAAATGACATCGAAATCGTTGGAGATTCGATGCCATTTAAATACATTTATAAAATGGGAAGTGCGCTTACGCGGTTTGCTTATTTCCTGCGATCCGCTTGATCACATACAGTGTTGCGACCATCAGTGCAAAGCCGATTACGAGCATAATCAGGGCATTGCGGACGAATCCGGCGATCAGGTAGGTGACGCAGGAAACGGCTGCAACGGTGATGACATAGGGCAGCTGCGTGGTGACATGGGTGACATGCTCACACTGCGCACCGGCGGAAGCCATGATCGTCGTATCGGAGATGGGGGAGCAGTGGTCGCCGCAGACAGCGCCGGCCATGCAGGCGGAGATGGAGATAATCATCAGCTGCGGGTCGGTGTTCTGGAACACTGCAACCACGATCGGGATCAGGATACCAAAGGTTCCCCAGCTGGTTCCGGTGGCAAAGGCGAGGAACGCACCGATCAGGAAGATGATGGCAGGCAGGAGCGCCATCAGATTTCCAGCTGCCTGGCTGATGGTACCGGCAACAAAATCTGCAGCCCCGAGGCTGTCGGTCATGGCCTTTAAGGTCCAGGCAAAGGTCAGGATCAGGATTGCGGGAACCATTGCCTTGAAACCGTAAGGCAGACAGTCGCAGCATTCCCTAAAGCCCATGATCCGGCGCAGGCAGTAGTAAAGAATCGTGAGCAGCAGGGCAAAAATACTGCCGAGGGCAAGTCCAACGGAAGCATCGCTGCCGGCAAAGGCGGAAACGAAATCGACGCCGGAGAAGAAGCCGCCGGAATACAGCATACCGAGGACACAGCAGACGATCAGCACGAGAACCGGAAGAATCAGGTCGAGCACACGGCCGTTGGGGTTCTCAAAGGTCTGCTGGGTGTCTTTTTCTTCCTTACTGTCGGAGAATAGATCGCCCTTTATGGCGTTTGCTTCATATTTTGCCATCGGGCCGTAATCAAAGTTCCATACGGTAATCAGAATCATCATGGCGATGGTAAACAGTGCGTAATAGTTATAGGGAATTGCTCGGACAAAAATGGAAAAGCCGTCTTCGCCTTCTACAAAGCCGCTGACTGCAGCTGCCCAGGAGGAAATCGGCGCGATGATGCAGATCGGTGCTGCGGTTGCGTCGATCAGGTAAGACAGCTTTGCACGGGATACCTTATGGCTGTCTGTGACGGGGCGCATAACGCTGCCGACAGTCAGACAGTTGAAATAGTCGTCAATAAAAATTAAAATGCCGAGGGCAATGGCAGAAAGCTGTGCGCCGACTCTGGTTTTGATTTTTTTCTGTGCCCAGCGGCCGAAGGCAGCGGAGCCGCCGGCGCGGTTCATCAGACTGACCATTGTGCCGAGGATGACCAAAAATATCAGGATGCCGACGTTGTAGCTGTCGGACAGGACGCTGATAAATCCGTCTTCGAGGACGTGCATGGTCGTTCCTTCAAAGGAAAAACCGGAGTACAACAGACCTCCCATTACAATTCCTAAAAATAAGGAACTATAAACTTCTTTTGTGATCAGCGCAAGACCGATCGCGATGACGGGAGGCAGCAGCGCCCATGCAGTTGCATAAACGGACGGAGTGTAAGCTTCCTCCCCTGCTTCTGCTGCGAAAACAGACAGCGGGCTGAATGCAGCTGCGGTCAGAACGAGCAGAAGAGTTTGCCAGAGCCTTGCAGGCAGTTTGAATTGTTTCATAATCTTTCTCCTTTACAAAAAAACCGTACATGCGGCGCTAATCTTGCCACATCTACGGTTTTCGTTCCTCTTTCTGGCAATATTAGATAGCGCTCCACATAATTGTGACAGTCTGCAGCATATTCTGATGCAGCCCAGGGAAGCATCCCGGACGGATAAATCCCTTCGGCGGAATCCCCTTTCTCATGCAGGCAGCTGTCCTGAGCGTTCTCCTGCACGGTACTGATGAAGTCCGCGCCTCTATCGTGTTTTGTTACGGCAGATTGTACGATAATTTGTCGAAGAAAAGCATACAATCTGCTTATACGGGCATTCTAACACTCTATATTAGAAATGGCAAGATATTTTCCGGTAAAGGTGTTGACAAAATGTTACCGTTCACACGCGCCATTCGCAAAAGCGCATCTTCGATGCTTTCCGCTGCTTCGCAGCTCATTTTTGCTCATAAAATGGCGCTCCCTTCGTGGTTTCTTATGGACAGATTCTCATGCGAGCATGGAATCTGTCCATAAAAACCACGAGTGAACTGTAACGATAAAATCGTCCATTGATTTCCGGTCTGTCGGGAAGTATAATAAAAAACAGAGCGTAAGCAAAAGGGCAGGAGACAGATCATGAAAACAGCAATTGTGTACGCATCCACCCATCATGGGAATACGAAGAAGCTGCTGGACGCGATCGCGGCGGCATATGAGGTGGATCTGATTGACGCGGTAAAGATTCCGGAAAAGGATTTGAACCGATACGACAGGATCGGATTTGCATCCGGCATTTACTATTCGAAATTTCATCAGGCGGTATTGAATTTTGCGGCAGTCAATATGCCCCAGAATAAGCAGACCTTTTTTATCAGCACCTACGGCGGCAAAGCGGATTATACTTCGATCGAAAAAGCGCTGACAGCCAAAAACAGTGTCCTTCTGGGAAAATATGGCTGCAAGGGCTACGATACGTTCGGACCGTTTAAACTGATGGGCGGTCTTGCAAAGGGACACCCGGATGAGGTAGATATTGCCGGCGCAGTGGCATTTTATAAAGAAATTACAGAAGAAAAATAATGCCGGCATGACGGGATGCACGGAGCGATCGAAAACAGGCAGTGCTGTCAGATTATGTTATGACAGGATGCGCAGCCGGGCAGCGCGGCAGAAATGGAGACAGATATGAATATTGCAGTATATTGCGGCTCAGCGTCAGGCAACCGCCCTTCCTTTACGGAAGGTGCAAAAGCACTCGGCAGCTGGATCGCCCAAAACGGATACACCCTTGTTTACGGCGGCTCCCGCACGGGACTGATGGGCGCGACGGCGGACGCGGTTTTGGCAGGCGGCGGCAAGGTCATCGGCGTGATTCCCGACGTGAAGCTGATTCAGGAACGACGCCATCCGGGGCTGACAGAGTGTATTGAGACAAAGGATATGGCGGAGCGCAAGCAGAAAATGATCGAGCTTGCGGATGCTTATGTGGCGCTGCCGGGAGGACCGGGAACGCTGGATGAGATCTCCGAGGTCATCTGCCTGGCGCGGCTTGGAATTGAAAATAAGGCGTGCGTGCTGTTTGATACCGACGGCTATTATCAGGCATTGAAGAAGATTTTTGAGGAGATGGTGGAAGTCGGATTTTCGGAAAAAGAAGACTTCAAGCGGGTTCTGGTATCCGCAGATCTGGATGAAATTGGACGTTTTATCGAACAATAGAACAATGTGCCAAAAGAGATGCTGCAGCGTAGACGGAGACGAGCGGGTTTCCGATCAGGCGCTGCAGTTTTTTTCTGTTACAGTTTAACACATACCATTCTGAGTTCAGATTCCGTGCTTGCAGGAAAATCTGAACTCAGAATGGTACGAATGGCGCGTGTGAACGGTAACGTTTTTCTTGTGAAAACAGGTGGATCGGGTTATCATGGAACTATCACAAAAGGAGAGACGCAATGTCGCAATAGCGATTGCAGAACGGAGGGTGTTATGTGGGACAGTATGATAGAAATGATGGAGCTTGTGATGCAGCACATTGTAGAGATTGCGATTCTGTGCTTTGAGTTTATCGGAGTCATTGTCATTATTATTTCCGGGGCAAAAGGGTTCTGGAATTACGTGCGCAGAGAGCCGGAAATGAAAATTACGCTGGCGCAGGGGCTGGCGGTCGGGCTGGAATTTAAGCTCTGCAGTGAAATTTTAAAGACGGTTATTGTTCGGGAATGGAAAGAAATTCTGACAGTTGCCGGTATTATCGGCCTGCGCGCCGCATTGACCTTCCTGATTCACTGGGAGATTAAGGAAGGAGTCAGGGAAGAGCATGGCAAGAAAAAAGAAAACAGTTCTGGAAAGGAATGCGGATGATCACCAGCTCCAACATCGTAGAATTTTTTGAGCAATATAAAAGAAATCTGGAACGGGAGGAAGCACTCAACGAAGCAGTTTTAGATGCGGAGGATCAGGAAGTCTGGATGGAGAACCTGCGGGCAAAATCCAGAGGGCTCCGGCAGATTTATGTGGAGAACGAGGCGCTTTTGAACTTGTATCTGCGTCCGTTTCTGGAACAGGAGAGCAGGCTGACAAAGGAACTGGCGGCGGAATTTTTAAAGGGACTGGTTGATCTGGCGGAACAGGGCGTCTGTGACCGGCTGGTGTGCATCCGGACGGGAAAGCTGCTGAAGCGCTTTTTTCAAAAGAAAAACGACAGGGACAGTTTGCTGATTACGGTGCATGTGCTGGGAAATTTTTACAGTCAGTTTAGCATGCGGGAGGATTACGAGAACGCGGCGGCGTGTTTTGATGTGGAACGGAAGCAGCTGGCGCATTATGCCGAGCTTGAGGACTGGAATATTCGCAGGCGGGTGTTGTTTGCTTTCTATAATTACGCCGTGATTTTAGTAAACGGCAGGCAGTGCTACGAAAAAGAGAAGGAGACGAGTTACCGGCATCAGCACGATATTATCCGGGCGGCGGATGAGGCGATTGCGGCGTATGACAATCCGGTTGTGCGCGGCATGGACGGGGACAAATACGATCTGGACGGGTTAAAGGAAGAGCTGCTTTATGATGTGTTCGGCAACTGGATCTGCGGCTGCGACCAACGCGACGACATGGTTCCGGAGATGCTGGAGCGCTGCTGTACGCTGTTGGATAGCCTGTATCAGAACGCCCTGAAGGAGAGTCTTCAGGCGCATCCCGGAAAGGGCGAGGACAGTCTGGAGGTTGCCTGCGGGATTCAGGACGAGATTTATTGCAATTACTGGAAAGCGAAAGTCTATCTGGAAAAAATCGGTCTGGAAGAATATCTCCATAAAATGATGGAATATTTTGAAGTGACCAGGAATGATTTCGGGGAGGAAACGACTGCGATTGTGGACAGCCGCGGCTATCAGATCAACATGTACCATCTGGTCAATCTGGCAGGGACGCCGGGGCTTGCAGAGCATACAGAGCTTCTGGAGAAGGTTGGAAAGTTCATTTTGCCGCGTTTTACGGAATTTGTGGAAAAGCTTCCGCGAAACGATAGGGCAACCTTTGTCAACGGCACAGTTCGAAACGCCCTGATGGAGCTGTTTCGGACGTTGGGGACGAAGCACGTGGACGCCTATTATTTCCTGAACATGCTGATGAACCGGGATGAGATATCGCTGATGCATTCGATTTTGGTGGAGCGTCTGGCACTGGTACTTCTGCGTCATGTTATGGATGAAAAACCGGAACTCCTGGTAGGAATGCGCAACACGGCAAATGTCGTCGAAGTACTGGAAAAGCGCGGCGAGTTTGAAAAATTTGTTTCGGATACGGCGCTCTTTTATGATATCGGAAAATTAAATTACCTCGAGCTGATTCTTTTGCAGAACAGGCGGCTGGAGCCGGAGGAAATGGAGCTTCTGCGGGAGCATTCCAGAGAAGGCTATGAGATGCTCAAAAAGCTGAATTTCGACCCGGAGCTGTGTGATGTTGCGCTTGGGCATCATAAATCCTATGACGGAAAGCACGGCTACCCGGCGAATTTCGACCATACGGCGTCGGCCGCGCGGTTTATGATCGACCTGTTTCGGATCTGCGACCGGATGGAGGCGGCGACGGACGAGATCGGACGTGTGTACCGCCAGAACCGGGGGATAGAGGTGTTCTGGGAGGAATTGAAGCTGGGCGCAGGCTATCTGTATCAGCCGCAGCTGGTGGAGATGATCTTGAATGATGATGGGCTTCGGGGAGAACTGAGCTATCTGTGCAGCGGCGGCAGAATTGCAGTTTATTACAGCACCTATCATGATTTTGTCGGAGGGCGTGTGGAAAAAAAAACCGAACGTAGAGGCGGGAGCCTTTGCGGAAGCGGAGCTGCTTCATCAGGAGCAGGTGGGAACGACAAATACGCTGCTGGCAAATATTCAGGAGGAAAATCGCGGACAGCGTCAGGTGTTGGCGTCCCTTGCGAAATCTACCATTCTTCTGGCGCGAATCTGTCTGGACGAGGATCGTGTGTATCTGGTGCATCACATCAACGATCCGGTGTTGGACGGGCTGCAGGAGGGAACCTTTCAGGAATTTGCGGACAGTCTTGTAAACGAGTGTGTGCATTCGGACGATCTGCAGCAGGTAAAGCGCCTGACGGATTATGGCGTGCTCGAGGAACGTCTGATGTCCATGGACGGAAGCTTCGAGCTGGAAATCCGGGTTTGGACAAAGGGCGATTACCGCTGGATGCGTCTGCAGTTTGTGATGGCGGAGGAAAAAAACGGCTCGCCGCAGGTTGTCGTTTTAAGCGTCCGGGATATCGATACGGTCAAAAAGCAGCAGGAGCAGCTAAAAGAGGCGATGGAGTTTGCCCAGGAGCAGGCGGAGCGTGCCAACCGTGCAAAGAGTATTTTTTTATCGAATATGTCGCACGACATCCGCACGCCGATGAACGCGATTATGGGAATGACGCGGATCGCTTCGGAAAATATCGGGGAACCGGAGCGGGTGATGGACTGCCTTGGAAAAATCGAGCAGGCGTCCGAGCATCTTCTGAAATTGATCAACGAAGTGCTGAATATGTCCAAGATCGAAAGCGGCAGAATGGAACTTATCGAAAAACCGATCCTCGTACATAGTATTGTGGACAATGTGCTGATGCTTTTACAGGGCAATATCGAGAAAAAGAAGATGACGCTGCAGGTGGACATCGACCGTCTGCCGGAAGAGTCGGTTTACGGAGATGCGACCAGGATTCTGGAGATTTTGTTAAATCTGTTGTCGAACGCAGTCAAATATACGCCGGAGGGCGGGACAATCCGTTTTCTCGCGGAAAAGCGGGAGGAGATCGGAAGCGACCAGATATATCGGTTTGTGGTGCAGGATAACGGAATCGGTATGAGTAAAGAATTTCTGGAAAAGTTATTCGAGCCATTTGCGCGGGAACAAAAGGTTGCGGACGGCAAATTCGAAGGAACCGGGCTAGGCATGAGTATTACGAAGGCATTTGTCGAAATGATGCGCGGCGATATCCGGGTAGACAGCAAAGAGGGAGAAGGAACGACGTTTGAGGTGCTGCTGCGGTTTAAAAAAGCGGAAGCCGCTGTAGTAGAGGAGCACGGAAAAGTCTGGACGATGGACGAATGCCGCGGCAGATTTGCGCAAAACCGTCTGCTTCTTGCAGAGGACAATGAACTGAACCGGGAGATTTTAAAGGAGTTGATTCGCGAAACCGGAATTTCCATCGAAGAGGCGGTCAATGGAAAAGAAGCGGTACGTCTGGTACAGAATAACCCGGAGGAGCATTTCGATATTGTATTTATGGACGTGCAGATGCCGGAAATGGACGGCTACGAGGCAACCGGACGGATTCGTCCAGTATGAAAAGAAGCTGAAACGAAAGCACCTGCCAATCATCGCGCTGACGGCGAACGTGTTTGCGGAGGACAGCGAGCGGGCGCTGCACGCCGGAATGGACGCCCACATGGGCAAGCTCGTGGAGATGCCGCAGCTTCTGGCGACGATGATGCACTGGATCGGATAACGTGTAGTAGGAAGCACTGGAATAAAGATTGAAATCCTGATGGGATCGCCGTATACTATCGGAGTAGGGCTTCCGACGAGGGCGGATGCCTGCAAATAAGTCGATGGGAGATAGAAGTTATGTATTCGATTCTGGAACATTATCTGAGCACGAATCATATCCTGATGATCGGAATGATCGTGACGTTTATTCTGACCTTTTTTTTACTGGAGCATCCGTTTTCCTTTTTGCCCAGTGATCAGGGGCGGGCGTTTGCCGTAAATGGAAGCCTGTCGAAAGGAAAGCTGCGCGGGGTTGGTTTCATTTTTGTGCTGTGCTTTTTAATCAGCAGCGTGTTATTTCTTCCAATTGATGTCGAGTATGTGATCTATGCGATTTTGCTGTTTGCGATGATGATCAGCGGATATCTGGATGACGCTTCGAAGACACCCTGGAATGAATACAAGAAAGGGCTGATCGACCTCGTCATTTCTGTCGTAGCGGTTGTAACTTATATGAATTTTAACTCCACGACGATCTGTTTCGGCGCGGATGAAATCGTGATTCCGAAAGCACTGTTTCTGATTCTCGGCGTGATTCTGATCTGGGTTTCGGTCAACGTGACGAACTGTACGGACGGCGTGGATGGTCTGTGCGCGAGTCTTTGCAGTGTGACACTTCTGGCGTTTGGCGTGCTGTTTGCGCCCGTTCTGCAGAAATACGCGATGGCGAACTTTTTGTTCCTTTCGGTTTTGTTTGCTTATCTGTACTTTAACAGCTCACCCAGCAGCATGCTGATGGGTGATGCAGGTTCCAGGGCCCTTGGATTTTATATCGCGGTTATCGCGCTGAAATCCACGCATCCGTTTATCTATATTCTGCTGGCTGCAGTAATGATCGTGGACGGCGGAATCGGGCTTGTGAAGATAGCGCTTAAGCGCTTTTTGAAGATTTCCATTCTGAAAAAGACGAGAACACCGCTGCATGATCATGTGCGTAAGAATCTTGGCTGGTCGGATACGCAGGTTGTTGTGCGCTTCCTGATTCTTCAGACAGTGCTGGCGGCAGTTGCGTATTGCCTGATCTGATTTCTGACAGGAAAATGCCTGCCCTCTTTGGCAGGCGGTATGTAAACTCAGCTGACAAAAAGGACAGGCAGATCAGGATTCGATGAATAAAACGCCGAGGGTTCCGGGACCGCAGTGGCTGGAAATTACGCCGCCTGCCCGGGTTTCGAGGATTTCACGGAAGATTCCGAGACCTTCGAGATAGGAGCGGACCGCATTTATAATGGTTGGCTCACAGCCGGAATGTGTGATAAACACGCGATCCGGACGCGCATGCTTTAAAGCAGGCTCCATATCTTTCACATAGGAAAGGATAACGGAATCCATTTTGCCCCGGTATTTTTTTGTCGGTTTCATGGCACCGTGCTCTACGATGATCTGGGGGTGGAGCTTTAAAAGACCTCCTGCCATGGCGGCGATGGCGCTGCAGCGTCCTCCGCGATGCAGGTAAGTGAGCGTGTCAACGACAAAGCTGGCACGGACATACGGTTTTAAACTTTCTACAGCGACAGAGATTTCTGCCGCTGTTTTGTTGTTTTGTGCCAGAATAGCGGCTTCTATGACCAGAAGACCAATGCCGGTGGATAGATTTGCAGAGTCGATCACCGTGATCAGATCCTGTGCGTTCAGTTCTTCTGCCGCAAGCTGCATAACATTGCCGGAAGAGGACATACTGTTAGAGATCGAGAAACAGACGATATTGCGTCCTTCCTCCACATAAGGGCGAAATAGCTCGATTGTTTCAGAAAGAGCGGGTGCGGAGGTTTTGGGTGTCGTTTTATTAGCATCTGACCAGGAATAGATTTGATCCGGAGTAATATTTATTCCGTCTTTATATTCCTTCTCTCCAAGCAGGATATGAAGCGGCAGAATGTCGATATCATATTTTGAAAGCAGATCCGGGGTGAGGTCACAGGTACTGTCGGAAATTATTTTTACCATAGTTTCAAGTCCTTTCTGAGAACCGTTTTGGTCTGTAGTTAGTGTAGCACAAGGGAAAAAAAGAAAAAAGGGAAAAGAGAAAAAGAATATTTGACAAAATTTTTGCAGAAATAAGGACAAATTGCGAAAAGAAATATGAGAACGATTTCATAAAAGATTCACATTTTGAATCAGGATAGAGAAAAAGAGACAAAAGACAGGAAAAAACAGGACAAAAACCTTTCTTTTTTCACAAAAATGGATCAAAACAGGAGGAAAACGGACGTGTTGACAAATTGCCGAAACTGCATAAAATAAAACCAGCAACAGCGAAAGCTGCTGAAAAAAAATTTGGAAACTGTTCGAAAGGAGATATCGGCATGAATAACATGAACAAAATGAAAATCCGTTTGAATGCGACGGCTGATGTCCAGGAGTTCGTAAGGGCAGCAGAAAAATGCGACTTTGATATAGATATTCAGTATGATTCCACCATTGTGGATGCAAAATCCATTCTTGGAATTTTCAGTCTTGGTCTTGCCAAGATTTTTACCGTAAACTGCCATGGTGAAAACGCTGAATTCGTAGATGCGATTCAGAAATTCGCAGTGGCGTAAAAATTGCTTATCCCCCTCTTTTTTATACCCCCCCTTTTTTAACCAGCTGCCATCCCCCAATGGCAGCTGGTTTTTTTCACGTGTAATGAGCCAAAGCCCAAGCTTGCTCGAGACGTTGGCGAATACCGCGAAACCCGGTGAATCCAGCAAAGGATCCTGGCATCGAAAAATAAATTATTACAAAGTTTTAAGAAAATAGAAAAAGTTTTTGTGCAAAAGAATGTGGGAACGATCCCTCACGGAAAAAAGTGTTCACAATTCATGGATATATTTTATAAAATCGGATAAAAAGAAGCGAAAACAGATTAAAAAAGTGACAAAAACCCTTGATTTTATGCGGGTTTGGGGCATGTTGACAAATCTCAGAAAAAAGATAAAATGGAATCATCGAAAGGCGAGAGCGAAAAAAGCCAATCGATAAAGCTTAATGTTATATTAAGCGTACCCCCTCTTTTTTATATACTATACCCCCCTTTAGAGCCCTTCTGCCACCCTCCCCCCTTCAGGCAGAAGGGCGCTTTTTTATCGTATAGGAAACTTTGTTTCCATACGATAAAAAAGCTCCGCTTAGGATGCGCACTCGGCGCAGGGGTAGATGGTTGCCGAAGCAACCGCGCCTCGGCGCGAGAATGTGCCAAGGCACATTCTTTTTTTTACAGTTTATTCGTGGCTCCCTGTGGACAGATTCCATGCTCGCGTGAGAATCTGTCCGCAGGGAGCCACGAAGCGCATTCTAATGTTTGCGCTTTTATGCTACAATTGATACAATATCTGTAATTGTTCATGAGGCGGGATCAAAACACGTCGGATATGCGGCGGAGACGGAGGAATCTATGAATCAGAAGATGCAGGAAGAACCAAAGTGGAAAAGGACATGGCATTTTATACGTCCGACAGTGATTAGTGTTGCTGTAGTGCTGCTTGCTTTTTTCATTATGCAGGGAAGACCGCTGGCGACGACACTGGACAGGCGTACAGATCTCGTATCTGTCGTTGTGACACAAAACGGGGCAGAGCAGGCTTTTACGGATCAGGACAATATCGTACGTGCGGCGGAAGTGGCAGGTGTCCTTTCGAGACGGTTTAAGACGACACAGGAGCATGAGCCGGATACCTGCTATGTATTCACTTTTCAGGATGGAAGAGAATTGAAGATCGGTGTTTATGAAAACGATATTTATTACGATGGACAGTGGTATACCGGAGCGGCCTCTACGCCGGATCTGTTCCGCAGTATGACCGGCAGCAGATTTTTTGTCATCGAAACGACGATGCCGGAGATGGAAAGTACCGCTGAGTAAAATTGAAAAATAAAATTTTTCAATCACGAGATTTGTGTCTGCGCGCACTTGACACAAACTCGGCATGCGCAAAAAGCGTGCGCAGAAATGAGTGGAAAGAACAGAAAAATGTGAGGGGGCAGGCTTTAGAGAAGTCTGCGGAATGGAGTACGATATGAAAATCCTGTTGGTAATTGACCAGTTCGATCAGGGAAATAACGGAACAACGATCAGTGCGCGTCGGTTTGCCCAGGCGCTGGCGGCGGATGGCAACGAGGTTCGGGTTGCAGCGGCGGGAAAGCCTGCGAGAGGCAAATATCCGATGCCGGAGATCCATTTTCTGCCGGTTGCGGATTCTATTATCAGAAGTCAGGGCATGGTGTTTGCAAAACCGAACCGCAGCGTACTGGAACAGGCGATTGCATGGGCGGACGTGGTGCATTTTATGATGCCCTTTGCGCTTTCCCGTGTCGGACTGCGGATTGCAAAGGAAATGGGCAAACCGGTGACAGCGGCGTTCCATGTGCAGCCGGAAAACATTACATCGACGATTCATCTTGGGAAAAATAAAAAGGCCAATGAGCTTTTGTATGAATGGTTCCGAGATGATTTTTATAATGAATTTACGCATATCCACTGCCCGAGTCCGTTTATCGCGGGGCAGTTAAAGGAACACGGCTATCAGGCAAAGCTTCATATTATATCGAACGGCGTATCGGATGAATTTTATCCGCGCGTGCGCCAAAAGGAGCCGGAGCTGGCGCATAAATTCGTCATTTTGATGATTGGACGTTATTCAGAAGAAAAACGGCAGGACGTTTTAATAGAAGCGGTAAAACGATCTGCACATTCCCACAGGATTCAGCTGATTTTGGCAGGACAGGGACCGAAGGAGCGCAGCCTGCGCTGGCAGGGAAGGTCGCTGCGCTATCCTCCGATCATGGGATTTTTTGATACGGAGCGACTGTGCGAACTGATGGCGATGAGCGATTTGTACGTCCATGCGGCGGACGTCGAAATCGAGGCGATCGCATGCCTGGAAGCGGTTGCGTCCGGGCTGGTTCCGGTCATCGCGGATTCGCCGCTTTCAGCTACCTCGCAGTTTGCCCTCGATCACAGGAGTTTATTCGAAGCGGGCAACGTAGACGATCTGGCGGAGCGGATTGACTGGTGGTATGAGCATGCAACAGCACGGCATCAAATGGCACGTGTCTATGCGGAGAGCGCCAACCAGTATCGTCTGAAAAACAGCATTCGGAAAGCAGAGCAGATGTTTGCGGAAGAGATTGCGGAGACCTTGGGATAAATGGAATGGAGGCAACACAGGGATGATTTTGGTGAAAGACCGTACAGGATCAAAAAACGGCACCGCAGACAGCACCCTGGTCGGAGTGTTTGACTCCAAACGTCCGTTGTACCGGATCGTAAAGTGGCTGATCCTGCACATTTTTCCGCCGGTGTTTAGGCTGTTGTACGGATTTCGGGTGGTCGGCAGGATACCGGAGGAAAAGATGCAGAACGGCTGTATCAGCGTCTGCAATCATGTTCACAAGCTGGACTGCGTGATGCTGGCATGCGTGTTTCAGGATTATACGATGCAGTTTTTATCGTTGGAATCTAATCTCCACATTCCGGTCGCAGGCGCGATTGTGCGTCTGATGGGCGGAATCGGACTGCCTGCAAAGCTGGACGGGTGGCGACCGGTTTTAAAACGCATAAAACAGGGGCTGGATGAGGGTCAGATGCTGCAGATTTACCCGGAGGGAGAGCTGATCGATGGCTGTCGGACGCTCCGGGCGTTTCAGCCGGGCGCGTTTCAGATCACGTGTTGGTTCCGGAAGCCGATGATTCCGTGCCTGCTGCGGTTTTATCCGCGTTTTTCCAAAAGCGGCAGACGAAAAAGGGACGGAATGGAGCTGGTTATTTTAGAGCCGGTGGACATTCCGACCGATAAAAAGGGCAAGCGCGCGGCAACAGAGCTGGAAACGCAGATCCGATGTCAGATGGAAGCGGCACGGCTTGCAGTTGGTAGAGAGGGTGCATGAGGATTGTGCATTCTATTGTTTAGATAGAGCAGGAAAATCCTGCGGAAATGGAGCAGAAAGTGAAAATTACCTGGCTTGGTACGGCAGCAATTCGTCTGGAAGTGGACGGTGAGACAGTTTTATTCGACCCGTTTGTACAGCTGGTCGGTGGGGAAAATCCGAACTGTCTGGATGACTTTTTACAGGATCAGACGATCTGTGTGACCCATGGGCATCTGGATCATATGATGGATGTTCCGGAATTTCTGGATCCGGAAAGCGATGCGGAGGCGACCGTTTACTGCGGAGAAGTGGCGGCAGAGACGCTTTCCGATATGGTGGAGAACACCAGCAACGTAGTAAAGGTGAGACCGGGCGACGTGATCCGACTCGGGGACGTACGGATTCTTGTAATGGAAGGAAAGCATGCAAAGCCTGGAAAAAGTCAGGTATTCCAGAAGCTGTTTTCCCGCAGATTTTTGCAGTATTTCAGAAATGCGCTGGCACTTGCATATTTGAATCCGAAATTTCCGGAGGGCGGACAGACGCTGATGTACGAGGTGCATGCGGAGGGCAAACGCGTGCAGGTGATGGGAAGTCTCGGACTGCAGGAGGATCAGGAATACCCGCAGGGTGCCGATCTTCTGATTCTGCCGTTCCAGGGAAGCGAATTCCTGGAAGCAGTAGCGCTGGAGGTCGTAGAGCGACTGCAGCCCAAGCGGATTTTGCTGGATCATTTTGACGACGCATTCCCGCCGGTATCGGAGCATGTCGATACGAGACGGTTTAAAAAGCTGATGGATGAGGAATATCCGCAGATCAAAGTCGTAAAGCCGACGGCAGGGAAAACGGTGGTGCTGTAACGGGATTTTATAACGTATGGAGAAACACCAGTGCTACCGGTTTGCAGTTTGAGATACAGCATGATATAATAAGTAGAAAGAGCGGCTTTTCGTGCAGATATCACTCAAATAGCCGTATAACATTTTGACAGGTCTTTGCAACATGGAAGAATTGCAGCTGCGGGGGCTTATGTTACAATAGGAGGGAACAAATGGAAAAACCGACATTAGTAATTCTGGCAGCAGGAATGGGAAGCCGTTACGGCGGCTTAAAGCAGATTGATCCTGTAGATGACAAGGGGCATAAGATCATTGATTTCTCGATCTATGATGCAGTCAGAGCGGGATTCGGCAAGGTCGTTTTCATCATTAAAAGAGAGCATGAGCAGGATTTCAGAGAGTGCATCGGCAATGCAGTCAGCAAACATATTCCTGTAGAATATGTATTCCAGGAACTGACGAAGGTTCCGGAAGGATTTCAGATTCCGGAAGGCCGCGTAAAGCCCTGGGGAACCGCACATGCAATCCTGTGCTGCAAGGGCGTAGTGAATGAGCCTTTCGCAGTGATCAATGCAGATGACTATTATGGAAGAAGCGCTTTTGAAGAGCTGTACCGTTTCCTGACCACACATCACGACGATGAAAAATATCGTTACGCGATGGTTGGCTATCAGCTGGGCAACACTTTGACAGACAACGGTTCCGTTGCAAGAGGTATTTGCGTAACCGACGAAAACGGCTATCTGCAGGAGATTGCAGAGCGCACCAAGATCGTGAAGACCGAGGATGGCGCGGCATACACAGAGGATGATGGTAAGACCTGGATTCCGGTAGGATTAAAGACTCCGGTTTCCATGAACATGTGGGCATTTTCTCCCAGCATTATCAACGAGCTGCAGAATGCAGTAGATCGTTTCTTTGCAGAAGAGGTTGAAAAGAATCCGCTCAAATCCGAGTGCTTTTTGCCGATCGAGGTAGATAAGCTGTTAAAGGCTGGAAAAGCAACCGTTGAGGTGCTTCATTCTGCTGACAAATGGTTTGGCGTTACCTATAAGGAAGACAAACCGTTTGTGATGGAGTCGATCCAGAAGTTAAAGGATGCCGGTGTTTATCCTGATGTTCTGTGGTAAAACAATAAGAAAAGTCAGCAAAAGAATGGAGGAAACGAAACATGGCAATTTTAGTTACAGGCGGCGCCGGATTTATCGGCAGTCATACCGTTATTGAATTACAGAATGCAGGATATGATGTCGTTGTAGTAGATAATCTGGTAAATTCCAGCGAGAAATCCCTGGAACGTGTAGAAAAGATCACAGGAAAGAAGGTTCCTTTTTACAAAGTGGACATTCTCGACAGAGAAGGCCTGAATGAAGTTTTTGCAAAAGAAAAAATCGATTCCTGCATTCATTTCGCAGGCTTAAAGGCAGTCGGTGAATCCGTACAGAAGCCTTGGGAATACTATGAAAACAATATTGCAGGCACTCTGACACTGGTTGATGTAATGCGCAAGCACAATGTGAAGAATATCATCTTTTCCTCTTCTGCAACCGTGTACGGCGATCCTGCGATGATCCCGATCACCGAGGAATGCCCGAAGGGACAGTGCACAAACCCCTACGGTTGGACAAAATCCATGCTGGAACAGGTTCTGACAGATATCCAGAAAGCAGATCCGGAATGGAACGTTGTTCTGCTGCGTTATTTCAACCCGATCGGTGCTCACAAGAGCGGTCTGATCGGTGAAAATCCCAATGGTATTCCGAACAATCTGATGCCTTACATCACACAGGTTGCAGTCGGCAAGCTGAAAGAGCTGGGTGTTTTTGGTGACGATTACGACACTCCGGACGGAACCGGCGTCAGAGACTACATCCATGTCGTTGACCTTGCAAAAGGCCATGTAAAAGCCCTCAAGAAGCTGGAGGATCATTCCGGTCTGAACATTTACAACCTGGGAACCGGACACGGCTACAGCGTGCTGGATATCGTGAAAAACTTCGAGGCTGCTACCGGCGTGAAGATCCCGTATGTGATCAAGCCCCGCCGTGCAGGCGATATCGCAACCTGCTACTCCGATGCGAGCAAGGCAGAAAGAGAGCTTGGCTGGAAGGCGGAATACGGCATCAAAGAGATGTGCGAGGATTCCTGGAGATGGCAGTCGATGAATCCGAACGGATACGACGACTGAGAATAAAAGCAGCAGAACCCGAAATAGCTAAGGCAAAGAAGGAACAAGAGGCAAAAATTAGTAGATAATACTGATTTTTGCCTTTTTGAATAAATGCACACCGCATTCTCGTTACTTCAGTGATGAGTTAGGTGTGCAATTTTTTTGACAGAAAAAAGAACATATGTTTACTTTTGACGGAACATATGGTATACTATAAACATGGAGAAAAATATATTTATTATTAAAGAAAATGACCTGTCATATGGTCGAGGATATGTTTATTCTTTACAGTATCATCTGGTCTGGTGTACCAAATATCGAAAAAAGGTTTTACAGAATGGATTAGATGAAGAGTGTAAAAAGATGTTGTATGAGATTGCAGATGAATACAAATTTCAGATTGTGGCTATGGAGGTTATGCCAGATCATATTCATTTGTTGGTCGACTGCAAACCACAGTTTTATATTTCGGATATGATCAAAATTATGAAAGGAAATCTTGCACGGCAGCTTTTCCTTTCTCATCCGGAATTAAAACGGGAATTGTGGGGAGGACATTTGTGGAATCCGTCATATTGTGCAGTAACAGTCAGTGACCGAAGTAAAGAACAGGTTCTTACTTATATCAGAGGACAGAAAGAAAAAGAAGCAGGAAAGTAAAGAGGTTTTTGATGAAGGTAGTATCCAGCTATGGTGTGAAAATAAAAAAACAGAATATACCGATTCGCCATACGCTGTATATCTATCGCCAGGCAGTCGGATATTTGATCCGTGTATATGAAGAGAGCTGGGAGGAGCTTTCTCGGATTGTCAATCCGCAAAAACGGTTTAATGCAGCGGAGCATCTGGTTCATAGCACGAAGAAAAATCGGGCGAGATATGACTTTGACCAGAAATTTCCAAAGATGCCATCTTATCTTCGCAGATCAGCGATTCAGCATGCGCTTGGAAGCGTGTCTTCCTATGAGACAAGACTGGAATTGTGGAAACAAAAGAAACTGGACGGTAAGCCAAAGCTTGTATATGAAAATCATGCAATGCCGGTATTCTACCGGGATGTGATGTACAAAGAAGCAGAAAATCATGAAGATATGGCTTTTCTGAAATTATATGATGGTCATGACTGGAAATGGTTTTCAGTAAATCTGCTGCATACGGACATGGAGTATCTGCGGAAAAATTGGTCAGGGGTAAAAGCTTCTGCCCCCACACTGGAAAAGAGACATCATAAATATTTTTTGCGGTTCTCATATACAGAGGAAGTTTCTTTATCTAAGAAGGAAGTAAATGAGCAGATTATCTGCAGTGTGGATCTTGGAATCAACACAGATGCGGTTTGTACCATTATGCGTTCAGATGGAACTGTCCTGGGAAGAAAATTTATCAATTTCCCCAGTGAAAAAGACCAGATGTACAGTGTGCTGGGACGAATCAGCAGATTTCAGCGGGAACATGGCTTTGGACAGGTACAGAGCAGATGGAATTATGCAAGGAGGCTGAACATGGAGCTGTCCCGTAAAGTGGCATCTGCGATTACCACATATGCCAAAAATAACCATGCGGATGTGATAGTCTTCGAGTATCTGAAAATGAAAGGGAAAGTAACCGGGAAAAAGAGGCAGAAGCTTCATCTGTGGAGAAAACGGGATATTCAGAAGTTATGCGAACATCAGGCGCACAGGACAGAAATGCGGGTATCCAGAGTATGTGCATGGAATACCAGCAGACTTGCATATGATGGAACTGGTGAAGTTGTTCGTGATTCTAAAAATCACAGCCTTTGCACATTTACGACAGGAAAACGATATCATTGTGACCTGTCAGCAGCCTATAACATAGGAGCAAGATATTTTATAAGAGAACGATTAAAACCCTTATCGGCAACGGTAAGGTCTTCCCTGGAGGCAAAAGTTCCTTCTGTGAAGCGTAGAACTTCATGTGTTTATGCAGATCTGCTTTTGCTCAGTACAGAACTGGGCAGTATGCAGGCGGCATAGATGCAGGCAGATATACAGAGGACTACCTGTGATGTGGGATTCATGCCGTATCCGGCCTGGGTAATTGCACATATCTGTGCAACTAAGTTACAGGCGTATCCGCCGATATTTAGTCTTGCCGCTTAAAGCGGCTGAGAAGCATGTGACTTCTAGTCATGTGAGGTTCACTATATTTTATCGCACATATTAAAGGAACGATAGAATGGTAAAGTTTACTTGTAAATAGCCCTATGATAAAATAATTAGAAGTAGTGTTGGGCACTTGTAAAAGGTAAAATATTTATAAGGGGTGTTTATGAAATTAGAACAACTGATCGGTGAGGCAACCGAATATGACAAAAAAGCGATGCTGGAGATAAAAAAACCGAAAAGTTGGCTGAAAAGTGTAAGTGCTTTTGCTAATGGCGTTGGTGGTGTGCTAATTTTTGGCATTGCCGATAATGATTCTGTGGTGGGAGTTGACGATGCAAAGAAAGCTATGGAAGTTATTAGTGAGCAGATAAAGACAAAAATGGATCCAATTCCAGAAGTTCTGCTAAAAGCACACGAAATAGATGGCAAGAAGATTATAACACTGGAGGTATATCGGGGCGATGAGACTCCTTACTATTATGTAGGAGAAGGTAATTATACGGCTTTTGTTCGAATCGGCAATGAAAGTGTAATTGCGGCTGCGATGGATTTAAAGAGACTGGTTTTACGGGGAAAGAACAGAACTTATGATAGTCTCGTTACGGATTACAATTTTGATGATTATTCTTTTTCCAAGTTAAAGGCAGCATCAGGACAGGGATATTGGTAACGTTCCATCAAAGCGCAGAAATCCAGTGGTTGCAGATATTTTTAGTCGACTTGATTATATGGAACGAAGAGGAAGCGGTTTTAAAAAGATTATGCAGGCATATGAAGTAGAACCGAACTATACGGAAGACAAAAAGCCTGTTTTTTATTCAAATGCAACGGAATTTAGAGTTATCCTGAAAAATCTTAACTTTAAGAATGAAGTTTTGAACGAAAAAAATGAAGTTTTGAATGAAGTTTTGAATGAGGTTTTGAATTCTGGCAGAACAGAAATGGAAATAAAAGTAATAAAGAAAATACTATATTCGCCAAGAATTAAACAGAAAGAATTAGCGGAAGATGTAGGTGCTTCTGTAAGTACTGTTCAACGGATTATAAAAAAATTAGTGAAAGAAGAAAAGATAGTTCGTATGAATGGAAAACGGAATGGGTATTGGAAAGTCTTGTAGAATGTTTGCTAAGTTGGATGATGGAGTTATAGAAAAAAAGATACATGGATTTTTTCAAAATTGACATGTACAATATTTGAGAAACGCAAAACACCTGCGGAATGGAGAGATGTGATATGACACAACAATATCAGGAGCTGACAGAGCAGTTGGCGGCGCTGGTGGATGCAGAGTGGCCGATGGTCAGCAACCTTGCAAATGCGGCAGCGCTTTTATATGAAAGGCTGGATCGCCTGAACTGGGCAGGCTTTTACCTGACGGACAATCATGTGCTGTGGCTGGGACCTTTTCAGGGAAAAACAGCGTGCGTGCGGATTGCAGAGGGAAACGGCGTCTGCGGGACAGCGCTGCAGACGGACAGCGTACAGCGGGTCGAGGACGTGCATGCGTTTCCAGGACATATTGCGTGCGACGCGGCATCCCGGTCGGAAATTGTGCTTCCACTGCACAAAAACGGAGAGGTAATCGGTGTACTGGATATTGACAGCCCGGAGGTTGGCAGATTTTCGGCGGAAGATGAAGAGGGATTGCGAGAGGTTGTGCGGATTCTGGAACGGATTATAGTTTGCTCGTAACTTTTGACAGGCAGATTCCTGCTCACATGAAAATCTGACTGTCAGAAATCATGAAGGGAGCGGGTGAACTGCTGAGGAAAACAAAATGGATAAAATAGCAAAAGTACCGCATCTGCGGGAAGAACTGGACTGGTTGGATCAGACCTACGGTGTGGAGAAAGAGGGATTTTTTCATCAGGAGCACTGGCAGCTGCTTGTTGCGATCATGCTGAGCGCGCAGAGCACGGACAAGCAGGTGGATGAAGTCCTTCCGAAGCTGTATGGTCGTTTTCCAACCGTGCAGGAGATCGCGCAGGCGACAGAAGAGGAAATCGGGGAAGAAATCAAGTCGGTTGGCTTGTATAAAAGTAAGGCAAAGCATGTTAAATCCTGTTGTATGCAGCTTGCAGAACAATATGGCGGCGAAGTGCCGACGACGATCGAAGAGCTGGTAAAGCTGGCGGGAGTCGGAAGAAAGACTGCAACACTCTTTCTGGCGGATGCGTATGGGATTCCGGGCGTGACTGTGGACACGCATGTGTTTCGGATTTCGCATCGGCTCGGCTGGGCGAACGGCAAAAATCCGGTTGAGACGGAACAGGAGCTGATGCGGGTGCTTCCAAAAGATCACTGGAACCGGATCAATTTTCAGCTGATTTATCACGGCAGGAGCATTTGTACCGCAAGAAAAGCGAAATGCAGTGAATGTGGACTGCAGGCGTGGTGCGAAAAGCGCGTGGAGAAAAAGCAGGCGTAGGCGTTGGTTTATGCGGCGATTATGCGGACAGCGGGCGGGAGACACAGGAACAGCTGACAGTACAGAATACGGGATTGGGGAAACAGTATGTACGAAAAATATGAACTGCCGATACGATTTACGGAAGAACAGAGAAAAAAGTATGCAGAATGGGGCATCAAAAAAGGAAAAGTTCTGATGCCAATGGCTGCAGTAACAATTGGAATCGATCTGCTGACAGTGCTTTGGGTTGTCGGAAGAGTGTGGCTGATTCGTGAGAGCGATCCGATCTGGTTTCAGATCATTTGCCAGAACGATGGAATCGGGGAAATTTCCAGTACGATTGCGATTATCCTGACCTTTTTGATTTTAAAACCGATCGATCTCATTCTGGATAAGATCTGGCATCGTCCGGAAGGAACGGAGTGGCTGGAAGTTGGGCTGACGGAAAATGGCGTGACGGTGAAGCGGACATATAGAGCAGGAGATGCCGGGACGGGTGTGGACAATGTCGCTGGCAGAAGTTGTTGTGGGGAAATTACGGTTTTCGAAACACATCCGCTGATACAAATGGACGAATACCTGGACGCTGAGAAAAACGCGGTGCGTGTCCATGGGGTTTGGCTGGAAATCGGGGAAAACACCCGGGAAAATATTTACACGCCCCAACAGCAGAAGCACTGGCTGGATCAGCCGGAGGGAAAGAACGGCAGCATTAACAGCGTACAGAAACTGCAGAAGATTATCAAAGGCTACGCGGCAGCGCTGGAGGAAAAAGAAAAAGAGCGGGCGTGGTTGATGGAACAATGAATATACGTGATGGAGTTGGAGTATCGGGGAAATGTAAAGTATACAGGAATAAGCAAAATTGGATTGACAGAAAATATAGAAAGGCGTATTGTAATAACAAAGAGTGGGATTTCCCACACAAATGCTTGCGTAGGAGGTATTGATAATGGAAGCAATGAAAGATTATGTTGCTCATTTGGATAACAAAAAAAGAATTACTCTCAGAGGAGCTGCTTATCAGTATTACAATGTAAAAGAATACGGAAATGGTTGTATTATTCTGGAACCTCGGGAACTCACAGTGCCAGAGAGCATTTCAGCCAGAACTTTGGCAGATATGGATCGTGCGGTAAGCAACTTTAAGAGAGGCGATGTTTCCCCGGCTATTGACCTGTCAGATTTTTAAAAGGAATAAGAGATGAATTTTAATATACGAATGGGAATTCCTGAAATGCAGGAACTTTGGTTAGATCTGCAGGAGAAATATCGTTCCGGTAATATAAAAAAGAAGGAAGAACAGTTGTATAAAAAATGGGGAAAGGCTTTAAAGCTGTTGTCGGCTGATCCGGGTTATCCGAGTCTTCAAACCCATGAAATAGAGCCATTATCCAGACGTTATGGAATGAAAGTGTGGCAATCTTATCTGGAAAATAAGACCAGTGGTGCAATGAGAATGTACTGGGTTTATGGTCCTGATCAGAAAGATATTACGATTATTGGACTGGAGCCACACCCGGAAGATAAGAAAAATGGCGCATACGACAGAATTTCATTGTCAGATTTGTAGAATAAAACTGAGTATAGAACTTAACACGAGCAGTTGGTCTATGAAAAATAGGCTGGCTGCTTTTTTTATGCACGAAATTTCGAAAATAGGAGATAAGAAGTGCCGACAGATGGGAAAAGAAATCTGTCGGCACTTGTTAGTTAGAGTAATCTAAAGTTATAAGTGATATAGTTTTATTCCGGATTATCAACTACGATGACTTTAATACCAAGTTTATCAAACAAGCTTAAATCCTGTTCGGAAGAGTCCCAGTCTGTAATTAAAGTATTGAGCCGATTAGCAGGACAAATACTTACAATTGAATCGAAACCGATTTTTTCTTTAGGATATAAGCCAATGGTCAATCTGGAACTATCAATTAAAGCATTGAAAAAACTTATATAAGGCGTACTTTGTATAGATAGTCCAAAGGATGCAGAGATACAAGCAGAGGTAATGAAGCATTTGTCAAGACGGAGCCTTTTAACGGTTTCAACAGCGATGGTATCATAGCAGTTTCCTTTATTATCCATTTCTCCGCCAAGAATAATAACGGATACATCTGTTAAGGTGCGAAGCTCATCAGCAATTAAGATAGAATTTGTGACCACCTTAATTTTTAAATGCGCTGGAAGGTTTTTAACCATAAACAATCCTAATGTTGTTGAGGGAATGTATATGACATCGTTTTCCTGGATTAACGAGACGGCTTCTTTTGCAATCTGAAGGTAATTAGGTTTTATCTGGGGAATATCTTTGAAGGTCATTGTTTCAGGTCTTCCGGCTGCAATTTGGCGAATGGGCAATGCACCGCCATGAGTTCTTTTTAATAATCCTTTTTCTTCCAAAATTCTAAGGTCACGTTTCGCGGAGTCATAGCTGACGTCAAAATTCTTTTGGATGTCAGTGTTTGAAATACTGCCATGTTGGGATAACCATTCTAAAATAGCGCGGTGTCTTTCTTCAATATACATGAGAACCCTCCTTTGAAAAATAGAACTGTAGTTATTATTGTTACTGAATTTAATATACACGATTATTAACGAAAAGTCAACATAAACGTTAATAAATGTTAATATAAGAACAAAAAATAGGAATAAACGGTCAAAAAGAGGAATCTAACATAGAAAAGGAAGAACTGAGCGAGGAGTACAAATCAAAAAGAAAAATAGATATTGAGTGATAGATAGAAATTGCGGCTCCATAGATGGTTTCTCACCTAAGGAGCCGCTGGTTATTCATGACAATAGAATGTTCGCGGAGCGTGCATTCTATTGTTTAGTAATTTACAGATATTTTTACAAACCAGAAGATACAGACAGATAAGAATGCCGAAAAGCAGGGCAAAAGTGTATTCCTGTTCTTTTTCGTAATCGGCAATAGTGAAAAAACGGATTGTTGTTTTGGTCTGCGTCGTTACATTTCCTCCTGTGCGATTGCAATATAATATATCGTACTTCGATATAGCTGCCAAGAGGAAAAGAACGCTTTCTCCGAAATACCACTTTTTTACACATATATGCGCCTAATCTTCCTCGAAAACCGCGTTGCTCCTCTTTATAATAAAGACAGGATGCAAAGGGTGAAGTCTGTGCATCGAAAAGCAGACTGCGGGAGGATGATATGCGCGAGTTGATCTATGATAATGTGCGGATTCAGTTTTTGTCAGAAGAGGTACTTCGGCTTGAAGTCAGATATGGGGCATATTTCACGGATCGGAATACGCTTTGGATTCCGGACAGGGGAGCGTTTGAAAAGGCAGGAAAGAGACTGCCGGAAAGTCAAAGCAGATCCCGGGAAAATCAGGGCAGGCAGCAAAGCCTGGTGGTAAGAGAAGAGGCAGCTCAGGAACACAGCCGTCCGCAGCGGTTTTTGCTGGGAGACCTTCTTCTTGTTTTGCCGAATCCGAAAGAAGGGCTGAAGGGGCTTCAGATTTTTAGAGAGGGCAAATGCGTTTATCAGTACGAAAGAGTAAAAATAAACGGAAAGCTTCCGGCTCCGGCACAGACTCCATGGATTTATCCGCTATTGGACGTACCAAGGATTTTGCTGCCGGAAAAAAACTGCAGCACTTCTGAAAAGAAAAAATATATCCTGCAATGGGATGCGGAGGATCTTTATCTTCTGGTGTGCAAAAAAGATGCAAGAAAGCTCCGGGAAGCGTATGTCTGTCTGACCGGAAGGGCAGATATGCTCCGGGAGGCTGTATTGGAGGATCAAAAAATTGAGCCTTGTTTGAAGCAGCCACTGAGATTACTCAAAGCGGCATCAGATGGAAAGAGTGAGGCAGAAACACCTGCCAATGGATTGTATACAGAGATCCTGAAGAACCCTGAGAGATATTTTCAGGACAGAAAAAAAGAATTGCCCTATCTGGATTATCTGGAAATGACGGAGTGCCAGAGAGAGACAAATTTAAAACAGATGCTTCGAAAACCAGGAAACGGCAGTCTGTTGCCGATGCTGTACAGAAACGTGTATGAAAGCTGGGAGAACGGCATGCCGATCTGCCGCCGCCTGGACTGGGAATATCCCCAGGATAAAAAGGTGCTGCTATATTTGCAGGAGTTTATGATCGGAGATCTGCTTGTTGTGCCGGAAAAAGAAAAGTCTGAAATCTACCTGCCGGAGGGGTTGTGGCTGTATCCGTGGACAGGAAAGGTATATCAGGGAAAACGCTGCAGGAAGCTGAAAAATCAGTCAGAGCAGCTGGAACTCTATATCCGGCTGGGAGCGGTTTTGATCCTGGCGGAGGATACTGCCTGTGTCAAGGAGCAGAGCTGGGAGCTTTTGACGATGGATTATTATCCCTGTAAAGAATGTTTGCAAGACGGATTTCTGTATGAGGATGACCGTGAGACGGATGCCTACAAAAACGGAAAATATCGCAAGACCTATTATCATACCTCCTATGATGGAAATCAAAAGGCATATGGACTTAGCATTTCAAACGCGGAGGGAGACTTTGCGGGCAGGTTTGCAGGTAAAAGGCGGACATTGCGGATCCGGTGTCATGAGCTTTTGGGAGAACGGGTAAAACAGGTGTTGATCAATGGGAGAAAACAGACTTTTGAGAGAATCTTGAAATCAAAGGCGGCGAAGGTATTCGGGACAGCAGGCGCAGCACCGGACAGCGATGTGGCAGAGCTTGTGGTAGAACATCCGCTGTCAGAATGCTTGCATGTGGATTTTGTGATGGAATGACAGGGCGTTCGCCTGTTTACGTAGGGGGGAGCGGCTTGACATAATCGTCACGTGTGGATAAGTCATTTCGAAACCAGCTGGGCGTCACGCCGGTCCAGCGCTTAAAGAGGCTGGTGAAGTGTCGGTAATCCGGGAAGCCCAGCAGGTCGGATATTTCCTGAATGGACATTTCCGTAGAGCGCAGAAGATCCTGTGCAATTGCCAGCTTTCGAGACAAGTAATAATGATAGGGCGTCATATGAAAGGTTTCTTTAAACAGATGAATCGCACGGGAATTGGAAAGATGTACCTGTGCAGCGATATTTGCGATGTTGAGCGGTGCAGTCAGATTCTGCTCGATGTAGGTTTTCATGATCTGGGGGGCAGAGGTATCGGTCTGCAGTCCGTTTAGCTGCTCGGAAAACTGAATGATATGCTGATGGAGTAAAAGGGCCAGCTCGTTTTTGTTGAGCGAGGGCTCTTTTTCCAGCTTCTGAAGGATCTGCATCAGGTAATCGCTTTTCCAGAAATTCCGGACGCAGCAGTTGAAGCCGAGCTGATAATCACTGAGCAGATGACTGATCAGGTTTCCCTGACCGTTGAACCAGATCTTTACCCAGGGATCATTATGGTCGGAATAATAATGATGAAACGTACAGGGATGCAGAATGTAGGCATCCCCTGCCGTGAGCCTGGTTAAGGTGCCATTAAATTCCACATAGCCGGTTCCCTGCAGCACGCATTCAAACACATAATGATCTCCGTTGAAGCGTCGGATGTGGTAATAAGGATCGCGGTAGCTGATCCCGGCGGAAAGCGGGGCAAATTCCGGAGAAGCCATGCCTGTGTAGGGGCAGATCTTTTCAGAGTGGATTTCATAAAGGTCGCGTTTGGTAATCAATGTGGTGTCCTTTCTGTCAAAGAGCAGGAAAAGTTACAATTGGTTTTGCCCGGTTCTTTTGTTTCTTGTTTGTGCAGTTTTTTGTATCGATATAACTGGGCATCCGCCTTTGAAATCGCTTGCTCTATGCTGCCTTCAGATTTATGATAAATGCTGTATCCCATAGAAACCAGAGGAAGATTGCAGTCCTGCTCCTGGCTGGAATTTAAATTATTTATAAAAAGGCTGATTGCATTTAAAATATCAATTTCATCTGCTTTATCAGATAATACACCAAATTCGTCGCCGCCGATCCTGTAACAAAATCCGATGCCTGAAAAAGACTTCAGTATCAAACCGGCAATCGTGCTGAGACACTGGTCTCCATACTGGTGCCCAAATTGGTCATTGATTTTTTTGAAATCATCCACATCAAAGAATATAATCGCCCCATAACCCAGGGACTCCAGATGCTGGATTTCATATTCATAGGCGCGGCGGTTAAACAGACCGGTCAGGATATCGTGCTTCTCTTTCAACTCACAAAAAAACGCATAATAAAGGATGAGGGATAAGGAAACGCAGGACCAGGTTGTATGAATGGATGGAAACAGAACCTGTATAGAGGTTCCTCCAAGAATGAACAAAAACAGCAATAGCAGTGCAAAGCAATCTTTGTTTTGATAACGCTTGGCGATGTATAAGGTTTCTTTAAAAAGTATGGTCATGCTCCAGATATAAGCGGCAACATAAACAAAAAAACAAGGTCCGCGGAAATATTCATTTTGCTGAGAAATGGAAAATATCAGACCGAATTTTGGCGAGAGCATAGCCAAAAGCATGTTGGTAACAGCTGGAAGGAACAGGTAAAATATATTTCTGTAATTTTTATGGTTAAAAACAAATGCAAGAGAAATGGTAATAAATGGAGAAAGTGAAAAGCCGAGCACATTAAAAAACATATTCGGGAGACTAAAAGAGGCAACCGGCTGTCCAAAAACAGAGGTTCCGATTTCCGCAAGGATGACAAGTATCGTGCAAAAAATGGCAGTGGAAAAAAAACGCTTCATTTTACGGTCCAGAAGGTTGTTTCTGCCGACAACAAAAGCTAATAGCAGCATGGCTAAAATATTCGTTATGGATAGGGCAACATAATTTTCCAGCATTTCTGACCTCATTTCTGGTTTGAGTTATTGTAAGATGATGATAGCACTTTTTTATACATATACGCAAGCTTTTTGTATAGTGAAAAACGGAGGCGGAGATTATGATGAATGAGTAAAGTGCATAAGGAAAGCAACAAAAAGATAAAAAATGACAGCAATGTTACTACACCGCCCTCCGGCAGAAGCTTTTTTGCAGATAAAAAGGGAAGATCGAATAGGTGCAAAAAAGTAGTGAGCATTTTGGGAAAACGCGTGACAGACAGGGATCTTTTATCGAAAGGTTTTCATTGCGGGAAATAAAAAAGGAGAAGAGAGAGGAAATTATGAAACCAAAGAATATGCTTCTGACGTTGGATACATGTCTGGAACAGGAGAAAACGGGGAGAAAAACAGGGCTGCTGGTGACGGCACTGATGAATGGACTGATGCTTGTTCTGTCCCTACCCTTTATGGACTGGATCCAGCTGGTAAATATTCCAAAGCTTTTTGCTAAGCTGGGGATTACAAGAGAAGCAGCAGGCAGCCTATATTCGAGCTACAGTATTTTTTCCCTGCTGGGATTTGTAAAAAATTCCGGAAAAGGCGTTTTCGGATTGTATGCGATGCTGCTGCTGATCCTGCTGGCTGCAACCTGGTATCTGGAGCTTCTGTATATCTGGAAGGTCTGTCGCAACAGCAAAGGGGACGATGGGAAGGGAGAGCTTCATACTTATGTGATCGGAAAGGCCTCGACACTTCTGACAGCACTTCTGGTGTTTGGCTCTTACGGTTTTGTCCTGTATTCCAACAATGTGGTGAAAATGAAGGGCTTTTCCGGATCGTGGATCCTGGCAGTTGAACTGATATTGGCGCTTGCAGCCTATGGACTGATCAAGCGGATGGAGGCGAAGGAGAGGATCCGCTGCCATGAACACGGGCTGATCAAAGAATTTCAGAAAAACTGGGTACTGTTTCTGATGCTGATCCCGCTGTGTGTGTTCTTTCTGATCAATTCCTACCTGCCGATGATCGGTATTTACTTTGCAATGGAAAGATTTGTGAAGAAAAAGGTATGCCGAGTGTAGATCCTTATAGCGGTTTTTCTGAGGATTACAGCGCATATTCTGCAGAAAAGGCAGCAATCGATGATGTAGTAAGCGAATATCTGCGTCCTCTGCAGAACGGTCTGGTAGATGACGTGGATGCAGCTGTCGAAACCTTCCGGGAGAAAGTAAAGGCAGCAGGGCTGGACAGCGCAAGAGAAGGCTGGGCAGCACAGTGGCAGACATACTGTGAAGAAACAGGACTGAAGTAAACCGTTACTATACCAGATGTCTGAGGGAGCGTTTGTCAGGCGTGTCCTGTAGAAGATAAAAAGAAGAAACCCGCGGCGATTCCTGAGGTTTGATGTCAGGATGCCGCGGGTTTTTTGGATGAAAATGAGTTGTATGAAAGTCTTTTCTATGACCTATTTTATTCAGATCAATTTTATTAAAAATGATTTGAATAAAAATGTTTTAAATAAAAAGAGGAGAGGAAGATGCTTTATTGCTTACGTTAGATTCTCTTTACGAATAAAAAATGTTATACTGTATTGACGCACCAAAACCAGGCGACACCGACGGTGTCATTTGGTTTTGGGAAACAAACACAAAAGGAAAAGGGGAAAACGCCATGAAAACAACCGTTGCAATTGTCGGCCTTGGAAGCCGCGGAAGAGTAACTTATGCGCCGATTGCCAAACAATATCCGGATTTAATGGAGATTACAGCGCTGGCAGATATCAATCCTGCCTGTGTAGAGGAAGCTGCAAAAGAGTACAACGTACCGAAGGAGCGCTGCTTTACGAGTGCGGAAGAGCTTTTGGCACAGCCGAAGCTGGCAGATGCGATTTTTATCTGCACTCAGGATCAGGATCATGTCCGGGAAGCGCTGATGGCGCTGGAAAAAGGCTACCATATCCTGATGGAGAAGCCGATTTCCCCCAGTGCAGAGGACTGCAATAAGCTGTTGGAAGCGTCCCGTAAGTATGACAGAAAAATCGTAGTCTGTCATGTGCTGCGCTATACGCCCTTTTTCTCGAAGATCAAGGAGATCATTTCTGAGGGAACCATTGGCGACGTCGTAACGATTCAGGCCATCGAGAACGTCGGCTACTGGCATCAGGCCCACAGCTTCGTGCGCGGCAACTGGAGAAACAGCAATACGACCAGCCCCATGTGTCTGCAGAAGACCTGTCACGATTTCGACCTGTATTTGTGGTTGGCGGACAAGACGCCAAAGCGCGTGTCCTCGATGGGAGATACTTATTTCTTCAAGGAAGCTTGTGCACCGGAGGGTGCTGCGCTTCGCTGCATGGATGGCTGTAAGGCAAAAGAAAACTGTCCGTTTGACGCGGAAAAAATTTATATCACCAACAAGCGTACCGGCATCGCACAGGGCAACACCGAATGGCCGGTTGACGTTCTGGCAATTCATCCGACAGAGGAAAGCATCTATGAAGCGATCAAGACAGGCCCCTACGGACGCTGTGTATTCCATTGCGACAACAACGTTGTAGATCATCAGATCACGAATATTGAAAACACCGACGGCAGCAACATCAGCTTTTCCATGAGCGGATTTACGAGTGACGGCGCTTCCCGTTACTGTAAGATCATGGGAACAAAAGGCGATATCACAGCGGATATGACAAAAAATATTATCGAAATCGGACTGTTTGGACAGCCGAGAGAGGTGATTGATGTGACGAAGCTTGCGACGGATTTCAGCGGACATGGCGGCGGTGACGTCAGAATGGTTCTGGAATTTTTGGAAATGATCACGACCGGCAAGGAACCGCAGGGTATCACCTCGCTGGAGCAGTCGATCAACAGCCATCTGGTTGCGTTCGCGGCGGAAGAATCCAGATTAAACCATGGTACACCGGTGGAGATCGGATAAACGGGACATGGAAAAGCAGATTTTTTTCCTATAATGACCGCTATTGCGGAATAAAAACTCCCCATATCCGCCGCTGCTGACAGGCCACGCAAAATGTGGATACCTGTTCAGACAGTGGATTGGATATGGGGAGTTCGCACTCATAAAAATGTAATCTTATCATTATAATTCGCTCATAAAAATGTATTTTTAGAAAAAAATACGCTCATAAAAGTGTAAAATGGTGTATACTATAAAATAAAGATACGGTCGGAGGTACACCTTATGAGTTATTTGATTCGAAAAACAGATACTTTTTTAAGAAACTGGAAGAAAAATCCTGATCGGTATCCTTTAATTATAAAAGGAGCAAGGCAGGTCGGAAAAACCGAAACGATTCGAAAGTTTGCAAAAGAAAATTATAAAAATTTAGTTGAAATAAACTTTATTACAGAACCGGCTTATAAAACAATCATTGACGAGGGCTTTTCGGCAGATAATATTTTGAAACTGATCAGCAGAATCGATCCTTCCAAACATTTCGATACAGGTGAAACTTTACTCTTTTTTGATGAAATCCAGGACTTTCCGGAAATTGCTACGTCTCTCAAATTCTTCAAAGAAAACGGCAAATATGACGTTATATGTTCCGGCTCCCTGCTTGGTGTGCAATATCATCGAATTGCCAGCATCAGCGTCGGTTATAAAACCGATTATCAGATGTATTCTATGGATTTTGAAGAGTTTCTATGGGCAAAAGGATATCAGGAACAGGTTATATCCGATATGCTTGAGCACATGCTTTCCGGCACACCATTTTCAGCATCGGAACAAAACACTTTTTCAAATCTTTTTCTGGAATATTGCATTTTGGGTGGCATGCCTGCGATTGTTTCCAATTACATTGCAAAAGGAACATTCGAAGGTTCCCTGCAATTACAGAGACAGCTTTTGACAGATTACGAAAACGATATTATAAAATATGCAGAAGGATTGGATAAAGCGAAAATTCTGAGCGTTTACCGCTCCATTCCGGCGCAGCTGGCGAAAGAAAATAAAAAGTTCCAATACTCCAAGATCGTAAAAGGAGCCCGTTCAAAAGATTACATGGGCTGTGTAGAATGGTTGAAAGATGCCGGTTTGATCACTTTATGCGATTGTCTGCAATTTCCGGAACTTCCTCTGAGAGGAAATGTCTGTGAAAACAAATATAAAGTATATATTTCGGATACCGGCTTACTGGTAGCAAGTCTGGATGATGAGGCACAGGTAGATCTGAGGGCAAATAAAAATCTGGGTGTCTATAAAGGAGCACTTTATGAAAATTTTGCAGCGGAAGCATTTATAAAGCAGGGATATGGGCTATACTATTACTCGAAAGAAAATTCTACATTGGAAGAGGATTTTTTTATCCGTAGCTCCAATGAACTGATTCCGGTAGAAGTAAAATCAAATACCAATCGTTCAAAATCGATGGCACAACTGATAAAAAGCGATACTTATCCCGATATCAGACATGGAATAAAATTTACAACTGGAAATATTGGGATCAGCGATGATATCATTAAATTTCCATATTTTTGTACATTTCTGTTAAAACGATACATGGAGATGCAAAAAATTTTCAAATAAAGAACTTTGTTGTTTTGAATAAAAATCCCCATATCCGCCGCTGCTGACAGGCCACGCAAAATGTGGATACCTGTTCAGACAGTGGATTGGATATGGGGATAATTTTTTGTCAAATCATATCAATATATACGGTTGTCATACGCCGAAATGTTCTGCATGGCACCAGGATTGCGCTGCAGCAGAGCTGTTTTTGGCGGCTTCACACATCGAATTCGTCATTCATCGCATCGAAGAACACGATGCCGATGATGCCTCGTCCGGTGTGTGCACCGATGGCGCAGCCGATGGTAGATTCTACCAGCTCCTTTGGAGAAACAGCCTGCAGCAGAAGGTCTTTGGTATACTGCAGGGAATCGGGATCTTCCCCGTGGCAGATGCCCATGATCTGACGGGACGGGTCTGCAATGTTTTCCTGTGCATATTCGATCAGGGCTTTTAGGGATTTTTTGCGGCCGCGGATGGTTTTTAATACCTGCAGGCTGCCGTCCTTGTCAACGATCAGAACAGGTTTCATATCCAGCAGCTCTCCTGCAGTTCCTTTCCATTTGGAAAGGCGGCCGCCCTTGATCAGATAACGGAGTGTGCTGACAGTAAAAACATGCCGGATATGGTTGACATAAAAATCAGCGGCGCGCAGCAGCTTTTCCTTGTCTGCACCGGCCTCCCGTAAAAGCAGCAGCTTGTATACGATCAGGCCAAAGCCGATGGCAGCGGATTTGGAATCCACGATGGTCAGATCGAAATCCGGATAGTCCTCAAGGATATTCTGCTTTGCGATGTTAGCGGCATTAAAGGTGCCTGCGATTCCGGTGGAAAAGCATAGATAGATCACGCTGTCGTTATGTTCTGCATAGGGGCGGAACGCTTCCTCAAACATAGCGGGATTGATGTGATAGGTTTTGATATCGCGGCTGACGTCATCCAGAATTTCATAAAATTCTTTCGTGTGGATGGTTGCACCGTCTAAATAATCTACCCCGTCGATAACAACAGGAGTCGGAATGACGTGCAGATTAAAACGCTCTACAATATACTGAGGCATATCGGAGGCGGAATCTGTAATAATTTTCAGCATGGGTTCCTCCATCGGTTTTTTGATATTTTGTGCGTTGGATGCAGTCGGAACAGATCCGGAGAATTGCATCCGGAAATAGCGTGCCGGAAAAGTCGGATGCTTATACCTGACTCATCTGGTTGAGCAGGCTGATCTTCATATCATATAATTTCTGGGAAAGATCGACATAAACGCCGTGGGGATTGACCAGACGGCGGGTTTCTTCCCAGAGAGTTTCCAGTTCTTTCTGGCAGTAATCGCGGATGTCCATGACCTTCGGAGAATGGTAAATACAGTTACCGTGGTCGAAGACATGAACCATCAGCTCACGCAGTTCATAAGTACCGGGCAACAGCTTCGTCTTTTTCCAGGGTTCATTGGGGTCAAAGAGGACAAGGGGTTCGTTTTCATCGTAGGTTTCATCGACAAGGCAGATCAGGTCGGCCTTGATCTTTCCGGTATCTTTTTCATAAATCCGGTATATTTTCTTGTTGCCCGGGTTCGTGATTTTTTCGGAATTCTCAGAAAGCTTGATCTTGGGGATAAATTCACCGCTCTGTGCATCCTGGATCGCAGCGAGTTTATAAACGCCGCCGAAGGACGGCCAGTCTTTGCTGGTGATCAGATGAGTGCCGACGCCCCAGGACGTAATTTTACAGCCCTGTACCTTCAAACTGTCGATCAGGTATTCGTCAAGATCGTTGGAAGCAGAAATCACAGCGTCCGGAAAGCCGGCTTCATCGAGCATCTTCCGGGCTTTTTTGGACAGATAGGCGAGGTCGCCGCTGTCTAAGCGGATGCCGTAAAAGGTGAGGGGAATACCTGCCTCACGCATTTCGGTGAACACGCGGATCGCATTCGGAACGCCGGATTTTAAGGTGTCGTAGGTATCGACTAACAGGATACAGGCGGAAGGATACATATCTGCATAGGTTTTAAATGCAGTGTACTCATCCGGAAAGCTCATGATCCAGCTGTGGGCGTGTGTGCCTTTGACAGGAACGTCAAAAAGCTGTCCTGCGAGAACATTGCTCGTGCCGACACAACCGCCGATCATGGCAGCCCTTGCGCCGAGGGTTCCGGCATCCGGACCCTGTGCGCGGCGCAGACCGAATTCCATAATGCCGTCTCCACGGGCTGCGAAGCAGACCCGGGAAGTCTTTGTCGCGATCAGGCTCTGATGGTTGATGATATTTAAAATGGCGGTTTCGACAAGCTGTGCTTCCATGATCGGCGCGATAACCTTAATCATAGGTTCTCTGGGAAACATGATGCTGCCTTCCGGGATCGCGTAAATATCACCGGAAAAATGGAAGTCACGCAGATATTTCAGAAAATCTTCCCCGAAGATGCCAAGGCTGCGCAGATAAGCGATATCGTCGTCTTCAAAATGTAGATTGTTGACATAATCGATTACCTGCTCTAGGCCTGCACAGATGGAATAACCGGAATCCATCGGATTATTGCGGTAAAATGCGTCAAAGATAACGGTTTCGTTACGATCCTTGTTGCGAAAATATCCCTGCATCATGGTCAGCTCATATAGGTCGGTCATGAGGGTAAGATTCTGTTTTCCCATGTTTTTCTCTCATTTCTGCGCACGCTTTTTGCATATGTCGAGTTTGTGTCAAGGGCGCGCAGACACAAATCTCGCGATTGAAAAATGTTTTTTTTCAATCTTTTCTCCATTTCGGAGCAGCTGGTGTGAAAAAAGTGTTGTGCCTCTTTTCCGGCTGCCCTCAGGTTTACTGCGGAACGGGCAAAACAGCAGACCGCCCCGGTTTTGTGGTTGTGAATGATCTGAATTATTTTAACATACTCTCAGTTTGAGGGCAACGGATAGAGAAAAATTTACAGCCATCGGAACGTCTTTTGGGACCGTTCCGGTGGCTGTTGATTCATGACAATAGAATGCTCGCAGAGCGTGCATTCTATTGTTTTGTTGCTTTACTCAGCTGCAGTCGGTTGTTTTTCAGAAAGTGTGATCAGGATCAGTCCGGCCGCAAAGAGGAGGATCAGAGACAGCACGCCGTATTTGGAGTTGTGGAAAAAGTATGCACAGAAGGATATGATCAGCGGGCCGAAGAAGTCCGCAAACTTGCCGAATACGTCAAAGAAGCCGAAGTATTCGCTGGATTCGTCCTTCGGGATGATTTTTCCGTAGTAGGAACGGGACAGTGCCTGGATGCCGCCCTGACAGATACCGACAGAAACCGCCAGGATCCAGAATTCCAGCTCGGTGTCAAGTCCGTAGCCGAACAGGCAGATTGCCATGTACATGACGATGAAAATCTTGATCATACGCATGGAGCCGAACTTCTTGGCAAGTGTTCCGCTCAAGATGGAGCAGGGGAAGGCAACAAACTGGGTTAAAAGCAGGGCGAGAACCATAGCATTGGAATCGATGCCGACTTCTCCGCCATAGGTGGTTGCCATGGAAATAATTGTGTAAACACCGTCGATATAGCAGAAATATCCTATGATAAAGAACAGCATCCGCTTGTCTTTTGCCAGCTTTTGAAAGGTTGCACCGAGGCGTTTAAAGGTAGCAGCAAAAACATGGGGCTCATGAGGCAGGGAATATTGCTGGTGCACATTTTTGTACAGCGGAATCGACATAATGATCCACCATACCATCGTGATGACGAAGGAAATCCGCGTTGCCGTAACCATAGGAAGACCGATGGTATCGCAGTTTAAGATCAGGAGCAGTCCTGCAACGAAGGGAATGCAGCTGCCGATATAGCCGAATGCATAGCCGCAGGTTGAAACCCGGTCCATTCGCTCATCTGTCGTAATGTCGATGAGCATAGCGTCATAAAAAATGTTGCAGGCGGCATAGCCGATCCTGGATATGATAAAGAAAATCAAAAAGGACAGCCACCCGGGTGCGAATGTGAAAAGGAAGCCTCCGGCGATGGCGATGACGAAAAAGATCGTGAAAATTTTCTTTTTCATATTTTCGTAGTCTGCAATTGCACCGAGAACGGGGGAAAGCAGGGCGAGGATCAGGATGGAAATGCTGGTTGCGCTGCCCCAGAGGGAGGTGGCGGAGGTGCCGCTCATGCCGGAGCCCTCTGCCAGACTGCGGAAATAGATGGGGATTGTCGCAGTAACGATCATAATAAAAGCGGAATTAGCCACATCGTAGAGAATCCAGCTCTTTTCCGCTTTGTTGAGCCGTTGGGAGGAATCTTTTGTTTCTTTCATATGAAATACTCCTTTGTATTTTATTCATGACGATAGAATATTCGCAGAGCGTGCATTCTATTGTATGAAATCCTGATTTTATTGTAGAGGATGAGCGGAGGGAAAGCAACGAAGAATCTATATTTTGTGAAAATAATACAAAGGAGAAACATAAAACACAGATCCCCTTTACAGCGTATTTGCATTTCTTACTCTCCGTGCCGGTTTACATAACTGTTTTCAAATTTCGAATATACGATCGTCTGTGCGTGGTACAGGCTGTAATATCCGGAAAGCATGTAGCTGACGGCGATTGCGATCAGGTAGTAATAAGCGTGGTCGAAGCCGAACAGCTCGAAGCTGATCAACAGCGCGGTGATTGGGCAGTTTGTCACGCCGCAGAAAACAGAAACCATGCCGATTGCGGCACATAGCGGAGCACTTGCACCTGTCAGAATGGCAAACAGACAGCCGAATGTTGCACCGGTAAAGAACGAGGGCACAATTTCGCCGCCTTTAAAGCCTGCACCGATGGTGAGTGCGGTGAAAAGAATTTTCAAAAGAAAGGCAAATGCCGCAGTTTCTCCGTGTAAGGCGCGTTCGATGATATTCATGCCAGGACCGAGGTAGTCGTCGGTGCGCAAAAGAAGCGAAAGCAGGATAATAATGACACCGCCTGTAAATGCGCGAACAAACGGGTTCGGAAAAAATCTGGCATAAAGGGCCTTGATGACGTGCATGGTTTTGCAAAACAGGATGCTGACAAACGCGCACAGGACGGCGAGCAAAATCACGCGGGCGGAACCGCCGAGGTTTAACGTGACATCTGATGAAATCGCAAGATTTTCAAAGGGAGCGTGAAATGCTTTGGCAAGCATATAGGCAGTCAGGGAAGCCCAGATGCAGGGAACGAGCGCCGCATAGTACATGATACCGATGCTGGCGATTTCCATTGCGAGAAAAGCAGCTGCCATAGGGGTTCCGAACAGGGCGGAGAAGGCAGCGGAAATACCGCTCATAAGCATGATTTTTTTATCCTTTTCATTAAAACGGAGCTTTTCCCCGATCTGTTCCCCGATGCTGCCGCCAATCTGCATGGCAGCGCCCTCACGTCCGACGGAGCCGCCGCACAAAACGGTCAGGATGGTGGAAACAAAGATCAGAAAGCTCATGCGAAGCGGAATATGAGCTTCTTTATGGATGCTGTTGATAACAGTGTCTGTGCCGGCATTATTTTCATAGTGAAAAAAACGATACAGAAATACGATGGCAAGTCCGGCAACAGGTAAAAAGAGCACAACCCAGAGATGGGCATGTCTGAAATCGACTGCGAATTTCAGCCCAAAATTAAATATAGTGCTGACAGATCCGACAACGAGTCCGGTCAGGGTTGAAATAAGCATCCAGCGTAGAAACTGGAAGAGGTTGCTTGCACTGGAGAAAAAAGGATTGTTTGCAAGCTTGGAGCGCAGGCGGGCTTCTTCGGCCTGCAGGGAGGAGATGGGTTCCATGAAGAACCTCCTTTCGGGTGGTAGTGGTTTATCTGAACAGTATTGTATGATGTCGGGGTCAAAAGCCCCCGACCTTGATGCCTGCGGATTGTTCCGTGCTGCGCACTCCCACAATCCTGCCCGATAGTCGCAATATCGTGGGATTATTATCCCACTTTTATGCTCCTATCGGGGCGGGTCACAAGGTCTTTCACCCACCTATGAGCAAGCTCATGTGTGCTTAGACCTTTTGACCCTGGCATCATACTATAAATTATTATAAACATCAAATTTTGAAAAAGCAATGGCATTTTGCCACTTTTATTATATCCCTTTTTCAGGCCTCTGTCACCTCATAGTCCATGCACACGCGGCATTTCACGTTCGGGCGCACCTTGCCGTCCGCAACCGCCACATGGGCCGGATGTACGGAATATCCTTTCAGGGAAGCTGCATCTGCAAAGCAGGAATCCAGCATCAGATCCGCATTGGAAGAAGGAAGCCCTTCTGTATGTACCTGAATGGAAAGCAGACCGGGAATCTGCCCTGCAAGCCCTTCCAGACCAGCTTTAATGCCCGCCTTGATTTCCGTTTTTTCTTCTTCTGTAAAAGAATCCTTTAACTGCCATAAAATCACATGCTTTACCATTTTTCTCCTCATTTCTGCGCACGCTTTTTGCGCATGCCGAGTTTGTGTCAAGTGCGCGCAGACACAAATCTCGCGATTGAAAAATTTTATTTTTCAATCTTTCTCCTTTGTGTTTCTTTTCAAACAATTCCATTTTCATAGAATTATACCCGTTTTTTCTTTTTCTGTACACAATCTGATAAAGGATTTCGTATATTTTTCTTCTCCCGTTTCATACTAATCCGGAAACAAAACGCTGTGTGTCGAACGCTCTGCAATTTGAGGCCATTTGGCGTACAGCGTTTCAGAAAAAAGAAAAGGAAGATGCTTATGTCAGATATGTTCTGTTTTCAGTGTCAGCAGACTGCCGGAAATACCGGCTGCATCAAAACGGGCGTCTGCGGCAAGCAGCCGTCCACAGCGCTTTTGCAGGATCAGCTCGTCGAAGAACTGATCCGCCTTTCGCATGCCGCCATGGAGGCAGGGGTGCAGACAGATTCCTGCACCGCCCTTTTGGCCGATGGTCTTTTTACCACCCTTACCAATGTCAACTTCGATGACGCTTCCATCAAGCGCTTTACCGACCGCGTCCGGGCAATGCGCAGGCGCCTTGACAGCCCCGGATCGGAGAGAAAGGAACGCTTCATCGCCCCTCTCTGGGAGGGCGACACCGACACCGTTTCCCTGCGCTCCACGCTTCTGTTCGGCTTAAAGGGCATGGCTGCCTACGCGCATCACGCAGCTCGTCTCGGCTTTCATGACCCGGAGGTGGACGGCTGGTTTTACCGCGGGCTCACCGAGCTGACCAAAACGCATTCCGCCGAAGAATGGCTTTCCCTGATTATGGAGTTCGGCAGGGTCAACTATCGCTGCATGGAGCTTTTGGATACCGCCAACACGACCGCGTTCGGCAATCCCGTTCCGACACGAGTGCACACGGACATCAAAAAAGGTCCCTTCATCGTTGTTTCCGGGCACGATCTGGAAGACCTGCACCAGCTTCTCGAACAGACGAAAGGAACCGGCATCAATGTTTATACCCATAGCGAAATGCTTCCTGCCCACGGCTATCCCGGTCTGAACCAATATCCGCACCTTGCAGGAAACTTCGGCACCGCCTGGCAGAGCCAACAGCAGGAATTCCAGGACATCCCCGCCCCGGTGCTGTTTACGACCAACTGCCTGATGCCGCAGCGTCCCAGCTATCAGGATCGGATTTATACGACCTCCGTCGTTGGTTATGAGGGACTGACTCATATTGAAGCTGACGAACACGGGCATAAGGATTTTTCCCCGGTCATCCGGCATGCCCTGCGCCTTGGCGGCTATGAACGCGACCAGAGCATGAGCGGCATCAACGGCGGGCACATGCTGACGACCGGCTTTGCTCACGCTGCCGTCCTCTCCTGCGCCCCGCAGCTTGTCGAAGCAATCAAAACCGGCGCGATCCGACACATTTTCCTCGTCGGCGGCTGCGACGGCGCACATCCCGGCAGAAATTACTACACGGAATTTGTCAAACAAGCACCGATGGATTCCATCGTCCTGACCCTTGCCTGCGGCAAATACCGCTTCAACGACCTCGACCTCGGAGAAATCAGCGGCATCCCGCGCATTCTCGACATGGGGCAGTGCAACGATGCCTACAGTGCGATCTACGTTGCGCAGGCCCTCGCCGAAATCTTTGGCTGCGGCATCAACGAACTGCCTCTGACACTCGTGCTTTCCTGGTATGAACAGAAGGCGGTCTGCATCCTGCTCACCCTGCTTGCCCTTGGTGTCAAAAATATATACCTCGGTCCGACCCTGCCCGCCTTTTTGTCCGAATCTGTCGTGCAGCTTCTCGTCCACCGCTACTCACTGACGCCAATCACCGCTGCGCCACAGGATCTCGACGCGATCCTCGGGCGGGGATAATGTACGCTACAGTGGTCTCCCGTCCGGAGGGCTTTTGTATCACAGGACACACGTTTCTGTGATAAACAATAGAATGCACGCTCTGCGAGCATTCTATTGTCATGAAAAAAACGTGCAGCCTTTCTCCTATCCGGAGACAAGCTGCACGCTGTTTTTCAGGCTTTCTTTCCCTTTTCTTTTGCAAACTGCATACCAAGCACCAGCGCCAGTCCAATGATGCCGGCAATCCAATGAAAGCTGGAGAAAGCCAGCGGAGCCTGCGCTTCTTCCAGCGTTGTCGGTCCCATCACGATTGCATAGAAGGAGCCCACCATCATGCCGACGATGCAGTACAGCGTCTGGGGGCGGAAGCGCTCCAGGCAAACCTTGATAATCTTTACAACACTACATGCTCCTGCTACGATACCAAGTCCAAAGAAGATCAGGTTCGGTACATAGGAAAGCTGCAGCCCCAGCGCTGCGCGGATCGCAGAAATCACCGGAATGTATACACCGAAGATCAAAAGCAGGGTGGAACCGGAAATACCGGGTAAAAACATCGCAGAAATCGCAATCATTCCGATAAAGAACAGTTTAATCGCATTTCCGAGCTGGAAGTGGCTCAGATCCATCGAAGAGGTTCCGGCTCTGCCGTTTAACCAGGTGATCCCGGCCACCAACACAATACCTAGGATCAGGAATAAAATGCCCTTGCCAAACTGCTTGAAGCCATCCCTTTCTTCCCGGATAATCAGCGGAATCGCGCCCGCAATAAATCCGATAAACAGAGAGCTTACCACATAAATATGACTTTCGAACAGCGCTGACAGGATGACAACCGCAAGCCCCATGCCGATGATCCATCCGATACCCAGTTTGATCAGATAGGCGATTGCTTTTTTCTTATCTTCCATCTTGCCAAAGGCAAGGTCATGGACCGAACCGATAAACTGGTCATAAAACCCCATAATAAAGGCCACCGTACCGCCGGATACACCGGGAACGCTGTCCGCCAGCGCCATACAAAAGCCTCCAATTGCTTCTTTAATCATGAATATCCTCCTAAAATTTTCGTTTTTCCAATTACATCTTTCCCAGAATACCTTAACTACTGGCTCCTGTCAACCGCTGGCAGCTCTGCGCAGATATTCTTTACGCAATCTTTACCCAGCTTCCCAAAGCACAATAAAATACTGTATCATCAGCATACAGGAACGGACTGCAGCTTGCTGCGTCACTGTTTTCTAGGGAAATAGCTTTTTCATCAGCTCTGTCTGGGATGCCATTGCATTTTTCTGAAAAATATCGATTCGATGGATTTCTGTACTGCGGTCAGAAAAGGCAGGGAACAAAAAGCCCCACTCCGGTTCACCAGGCTCGTATTCGCCCTCCAGCGGACTGATCGTGCACACTAAAAAATCGTACACCTCTTCAGACTCCCACAGACTTTCCTTGTCGGACGCTTTGAGCGGGACATCGTAGGTTCCGTGAAACAAAAAGACCGCGTAATCTTTTCCAACGCTCTGATAATGCTCACCGACCAGTTCATAAAACGTTTCGTTCAGGGCGTCATTTTTGAGCCTCGCCTCCCGCATCGCCATCAACAGCTGCCACAGGCTTCCGGGCCTTTCCTGTGTCGGTGAAAATTCGTATTCTTTTAGCTGTTCATTTGTCTTCGAAAAAGGAACCGCCTTTGCAAGCGCGAGGTTCTTCGCCTTTTCTTCCCCGGAAAGCTTCAGAAAATGTATGTTAAAGCTTCCGTCCAGAAAGCCGTCCTCATCCATATATCCGCCCGCGATCCGATCCATGCAGGTGCGGCTCGGTGTCATCCGTCTGGTCAGTTCCAGCATATCTTCCCTGTTGATCATTCTGAGTTCCCCATTCCTCAAAAAATTTCCGGTTGCTTCCAAAGTCTGTTTTGCCCAGCAATCCGTTCATCTGCTTCCTGTAAAAAGCCACGAGTGTACTTGTAACCCATAGTGTACCAGAATCTCTTTTTTCTGACAACTTTTCTTGCTTTTTAAATGGGCTTATTATATGATGAAACTATCTTGATACAGGTCTGTTTTCCTGTACTGACACGGATTCTATTGAACGGAGGCTTCCTTATGAAAATGCACAAACATTTCGGGCTTGTTTTAACAGCCTGTCTGGTTCTGTCCCTGCTCTTTACACCGGCTTTTCTGCTTCCTGCTCAGGCAGCTAATACGGTTACCGTACAGGGCAAGGTCATGTCCGGCACCACCGGCAGCCTTTTGCTGCTGGATACCCCTCAGGGCAAAATGGAGATTAAGATCGATAATGCCACTGACACCACTGCCGGTAAAATCCTGCTGCCCGATCAGGCAATTTCCGTCACCGTTACCGGCGGCAACGACGGCTATCTGCATGCAACTAAAATTTCCACCGGCAATCAGATCGGCAATGTCATTGTAGATACCAACAACACAGTTGACGTCACCGGAACCCTCAACAAAAATACAAAGGACAACGATCTGCATCTGGATACTCCTCAGGGTGAGATGATCATCCGGCTGGATCCTTCTACCGAGATGGGCAGCTGTGCCTTCCTTGTTTTAAACGGCAAATACCGCATTACCTGCGGACGCGGCTCTGACGCATATCTCCACGCTGTAAAAATCGCGGACGCTTCTTCTGCAGCCAATACCTCTGCATCTGTAAACGGCGATAACTCTGCTTATCCGTTCATAAACGGCACGGTAGATTCCAAAACGACCAACAACCTGCTCTATCTCTCCACCACCGGGGGCACGATGCAGTTTGTAATCGACAACAATGCAAACACCTTAAAGGGTCTGATGATGACAAGCGGACGTTCCCTGACCGTTTATTATTACCACGGCAATGATGGCTATCTACACGCCGTTACCACAGTCGGCGCAAGAAGCAGCTCCTCGGCTTCTGTCAATACCGCTTCCACGCTGACCGCCACCGGCACTGTAAACGGGAACTCAACCGAAAATATGCTTTTCCTCGATACACCTCAGGGACAGATGGAAATCAAGCTCGATTCCGTCAACGCAATCAACGGCTGCAGGGTTCTGGTCACCAACCAGCGCATTTCCGTTACCTGTGCGTCTGGCTCCGACGCCTATCTGCACGCGGTTACGATCACTGCAAAACAATAGAATGCACGCTCTGCGAGCATTCTATTGTCATGAATAATAGATGTATTCTCTGCGAACCTTCTATTGTCAAACATAAACCGGCTGTACAATTCCGGGACACGCTATTTACAGCCTGTCCCGGTTTTCTTTTTATCGTACACAAAAATCCGTTTATGTGCGTCCAGAATGCTGTTTCTCTGCATCCTGCTTTCGTTTCCATGACCGCATTGCGACATTATTTTTATACATCCTAAGGAGGTTTTTCATGGACATAGAATTTTACAACAAACTGAATCAGGCTCTACATGGAAATGCGGGAAAAATTGACCGGGTTATGCGTTTCCGCTATCTCAACGAGTTCGTCAAACCCGGACAGATCCTGTTTGCAGGCTCCAGCCTGATGGAACAGTTTCCCATCCAGGAATTTGTCGCGGATTTCGACCTTCCGCTGACCATCTATAACCGCGGTGTCGGCGGCTTTACCACATCGGAAATGCTCGCCTGCATGCAAGACTGCGTTTATGCGCTCCGTCCCGCCTACATTTTTATCAATATCGGAACCAACGACTTAAACGATCCCGCCTGCACGCCAGACGTCCTGCGCAACCGCTACCGCACCATTCTTTCCGGCATCCGCGAACATCTCCCACAGGCAAAGCTGTTTCTCCTCGCCTATTATCCGGTCAATCCGGACGTCGCCGACGCAGGCATGAAAGAAGTGTTAAAAGTCCGCAGCAATGACTGTATCTGTCGCGCCAACGAGATGGTAAAAGAGCTCGCCGCCGAGGTCGGTGCAGCCTACATAGACGTAGGCGATGACATCAAGGATGAAAAGGGACAGTTGAAAGCAGAATATACTGTAGAGGGGATGCACATGTACGCAAACGGCTACAAAGCGGTGCTCGACCGACTGCTCCCGCACCTTTTAACGTTAAAGTAACAAAAATATACCGCAGAATGGAGACTTCAACCAATGTACACAAATACAACACAATATTTACGTTCTCTCGCCTCCGATCTTGTCCATGGCTGCCGCCGCACAGCTGCAGACGGCACTGTGATTTATACCCCGGACGGAACCGCCAGCTATGACGGGCTGTGGCTCCGCGATTTTTCCTATATGGTGGAATACGCAGGCTTCGCCATTCCGGATCAGGATATTGTAAACTGCATCCGCTATGCAGTCCGTCACCGCCGCGCCGACGGATGGATGCCAGACCGCGTAACGACAGACGGTCTGGCTGTTTACGCCGCCGGAATCGCTGCAGCTCCCGTCGGAGAGGCGAATCTCGACAATACGCCGTTTTTGATTTTCACCGTGGACAGCCTTTCCAGAAGAATGGATACGGACGCTTTTCTGCCTCTGTTTACCGAATGGGAGGCCGTTCTCGAGCAGGGACTGTTCCTGCTGCCCATCGACGAAAACGGTCTGGTCTACAACGACGTTCAGAAACCCCATTCTCCTTACGGCTTCACCGATACCATCGGCAAAACCGGCACGCTTTACATGGAATCCCTGCTCTATTGGCGCGCCTGCCGCATGATGGAACACATGTGCAAAACCTACGGTGTCGGAAATCCGGACCACTTCGCAGAAGCTGCCGAGGCAGTCGAGCGCTCCCTTTCCCTGCTGTTTGATCCTGCTGCCGGCGCTTTTTATGCTGCAACAAAAGACTGCCATCAGTACGACATCTGGGGCATGGCGTACATGCTTTACATTGGCTTTCCCTGCTCTGCGGACGAAAAACAGGCGGTTCTCTCTTTTCTGGAAAAAAATTATGATGCCTGCGTCTACCGCGGTCAGGTTCGCCACCTCTTAAAAGGACAATACTGGGAGCACCTGCTGATCGATGTCGAACCTGAGACCTACCAGAACGGTGCTTACTGGGCAACTGCCTCCGGCTGGATGATCTGGTGTCTTGCACAGCAAAATCCCGCTCTCGCCGTCCGCGCCTTAGAAGACGTGGTTTCCTGTTTCAAAACCGACGGCTCCTTCGAGTGCATAAACGAGGGCTATGAAAAGCTGCCTCTTTTCGTCGTCAGCGCAACCAACGTCTGCGGAGGATTCGAACGCACGATTTCGGATTTCCCTGAATTTGGTGCCGGAAAGATTGACTAAGCCTGCAGCACCAGACTTTCAAAAACCTGACCATCCTGCAAAACGTTTTTTATCCTATAGAAGCCGGATTTTCTTTGCGATAAAAAAGCTGTCCTGTGATCCGTTTTTCATCACAGGACAGCTTTTCTTTTTTCATTCATGACAATAGAATGCTCGCAGAGCGTGCATTCTATTGTTGTGCCTCACAAGATTGCCAGGGACAAACGCGGCGTTTCAAATAAATATTCGAAAACATAACAGCATGCTCCCAATGCATAGTCATCCTCTAAAAGCTGTGCCTCTCTCAGCTCCAGCTTCGTTTCCATCTCGTTGATGTGATATTTTTTTATGGTTTCTTCCATGATATTCCAATATGTTGTCCCCTTTAACGGCTCACAGCTTGCAATCAGCACCATTTTGGGTTCCAGTATCTTGATCAGGTTCGAAATCGTGATCCCGAGATAAAAAGCAGCATCCTTTAAAATTTTCTGGCTGACTGCATCCCCATTTCGGGACAGCTTCATAAAATCCCGCATTGTATAATACGACTCGTTTTCACTATTTGTCAGTTCCTGATACCTGCGATTCAATGCCAGTTCTCCTGCATAGGCATCCAGACACCCGCGATTGCCGCAGACACACATCGGACCTTCTGCATTCAATACAGTATGCCCGATATAACCGGCATTGCCCTGTACCCCATCCATCAGTTTATTCTGATACATGTATGCACTGCCTATGCCGGAACGGATTCCAATATAAACAAAATCCGAATTGTCCTCCCGCATATACTTCTTCTTTTCTACAAGCGCCAGTAAATGCACGTCATTATTTACATAAACCGGAAGATGAAATTTTTCCTGCAGAATCCGCTGCAATTCAACATGCTCCCAGCCCCGGATTCTCGTGATGTGCAGGGATCTGCCTTCTGTCTTTCGAATCGTTCCGCAAATCCCGACACCGATCCCGACGATCCTGGGCCGCACAGAGGAAAATTCTTCCAGCAGATGCTCAAGCTCCCTGAGCATCCGCGCCAAAACCTCTTCCGCCTGCGTATCTATCTTAAACAGGATTTTCCGTCTGCCCACAATTTCCCGTTTAGCATTTGCAAGCGCGATCCGGATTGTCGGAAATTCAAAATCAATTCCAATCGCATACGCAGAATCTCCATTTATGCACAGCAACTGCGGAGGCCGTCCTCCTGTCGATTCCCGAAAACCGCCGTTTACTACAATTCCTTCTTCTTTAAAAGAATTGATGATCTCCAGGATCGTAGGACGACTCAGCAGTGTCTTTTCCGCAATTTTTTCCAGCGTAACAGGCTCAAAGGCCTGTATGCACTGCATTACCAGATATTTGTTCGCTTCTTTGATCACTTTCGTTGTATTTTTTTTCATTCGCTGGTTGGTCCCCCCGTTTTTGTCACTCTTAAACCAGTATTATTGTAACATTATTTTTTCCGCACTTCCACAACTATATCAGCAAACCAAACGAAAAATATTCTAAATTCGTTCATATTTTCTGGACAATGCAGTGTCTGACATTTGGGGGAACCACATGACATTTTATTTCTGTTTCAATATTCAGTGCTTTGCAGGATAGCGCATCGGCACGAGTCTGGCTTTCATCAGCGCAAATACGATACTCGGAACCAAAACAAGCTGAATTACCAGACCGGGCAGACAGGTTACAAAATATCCGGTTGCCCATGCTGCCAGAGAATAGCTTCCCGGCGAAAAGATCAGCGCTCTAAAGAGACCGGCGATCACACGACCGATCAACAGACCGCCAACAAGGCTGATGTACAGATCCGCATAAATTTTTCCGGTGCGCACAAATTTCATGAACAGACCGCAGAGCAGGCCATACGCGCCAAGCTCCACCATCATACAGGGCAGATAACCCATCGCAGGCATACCGGTCAGCAGGCTGGATAACAGCGGACCTGCCAGGCCGCACAGCAGACCATAAGGCCAGCCCACCAGCAGACCGCACAGCAGTACCGGAATATGCATCGGGCAAAAAATCGCCCCTGCATTCTGAATGGAATGGAACGCCATCGGCAGCACCACACACAGCGCAATACATACAGCCGTAATCATTGCGCGTTTTACCTGAGACATTTGAGACATAACATTTCTCCTCCTTGAAAAAAATATCTATTACACACGGCGCAGTTCCTCACTTTTTTTCAGACCGCGCTGCGGTAATTTTTCATTTCGATTTCATCCCTCTGATTTGCATTTCATCATGGGGTTTTTCATGCATTTTTTCTATTTTTGCAAGAATACCTGCATAATCAAAAAAATCGCACTCGCGGCAATCGCCACATTCCCGTTGCGGTTTGGCAGTGATTTTTTCTTCTTTGTTCGCCGCCCCGGCCCGCGATAACCTCTCGCCTCCATCGCACACGCCAGTTCATCCGCCCGACGAAACGCTGCCAGAAACACAGGAATGACCAACGGCAGAAAGCTCGCTGCACGCTCTATCAGCTTTTTGCTTTCAAACCGAGCCCCTCGTGCAGTCTGCGCCATCCGGATTGTCTCCGCTTCCTCTCCCAGCACCGGGATAAACTGCATTGCAACCCCCAGAATCATCGCGATTTCTTCCGTCGGAACACCGACCTTCGAAAGCGGTGAAAGCAGCTCCTCCAGCCCATGCGTGATTTCCATCGGCTCTGTCGTGATCGTCAGCACCATGCAGAAAACTAAAATCAATACCAGGTGAACGACCACCATCGCCCCCTGCCGGATTCCCTCCCGGCTCAGCCGGAAAATCCACCAGCTCCAGATGCAATGCTCCCCGCTGTAAAAAAACGCATTCATCAAAAAGATCACTGCTAAAAACCGACACATCCCTTTTTGTTGTTTTATCTGCTCCCGCAGGGATATCCCTGCCAGATACGATACCGTCAGCGCCGCTGCCGCCGCGGCGATACAGCCAATCAGCCCTTTGGACACGATCACCGCTGCAATCACCAGGCACAGCCCCAGCAGCTTTCCCTTCGCATCTGCCCGATGAAAAAATGTATTTCCGGGGCGATACTGCCCCATCGGCATCTGCATCATCTGTTTTCTCCTTTTTCCCCAGTCAACGCACCGATAATCTCGTCCCGCAGCGCCTCATAAGTAACGGGAAGCCCGCTGCCCGGCAGAATCCTCTTTTCTTCCACGGGAACGTTTTCCATCTCTTCCTGAAGCGCAGGCGTAAGCTCTCTCCGCTTTGCCGCCCCCTCCGGCAGCACACCGTTTGCCCGTAAAAGCTCTGCGATCTGCGCTGCTTCGCTGCCGAGCAGTCCGATCGTCCGAAGCGCCCTGCTGTCTCCCAATACCTCCTGACAGCTTCCATCCATTACAATTTTGCCCTGCTTCATTCCAATAATCCGTGCAGCATGCTGTGCCAGTGCGTCTACATTGTGGGACACCATTACAACTGATACGCCCTGCCCTGTCAGTCCTTCCAGAAATTCCAGAAACATCTCCCGCGCCATCGGATCCAGTCCGGCAAGCGGCTCATCCAGCATCAGAAGCTCCGGCTTTGTCGCCAGAACACCGGCGATCGCCACTCTGCGCTTTTCTCCGCCGGATAAAGAAAGCGGCGACTGATCTTTGATTTCTTCATAGGAAAATCCCATCTGCTCCAGCGCCCATCTGACGCGTTCCTGTTTTTCCTCCCGGCTAAGTCTGCTGTATTTCAGTCCGAAGCCCACATCCTTCTCCACGGTTTGTGCAAAAAGCTGATATTCCGGATACTGAAATACCATTCCTACTTTTCTGCGCAGAACTGCCCGATCGAATCGTCTGGAAAAAATATTTTCCCCGTCCAGCAGAATTTCTCCGTCCTGCACTTCCAACAGTCCAGCCATCGCCTTTAACAGCGTGGTTTTGCCGCAGCCGGTGCACCCGACGATCCCGACAAACTCCCCTGCCCCGATTTGCAGGCTGACCTGATCCAGCACCCAGGCTGCCCCATATCCAACTGTTAATTTTCTGACTTCCATCTGCATAGCGCTTCTGCCAGCTCCTCTTTCGTCAGCGGGCATCGGTTCAGTTCAATTCCCGCCAGTTTTAAATCTTCATACATCCGAACTGCCATGGGCGGTACAATTCCCGCCTGTATCAACAGTCTGCTGTCCGTCAGAATTTCCCGCACACTCCCCTGTGCAAGGACGGTATTCGGATCCTTCTGTCCATTGGGACGTCCCATCAAAATCACCTGATCTGCCAACACAGCCTCTTCCACATCATGGGTGATCATAACAACTGTTTTTCCACAATCGCGCAGCTTTTTCATCTCTGCCAGTACTTCCCGGCGTCCTTTCGGGTCCAGCATGGAAGTCGCCTCGTCAAAGATCAGGATCTCCGGGTTCAACGCCAGCACCCCCGCCAGCGCAGCCCGCTGTTTTTGCCCGCCGGACAAGCTCGACGGAGAACGTTTTTCATACCCTTCCAGCCCGACCAGTTCCAGCGCTTCCTTCACTTTCGATGTAACCTCCCGTTCCGGAACCTGAGCGTTTTCCAGACCAAAAGCAATATCCTCTTCCAACACAGAAGAAACAAACTGATTATCCGGATTCTGGAATACCATGCCGCATATCCTGCACAGCTCCCACTTATTTGCAGGATTTCCTGCATTTATACCATTTACAGAAAGATTACCGTCCTGAAGCGGCAGTAATCCGTTCATCAGACGCACAAGCGTGGATTTTCCACAGCCGTTACAGCCAAGGAGCGCCGTCCATTCGCCCTCTTTCAGTTCTATATTCGCTTGTTCAAATACCGGAATGCTCTCCCCGTCCCAGAAATAGGAAAATCCCAGTCTACTTCCCTTTATCATCACTTTATTCCTGTCTGCAATCTATTCTGATGTCAAAAACTGCCGTACCGCCGCTGCACCGGTTTCGTTCAACTGCACCTGCTCTATCGTCGAAATTTCGCACAACAAAAGGGAACCTGTCTTTTTGAAAGACAAATTCCCTTCCTGGCAATTCTTTTCTTCATGATCCGGATCGTCCTGTGACCACCATGGTTTTCCTTATTATGACCTTATTATGATAAGGATCATCACGATAATTGTTACGATCGTTTCCGTCTTTCTGCCGCCCGGCTCCCTTCGGGGAGACTTACCTGTCTTCTTCAAAAGACACCGGCAGATTTTCCGGCTGTATTACTTTCTTACAGCAAATTTTGTTTACCTAATATCGTTAGTATTGTAACAAATTTCATTCCAAAAGGCAAAGACTTTTTGCCTGCAAATCTTTCTGCGAATGTTCCCTTTGTTTAATTTTTAACTTTCGCTTTTTATCTTGAACCATTTCAATTTTATGTTATAATTCAATTCAACAGTATCCGGTTTTTATGGATCATTCCGTATTCTGTTTTTTGAACTTTTATTCGATTTAAATTGCTTTTTATTTTTAAACTCATATTCATAATTTGAACTCTATGTTCAAGCATCATTCATGACAATAGAATGCTCGCAGAGCGTGCATTCTATTGTTTGTAGGAAAGGAGCCTTCTATGTCAAACATAGCCTATGAACTTTTTGCATCCCGTTTAAAGGAATCCATGAATCAGCAGCAAATGAAACCGATTGATCTTTTACATCTCGCGGAAGAACAGAATTTAAAGCTCGGCAAAAGCCACATCAGCCAGTATGTCAACGGCAAAACCATGCCCCGCGCTGAGATCCTGCAGTTTCTTGCAGATGCCCTCCAGGTTGATGCAGACTGGCTGGCAGGACGCACCGGTTCTGCACAGGATTTTAGTTCAGAAAAATTGAACTCTGGCAGTACAAAGCTTCCGGCTGAGTTCAATTTTTATCCTCATCCAGACACGGTCAACGGTTCCTCCGCCGCAGGTTCAGTTCAATCTTCTGCATTCTCCAAACGTTCCGATTCGGTTCAGAAGAAATCTTCTTCCCGTCAGGATGGTTCAGACTTTTCCGCTCCGTCTGCTTCCCAGCCGACGCTGTTTAAAAAGTCTTCTAAATTGAACAATGTTCTTTACGATGTCCGCGGTCCGGTTGTCGATGAAGCTGAACGGATGGAATCCTCCGGCGTTCAAATTTTAAAATTGAACATCGGCAATCCCGCCCCCTTCGGCTTCCGCACTCCCGATGAAGTCATTTACGACATGCGCCAGCAGCTGACGGAATGCGAAGGCTATTCTCCCGCTAAGGGACTGTTTGCAGCCCGCAAAGCAATCATGCAGTATGCACAGCTAAAAAATATCCCCAACGTCACCATCGAGGATATCTACACGGGAAACGGTGTCAGCGAGCTGATCAATTTAAGCATGTCCGCCCTGCTGGACGACGGGGATGAAATCCTGATCCCTTCCCCCGACTACCCGCTCTGGACTGCCTGCGCAACGCTTGCAGGCGGCAAAGCCGTCCATTATCTCTGCGATGAGCAGGCAGACTGGTATCCTGATCTTGCCGACATTCGAAAAAAGATCACGCGCCACACGAAAGCGATCGTCATCATCAATCCCAACAATCCGACCGGCGCGCTTTATCCGAAGGAAGTTCTGGAGGGAATCGTGGAAATCGCGCGTCAGCACCATCTGATCATCTTTTCCGATGAAATTTATGACCGACTGGTCATGGACGGCGGCGAGCATATTTCCATCGCATCCCTGGCTCCCGATCTGTTCTGTGTCACCTTCAGCGGTCTGTCCAAGTCCCACATGATCGCAGGCTTTCGAATTGGCTGGATGATTTTAAGCGGCAACAAAGCCATCGCGCAGGACTATATCGAGGGCATCCGCATGCTCTCTAATATGCGCCTGTGCTCCAATGTTCCCGCGCAGTCCATCGTCCAGACTGCCCTCGGCGGCTACCAGAGCGTCAGCAATTATTTAACGCCCGGCGGACGGATTTATGAGCAGCGCGAGTGCATTTATCAGGCATTAAAGGACATTCCCGGACTGAGCGTTGTAAAACCGAAAGCAGCCTTTTATATGTTCCCAAAGCTCGACGTCAAAAAGTTCCATATCACCAACGACGAACAGTTTGCCCTCGATCTTCTGCGCGATAAGAAAATCCTGCTCATCCATGGCGGAGGCTTCCACTGGGAGCAGCCTGACCACTTCCGGGTCGTATATCTGCCCCGGATCGAGGTACTTAAGGAATCTGCGGACAAAATTGCGGACTTCTTAAGCTACTACCAGCAGAACCGGCGCTGAGAAAAAAACAGCCCTGCGGCACAGGAGCTTCCTGTCAGAACCTCCCGCCGTAGGGCTGGTTTTTCTCTTTCTCAGAACTTCAAACTGCGCTTTGAACATCACCCTGGTTCGATCTGCCCGAAAGCAGCTTTTTTCGCATATAAAGGTATCCCGGAATCAGCACCAGATCGGCGCCCATCCATGCCAGCACCTCTGCGAATAAAATTCCATTTTCTCCAAAAAGCACCGGTAAAATCAGCGTCGCACCAGTTCTCATGATAAATTCAAAAATTCCGGATACAAGCGGAATCACGGTATTTCCCATTCCCTGGATCACGCTGCGGACGATATGTAAAATATACAGTATCCATAAGAAGCTGCTCATAATCCGCAAAAAGCGCCATGCAACCACCGCAGCCTGACTGCCCTGGGCTGCATCTGAAGAGATGAAAAGTCCCAGAATATTTCGTCCGAACAGAAACATCAGTCCGGTAATGACAAAGGAAGTCAGCACGCCGATCAAAACACCGATTCTGGTTCCTTCCTTGATCCTGTCTGTTTTTCCCGCACCGAGGTTCTGACCCGTGTAGGTAACCATTGCAAAGCCATAGGAGGTCGCTGCCACCTCAAGGATACCATAAAGCTTGCACGTCGCCGTGTAGCCTGCGATAAATGCAACGCCAAAGCTGTTTACCACAGTCTGCACGATCATGCCTCCAATGGCGATCACAAGGTTCTGAAATGCCATCGGTAGTCCAAGATAGATCAGTTTCCCGCAAAGTCCGGCATGAAGTCTCCATTTGGCGGCCTTCCTTTTTTCTGCAAGCACCTCGATCCGGCACAGCTTCCACAGACAATATGCAGAAGCAAGGGTCTGGGCGATCACAGTTGCAAGCGCTGCACCCTTTACGCCCCAGCCAAGCTCCAGAATAAAATATAAATCCAGCGCAATATTAAACAGCGCTGCGATAACACATGCTGTCAGAGGTGTTTTACTGTCTCCAAACGCCCGCAGCATAGCCGCAGTAAAATTATAGAGCATCATCAGCGGAATACCGCCAAAGAGCACATACAAATAGTCCAGACAGATCGGGCGAATATCAACAGGAACCTGTAAAATCCCGACCAGACCAGGTAATCCGATCAGAATACCAACGGTAAATAAAATCGCCGCCACTACTGCCAGAAAAGACGCATGAAAAATGGTTTCCTGAAGCGCCTCCTCTTTTTTGGCACCAAACTGCTGGGAAACAAGGATGCCAAAGCCCTGGGTGATTCCCTGAATGGTCCCCAGAACCAGCCAGTTTATCGACTCTACTGTGCCGAGTGCTGCCAACGCATCCACTCCAAGTATTTTTCCCACAATGGCCGTATCAGCCACCGTATAAAACTGTTGAAATACATTTCCCAACATCAACGGCAATGCAAAGCTTAAGATCAGCCTCGCCATATTTCCCTGCGTCATATCCATAACACCGGATTTGTCTTTTGTTTTCATCCTGTTTTCTACCCTTCTTTTTTATTTCACAATTTTCTGTGATATCCCACAGTACTTTCCACACTTCCCATATTGACTTTTTTCCGCCATTCATTTTATGATGAAGAAAAAAATTGGAGGATTTCCATATGCAGCTTACAATTAAGCATCCTTTTCTCTGTCTTCCGGTTGTATCCCACCCGAAAGATACCAGGGTCCTGAAACTTTTTGACGGCGAAAAGCTTCTTTTATGTGTTTATTTTCCTTTCGGAGAAGCCGCTGCAGACAACGGAACCTATTCCTACGAATATCTTTCCCCTCTGCCGGTTTCTGAATGGATGGGACGCACGCTGACCCTGTCTGCAGAGTTTCCTGCAGGTTTTGAAGATGCAGTCACTCAGACTGACGAGCTTCCTGTCTCCAGCGAAGTGCATCCGGCTGTCCACTTTACAGCCAACGCAGGCTGGATCAACGATCCAAATGGTCTTGTTTACGACAATGGAACCTATCACTTATATTATCAGCACAATCCCTTCGGTGTCAATTGGAACAATATGAGCTGGGGACATGCCACCAGTACCGACCTGCTCCACTGGACACGGCTTCCTGTTGCCATGCTTCCGGATGAAGAGGGAACCATCTTCTCCGGCTGCGGTCTGACAAACGAGCACAGGGATGAAATTCAGGCAGCTGCTGACAGCAACCTCTATCGAAGCCTTCCCAAGGATGCACTCCTGTTCTTCTATACCGCAGCCGGCGGCAGCCATGACAGCGCCTGCAGCGAGGGAAAAGACTACACCCAGCACACAGCATACAGCACCGATCATGGTCTCACTCTGCAGAAGCTTCCGGGAGCAGTTGTTCCGTTTCTCAAAACAGACAACCGTGACCCCAAGGTTTACTGGCACGAAAAATCCAAAGCATTTATCATGTCCCTTTACTTAAAAGGCACGGAATATGCCATCCTTCGTTCCACAGATATGCTCCACTGGGAGATCACTCAGCAACTGACTTTTGAAACTGCCAACGAATGTCCCGATCTGCGCCCGATTTCTACGCCGGACGGCACTGAAAAATGGATTTTCTATACTGCTTCCAGTGAATACTTTATCGGCGATTTTGACGGCTTCCGCTTTACCAACTACAGCGCCGGCAAACGTGCTTCCTATACAGAACTCGCTTATGCCGGACAAACCTATAATAACGCACCTGACCGCATCGTACTGATTCAGTGGCTGCGCACCCAGAATCCGGAACGTCTCTATACCGGCATGCTGACGTTGCCCCGTGAACTTGAGCTGATCAAGCAGGATGGTGAATGGATTCTTGCACAGCATCCTGTTCATGAATGGTTTGATGCAAAAAAAGCAGCGAACACACTCTTCCACGCAGCTGACACCACATCCTGCCAGGCAGAGCTGACTTCTCCTGCAGCAGTTGGCATTGACGTATCCCTTGGCAGCACCGGCAAAGTTTCCTTCTCCATTTTAGGAAATGTCTGCGCCTATGATGCAGCAACCGGTATCTTTACATGTGCAGATAAAGCCACCCAGCTTCCTGCCGGCTTAACAGAGCTTCATCTGATTGCTGACCGCGGCATTCTGGAGCTTTCTGCTAAACAGGATACCGTCATTGCCTACTGGGAGTTGCCTGATGACCGTACCTGCGGAACCATTACTGTCAATGCTGACACACCGATCTGTGCAGAAGCATGGACGGTTCGGTAAAAGCAGCTTGTATGAATTACAGGCATTTTCATAACAGATATCATTAATATAAAAAGCCGTCCGAATAGAAGCTATTTTCTTTCGGACGGCTTTTTGACATTCCTGTGACAGACAATAGAATGCTCGCAGAGCGTACATTCTATTGTCATGAATAAAAAGTGGAACAAACGCTCCTTTGCTCCACTCAAAAATGCTATATTTTATAAAACAACAAAAAAATCCAATCTCAGCATACGCCAAAATCAGACCTTACAAAAAAGTGCTGGTAGCCGGACTTGAACCGGCACGGAGTTGCCCCCGAGGGATTTTAAGTCCCTTGCGTCTGCCTATTCCGCCATACCAGCATATAAAATTATAATTTCTTTTAAAATTAACAATGATTTTACATTGGATTTGTTATCATAAAAACATAGAAAGGATAACTAAAAAAAACAAGACAGTTTAAAAGTATTAAAAGAGTTAAGTTATCAGAAAAGTTTTTTAGTAAGGAAGGATGATAAATTATGAAAAGATCAGTAATATTTGGAGTAGTATCATTAGCAATAGTAGGATTACTAGGCTTTGTAGGAGGTAGAGTAAGTAATAAAGAAGTAAGCAAAGCAAATAATAAAACTACAAGTTCATATAGCAATAATGGAAATACACAGAATAATGTTGATAAAGAAATTGCAAATAGTAATTCATATAGCAATAAATATAATAATTCTTATAATAACTCAAGTAGTAGTTCATATAGCAATGAAGGAAGTGATGAGGATATTTGTTTTGAATTAAGTGAAGAAGATTTAGCAAATTTAAAAAATGGATTAGGATTAACAGTTAATGGACAAAATGTAGATATAACTGGATTTGACGAAAAATTTAGAGAAGAAGTAAAAGCTGCTGGCTTTGAATAAACAAA
>ERZ827496.194-NODE-194-length-89830-cov-7.196391_pt1 | contig 89830 bp, 84 predicted proteins | sample MGYA00519769_ERZ827496 | MGnify/ENA primary metagenome ERZ827496 (study PRJEB31778, sample SAMEA3449327) | human gut metagenome | biome: human gut; feature: human-associated habitat; material: faeces | place: United Kingdom | collected 2010/2012 ...
CTGCTGAATATTTTGTACTATCTTTTGTTGGTGCAGTTCCATTTGTTGTATACACGGTTGAATATCCGCTCTTTGTTGGTAGTGTTACCGTTACTTTTCCACTTGTCCATGTATTTGGTGTATATGTTGCTCCACTTGCTGTTGGTACTGTTCCTGTTGTTGCTTTTACTGTTCCGATTGTTGTATTTCTGGCATTATCTTTTGCTTCTACTACTATTGTGTATTCTACATTTTGCGTTAATCCACCAAATGTATATGTTGCACTTGTTTGTGCATTTGTATATGTTTTTCCACCATCTTTACTGAATCTATATTCTTTTATTCCACTTGAACCATTTGTACTTGTGGCAGTTGCATCTGTTGTTGTTCCATCTACTTTTATGCTATTCGTTGTTACTGTAGCTTTTGGTGTAAATGCATTTGGTGCTAATTTATCTATGGTTGTTACATTTAATTTTGTTTCTGCTCCTGCATTTATTCCATCCCATAATCTTGCATATATTGTTCCATTTTCTGTGAATGTTTGTGTTCCAGTTGTTTGCCATTCTCCGTTATCTTTCTTTGTTTGTAATGCAAAATTTTTTTCTGTTGTTGATGCCGTTACTGTTACATCTTTATTTGTCCAATCATTTGGTGTTTTACTAAATGTTGTATTTGCATCTGTTAATCCTGCTACCGTTCCAGTTGTTGTTGACGCCACTTCACTTACATTTCCTGCTTGATCTTTTACCCATACATAATATTTTGTTGATTGTTTTTTATTTTCTATTATTTTATTAAATATTTTTGTACTATCTACTACTGTGAATTTTGTTGGCATTGTTGAACTTTCTGATATTGCATATGCAGATATTCCACTTGCCTCATCTGTAGCAGTTATTTTTATTGTGTTTGTTGTTGCTGTAACACTTGTTATCATTGGTTTTATTTTATCTATATTTGTTACTTCATGTGAAGCAGTTACTCCATAATTGTTTCCATCTGTTAGTGCTACATACATTGTTCCATTTGTCGAAAATGTTTGGTTATTTACTTTTGTCCAACTTGATGTTGGATTTTTACTTGTTACTAATGTAAATCCTTGTGTATCTACTTTTGGTTTTGCTGTTACTTTTACACTTTTATTTGTCCACGTATTTGGTTCTACTGCAAATTCTATTTCTTTTGAATCAATTTTTGGTACTGTACTTGTCTCAATTTCTACCTCTTTTGATTCTTTTTCCTTTCCATTTTTTCCTATTGCAATTGCCTTAATTACAAATGTTGTATCTTGTTTTAATCCCGTATATGTATATTCGTTTTGATCTGTTGTTTTTGCCAAAGTAAACTTTGAAGCTGCTTTTTCTTTTATGTAATATTCTACTTTTCCACCTTCATTTCTTTTTGTGGTTACTGTTACAGATATTGTATTGGTTGTTGATTTTACTGTTTTTATCTGTATTAATGGTGATAGTTCATTTTCTTTTCCCAAATAATCCGAACCATCTAATGCGACTTTATATACATCTCCATCTACTTTTACTTCAAAAAACCATTCTGTTTTTCCTTCTCTCTCTTCTGATGTAACCTCGCCTACCTCTATGTCTTTTCCGCCGGCTTTTTTTATTTCATCTAAATCATTTTTAACATCTTCGTATGTTGCCTTAATTATCTCTTCATCCGTTCCCCTAATCTGCTCAGATTGACTTATTTTTAATTTAGTTTCTAATGTTGTAGCTATGTATGCTCTTTTATGTTCTAATTTTGCATTTTCTGCTGAACTAAATAATCCTGTATGCGTTATTCCTTGTATTGTAATAGTTGATAAAATTAATAGCACTACTATTGTTACCACAAGTGCTACCATTGTTATTCCGTTTTTTTCCTTTAAATTACATGTATGCTCCCTCAAGGTTTTCAACGTTTTTCTATTTTTTATATTTTTACTTTTATTATCAAAATCATCCCTGTTTTCCATAATGAATAATTCTCCTTTACGTTATTATGTTATTCTTTTTACAGGTTGTTCCTGTAATTATAAATATAACATATTTCCCTATTGTAATCAATATTTAAGCAAAATGTCATATATTTGTAAAAAAGAAGAAACATTTTTGTAACATTTACAGTATGTTCCTGTAAGATATTATTAAATTTTATTATAAAATAAAAAGAAATTAATTAACTCATAGGTTTAACCTATTAAATTAAAATTATTCTAGAAGTTTAGATTGTTTTTTTATTGTTTATTTAACATATAAATTAATTTTTTATGAAAGGAAATATATAAAAATGAAAGTAAAAACATTAAACGGAAACAAAAACATAATAGGACAAAATATCAAAAAATTTAGAAGAGCAAAAAAAATGTCACAACCAGAAATATGCAGGCAACTTGATTTATTAGGTGTTACAATGTATAACTGTGACATTTATGAAATCGAATATGGTAAAAAAACTGTTAAAGATTTTGAAGTTTTGGCTTTTTGCAAAGTTCTAGGAATTACTCTTGAAGAATTATATTCTAACACAGATAAATACTATGAAGCATAAAAATTTTTTTCAAAAAATCACAATTTCAAAAGGGATACACCTCTAAATGTACCCCTTATTATAATTCAAAAATATCTAATTTAATAACTACAAATTTCAACACTTTAAAAAATCCCTACTATTTTTCCATCACCATCAATATCAATTTGTTCCGCAGCAGGAATCCTTGGAAGTCCAGGCATAGTCATTATTTTACCTGCAATAGCAACCACAAATCCTGCACCCGCTTTCAAATTAATCTCTCTAATTGTAATTTTAAAAGGCTCTTTACATTCCAAATTTTTGCTATCATCTGAAAATGAATATTGAGTTTTTGCAATACAAACAGGCAATTCTCTATAACCCATTTTTTCTATTCTTTCAATTTCTACAAGTGCTTCTTCTTCAAATTTTACACCTTCTGCACCATAAATTTCTTTTGCTATTTTCTCAATTTTTTCTTTTATTCCATCTGATAAATCATAAATAAATTTTAGATTATTTTCTTGTTTTCCATTTTCAAAATTTATATTCTTATCTGCTCCATCATTGCATTCCTCATCCACAGAACTACAATTTTTTTCATCAACAATATTTGCTATTTTTTGAGCAATGTCTATAGCGCCTTCCCCGCCTTTTGCCCAGCCTTCTACAAGACTAACCTCAACATTTTTTTCTTTCAAAGTCCCTTGGACATACTCTATTTCTGCTATTGTATCTGTATTATATTTATTTATTGCAACAATTACATTTAAGCCAAATTTATCTTTCAAATTTTCTATATGTCTAAATAAATTATTCATTCCCTGTTTTAATCCTGCAATATTTTCTTCTTGGATTTTATCTTTTTCAACTCCACCATGGTATTTTAATGCCTTTATTGTTGCAACAATAACAACAGCGTCAGGCTTTATTCCTGCTTTTCTACATTTTATATCCATGAATTTTTCTGCTCCCAAATCTGCACCAAATCCAGCCTCTGTAATTGTATAGTCTGCTAATTTCATTGCCATTTTTGTAGCAATTATGCTATTACATCCATGAGCAATATTCGCAAAAGGTCCTCCATGAATTATTGCAGGTGTATGTTCTAATGTTTGAACCAAGTTAGGCTTTATTGCATCCTTTAAAAGAACTGCCATTGCACCTTGTGCATTTAAATTTTTTGCATATACTGGTTCTTCTTTTGAATTATAACCAATTATTATATTTCCAAGTTTTTCTTTTAAATCTTCCATGGTTTCTGCCAAGCATAATATAGCCATTATTTCAGACGCAACAGAAATATCAAAACCATCCTCTCTTGGAACTATATTTTTTTCTCCTGAAAGTCCGGTTTCTATTTTTCTAAGTTGTCTGTCATTTAAATCTACACATCTCTTCCATGTTACTTTTTTTATATCAAGTTCATTTCCAAAATAAATGTGGTTATCTATCATACTTGATAATAAATTATTTGCTGATGTTATTGCATGTATATCACCTGTAAAATGAAGGTTTATATCTTCCATTGGAGCCACTTGAACATATCCGCCACCAGTTGCTCCACCTTTTATTCCAAACACAGGTCCTAATGATGGTTCCCTTAAGGCTAATATTGATTTTTTTCCTATTCTAGAAAGTCCATCTGCAATAGCGATTGAAACTGTAGTTTTTCCTTCTCCTAATGGTGTAGGATTTATTGCAGTTACAAGTATTAATTTTCCATTTTTTTTATTTTCTAATTTTTTATATACATCATTAGAAATCTTTGCTTTATACTTTCCATAACATTCTATGTCATCTTCATCTATATTCAATTTTTTTGCTATTTTATCTATTCTTTCTAATTCCACTTTTTCTGCTATTTCAATATCTGTCATTTACCTGCACCTCTCTTTTTCTTATTTTAAAGACGATTGCTTTAGATATTTTATCCAAAAGTAATCGTCTTATTTTTATGCTATAATTCCTACTATAACACCAAGCAATGCACCCACAAAAACTTGGACAGGTGTGTGTCCTAAAACTTCTACTAATCTCTCTGAAACTTGAACACCTGTAAGTCCGGGAGTTTCTATTATTTTATTTAACAGAGCTGCTTGTTTACCTGCCGCCCTTCTAACTCCACATGCATCATACATAACAACAAATGCCATTATTAATGCCAATGCAAAAATTGGTGTGTCAACTCCTTGGTATTTTCCTATTAAAGTTGCCAATGACACTACTATTGCAGAGTGTGAACTTGGCATACCACCTGCTCCTATTATTCTTTTAAAATTAAATTTTTTTGTTGTTATTAAATCATATAAAACCTTATACAATTGGATAAAAAACCATAATAAAAATGGTATATATATGTATTTATTTTGAATAAACTGGTTAAAAGTATTCACTGACATTCTCCTTATTCTTCAGACACGAAATTTTCCTCTTTTACTTCTCCATCTTTTTCAAGTAAAATTGTTATTTTCTTTTCTGCATCTTCTAAAATTTTATTACATTGTTTTGATATTTTTATTCCTTCCTCAAATTTAGATATTGATTCATCTAAATTTAAGTCGCCTTTTTCTAATTCTGTTACTATATTCTCTAAGTCACTCATATTTTTTTCAAAATTTGATGTAGCCATTTTAATTATCCTTTCATTTTTATTTTGTATTTTCTGAATCTCTTCTATCAAATTCTTCAAAATACATCATTGTTTCATCATTATTATTTGAGACAACATTTTCTTCTTTTTTATTTGATATTTTCACTCTAACAACTATTATTAGTGTTATTATTGTAGCAATAGTTATTAAAATTTTTGCACCATTTGTCATTTCAATTTCCTTTCTATAAAATTTCAGCCTGTTTTGTTCCATCTGAAAATTTTAAATCTATTTTATCTCCTGTATTTATATCTTTTGCACTCTTTATTATATTATTATTTTTTTCAACTAAAGAATATCCTCTTGTTAATGTTTTTAAAGGGCTTAGTGTATCAAGTTTTGCAACTAATTCCACATACTTAGTCTTTTCTTCTTTTTGTTTTGTTTTAATAATATTTTCTAATTTTTTAATATATGTATCTACCTTTAAATAATTATCATTTATATTTCTTAAAGGCTCTTTAAATACTCTACTTGACATACATTTTTCATATCTTAATTTCATTATTTCAACTTTTTTTACTAAACTTAATCTCAATCTATTTTGATATGAATTTATTTTTTGTTTAACCTCGTACACATCAGGTACCGCAAGTTCTGCTGCTGCAGATGGTGTTGGTGCTCGCAAATCTGCTACAAAGTCTGATATTGAAAAATCTGTTTCATGCCCTACTGCAGAAATTACAGGTATTTCTGAATTATAAATTGCATGTGCAACAATTTCTTCGTTAAATGGCCATAAATCTTCTAATGAACCACCACCTCTTGCAAGAATTAAAACATCTGCTAACTGGTTTTTATTCATAAATTTTATACCATCTGCTATCTTTTCTGCTGCCCCTTCACCTTGTACAGGCACTGGATATAATCTAATATTCACATTTGGATTTCTACGTGTACTTACATTAATTATATCTCTTATTACTGAGCCTGTTTGTGATGTTAAAACACCTATTATTTTAGGCATTTGTGGTATTGCTTTTTTATGTTCTTCTGCAAAATATCCTTCTTGCTCTAGTCTTTGTTTAAGTTCTTCATATTTTTTATATAAAATTCCTACGCCATCTTCCTGCATTGCTTTTACATAAATTTGATATACACCATCTCTTTCAAAAACTGATACTCCACCAAGTACAAAAACTTTCATTCCATCTTTTGGCATAAAATTAAGTTTTTGAGCATATGTCTTAAACATTACACATTTGATTAATGAATTTTCATCTTTTAGTGTAAAATACATATGCCCTGTATAGTGATTTTTAAAGTTTGATATTTCCCCTTTTATCAAAACATTATTCAAATATTCATCATCAGCAATTTTATTTTTTATATAACTATTTAACTCAGTTACACTTATTGCCATATCCTCATATCTCATAAAATTACATTTCCTTTACTACACTTGCTAATATTCCATTTACAAAGTTTTTAGATTTATCTTCTCCATATTTTTTTGCTAATTCAACTGCTTCATTTATTGAAACTTTATATGGTACATCTGTAAATTTAATTTCATAAATTGCAAGTTTTAAAATAGTTAAATCCATTTTAGAAATTCTGCTTAATTTCCATTCTTCTTTTAAGTTTGTTTCAATATTTTTTAAAATTTCTTCTTGATGTTCTTCTATTCCATTTACTGCATTTGCTATATATTTTTTTGCTTCTTCGTCTATTATGTTGTTGCTTTCAAAATATAAGTTGATTTGTTCTTGTACATTTTCTACTTTTTGAATTTCTAAACTATATATCAATTTGAAAGCATTTTCTCTCATTTCTGTTCTATTCATTTCTATTTTTCATTCCTTCCTCAAAGCACAATTTTCCAAAATTATAATTATTTTTAATATTGCATTTTATAAACTACATTCTGTCTATAAATTTTTTTAATTTTGCCTTAACATCATCTTTATTTTGTTGTACATAATTTCCAACAAATGCACCTGCTAATATTATTAAAATTCCAATAATCACATCATATAATCTAGTTGCTAATAAAACTATTGCAATTATTACTCCAATTATTGCTCCTTTGTATTGATTAATAAATTTTTTGAAATCGTCCATATTATCTCACCCTTTCACAACATAGAACTCCAATTTTAAGCCTCTGTTTTTTGTTTTTCTTGAACTGCTTTTTTTACTGTTATATTTACTTGTTTTACCTCTAAATCTGTTGTTTCTTTAACTTTACTTTTTATTTTATCTTGTAAATCTTTTGATAAATCTTTTATTACTGTGTCTGAACCAACTACTAAATTAACAAAAATATTTACATTGTTGTCTTTGTCTAATTCTACTTTTGATGATACATCTTTTGCCATTTTGTATTGTTTTGTTACTGCTTCTACTAAATTTTCTATTGTTTCTTTTGATATCATTAATTTACCATTTTCGTTTGCTAATAAAACACCTTGTTTATCTTTCATTTCTTGTTTTGATGTTGGGTCAAAGAAAATACATCTAATTGATAATAGTATAAATACTATGCTAACTCCTAAAATTATTCTTGATGATGTTCCATATAGTAATAAGTTTTTAACTAAATTTTGTACTACATTTATGTCCAACCATCCAAAGATTAATAAACATGCTATTATTGATAATATTAATATTATATTTGAATATATTATTAGTGTAAGTTTTTCTATAAATTTCATTTTTTATTCCATTCCTTTCGCAGGCCAATTTTATTGGCTTTTTTCTTAATTTTTTTATTTTTGTTTTCATTTGCAATTTTTTAGTTTTGTTCTTCGTTGCTTTTTTGTTCTTTTGAAGTATTTTCGTTTTTAGAAATATTTGTATCTACTCCTTGTACATGTACATTTACTTCTTCTACTTTAAATCCTGTCATTCCTTCTACTGATTTTTTTACTCTGTTTTGTATTTCGTATGCTACATCTGGTATTCTTGAGCCATATTCTACAATGATGTTTACATCTATTTTTGCTTTATTTTCTGTTTTGTCTACTTTTATTCCTTTAGACATATTTTTCTTTCCACTAAATACTTCTGATATTCCTCCTGCAAATCCTCCTGCCATTGATGCTACGCCTTGTACTTCTGATACTGCAACTCCTGCAATTACTGCAATTACATCATTTGATATTTCTATTCCATTTTCTGTGTCTTCTACTTCTTCATTTTGTTTTGTTTCTTCTTTTTGTTGATTTGTTTCATCTTGTTTCTCTATTTTTTCTGTATTTTCGCTTGTTTCAATTTCTGCTTGTTGTTCTTCTTTTTTTACAACTTCTTCCTTGCTTTCATTTTCTTCCATTTCAATTCCTCCTTTTTTGAAATTTTAAGAATGTGCAAAGTTTTTATATTATTGTTTTTTATAATATAAAAAATTGATATACTTAATACTTTATAAGTATATCAATTTTTGGTATTTTTTACAACCTTTTTATGCATTTTTTTACTAATTCTTTAAAAAACGTTACAATTCACAGTTAGTAAAATTATTGTTTGTGCCATGAAGTGTAATAAGAACTAATTATTCTTATTCAAAGACTTGAAATTCTTCTATTTTATTACCTCTCAAGAAATCCCCAATACTCATTCTTTTAGCATTTTCACCTTGAATTTCTAAAACACTTAAAATACCTTGTTTTGTCTTAATAAATAATCCTTGTTTTTGGTCTGAAACAAGTACCGAACCATTTTCCAAACTTTGGGCCTTGTAAACATCAAAATCAATACTATTTACAATATCAACTTTCCAGAATTTTATTTTAGAACCATTCAAAAATGTATATGCACCCATAATAGGATTTAAACCTCTAACAAGATTTTTAATTTCTTGCGCAGTTTTATTTTTCCAATCAATTTTAGCCATATCTTTGCTAAGCATTGGTGCAACTGAAAAATCATCTCCTTGTTTTTCTCTTGGTGCAGTTCCATTTTCAATTTGTTTTAATGTTTCAACTAATAATTCTCCACCAATTTTAGATAACCTATCCCACAATTCTCCTGTTGTTTCGTTTTCACCAATTTCAACTTCTTGTTTTAAAATCATATCACCTGTATCCATTCCAACATCCATATACATTGTTGTTACACCAGTTGTTTTATCGCCATTTAAAACAGCCCATTGAATTGGTGCAGCACCTCTATATTTTGGAAGCAAAGAACCATGTACATTTATGCAACCTAATCTTGGTATATCTAATATTTCTTTTGGCAATATTTTTCCATATGCTACAACACATATAACATCTGGATTCAAGGCTTTTATTTGTTCTATAAATTCTTCATTTTTTCTTACTTTTTCCGGTTGAAATATTTCTAATTTTTTTTCTAACGCAAATTCTTTCACAGGTGACGCAACTAATTTCATACCTCTTCCTTTTGGTCTGTCTGGATTTGTTACAACTCCTAATATATTATAACCTGCATTATATACTGCCTCTAAACTGTCTCTTGCAAAATCAGGTGTTCCCATAAATAAAATATTCATTTTAAGCACATCCTCTCTAACTTAATTGTTGGAAAAGAATTAAATTTTGGAATTACACCGTAGCCCAAAATTGTAATTATTTTTCAACAAAGTCCTTATTTTTCAGGCTCCACATACTCCAAAGTACCAGGAACAATTTTATCAACAAAAACTTCTCCCTCTAAATGGTCATACTCATGACAAATAGCCTGTGCCAACAAGTCTTTAGCCTTAACTTTAACTCTTTTTCCATTTCTATCAGTATATTCTGCCGTAACTTCATCTGGTCTTACAACTTTTGCAAATTGATTTGGAAAACTTAAACATCCTTCTTCAACTTCTCTTTCACCTTTCGTTTTTAAAATAATCGGATTTATAAAAACAATTGGTCCTTTGTCATCATATAAATCTATAACAAAAACTCTTTTTAAAATTCCAACTTGCACTGCCGCAAGTCCCACACCATTGTATTTATGCATTGTATCTATCATATCATCTATTAATGTTTGTAGTTTTTCATCTATTGTTTCAATTTCTCTTGATTTTTTACTTAAAATTTCGTCTCCTTCATATCTTAGATTTCTTATTGCCACTTTTCTTCCCCCACTTCTATATTATTAATTTATACCATACTATTTGGATTTACATCAACTGAAACCTTAGTATTTTTGTAATTTTCACTATATATCTCTTTTAACAAATCATTTAAAACTCCGTTTGCCTGTTCATTCATATTGCCTTTTACAATAATTCTCCACCTAAACCTATTTTGAATTTTATCTATTGGTGATGGCATTGGTTTAAAAGTTTTAAATTCTTCATTATTTAAATTTTTAATTAGATATTCATATGCTTTATTTGAAACTTTTTTTATCTCCGCTTCGTTCAAACTATTAAATCCAATTATTATTATATCGCAAAACGGCGGATATTTCAACTGTTTTCTTAAAGTGATTTCTGTTTCATAAAATTCTTGATAATTTTGTTTTTGTGCATCTTGAATACTAAAATTTTCTGGATTATATGTTTGTATTATAACTTTTCCCGGCAAATTCTCTCTTCCGGCTCTTCCAGCAACCTGTGTTAAAATTTGAAACGTCCTTTCTGTCGCCCTGTAATCATCAATATTTAATGAACTATCTGCAGCTATAACACCTACTAATGTTACTTTTGGAAAATGATGTCCTTTTACAACCATCTGTGTTCCAATTAATATATCAATACCATCATTTTTAAATTTGTTTAAAATTTGTTCATGTGAATTTTTCTTTGTTACTGTATCTACATCCATTCTTATTGTTTTAGCCTGTGGAAATTGTTTTAATATTTCTTGCTCTAATTTTTGTGTTCCTGTTCCAAAATACCTTATTTTATCACTTCCACACTCTGGACATTTTGTAACAACTTTTTCTTCATATCCACAATAATGACATTTTAATTTATTTTCATAACTATGATATGTCATACTGATATTGCAATTCTTACATTTAACAGTGTACCCACAATTTCTACACATTATAAATGTTGAATATCCTCTTCTATTTAAAAACAAAATTGTTTGTAATTTATCTTTTAAATTCTGTTCTATTGCTTGATATAAATCAAAACTTAACATTGACCTGTTTCCATTTGCAAGTTCTTGTTTTAAATCTACAATTTCTACTTTGGGTAAATTAGAATTATTTGCTCTTTTAGTTAATTCCAATAATGTAATTTTTTCTGTTTCTTTTGCATTATAAAATGTTCTTAAATCAGGTGTTGCACTTCCTAGGACCAACGGAACATTTTCTTGTTTTGCAATTTTCTTTGCAACTTCTTTTGCATCATACTTAGGGCTTGCTTCTGATTTATATGAACTGTCATGCTCTTCATCAATTATGATTATCCCCAAATCTTTGACTGGTGCAAATATTGCAGACCTTGCACCTATAACAATTTTTGCTTTATTTTCTTTTATTCTTTCCCATTCATCATGTCTTTCTCCTATTGATAATTTACTATGTAAAACCGCTATTGTTTCTTTTCCAAATCTTGATATAAATCTATCTAACATTTGTGGTGTTAATGATATTTCTGGTACTAAGACAATTGCAGATTTTCCCACTTTTTGAGCCTTATCTATTAACTGTAAATATACTTCTGTTTTTCCTGAACCTGTAACACCATATAGCAAAAATTCTTCATATTTTTTTCTATCCATACTTGTTGATATTTTGTTGAAAGCATTTTGTTGTTCTTCTGTTAATTTTAAGTTATTTGTATTTTCTATGTTTTTGTTTTCTAATGGATTTCTTTCCACTTTTTGTTCAACTAATTCTAGATATTCATTTTTTATTAATGTATTTGCTATTGCTCTTGAACAGTCTGTAAATGCCTCTATGTCTGGTATTGTACATCCTTCATTGTCTTTTACAAAATTTAAGATTCTTATTTGCTTTTCTGATTTTATTTTCTTAGTTTCTATTTCAAAATTGATTTCTTCAAAATCTTTTTTTAAATATACTACATTTATTTTTTTGTCTTGTATTCTTTTATTTACATCTTTTGCATTTGTTCCTGGTGTTTGCATTAACCTGATACAGTCTGATATAGTGCAGAAGTATCTTTTTGCCATCCAGTTTGCTAGTTCTATTTGCTTGTTTGTTAGTCCATTTTCTACTTTTGCTATGTCTTTTATTTCATATTGTGATTTTTCTTTTATTTTGACTACATGTGCTTCTTCTAGTGTTTTCATTTTTCCAAATGGTACTAATACTTTGCTTCCTATTAGTATTAGTTCTTCCATTTCTTTTGGTATGTTGTAGTCAAATGTTCTGTTTAGTTGTTTTGCTTTGCTATTTATTATTACTTCTGCTACCAATTGCTTCCGCTCCTTTTGTTTTTTCTGTTTTTTATTATATCATATTGTTTGATGGATTTCTAGAAATTTTTTCAAAAAAATATAACTATGTAAATTCAAAAATTAAATTTTATATTTACATAGTTATATTTTAACACCCTTATATTTTTTTGTTTATCGAGATTGTTAAGTTTTAGAACTTTCCGTAAAACTTGACAATCTCGATCTAGGTACAAGGAATTTTCAAAATGCTACTGAGCGACCAACACTGAGCGGAACCCAATACCGTAACTACTATCACCAGCATTACGACCGAAATAGAATAAACCGGCACCACTGGTAGTCCAAGATGAGCCACTGCGTACGAAAAACGGAACGTTGGCTCCAACGAAGTAAGAGAAGTCAGAGCACCATGATGTTTGGCCTAAACCTGCTGTTGAAGTTTCACGTATTGCATCTCCATATATTTTTGTATTTGCTGCATAATTAGATTTATTTGCATCATCTAAAGATTGTCCTGATGTTTCTCCCTTTGGATATACTGTTACATATTCAGAGCTTTTTCCATTATTTAGAGCATTCATTATTGCTTTTCCATAAGTATTAAGGTTTCCATTACCATTATTAACAATTGCTGCAGATCTTTCCCATGTTCCTCCTGACATATCATATATTCCATATATTGTTCCTGTACAACTTGCTGTCTGGCCATCTTTTTCTGTCCATTTATATACTTTATCAGTTGAGGAAACTTGTCCAGCATCATCAAGTTTTGTATCACCCTCTTGTAAAGTCTTTGCAGCATATCCTGTTACTGCATATATAGTTGGTACACTATTATTTAGTGTTAAATTATTAATTCTTATATTTGTTCCATTTAATCCGTATTGACTTTGTCCTAAGTAAGAAACTGCTCCCCATTCACTATTTTTTATCAAATGGCTATCTGTTTCTTTATTACTTAATTTATATATATTATTATCATTTGTTAATGCTCTTGATATACTAAATGCATCACTATGGTTTATATAATTTATTGAATATGTTAAACCTTGAAATGTTGGATATTTTATTGCCGTTGTGGCATAATCATATTCATTTGGATTATAGAAGTTTCTTGCTTTTATACTTCCCTCTTTACCTGTCTCTGTTTCATATCCACTAGCCCATACATTCTTTTGACTATATTTTATCTTACTATCTACTTTATCTGCATTATTATTTCCACCAGCATATCCTGCTTCAAATTTTGAAACCCAAATACCTGTTAATTCTTTTTTCCATCCTCCATTGACATAGCCAATGTTACTTTCGTTTGTAAATGCTGGATGTACCACATAATCTTTGGTAGCATCTGGTATGTCTGTTTCTGATGTTTGCCTTTTTGCTGTTTGCAATTTTCCATCTTTATCATAGTAATTGTCTGTTGTTCCTACCAAAAATACCACATCAAAAGTTTGATTACTTTTATTTATTTTGTATGCATACCTTGGTATCCATACCCACATACTTCCATCTTTTGTTTGAGAATTTGCCCATTTCTTAGTATCGTAATCATACCAATTAATATCACTTTTATTTGTTTGTATAGTCTGTCCTTCTTTGCTATCATCGGGTTCACTAAATTTTATTGGGTTTAAACCTGTCATCAGCCTTGGACTATTTACTTTTTTGCTTTGATTCCAACCTAATTCATTCGAAACAGTAACAGTTTTTTTGCCTAAATCAATTTCATCACCATGCACTACATTTACAATATATGTTCCTGCATTATCTACTGTAAATTCCAAATCATTTGAAATTTGCCATTTTTCCTCTGTATTTAATTTGTATTTAACCTGCCAATTATTAATGTATCCATCATAATTATTAATTGAAACAATAATTTTACCAACATTTCCTTCTATACTAGAACTAACCTCAAATGCCCCTTTATTACTATTCTTATTATGATATTCCACATTATACATTCCATCATCCATTTGGTCTATCATATAATACGTAACATTTTTATATTTAAAACCTTCACACGAAACAACATACCTATAATCAACATTTATCAAATAACTTCTTTCTATTCCACTTAAATCAAAATCACTTTTTATCTCACTAACACTAAAAAACTTAAAACCCTTCTTAACTTCATCCTTTTTATCCTCTTTACCCTTATAAATAATACTCTTTACTTCTTCTTTTTCAAGAATTTCCTTTTGTGCATTATTTAAATCTTGGCCTTTACTAGAATCATTATTTTCATTTAATTCATTTACTTTCGTTTGTAGTAATTGCAACTCTGTTTTTAGTTTACTATATTTTGAATATTCTAAAGCAGATGTTCCAGCAGCCGCTCCAATTGATGTTACTATCAAAAGTAAAACTATTGTTATTATTAGAGCCTGTAGCGTAACACCCTTTTCATTTGTTAATATCATTATTAACCTCCATTTTCAACTTTATTATTGTTGAATATTTATTTTTAATATTTTATAATTTTATTTTATTCCTATTAGTATAGCACGAAAACCCCAATCACCAAATGGATATCCATTACTATCTGAAATAATAAAAAGCTTTGCACCGTCTCCCCAATGATATGGGCCACCTCTTCCACAAAAAGAATTATTTTCAAATGGAAATCCAAGATAATTATAACCAAATACATACTGAAAATTCTCACCATTTAATGATAGAAATTCAAGAATTCCATCTCCATATCCATATTTATCATTTTTTAAACTAAAATATTTTTTTAAATTACTATCTGAATTTTCATTACTTTCATCATATGGATATGTCGTCACATGTTCAGTACTATATGTCTTATAACCTTCTACATTTTTATTAGTATTTGCAAACTGTTTAGCATTATCAATCAACGTCTGACTACCATTTGTTATATACGCAGATTGCAATTCATGCAAACATCCAACTAAATCATATACTCCTGTTATATTTTGTGTTGAACTTCCCCTTTGTCCTATTTCTGTATACCATGCATATGATGTTATTTTTCCATCTTCATTTGTTATAACATCGCCATAAGGTGGTTTTTCAATGGAAACATTATAAGTTCCACTTCTATTTTTATTTGCATATCCAGTTATACCAAAAACATAATATCCACCAGAGTTTTTGACATATACATCATTATTGGACATTAAAACATCCTCTCCGTCTAACCCATATGAACTTTGTGTTAAATATTCAACTGCTCCCCATTCACTATTTTTTGACATATGAGAATCCGTTTCATTACCATCTAAACCATATATATTGTTTGATGCAGTTAAATTTCTAGCCAATTCATAAGCTTCGCCAATTCTAATTATATTATATGCATATGTTCTTCCTAAAAAAACAGGGAAGTCTTTTCCAGTTGAACTTTGCACTTTTGTAACATCATTATTTCCACCTGCAAAACCCGCTTGAAATTTAGCTACCCAAAAGCCCGGAATTTCATCTCTCCACTCGCCATTCATATAATGATTATTTTTTCCTTTTTCACTTCCATCTTCAAAAGCAGGATGTATATGATCATAATTTTTGTCTACTTGTTTTTTACTTGTTCTAATAAATTTAACATCAACATTTTTTCCACTTATTTTATATTCATATCTTGGTATCCACACCCAATAACCAGTAATTTGTCCTTCACTATTTTTGGTTATCGCATTTGCCCATTTTTTATTATCATAACTAAACCATTTTTTCCACTCTTCATCTTTGCTATTTTCTGTCAATTCAACAGTATTATTATTATCATCAAAATATACTGGGACCATACCTGTCATTATCTTAGGAGAATTAGAAACCCCATTCCAACCTCCATCTTGTTTTTTATAATCAACAACAGCATCCACATCTATATTTTGTTGTCCTAAGTCTATTTCATCTCCATGTACAACTTTTATATTATATGTTCCAGATTTTTCAACAACAAATTCTAGATTATTTGAAATATGCCATTTTTCTTCAGTATTCAACTTATATTTTACCTGCCAATAATTAACATATCCACCATAATTAGTAATTGTTACAACAATTTTGCACTCGTCTCCTTCTGCTTTTGTAGTTACTTCATATGCCTGTTCTGAATTATCTGGATTTTTATTCTTATTATGATATTCTACATTATATATTCCACTATCCATTTGATCTGTAATATAATAAATATTATTTTTATATTTGAGCCCTTCACAAGATACCACATATCTATATTCTACATTTATCAAATAACCTCTTTCTATTCCGTCTAAATCAAACGTATTTTTTATATCATATGGTGTAAAATATCTAAATCCATTTGTTACCTTTGCTTTGTCTTCTTCACTTCTGTTATTATAAATAATATCACTTATTTCTTTTTTATTAAGAATTGCTTTTTGTGCATCAGTTAATTCTTGTCCATTACTATATTCTTTTTTTTCATTTAATTCATTTACTTTCGTTTGTAGTAATTGCATCTCTGTTTTTAGTTTACTATATTTTGAATATTCTAGAGCGGATGTCCCAGCAGTTGTTCCAATTGATACTAATATCAAAAGTAAAACTATTGTTATTATTAAAGCCTGTATCGTTACACCATTTTCATTTGTTAATATCATAATTTTCTCCATATTTTATTAATTTTATTTTTAATCAATGTATTGTTTTTCCTGGATATATTATAACAAATAATCTACTATTGATAAATAGTTTTTTAACATTTTTTTAAAATTTTATTGTAAAATTATACAAAGTGCGTGAGTAAGATTTTAGAACACAGACTCCGTAGTTTGACATTTTTTTAAATATTTTAGATACATTTAAACTTAGAGACATAAGCTTTTTATTTTGTCAATTATTTTTCTTTTTTATAATTTCTTTTGTCGTCTTTTGTTATATAATCATAAAAAATAAGGAGGCAAAAACATGTATTTAAATATAATGTACTTGTTATAACCTTCAAAGAAATTACTATATATTTAATTATTATGATGAAATATTGAAAGATATTGGTACCGTTACAAATATTGATTTTTCATTAAAAAACAGATCTTTACAGGAAATTTTAAAAATTTTAGGAACAACAAAAAAAATAGGTTATAAGACAACAACTTTTGAAAATAATTTACGCACCTAAACCAGTTGATATAACTAGGTTACAGGTGCGTATTTTCATTTTTTACTGTCAAACTCAAGATATATGAATATTATAACATACTTTATTATTTTTGTAAAATTGTTACATATTTTTGATTCTTATTTTTAGGTTGATTTGGTATTGTCATTTTTATTTTATTATTTTCTATTAAGCTATTCAAGTAATTTTTTCTAAATGTTGCTATATCTTTAAATCCGAAGTGTTCTGCTATTTCTCTTAAAGTTTTTGCTTCCTTGCAAAAACTTAAAATATCTTTTTCTTGTGGTTTTGTTTTCATTTTCTTAGTGGTTTTCTTGTCGGTTTTCTTAGTGGTTTTCTTGTCGGTTTTTTCTTCATATTCAAATGGATTTTCTTTATATTTAAAAGAAACTCTTAAAAAATGTTCCATAAATTTAAAACAACTTTTATCATAAGAATCTAATATTCTTAATACTCCAGAACCTATATTTTCGATTAAATCCACATCTTTAAACACTCTAATAAGCTCTTTATTTCTTGGAGCAGTAACGCCTTCTAAAAACTCTTCTTGTGATAAACCTTGTGGTAGTCCGCCTCCTGATGTAATTTCAATTCTATCAGAATAAAGTTCAATTATTGGTGTTGTACTTAAAGTATAATCACTATGTACCATTGCATTTATAACAGCTTCTTTTAATGCTTTACTATCTATCATTTCTACTTCTTTTCTACCATTGTATTCAATTTTTGCATAAACAGTATTTTCCGCTGTGAGCCTATCTAAAATTCTTTGGGTAGCAGTTATTAAACAACAATACCCATATTCTTGATTTTCTATTAATTCCATTTTGCTTGTTCCTAAATATTTAACAAGTTTTATTGATATATCATTTTCATCAGCAAGTAAATAAGCATTATAATTATATTTTCCTTCATCAGTTAATAAATTTAGATTTCTAGCAAAATTGTCATTAAGAGTCATTCCATTCCCTTCATAATGAATTTTCAACTGTCTGAATGTTAAATCTTGTCTAGGAGCCTCTATTTCTTTTAAAGAATTTTTTATTCGTTTGGAAAACATTTCTTCAATCATTCTCTCGGTCATTCTTTCTTTACTACTACCAATTCTAATATAACATCCTTCTGGTGTTCTTCCTTTTTTTCGTAAATAATATGGTTTTTCCGTTCCACTTGATATTATAACTTTTATTACTTCTTTATTTTCTATTGTTTCCACAGTTACATCAAATAATCCTAAAGTTGAAGGTTGTATATTGTTTTTTATTCTGTCTTTTATTTGTAATTGTGTTAAATCAGTATTTTCAACTCCAGCAACTTGTCCGTTTTTATTTATTCCAACATAAATTATTCCACCTTCTTTGTAATTAAGAAATGCAATAACTTCTTGTTCAAAATCTTCATTTAACTGTTCTTTGTTTTCAATTCTGTTTGTTTCTGTATTTCTCATAAAATTATACTCCTTTTTTATAATTTTTTAATTTATTCCCTTCTATAAAATACAAATTATTTTCTGTTCTGGTACACGCAACATATAATCTATTTTTTATTGCCACAGCCAATTTATTTAATTCTTTTGCCTCAAATAAAGATTATATTCAGATTATCTCTAATAAATTTACACACCTCTTTTTTACATCTCATACTTTTTCTAAAGTATGTTAAATCTAGTCTGTTATGAGAAAAGAAGTTTTAATAAATATAAAAGATACAAAAAATAAATCTGCAAATGTCTTTTGTTAACAAACACCTGCAGAAATTTATAATGGCTGGGGTACTGTGATTCGAACACAGGAATGGTGGAGTCAGAGTCCACTGCCTTACCGCTTGGCGATACCCCAATATAAAAACCAAATTTATACTATCACAAATTTTTATATTTGTCCATAGCCAAGCAACATAAAAAATCACATATTTACCCCAAATTCAATTCACTTCTAGCACCATCACCGCCATCAAACACAAACTCATCTCTTTCAACCGGAACAAACGGAATAGAATTATCAACAACAACATCAGTATTTATCTCAGTATTCACATTATTCAATTTTCCATCATCTTCAGCAAAACCCTCTGCAAACACCAACTTCAACATTCCATCAACATTCAAATTAGACAATTGAATCTCAACAATTTTCCCATCCTCTAACTCCTGAACCTGTCCACATTCAAAACTCACATCATTTATAAACTTATCACCAACCTTTATTTTAAAATGATTTTCATCCAAATTCACACTTTCCAAATTTTTATCAATTATTTTTATTTTTGCTACTACAACATGCGTTTTATTAGCATAATTTTTAAAATTTTCATCACTATTTTGAATACTAATTAATTCAATTTTAGGTCGTGTTCTATCAATACTAACATTTGCAATATTAAATTCATTTTGCATTACATATTTTGCATATATATTTGTACAATTCAACATCATCCCTGTACAAAATATAATTACAAAAAAGACCTTATTTTTTTTAATTTTTATCACTCCTTTACTCTTCTTCACCAAAAACAGTTACTTCAAATTGATATTTTTCTATATTTTTTCCATCTTTTGTATCTTGAACATCCACATTAGAATCTTTTTCATTTTCATATGGCCATTGCCACAATACCGTTAAATTAATCTTTTGATTTTTTGCAATTTTTCCTGATATTTTTCCAGAAATTTCATCCAAATTATTAGTTCTAAATAAATTTTTTCCATCTACTATTATTATAAAATTCAAATTTTGTGGTTTATCGCTTTTGCTTTTAAATTCAACTCTATACTTCAAATTGTGATTTGAATTTAATACAATATTAAATTTTCCGCTAGTACCTGGTGCAATTTTTTTACTTACATTTTGGTCTAGAGTATCCGATAAATTTATTGATTTAAAACTTTTATTTTTATAATTTACCATAAAAGTATATTCTTCTTTTTCCTGAAATTTATTTTGATTTTGAAATATTTTTAGAAATAAAAAATCATCTTTTTTTACATTTTTTGAATTAATTTTAAGTTTGACTATAACACACAAAAATACCAAAATAACTATTAGCAAAATTTTAATAAATTTTTTCATATCATCACCTTATGCCTTTTCTTGCTCTGTATGAACTTTAATTTGTATTTTTTCTAATATATCATTTCCTACTTCCGTGTTTTCATTATCATATGTAACTTTAATTTTATATTCCCTATCTTCTTTTTGGTTTTTTTCAATTTTCATAAATTCTGTTTTATTGTTATGCAATTCAATTTTATTTTCCCCTTGATATAATTCTATATTAATTGAATTGTCCAATTTTGCAAGTATTTCAATATAATATTTCAAATCACACTCCGAAAGTTTTCCTTGGTCATTATAATTTTTTATTTTGAATATATATTCTCCGCAATTTTTTGTTTCTGTTATATCTATTGCAGGGTTGTTTTCAACAATTAATATTGGTTCTGCAATTTGTGCTTTTGCATTTATAACATAGTCCTCAATTGATTTTGCCATACTGTATCCACAAAACATTAATAACATGATGATAAATATTATAAACCCTGCAGTTAAAAATTTGTTGGATTTTTTTTCTTCTTCTTTTTGTATTTTTTCTTTGCAAAAAATTGGCAAATTGATATATTTTAAACTTTGATTTTTATTCAATTTTGTCTCATCCTTTCACATATTTTTATATAAAGCACATTTTCATATTTTTTATGTTTTATTTCTGTGGTTGAACCTGCGTTCCTGTTACAACAACATCAAATCTATAATCACTGATGTTTTTTGCATCAATTGTATCTCTTTCGTCGTTTTCTGCAATTTCTTCTGGTGTGTTGCCTGTTTCATATGGCCATTCCCATTCAATTATAAAACTTCTTTGTTGCGCGTCTGTATCTCCATGGATTGTGCCAACTATCCAGTGATTAAGAAGTTCTATACTTTCAAATTCCTTACCGTCATATTTAAACTTTAAATTTTTTGGTTTTTCTGTTTCGTTTTGGAAGTTTACTGTATAAAATATTGCAACTCCTGATCCACTTCCGTCTATATTAATTTCAAAACTTCCTGCAGTTCCTGGTGCAATTCTTCCATTTGCTAATGTAAAATTGTATATTGTAGAATTTAATGAAATAGTTTGCATTTTTTCTTCATTTTCATTTACCTTGAATCTCCATTGTGCAATTTCTCCTACTCCATTCCCCGTTACTTTTGACATATATTTTGCATATGCCTGTCCTCCTATAAATGATACAAGTATTACAGCAATAACAATTACTATTAATACTATTTTTGTTTTCTTTTTCAATAGCATTCCTCCTCTTATTCAATTTTTAATTTTGGATTGTTTTTTCGATTTTAAAAATTATTTTGAATTAAATTATAAAAAATATGAAAATGTAATTTGATTATACTTCCATATTTTTGATTTGTCAACAAAAACATTTCGACATTTTTCGACATTTGAGTTTTGTAAAAGCCTTGAAATAACTTATTTCCAAGGCTTTTATTATATTCCTAAAATTAAAAGAATGTAAAAATTTTATGTAGATTTATTATTTTAAATTATATATAATAAATTCTTTTGATTTATTTTTATCTTTTATTTACTCCAATTATTCCCCCTAATACTCCAAATACAATTGCCGATACAATCATAATTATAGATTGTTGGTTTAACGTAAATTTCCAATTTAAAATACTAGAAACTAAATAAATTATTAGTATATATCCTCCACCTATAATTCCTCCATTTAATAATCCATTTTTCTTTATTTTTGTATTTTCTATTGAACTTGCTACCAATATGCTTATTGCGGTTATTATCATTATTACTGAATTTACCACATTTTCTGGTATATTAGTATTTGCTAAAATAATTGAAAAAATTATTAATGATACAATTGTTATAATCATTGCTATTAGTATTCCTTTTCCAATTCTTGCAATTATATTATTTTCTTTTATTTGTGTTTTTTCCATAAATTCACCTCCACAATTTCAAATAATATACACTTTTTAAAATTATATGAAAAAATTTTTCAAATATACTTGACAAATGAATAATAAATGAGTTACAATAAGAAAGTGCCAAGAACAAGCACGGAAACTATGGTGGATGTAGCGTAGTTGGTTAACGCGCCAGTTTGTGGCACTGGAGACCGTGGGTTCGAGTCCCATCTTCCACCCCAGTATATATTGGACTGTAGCCAAGCGGTAAGGCACCAGACTTTGACTCTGGCATGCGCTAGTTCGAATCTAGCCAGTCCAGCCAATAATACCAAGGCTTTCAAGAAATTGAAAGTCTTTTATTTTTGTTTAAAATCAGTAAAATTGTCCAAAACTTGTCCAAGCACCAAGTATAATATAATATGAAATAGAAAAAAATAAAAGAGGTAAATTAGATAAAATTTCTAATTTACCTCAGTCAAAGAAAGTTTAGGTAGGTTGACCTTCCTACATCTCCTAACTATGGGTGGCGGCTGCCTGTTCCGCCCTCAGAAACTTTCTTTATTATTATATGCTAAATTTATTTTAACATACATTTTTATTTTTTTCAATACTTTATTCGTATTTTTTAGCATACCCATTTTTTAAATATATGTCCTTTTTTCTTTCAGTCATTGTAAATAATGTTTTTGCAAACATTGTTCCTTTATTGCTTATTCTAACTGCTACCAATACAAATTTGTCTTCTATTTTATACTCTTTTATATACTCTATTGAGCCTTGATTAGGATTTCTAGCAACATATGTTGGTTTTTTTATTATTTCTTGTATATCTTTTCCATATTTATCATAATCCTCTGGGTGCTGTCTTTTCATATGTTCTACATTAGTATCACCAAGTATTATCGGTAATTCTTCTTTATAGTCTAATCCTAGTAAACTCATAACTTTCTTACTGACTTTTCCTATTTGCTTATTCATTTTTCTTCCTTTCTTTGACTAAAATATTTTATCATTTTGGACTTAAAAAAGTCAATAGAAGTAAATTAAAATTAATCAACTTATCCCTAATTTTCAAATATACATACCAATAATTATTGACTTATCAATAATAGGCTTGTATAATTAAAACATAAAATAAAAGAAAAGGACTATAAAAATGAAAAATAAATATTTAGACAAACTAGAATACAAAAAAATATTAGACAAACTATCAAACTATGCACACACATACATCGGAAAAAATATGTGCAAAAATTTGATACCATCAAACAACAAAGAAAACGTCAAAAAAAGCCTAGCGGAAACTGAAGAAGCACTTAACATTTTATACAGATGCAACACACCACCAATTTCCGAAATCGCTGACAATACAAAAAATCTAAAAACAATCGAATCATACGGAACACTTTCCATAAAATCAATTTTAGAATTAACAAATATTTTAAAAATGGCAGATGAACTAAAAAAATATTTTTACAACGATTTTATAGATTCAAATGAATACATATATTTAACTGATATTTTCTCAAAACTATATTCTAATAGTTCCATTATCGAAAAAATATCTTACAGTATTATTGACGAAAATACAATTGACGATAGGGCTTCAAAAAATCTGGCTTCTATCCGCAAAAAACAACGAAATATCGAACAAGATATAAAAACAAAATTAAATACTTTTTTACATTCATCTACATATTCAAAATACATTCAAGAAAATGTTATTACAATTAGAAATGACCGTTATGTAATACCTGTAAAAGACGAGTATAGAGGACAAATTAAAGGTTTTGTACATGATATTTCAAGTTCTGGTTCAACAGTATTTATTGAACCAATTTCAGTTTTTGAATTAAATAATGAACTTGCCAATTTAAAAAATGAAGAAAACTTAGAAATAGAAAAAATTTTACAAGATTTAAGCAAATTATTTTACCCTTATTCAAATGAAATAAAAAAAGATATTGAATGTATTGGAAAACTTGATTTTGCTTTTGCAAAGGCTAAATATTCAAAAGCTATCCATGGTATAACACCTAAAATAAATACGCAAAAACAAATCATTTTGAAAGATGCAAAACATCCACTTTTAGACCAAGAAAAAGCAGTTCCTATTTCACTAGAATTAGGCACAACATTTAATACTTTAGTTATAACTGGTCCAAATACTGGTGGAAAAACTGTTACATTAAAAACTGTTGGTCTTTTAACCGCAATGGCTTGTAGTGGTCTTAATATTCCGGCTTCAACACAATCTTCTATCTTTGTATTTGATAATATTTTTGCTGATATTGGTGATGACCAAAGTATTACTGAATCACTTAGTACATTTTCTGCACACATGACAAATATTGTTGATATTGTTAAAAACTCAACAGAAAATTCATTAATTTTAGTTGACGAATTAGGCTCTGGAACAGACCCAGTTGAAGGTGCTTCGCTTGCAATTAGTGTTTTAGATTACTTTAAATTAAACTCCTCTTTAACAGTTGCAACAACACATTATCAAGAGTTAAAAAAATATGCATTAACAACTGATGGATTTGAAAATGCTTCTGTTGAATTTGATGTAAATACGTTGTCACCTACATATCACCTATTAATTGGTGTGCCTGGAAAAAGTAATGCTTTTGAAATTAGTAGAAAACTTGGTTTGCCAGATTCAATAATAAATGAAGCAAAAGGTAACTTAACAAAAAATGATATTGATTTTGAAGAATTACTTAAAAATATTTATGATAATAAATCTAAAATTGAAAATGAAAAATTAGAAATTTCTAAAAAACTAAATGAAATTTCAGAACTTAAAAAATCATTAGAACGTGACAATACAAAACTTAATGAACAAGAACATGAAATTATTAATAATGCTAAAATTCAGGCTAGAAATATTTTACTTGATGCAAAAGAAGAGGCAAATGAAATAATTTCTAAAATGAATGATGTTTCTAAATCTAATAGTGATTTGAATAATTTAAGAAATAAACTTAATAAAGACATTAAAGATATTTCGGCAACTTCATTGTCTAATAATGTTGCAAAAGAATCAAAATCTGCTATTTCTGTTGAAGATGCAAAACCCAACACAGAAGTCTTTGTAACTACTTTAGGACAAAATGGTATTATAGTTTCTAATGTTTCTAAATCAAATGAAGTTCAAGTTCAAGTTGGTAGTATGAAACTTAGTGTTAATTTAAAATATTTGGAAAAAATCGTCAATACAAATAAGAATAATAAATCAACAAGTTCTTATAGTTCAGTTTCTAAAGCCAAAAATGTTAGTTCAGAAATTAACGTTATTGGTTTAAATGTTGAAGAAGCAGTTTTCGTTGTTGACAAATTTTTAGATGACTGTTCTATTGCAAATCTTCAAACTGTAAGAATTGTCCATGGTAAAGGTACTGGAAAATTACGTGAAGGTATTCACAAATTTTTAAAATCAAATTCGCGTGTTAAGTCTTTTAGAGTTGGTACTTATGGTGAAGGAGAAATGGGAGTTACGGTTGTTGAATTAAAATAGAAAAAAAGAGAAAATTGGATATTAGCAAGGATACTAAAAAAGTTGTAAAAAAACATTTTTCATCATCCTCGTGTTAGTCCTTTTTTTCTCTCAATCTTTTATTTAAGTTCTATCTCTATTTTTTTATCTTCTTTTAAATCAATTTTTCTATACTTAACTCCACAACAGTCAAATAATTTTCTTGATGCAATGTTATTTTCAGAATCTGCATATTTATCAGACAAATAAACAACTTCCTTTATACCTGATTGAATAATAATTTTTGCACATTCATTACATGGAAATAAATCAACATATATTTTTGCATTTTCTAAATCTTTTTTGCTTCCTCTGTAATTTAAAATTGCGTTTAATTCTGCATGGCAAACATATGGATATTTTGTATCCAAGTTGTTTCCTTCTCTTGCCCATGGAAATTCTTCATCACTAAATCCATTTGGTGCACCATTGTATCCTATTGATAAGATTCTATTATCATTACTTACAATGCATGCTCCTACTTGCGTTGATGGGTCTTTGCTTCTCATTGCTGATAATTTTGCTATTGACATGAAGTATTCTTCCCAACTTATATAATTTTCTCTTTTTTTGTTTACGTCTCCGCTCATATAAAAGCCCCCTTAAATCACTTTTTTATATGAACATATTACAATATAATTTTAGAAATATCAATATTTTATAACAAATTTTAAAATTTTCTAAACAATATACATTATCTCATTATTAGGAAAATACTTCTTCATCTGTCTTCTCAAAAAAATCTCACCATCAACTCTATATTGATTTTTATACATATACTTGCCTTTCCCCCTGCCAGTCATCATATCCTTATTATACAAATTAATAGCATTAGGGAAAGCTTCTTCATTAATTTTTGTATGGACAAAACTATATGTCATAAAAATAATTTCAAAAAACACATCTTTCTTAACTTTTTCTGTTAATCCCTCTGCCAACTGTTTTATCAATTCAGTGTATAACTCTTTCCAATTTTCAACCATAATTACCGGTGCTATTAAAATTCCAATATTATATCCCGCTTCTTTTAATTTATTTATAGCCTCAATTCTTCCTTTTAATCTTGAAGTTCCAAACTCAACTCTATTAATAATCAATTCTGGATTAACACTCATTCTAACAGTGACTTTTCCTTGATGGTCGACATTTAAAATATCGTCAACCATATCAAATTTTGTTGGAAATGTAAGATGTCCCTTTGAAGATTTTTTAAAATTTTCTATTGTCCATGGTAAATTTCCTGTAATTGTGTTTTCTAAAATCAAATCACTATTACTACCAATTTCAAATGTTAAATCTTTTTCTGATTTATTTGCAACTTTTATTATTTTATCCAACATTTGCTCCCTATTTACAAATAGCCTTAAATATGCACATTTGTTGTAATTACACACCAAATAACAGTACATACATGCAGCAGTACAACCTGATGATGTATATGGTACTAAATAGTCTGATGTTTTGTGGTTTTCTACAAATTTGTGTGTTTTTCTTACTCCTATTATTAAATTTCTTTTCATATCCATAAATTCTTTGTTTTGTTTTTTTCGCATTTCTTCTATATTATTGTGGTTTTCTATTTCTAATTTTGGAACTTCTTTGTATTTTTTTAATAATTGTTTTCCTAATTCGTAATTTTCAATTTCTTTTTCAAAATAAATTGCTTTAGGTTTAAACATAATATCATTCCTTCCTTGTCAATAGGCACGCCCCTTTTTGACAACTTCTTTTTTTAGTTTAACCTAAAGCATTTATTTTATTATTTTTTATTTATTGTTTTACTATTGTAATATAAATTTTCAGGTGCAATATCTTCACCATTTTGCCATTCTATCGTAATTCCAGTTTCTGAAATTCTTACATTTTTAAAATATTCATAATCTTTTAATTTTGCATAAAATTTCTCTTTTATGTCTTGTCCCATATCTAATATTTTTTCTTCACCATTTTCAAATTTTATATATAATTTGTATTTTTCTATTGCCTTCACTTCTATTGGTTCCGGTACTATATACATATATATCCCCCCTTTACCACTTATTATTTTAATGGTTCAATTTTGAAAAATTCACCTTGTTCTTGCATTAAATCCCATAAACTTTGTAATTCTTCTTTATGAATAAGTATCCATGCCTCTACTAATTTTTGTTGCTTATTTGGTAATTTTCCTTCTAAAATTATTCCATCTAAATTATATACTGCTTTATATTCATTATATTTAATATGTATATGTTTTTGATTATGTGGTCCATCTTCTTTAAAAAACATTTGAATTATTATTCCGTAAAATTGTGAAATAATTGGCATTTTATCACCACCTTTATTATAACAACATTCCCTTCAATTTTCAACCCTTGGAAATACTAATTGTAAGATTTACAATAGTAAAACGAATAAAAACATATTTAATATACTCTATAAATATATAATTTGTCAAGTAACTTTTATATTAAAATTATACAAAAATTTAAAAATATAATTACTTTTGAAAATAAAAGTGCTTTAGATCTAAACACAATATCATTTCATCATTGTTAATATAAATATTCCTTTTTAGAAATTTCTTATGTTTAACCTAAAGCCTTTTATTTTATTATTTATTTTTAATTATTTATATATAAGATTGGACGAAAACCACCATAAATAAAACTATCAATTGTATTATCAGTGAGACGATTATCAGTATGGTACGCATCATTGGCATAACATCCACCTCTTAACACATTGGGATATTTTATTTTTATTGACGTTTCTGTCGTCCATTCAAAAATATTACTTGCCATATCATATATATTACATTGTTTATCCGTTGTAGTTCCCTTTGGTAATAGTGCTTTATTAAAACTTATTTGATTTGCATAATTTGTTTGCTCTGTACATTTCTGTATAAAAGATATTGCAGTATCCCATGCATAACTATTTATTAAATCACTTATAAAATTTGTATTATCATACATTGTTTGAGCCTTTAATGCTGCATTAGATTGTGTCATATAATTATATATTATATCTGTTCCTTTTTCTGTTATTTGTGTTAAATCATCATCTTTTGATTTTCTCTCCACAGTTGTCCTTGCTTCATATCTTCCTATATAATATCCACCATTTATTGTTACACTTGTTTTAAATTCTGATATACTTTTGGCTATTGTATTTCCCCATTTTTTTAAAGCAGTATTTGTATCTCCTTTATCCTCTTCTACATTTCCTCCTGTATATTCACTTTCTGCTCCTGTTTTTGTATCAAAATCATATCTTCCCAATGAAATTGTTTTAGCATTTTCTTCCATTCTTTCAACATCCGTATAAATTTTTCCAACTGGTACCCAAACAAATTGACTTCCTTTTGTTGCAACATCTGTTTCATCCTCTATTACTATCCCCTTGTCAACTGTCTTAGCATTACCTGTATCATCATTTACAACAACTTTAAATCCAGCAGGCAATGTAAAAATATTACCATTTGCATCCTTTAAAACTATATTTTCTGTTTCACTTAAAACTTTGTTAATTTTATCATCAGTTAACTCTTGAGCAGTATATTTATTCAACTCTCTCTCATATTCACTTAAAGTTTGTCTTTGCTCTTTCTCCGCATTCTCACTTGCACCCTTTGCATCCTTTGCCTTTTGAAATATTCCAGTATTCGTCAAAGTTGATATCGAAATACCAGCCAAAATAATCAAAATCACAATTGTTATTACCAACGCCACAAGCGTTATACCCTTACATTTTTCTCTCAACATTACTATACAATCCTCCTTAGTCACTTACTATTTCTTCTTATTATTTGTACTTTTCCAAAATTAATACACCTAACCTTATATCCTCCTTCCCAACACATTAAATGCCAGTAATTAGGCAATTTTTTTTAATCCTTTGTATTTATAAAAAATCACGTTTTGCATATAAAAAGAATAAAAATTCGTAATTTGTGAATTCTAATTTTATTCTAACATAACAAATTATGTATTTCAATAATTTAAAACATTTTTCTATGAATAATTTATGATATGATCACCCATAAAACATTTTTCTTATACTATTTATATTTTTATTACAATTCAAAGCCCTTAAAATCATTGGTTGCATATCCCCTTCCCACTTAGTACATTACATTTATACAAAATTAGGCAAAAAAAATAGCCATAGGACAATTCCTACAGCCATTTATATTTTAAAATTTATTTTCTAACATAAGTAACATATTCATAATCAAAATCATTAACACCATCATCTGAACCTTGTTCTCTAGAAACCTCTTTCCAATCATTCTCATTAATTCTTGGAAACAAAGCATCTCCTTCAAAATCCTTATCCAATTGAGTAACATACATCTTTTTGCAATATGGCATCAACAAATTATAAATAATTGCACCACCAATCACAAAATGTTCTTCTTCATCATCCATATATGGTTGTAATTCTAACAAAGAATGGACAACTTTCACATAGTCTGAATCTATGTTAAAATCTGGATTTCTACTTAATATGATATGCATTCTATCTGGAAGAATTCCTCCTAAGGATTCAAATGTTTTTCTTCCCATTATTATTGTATGTCCCGTTGTTTTTTCTCTAAATCTTTTTAAATCATCTGGTATTTTCCAAAGCATACCATTATCTTTTCCTATTATATTATTTTTTGCTTTTGCTACTATTATACTTAACATTTTCTTTTGCTCCTTTATTTCTATATTGACACGTCATAGAAAAACTCTAATCCGCATACATTTAAAATTAATTACCCTAAATTGCAACTGGAATTTTTCCAAGTTTAATTTCTTTATTGTAATCATAATCTTGAATTTCAAAATCTTCAACCTTAAATTCATAAAAGTCTTTTGTTGGATTATTAATGACTAATTTTGGACTACACTCAACTGGTTCTGCATCAATTAATTTTTGAATTAATGGCACATGTCTATCATAAATATGACAATCACCAATATTATGTGTTAAAGTTCCAACTTCAAGTCCAGAAACTTGTGCAAACATACATAATAATGCAGCATATTGCATTGTGTTCCAACCATTTGCTGCCAACATATCTTGTGAACGTTGATTTAAAATAAGATGAAGTTTTCCACCTTTTACTAACCATTGTGTAGAATATGCACAAGGCTCTAAGTTCATATCTTTTAACTCAGCATGATTAAATAGATTTGTCATTATTCTACGGCTTGCAGGGTCATTTTTTAACAAATACAAGGCATAATCAACTTGGTCCATTTTTTGAATTCCTTCTTTTGTTTTAAATTCATACTTTTGTGCAAATTGATATCCATATGCTTTTCCAATTGTTCCATCTTCTCCTGCCCATTGGTCCCAAATATGTGAATTTAATTCACTTACCTTATTTGATTTTTTCTGCCAAATCCACAAAATTTCGTCAATTGCTCTTTTTACAGTTTGACTGTTGTTTCTTAATGTTATCATTGGAAATTCTTTTCCTACATCATATACATTTTGAACACCAACTATTGAAATATAATTTGCCTCTGAACCATCTTCCCATCTAGTTCTTACGCCAGTTCCTTCTGAAGAATATCCTTCCTCTAGAATTCTTTTACAAGTTTCTTTAAAATGTCTATCTGCTTCTGTCATTTTAAACCCTCCTCTTATAAACTTTATTAATTATAAACTGATTATAACACACCAAATTACATTTTTCTACATTTTTTTGATATTTCTATAAATCACATTCCCAACATGGAACATATTCTTCTTCATGCTCCCCAAGTTCTTGAATATAGCCATTTTCCAGGTCAAGCCTATACAAATAATTTTCAATCTGTTCATACTCTTCCTTAGTCAATTTTCTATTTATATCATCAATCTCTTTAGCCTTATATGTAGGAAAATACTGAGCCATAACACTTACATAAACATCATGCATATTTTCATTTATCCACTTTAAAACTCTTCTAGAATTCAAAATATGATTAGGTAAAACCAAATGTCTAATAATCATTCCTTTTTGCATAATGCCTTCCCCATTAAAAACTGCTTTGCCAGTTTGTCTATACATTTCTTTTATTGCCTCAGTTACAATTTCAAAATAGTTATCAACTTTTGATAATCTTTTCCCCAATTCATTATCTGAATATTTAAAATCTGGTAAATAAATATCCACATATCCTTCTAACATCTTTAAAGTTTCAACTTTTTCATATCCATTTGTATTGTAAACTATTGGCAACTTTAATCCATTTTTACGTGCTATTTTAATTGCCTCAATAATTTGCGGAACATAACTTGTTGGTGTTACCAAATTAATATTCTCAACATCTTTTTCCTGTTGTTTTATAAAAATATCTGCCAATTCTTCTATTGAAATTTCTTTTCCTTTTCCCTGTTGACTAATTTCATAGTTTTGACAAAATACACAATTCATATTACAATTTGAAAAAAAGACTGTACCTGAGCCTTTTTTTCCACTAATGCAAGGTTCCTCAAAATTATGTGTTGAGTATAATGCCACTTTAACAGTATCTTTTGACTTGCATCTTCCTATTTGATTATTTAATCTATTTATTCCACAATTATGTGGACAAATTGCACATTTTTCTAGAATTTTTACATCCATTTATTTCACACTTTCAACATATATATTTCCATTTGAATTCTTCTTTAAGTTCACTGTTTTTGTTGTGAACTTGTCTAAATTTTCTTTAACAACATCTATTGTTTTAGTTTCACCTTCTGTATTTTTTACATTTGCAATTGTCTCTTCATTTAAATTTTTTATATAAATTTCATATATTTCGTTTTCATCCTCAACTCCAAGAGAATTCACGTAATCTTCTAGATATTCTGCAATTTCAACTTCATATCCATCTTTAGTTTTTCTTATATTTTTAATATAAAAACAATCATCTAAAGTATCAAGTTCAATTCCTGTAGATATGTATTTTCCTAGTTTTTCATCATATTGCATATATTCAGTTCCTTCTTGTGGAAATTGTTTTTTAAATTGATTTCCAAATAACTCTGTTGCTTTATTTTGTATTTCGTCTTTTGTTAAATCATAATTTTCCAAATTTTTCTTTACAACTTCCCATGTCCATACATCTGGTGCATCATTTATATTATCAAATTTTGGTAATGCCTCACCTGTAATTTCTTTCCACATATATATTTTTGAAATATATTCTTCCACTTTTTCAACTTCTGTGGCAGTTATCAAATTTTGATTTGATTTACTTCTGTTGACATACATTCCTACAAAAATAACTAACAATATACAGATTATTGCTACAAGTTTTTTCATTAGCATACATCTCCTATTTGTCAATCGTGATATTTTTGTCATAATTGACAAAATTCAAATTTATTGTTTTACTTCAGTTTCTACTTTTTCTTCTACTCCTGTTGCAATTACTGTTACTTGTACATCTTCTCCCATATCTTCGTCAATTACTGTTCCAAATATAATATTTGCATCTTCACTTACTTTTTCATTTATAAGTCCAACTGCACTATTTATTTCCATAAGTCCTAAGTCACTATTTCCTTTAACATTGAATATTACACCTTTTGCTCCATCTATTTTGCTTTCTGTTAATGGATTTTCTATTGCTTGTCTAACTGCTTCTTCTACTTTCTTTTCTCCTGAAGCTCTTCCTATTCCCATATAGGCTTTTCCTCTATAGTTCATTGTTGTTTTTATGTCGGCAAAATCTATGTTTACTTCTCCTACTGATGTCAATAGGTCTGTAATACTTGTAATTCCTTGTTCTAATATGTTATCTGCTAATGAGAAAGCATTGTCTAATGTGATTTTTGAGTCTGTTATTTTTAAAAGATTGTCATTTAAAACAACTATTAAATCGTCTACATTACTTTTTAATCTTTCTATTCCTTTTGAAGCTCTTAAACTACGTGCTTTTCCTTCAAATAAGAATGGTTTTGTTACTATTCCTACTGTTAGTATTCCCATTTCTTTTGCTATTTCTGCAACTATTGGAGCAGCACCTGTTCCTGTTCCTCCACCCATTCCTGCAGTTATAAATACTAAGTCTGCTCCTGCTAGCATTTGTTTTATATCTTCTTTGTTTTCTATTGCGGCTCTTTCTCCTACTAATTCATTTGCTCCAGCTCCTAGTCCTCTTGTTGTTTGAACTCCTATTTGTAGTATGTTACTTGTTCTTGATCTTTTTAGTGTTCCTGTTTCTGTATTTATCATGTAGAATGTTACTCCTCTTACATTGTCGTCTATCATTCTTGATATTGCATTGTTTCCTGCTCCACCTACTCCTATTACTTTTATTTTTAGTGTTTTGTCTAAGTCCATTATATCGCTCATTGTTTAACTTCCTCCCTGTTTTTTCTTTTTGTTTCAATTTGTTTCTTATTATATATAAAAAAAGTCAAAAAAACAACTGTTTTTTGACCTTTTTTTAATTTTTTATTTAAAATTTATAAAGTATAATTTTTTATTTGACTATATTTTATATTTTTCATACTTTTCACATAAATTAAGGGTTGCTTTGTTTTTTATTACTTCAATTGGAATTCCCAACCCAGTATTGCCTTTTTCTTTATTAGAATTAAACTTCATACTTATCTCTCCTTTCATTTAATCTATATAGTTAAGCATTTCTTATTTTCTGTAATTTCTTGTTTCCTGGTTTGTACTAAAACAAGCATTTTCAATCTTCAGTTTTTATTTTTACTTATAAGTAAAAACATGATAAAAATAAAAACAAGTCTCCTTGTTTTTATGGTGGGCAGGGAAGGATTCGAACCTTCGTACTCAAATGAGAACAGATTTCTTACTACTATAGTTTTCACTACCAAATTTCTTTGTTTGTAGTCTGGACTTTCTCTTTGTCTTATTTCTAAGACACCAGGTATAAAGTCTCTACACTCGGAATTTCTTCCTAGCTCGGGATTGTCATCAGCCTAACTGTTAAGAGTTCCCCGAATTAGCCTAGTTTTCATCTTATCATCACTGATAAGCGCTGCAATTTAGGTTTTGATTTAAAACCAAAGACCACAGTCTGCCGCCTTTAGCCACTCGGCCACCTACCCATATTAAATTTTAAAAATATATTGTCGACGCATCGACAAGTGATATTATAATATTTTAATAGAATTTTGTCAATACATTTCTAAAAATTTCTTTCCAAAATCGCAATTTTTTTTGAACCACAAAATATTTCAATAAAAATCAAAAATAATTTTAAAGGGATTCTTAGTTCTAGACACAGAATCCCAAGTTTTTAGTATATTTTATTTAAAAATAAAATACCTAATTATTAGCATATTTTGTTTTTAAATTGTAAATCACCTAATTTTTCAGTTGTAACATATCCAGGTTCTGCATTAATAACATCTGGAATTCTATTAACAACTGTAGCACAAGTCAATTCAACTGTTGCAGGCTTTTCAACAGTAATAGTTGTAGTAGGTTCGCCCTCAACTGTCCAAACATTTTTATCAAATTCATCTGGTGCATAAACTTTTCCTATACATTCAGATTCAATAGTAATTCCCTCTTTTGTTTTAGTTGTAACAACAGCACTCATTCCTGTTGCATCTCCTGCTTTTATTGTCATATTCAATGTTGAAGAATAAATATCGTCTTTATATGTTTGTGGTACACATTTTTGTGTCTGGCTTATAATTGTTAATCCTAACTTTGAGCATAGCCATCCATTTACATTCCACATATATGATGGCGCATAATCACCTTTATTTATTATTTCTTGTCTTTCTTCATCTGACATTCTATCAACAGACGCAACTTGTTTATCAAAATCCTCTAATGTCAATCCTGCTCCATGTGCCTCTGCTAAAGCAATTCCATAATCTTCAACATTGTAACTTGAACTTCCTTTTATTTTTGTAATTTTTTGTGTTGAACCCGCAATTGAAGTTATAAGTTGCCCCCAATATATGTCTTGATATCCTGTTCCTGTTATTGTACAGTTATTTGCTTTTGCCAATTCATCAATTTTATTTGTTAATGTTGGATTTGAATTTTGTGGATAAAATGCCTCTTCACATGTTGATATTGCATTTATTCCCAATTTTGCACATAACATGTATGGTTCTTCTAATTCCGCTATTAAACTTCTTGTTGTTATTATACATATATCTGGTTTTGTTGTTTGCATCATTTTTTCTGCATTTTCTGCAGATGTAACAACTATTCCTAATTTTTCTTTTCCTAATATTTCTCCTATGTCTTTTCCTATTACTGCTGGATTTACATCTACTGCTCCTACTATTTCAATTCCTTTTTCTAGCATGTATCTCATTGTGTATAAACTCATTTTTCCTACGCCATATTGTACGGCTTTGATTTTTTGTTCCATATTTTGAAACCTCCTTTGTATTTTATTTTATATAATTTTTTTAATTATATACATTATTTTTGAATTACAAAGTTGTTATCAATTTTACTTTTGTTTTCATAGTCAAATCTTATTTTTTCATTATTATAATATACTTTTTTTCTTTTTTTGTAAATATTTTTAACAGAACAAATCTGAAAATTTTCAATTTTCAGTCTTAACTCTACTTTTTATCATATCCAATAAAATTGAAATTTTCAGTAAATTTGTTCGCGCGCGAAAATTTATGAAATAAATTTTCTGTGCAATGTAATTTTATATATTAGGAAAGTTGCATAACTTTCCTAATATATAAAAAAACATCGTATTTTTTACGATGTTTTTGATGGTGCTCCCTCAAGGATTCGAACCTTGGACCCACCGGTTATGAGCCGGTTGCTCTGACCAACTGAGCTAAGGGAGCATTACTATTAAGTTGTATTGCTTAACGCAAGATAAAGTATATCCTATTTTTTATATATTGTCAATAGTTTTTGTAAAAAAATTTACAAAAAAATTTTACTGTCCATTCAAAAAATAATAGCAACGCAAAATCAATATATAATTTATGCAACTATTTTTTCTATTTCTTCTTTAAATCTTTTATCTGCTGATATAAATCCCAATATTTTCCTTGGTTTTCCATTTATTTTATTTAATATCTTCTCTAACTTATCACTTGATACTTTATTTAAATCTGTACCCTTTGGTATAAATCTTCTTAATATTCCATTACAATTTTCATTCATTCCTTTTTGCCATGAACTATATGGATCTGCATAATACACTTCTGTCCTTCTCTCATTCTCATTAAATTTTGATATTTCTATTTTATCATAATTTAAAAACTCATGTCCATTATCTGTTGTCATACTTTTAAATATTTTTTTAAATTTACTTCCATATTTTTCCTCTAGACTATCTATTGCTTTTTTTATACATTCATTCGTGTGTTCTTTCATTTCTACAACTATATATTTCTTTGTTATTCTTTCTAAAAGTGTCATATACGTCTTTTTACTGTCTTTTGAACCTTCTACACAATCTAATTCCCAATGTCCAAATTCTTTATTCTCATCTATCTCTTTTGGTCTATTATGAATACTTTTCTCTGGATGTTTTGGCTTCTTCTCTGTCTTTTCTTCTTTCTTTTCTTTCTTTTCTAATTTGGCTTTATGCACTAAATCTAATGGGCTTATATTTAATTTTCCCTTTTCTATCCAATAATATATTATTTGAAAACTTGGCTGTATTTCAAATTTTATATTATTTACTTTTATATATCCTGCCACTTCTTCTGGTGACCATTTTTCCTTTAATATTTTATCTTCTATAAATTGTTTCAATGCTCTACTTAATTTACATTTTCTTCCTGCTTTTTTCTTACTATATTCATATTTTCCTTGTGCTACTGCTGCTGAATATACTTTTTTACATATTCCCGTATTATAATCCCACTTTTCTTCACAATGTCTATTTATTTCTCTTGATATTATTGATTTATTTCTTCCTAATTCTTCTGCCATTTCTTGCATTGTATATTTCTTCTTTACCATAAATTCTATTTTACATCTTTCTTCATATGTTATATCCGAATTTCTTTTTACCTCTTTATTTTCTGTTTCAGTTATGTTAGAATTAATTAAACACATATAAAAATCTCCTTTATAATTTTGTTTCGTTCACAAATATTATATATTTGATTTTTATATGTGTCTATATTTTTATGTTAATTTTGTTGCTTTAATTTTTTGAACTGGGTAAAAAAATTTTACAGTTGTTACAATTCACAGTTCGACATACTTCTACATAACAAGTCAGGCTTTTCCCTTGATTTTCCAGTAAATATATGGTATAATAAATATTGCACTAAATAAAAAAGGAGTGATTTTTTTTGGATAATAATTTTAAAAATAACTTAAAAGTAAAAACACCAACAGTAAATAAAACTCAATCATCTAATTTTGATAACAATCAAATACTATATGAATTAGGTTTATTAAATCTTCCAAAAGAATTACAAGTAAGCATATCTAATGATAAAAAATATATAAATATTGGATTAGCTGGTAATAAATACGCTTCAACACACCATTTAACATTCCAATTACCTTTACATGAAAATCCATTATCATACTTAAAAAAACATCCTGATTATCAAGATTTATTAAATAGATATCAATTGTATACCAAAGAATATTTAGACGAAATAAAAGAATATGCATTAAAAGAAAATGAATTTATAAAGAAAAAATTTCCAGATTTAGTTTTTACAATAAAAATTAGAACAAAATCTTATGAAAGTTATATAACAAAATTAGACCATAACATAGAAAATGGAAAATCACCATATATAAACGATATTATTGCAGAAAGAATTATAATTACTGAATATAAAAATTGTAGAAGTGAAAAGGTTCTAAAAAAAGTTTGTTATGATGTAGCAAAAGCATTATATGATTTTAGAATTAATACAAATTTTAGAATGAAAGAAGATGTTAATTTTAATCGTTCAAATTCTGATAAAGAATACCTTACAAGAGATTATATTGAATGTCCTAAACCAAACGGATATCAGTCTTTACATATTCAAATGGAATCAAAAAATAATAAAGATTTAGACTACGAAACACAAATTAGAACTCTTTATATGGAAAGTCAATCAAAAAGTTCTAACGAAATTGCTCATAATAAATATAAACCAAGATTACTAAACGATACATCTTCTTTAAGAGTTCCCTCATATTCAGTCATCCCGCCTTTTCCAAATCCTGAGACTGGAAAATATGAAGTATATGATATTCCACGAAATGAAAGTTTTTATCATTATTATAACACATCTTTAAATAATCATGGACTAAGTTTATCCAAAAGGACTTTACCTATTACATATAAAAACTTTAAAAATGAACTTTATCAAGTTGAAGAAGAACTTGGTATATCATTGAAAGATTTAAGAACAAAAATTAGGAATTGTAAATTATTAAACTATCAAACGAATATTCAAAAAACAGATACACAAAAAGAAGTACATTGCTTATAATGTACTTCTTTTTATAATTTCAAAAATAATATCCCATCTTTACAATTAGAGCTTTTGTTTTACAACTACCTTATTCTACTTATTGCAAGTCCATCTCCTACTTCCAAAATCTTAGTTTCAAGATTTGGATTTTCAGAAACTTCCTTTATGTATTCTCTTAAATTTCTTACAGCAGTACGTTGTTTATGTTTATTATAATCACTCATAACATAACCTTTATACAATATATTATCCGCAAAAATAACTCCGTTATCTTTTATCATTCTCAATGACTCTTTTAAGAAAAATGGATATTTTCCTTTTGCTGCATCAATAAATACCATATCATATTTTTCATTTAATGTTGGCAATATTTCTACTGCATCCCCTTCATAAAGGTTAATTTTGTTTTCTACTCCAACATTTTTAAAGTTTTCCTTTGCTTCTTGAATTCTTTCTTCATCTCTTTCTATTGTGTCAATTACTCCATTTTCTGCTAAAAATTCTGAAAAGCACATTGCAGAATATCCTACAGCCGCACCAATTTCAAGTATTCTTTTAGGTGGATTTTCCTTTAATTCTTTTTCTATAACTTCTAATGTATCATCCATTATTATTGGTATATGGTTTTCTAATGCTTTTTGCTTTATTTTTTCTAATTCTTGTTTGTTCATTTTAAATTTGATTCCTTCCCAAAATATTTAAATTAGTTTGGAGAAAAATTTATATTTTCAACTCTTCCCTTTTTTTATTTACTAATAATTTGATTAAAAGGTTAAACTTATATAAGCCTAACCTTTGACATTCTATTATTTATTTCTATTTGCTCTTTCTCTTTCTTTAGAGTCTAATATTTTCTTTCTTAATCTAATAGATTTTGGTGTTACTTCAACTAATTCGTCATCTTGAATGAATTCAATAGCTTTTTCAAGTGACATTTGAATTGGTGGAACTAGTCTTAATGCTTCGTCTGAACCTGATGCTCTAGTGTTTGTTAAGTGTTTTTCTTTACATACATTTATTGCTAAGTCTTCACCTCTAGAGTTTAGACCAACAATCATACCTTCATAAACATCTACACCTGGTCCTATGAATAAATCACCTTTGTCTTGTGCATTATATAGTCCATATGTTACTGATTTACCTGGTTCAAATGCAACTATTGTTCCTCTAACACGTGCTTGGATATCTCCCTTGTATGGTTCATATGCGTCAAATATGTGGTTCATTGTTCCTTCACCTTTTGTGTCTGTAAGGAATTCTGTTCTATATCCAATTATTCCTCTTGCAGGAATTCTGAATTCTATTTTTGTATGTCCAGCTTCTGCAGGTTCCATATTAACCATTTCTGCTTTTCTTCTTCCTAATTTTTCAATTACATTTCCTACGCAATCATCTGGTACATTTACAACTAATAGTTCGATTGGTTCACATTTAACACCATTAATTTCTTTGAAGATAACTTTTGGTCTTGAAACCAATAGTTCAAATCCTTCTCTTCTCATTGTCTCGATTAATACTGATAAATGTAATTCACCCCTACCTGATACCTCAAATGAGTCTGGTGTTTCTCCATCTTTTACTCTTAATGATACATTTCTTTCAAGTTCTTTATATAATCTGTCTCTTATATGTCTTGATGTTATAAATTGTCCTTCTTTTCCAGCAAATGGTCCATTATTTACACTAAATGTCATTGTTACTGTTGGTTCATCAATGTCTACAAATGGTATTTTTTCTGGATGTTCAAAATCACATACTGTATCACCTATATTGATGTCTGATAGTCCTGCAAATTCTATGATATCACCTGCACCAACTTCTTCAACTTCAACTTTTTTTAGCCCAACATGTGTATATAATTTTGCAATTCTTCCTTGTGTTATTTTGTCTTCTTTTCCACAAATGCTGACTGGCATTCCAACTTTCATTGTTCCTCTTTCAAGTCTTCCTATACCAATTCTTCCAACATAGTCATCATAATCTATGTTAGATACTAGCATTTGTGCTGGTCCTTCTATTTCACATTTTGGTGGTTCTATTGTGTTTATTATTGTTTCAAATAGACAAGATAAATCTGTTGTTTCGTCTGCTAAATCCATTTTTGCAATTCCGTTTTTTGCTGATGCATATACTACTGGGAAGTCTAATTGTTCATCTGTAGCATTTAATTCAATAAATAATTCGATAACTTGGTCTACAACTTTTTCTGGTTGTGCTCCAGGTCTATCTATTTTATTTATTACTACTATTGGTTTTAGTCCCAATGCTAATGATTTTTTTAATACTTCTCTTGTTTGTGGCATTGCTCCTTCAAATGCGTCAACTAATAGTAAAACTCCATCAACTGTTTTTAAAACTCTTTCTACTTCTCCTCCGAAGTCAGCATGTCCTGGTGTGTCTACTATGTTTATTTTGATGTCCCCGTGCATTACTGATGTGTTTTTAGATAGAATTGTTATTCCTCTTTCTTTTTCTTGGTCGTTTGAGTCCATTACTCTTTCTTGTACTTGTTCGTTTTCTCTGAATACGTGGCTTTGTTTTAATAGTGCGTCTACTAATGTTGTTTTTCCGTGGTCTACGTGTGCTATTATTGCTATGTTTCTTATGTTTTTGTTGTTCATTTTTATTACCCCTTCTTTATTTATTTTTTACATTATTTTATTTTTTCTCTTTTAACTTTAAAATTATACTACTAAATTAAAAGTTTGTCAATGAATTTTACAGTAAAAATTATGTCAACATTTTTTGCTGTTACAATTCACAGCTTTAGAATTTTTTTGTGCTATTAAATAAATTATGCATAAACTTCCTATTCTTTATATTCTACACTTTTTTTCTCTAACAATTTAAAATTACAAGATATTGTTTTAAAAAAATTATTTTTATGCTTTGTTACAGATATATACATTTTATTAGCCCTTTTACATATTTCCTCTTTATTAGAATTTATATATCTATACTCTGCAGATATTAAGTCTCTATATTTTTTATCCTGATTATTATATTCTAATATTGAAGTCACATTTATATTATTCGAAACCGGTATCATAGCTGAAAATTTAATAATTGCTAACGGATTATTTTTTCTACCATACACAAAGAAAAAACTTGGATTATTTTTATATTTTTCATAATGACATTTATAAGAATATAATGGTACAAAATACTCATAATTTTCTATTCTCAATACTATTCCTAAATATGGTCTACTATGTCCGATTTCATCTTTATTATAACTAACATGTTTTTCAAACTTGCTTAAATATTTAATGTAATTTTTATCAACTGTATAAAATAATAATTCTTCCATTTAACCTCTTTTCTTCATAAAATAGAAGGAGCACACTTTTTCAAATGTACCCCCTAATTTAAAGCTGCTTATTTATAAGGCTTAAGCATTACCTAATTTTAAATCAGTTCATTTATAAGGTTTGAACTTTACCTAATTTTAAATCGTTCTTTTTTAGGTAAGAACTTCCCTTTAGTAATCAAAAGATTACTCTTTTAGTATATTAATTATACTATATTTTTATTCTTTATGTCAATAGTTTTTTATGTTTTTAAGCAAATTTACTTTGCAAGTTCAATAATATTGCTCATAATCTCCTCAGTAACCTTATCCAAAACCTCTTTATCCTTACTACCTTTATATTGACTAAAATCAAGAGGTTTTCCATAAGTAATAGTAACCTTCCAGTTTTCCTTCGTTCCACCTTTAATACCGCATGGCACAACAGGTGCACCGCTTCTTACAGCAAAAAATGCCGCTCCATCTTTTACTTTTTCACCTTTTGCCAAACCATTTCTAGTTCCCTCTGGAAACAACGCCAAACAATCACCATTTTTTAAAGTTTTCAAAGACTCCTTTAAAGCCATAACCTCTTTAGAATCTCTCTTAACCAAAATAGCATCAAACACATGACCAAGCAACGCCAAAAATTTATTCTTTGTTAACTCTTCTTTTGCTAAAAATCTAGTATATCTACCAGTAGTTACTTCCATTAATGGTGGATCTAAAAAACTTCTGTGATTTCCACAAATAATTACTGGCCCTTCTTTTGGTATATTTTCTTTTCCTACTAATTCAAATCTATATACAACTTTGCAATAAATCCAAATTGCACCTTTTACAATTCCTCTTTCTATTGCTTTCAATACATTTTTCATTTTCAAACTCCCTTTCCCACAAAATTATAAATTTTCCTTTGGAATATAAACATTCTTTGCTACAACTTCAAATTCCTCAACATTCATCGCAGTAAGTTTCTCAATTTCTTTCTTTGCTTTAGCCTTAAACTCATTAATTCCATTAACCACATTAAAACCATAAACAACAGTAACTTCCATATACAACTTAACACCCTCGCCAAAATTATCAACCCTAATCTTTTGAACCTTATGAATCTCAATTGTTTTAGAAGCCAAATACTCTATAATTTGTCTAAAAACATTATCAGAAATAGTAAATTTTCCCATATAACTGAATGTAGGTCTAATTATAGACTTCTCTGAAATATACGGATCTTTTCCTCTCCCCTTAGTCTTAAAAATTTGAAGAGGATCTAATAAATACCCAGAAAAATCCTTTTTTATTTCAAAAGTAGGAACAGGAATTACATGTTTACCCTCTGTAACCCTTATTCTTCTAGCCGTTTCCATTTCCTCTTGTGTTGCAACATCAGAAATATACGTAGTTTCACTTATCTCAGGCAATCCTAAATTTGCCGCAATTTTTTGCACCATACCATCTGACGTTCCAAGTATTAATATACTTTCTGGTTTATACTTTTTAAAAGCCTTAATTATTTCCTGTTTTTCCTCATCTGTATAAAATAATGCATGTTTAACAGTTTCAATTTTTGTTGGTGCTTTTTTTGCAGATTCACCAGCAATTACTTCATTATCTTTTATTAATAAACCATCATCAATTATATAGTTAATATTTTTTTCACTTGCTACCATTTGTGCTCTATAACTTTTTCCAGTCCCTGATGGACCTACAAAAGCATATACTTTTATTTTATTTGTTCCTAATTTTGAAAAATTCGAAAAATTAGGTATTTTGTTTGGTATCTTATCCTTTAAAGTCATCCTCTTACTCCTTTTATTTATAATTTTCTACACTAAGTTCTGGATATTCAAAATTCTTACCATTTTCAGACATTTGACCAGATATTGCATGTGATGTATTAAATTCTTTTGAACCTTTTAAAAAATATTGATATTTTATAGATTCATTTATTTTTCCATTACCTATTATGATAGGGTCATCCCAAGTACAATCAACTGCATACCAAATTCCATTTAATTGTACATAATTCCATGCATGATTTTCTGTCTCTCCCTGTGAATTTGTAGCAGTTCCTGACACAATAACACATGGTATATCCAAAGCATCTAATAAATATTTAAATGCCTCAGCATACCCCTCACATACACAACTTTTTTCAATAAGTGTTCCATAAATATTTCGAATATTAGGTTTTGCAAGTGTTTGATCATATTCTGCATTATCAATTAAATAATCATGTACCATTTTAACATTTTGGTAATCATTTTCTTTTTTATTTTGAACAATTTGTTTTTTTATTTGCTCTACCTCATTTATTGCAGAATTCACTCTACTAACTGTAGAAAATTCATCTGATAAATATGTTGTGCCTTTTCCTTCGTTTAAAAATACCTTATAAGATTTTTTATTTCCAATAGTTGTTGTTTCTATATTATAATAGACTTTCGAAAAATCTATATAAAACACGTCTGGATTATCATTTGAATATGCACTAATTGCATCATTATAATACTCAAAAATCAAATCTTTAGCATCTTCGTTCGAAGCAAGATTTGCTACTTTTTTTCCTATTTCAATTTGATATGTTCCACTTTTCATATTTTCTTTATTGTTGTATATTGCATTATAAATCATTTTTGAATACTCATTTAATTGATTATAAAAATATCTACTACATTTTCCATTCGAAAATTGTGTTTCTTCTGTATTAGTGTTTTCTTTAGATGTATCCAGTATTTCTGGTGTCAACGCTTCTTGTTCAGTATTATTATCTGATATTGTTGTAATATTGGAAACAAAATCTTTTACCATACTAACCTTATCAGTTTTTATTATTTCATCATATATTAATAACCCAAAGATAACCATAAATGTAACCAATAACATTGAGATTAATCCCATTATGAATTTTGTAAATTTTGACACCATATTCACCTACCTCATTACAACTTCGTAATAATTATATCATTTTTTATTATTAAAAAAAAGTATATTTTAAATTTTTTTGCCAATACTACTAATATTATGAAAATAAAAGATTTTATAAACAATACATTTGGCTATAAGCCAAAAAACGAATATCAATTTACATTACCGGATAATCCTGAAATAGATACGGAAAACTATAACAATACAAATTCTGACAAAATAGAAAATATTTACTCGCAAATTGATGCAAATTTAAAATATATAAAAACGAAATATAATACTTTAATAAATAGTGATATTATAACTAGGGAATTCACCCTTAACACAGGTAGCAAACAATATAAAGCATTTATTTTGTATATTGATGGCATGGTAGATTCTCAAATTTTAAATGATTTCGTTTTAAAACCTTTAATGTTAAAAAATAAATTTTGCAATAATGAAACCTCAAAAATAATAGTTCAAAAGGGGAAAAATTCAAACATTGCAAATTTTATTCAAGATTGCCTGATACCACAAAATAATATTAAACAACAATCTTCTTTTAAAGATATTTTTAGTGGTGTTAATTCTGGTAATTGTGCTTTATTTGTTGATAAATTATCTGTAGGTTTTGACATAGATGTAAAAGGATTTAAACAACGAAGTATTTCAAAACCTGAAAATGAAATTGTAATAAAAGGCCCACATGAAGCCTTTGTTGAGAACATACGTACAAATACAACTCTTTTAAGAAGATTTACAAATAATGAAAATTTGATAATTGAAAACACAAAAGTTGGTAAAATAACCCAGACTAATTGTGCAATATGTTATATAAAAGACATTGCAAATGATGCTTTAGTTGCTGAAACAAAATATAGACTAAATAATCTAGAAATCGACTCTTTGCTTTCTGCAGGAGAACTTGAACAGTTATTAACAGATACTAACTCTCTAGGTGTGCCTAAAATACTTGTTTCAGAAAGACCTGACTATGCTGTAAAATCACTTTTACAAGGTAGAGTAATTATATTAATAAATGGTTCACCTTACGCTCTAATTTTACCTGCAATTTTGATTGATTTTCTTACATCTCCAGAAGATACAAATTTAAAGCCTCAATTTGCCAATTTTTTAAAAGTTGTAAGAATAATATCCTCTTTCTTTGCTTTGCTATTACCTGGATTATATATTGCAATAACTAATTTCCATAGAGAAATTATTCCAACAGAATTATTATTTTCTATACTTTCATCAAGACAAAGTGTTCCTTTTCCTATAATTGTAGAAATTTTGATTATGGAAATTTCTTTTGAAATTATAAGAGAAGCAGGTCTTAGGGTTCCCTCTCCAATTGGCCCCACACTTGGTATTGTTGGTGCATTGGTATTAGGGCAAGCCGCTGTAAGCGCTGCAATTGTTAGTCCAATCTTAATTATTATTGTTGCTATTACAGGTATGAGTTCATTTGCAATACCAGATTTTACATTTAGTTTTCATTTAAGATTTTTTAGATTTGTATTTATACTTTTAGGATTTTTAGCAGGATTTTTAGGTATTGGTACAGGACTTTTTATTTATATCTCTTCACTTTGCGATTTGGAAACTTTTGGTGTGTCTTATACCATCCCATATGCACCTGCAATGAATTCAAAAAACAATGGATTTATGCTTTCACCTATTTGGAAACGTGAAGATAGAGCAACATATTTAGCAACTAAAAAAGAAAAAAAGCAAAATAAAATTTCAATGAAATGGAGAAAAATTAATTAAAGGAGTGATTTTACAATGTCGAAAAATAAAATTGGAACACTAGAGGCAATTGCCCTAATATTATCTGCTTTAGCACCTTTTACCGTAATCTCAATATCTAGAACATTTATAAATGAACTAAAATCTAGTGCACTTCTTAATATAATTTACATTTCAATTATCTGCACACTTATTATATATTTTATTTATGCTTTATTTAAAAATTTCCCCGGATTTGACATAATAGACATTTCAAATTATATTGGTGGAAGCATTTTTAAAAATATAATTGGTTTTGTTTTTATTGCATATTTTATAATAACTTCTGCCATGCTTTTACGAAATTTTTGTGAGGGATTAAAAGTAATTTATTATCCATACACAGATATTACTTACATTATATTATTGTTTATTATCACAATAACAATAGCAAATAAACTAGGATTTGATTCTACAATAAAGACAACAACCCTTATTTTTCCATTTCTTCTTGTTAGCATCCTTTTACTGTTTATCGGAAATTTAAGCAACTTTTCTTTTGAAAAAATGTTTCCATTTATGGGAGATGGATTTAAAAAAACATTTATTTTAGGGCTTTCAAATATTGGTTCATTTACCGGAATTACGTATATTTACTTTATTCCACCATTACTAAAAAAACCTGAACAATTTAAAAAAATTTGTTTATTATCAATTATATTATCAAGTTTTTTTATATTAATTTGTGTTGCAACATTACTTTTTATGTTTCCGATATACATTAATACAGATGAAATTATGCCATTATTTTCTGTAAGTAGAAATATTGAGTTTGGTAATTTTTTTCAACGATTTGAGTCATTATTTTTACTTATATGGTCAATTTCGTTTTGTTGCTATTTGAGTATTTCATTAAAATTTGCTAATTGCATTTTTTGTAAAATATATAACCTTTCAGATGCATCACAAACAATAGATATAATATCTATCCTAGCATTTGTAATTGCTCTTTTGCCTCATAATTATTCAATTTCATATTTTTTTGAAACATACATTTATAGATTTATAACCATAGGAATTATTTTTTTAGGATTTTGTATATTACTATTGTCAAACTATAAAAAGAAAAAAGTAGGTGAATAACTTGAAAAAAATTATAACAAGAATTTTTATTATTATTTTAATATTTATTTTTATCATATCTTTTTCATATTCTTATACAGCCTTGAATATTGATAACCTGGCTTTTGTAGTTGCACTGGGGATTGATTCTTCAGATTCAAAAGAAATTAAAGTAACATTTCAATTTGTTACTCCACCATCTTCTAATGAAGGTTCAAGCCAAGAAACGCAAATTTTTGAAGATACAGTAGATACAAATTCAATACCAAATGCAATTAATATTATGAATAGTTATTTAGCACGAAAAATTGATTTATCACATTGCAGAAACATTGTTTTTTCAGAAGAAATAGCAAAAAATGGAATCTCTAATTTTATATACACATTAATGAATGATGACCAGGTTAGACCAACTTCAAACATAATAGTTTCAACCTGTAGTGCAAATGAATATATAAAAAATTCTATACCAAGCCTTGAAACATCAATAACCAGATATTATGACATTTTTCCTTCATCTGGTAAATATACTGGTTATGTTTCAGACGCCACAATAGGAAAATTCTATAACGCACTAGTATGTAACGCTTGTGAACCATACACTATTTTAGGCGGTGTAACATCATCCACACAAACTGGTTCCCAATCCACTGTTCCTGACGACTCAAATATAAAATCTGGTGCCTCACCAATCTCTGGACTACGTTCCACAGAAAATATTGGTATAGGAGTATTTAAACACGACAAACTTGTTGGTGAATTAGATGCAATAGAAACTGTTTGTTTCCATATTTTAAAAAATAATTTAAGTTCTTTTCTAGTTTCTATTCCTGATTATAATAATAGCAATTCTAAAATAGATTTAATACTTTCACCAAAAAAAACTGTTGATTTTGATGTTAAAATTATTAATGGTTCACCTTTTATTAAAATAAATTGTGAATTTACCGCTAAAGTTTTCTCAATTGATGAAAATACAAATTATTTAAATAAAGAAACTCTTAATTCTGTTTCATATAGTTGCAATAGTTATATGGAAAATGTTTTATTAAAATATTTATATAAAACTTCTGTTGAATTTAGAAGTGACATTAATGGTATTGGTAAATATGCTTTATCTAATTTCCAAACAAACACTGATTTTAAAAATTTCAACTGGATTGATAATTATATGAATTCAACTTTTAAAGTTGATGTTAATACTACTGTAGACTCTGGATTTTTATTAAATAAAACATAACTGTGAGGTGTTTTTATGGTTGACATTTTTTTTAATTTCTTATTTATAATTTTTAGTATATATGTTTTATTAAAAACTATTTTTTATGCTTTATATGAAATTAAGACTCAAGAAAATAAGTCTGGTGGAATTGCTATTATTGTATTTTCTATAATCATTCTTACTTTTGCTACCTTATTTATTTTCCTTAAATGATTTTGAAGTTAGAACAAAAATTAGGGATTGGGGGACGGGTCTTCAATCCCTAATTTTTATTTCACAATTTCAAAATCAATTTGTCTTAGCATCTTATTAGCAGAAATAACCCTAATCTTAACCTTATCACCAATTTTATAAGTAGTATTAGTTTTTTCTCCAATAAGTCTTTTTCTCTCCTCATCATAAATAAAATATTCATTACCCAAATTTTCAAACCTAATTAAACCTTCAACAGTATTTTCAAGTTCAACAAAAATTCCAAACTGAGTAACAGAAGAAACAATTCCTTCATATTCTTCACCAATTTTATCTTGCATATATTCTGCCTTTTTCAAATCCTCACTATCTCTTTCAACCTTAGTTGCAACTTTTTCTCTGTCTGATGATGATGCCGCTCTTTGCTCTGCTTTTTCTTGATATTCTTCTATCCAGTCTTCGTCAACAACATAATTATCTTCCAAATATTTTGATATTATTCTGTGTATAAACAAATCCGGATACCTTCTTATTGGTGATGTAAAGTGGCAATAATATTTACTTGCAATTCCAAAATGTCCTTTGTTTTCTGATTCATATCTTGCGACTTTAAGTGTTCTTAATATTAATGTTGATACTACTTTTTCTTCGTCTTTTCCTTTTATTTCTTCCAGTATTTTTGATACCTCTGTTGGATATATCTTTTCATTTACAACTTTTATTTTTAATCCAAAATTAAATAAAAATTTATTTAAATCTTTTATTTTATCTAAATCAGGGTCCTCGTGAACTCTGTAAATAAATGGTGCATCTAACCAGTAGAATTTTTCTGCAATTGCTTCATTTGCACTTAGCATAAATTGTTCTATTATTTCATTACTAAAACTTGTTTCATATTTTCCAACATTTATTGCTCTACCTTCTTCATCTAAATCAATTTTGCTTTCTGGTATGTCTAAATTTAAATATCCCTGTTTTAGTCTTCTTTCTTTTAAAATTGTTGCAAGTTCTGCCATTAATTCAAAGTCTTTTATATATTTTTCATATCTTTTTAATACTTTCTTATCAGATTTATCTAGAATTTTTTGTACATCGTGATAATTCATTCTTTCGCGTACATTTATTATTCCTTTATACACTTCTGCTGATATTGTCTTCCCTTCTGGATTTATCTCCATTGAACATGAAAGTGTAAACCTATCTTCACCTGCATTTAAACTGCATATTCCATTTGATAATTCTTTTGGAAGCATTGGTATTACTCTAGAAAGCATATATATACTTGTTCCTCTAATTTGAGCCTCTTTATCCAAAAAACTTCCTTCTCTTACATAGTAACTTACATCTGCTATATGAACATCTAATCTATAGTTTCCATTTTCCAATTTTATAACTCTTACTGCATCATCTAAGTCTTTTGCATCTTCACCATCTATTGTAAAAATCACATGTTCTCTACAGTCAACACGATTTGGAATATCCTCAATATCTATTTTATCTCCATATTTTTTTGCTTCTTCCACAACTTGTTCTGGAAATGTTGATGGTAATTTATATTCTTTTATTAATGATAGCATATCAACCCCTGCTTGGTCTGGAGAGCCTAATACTTCTATGATTTTTCCCTCTGCATTTTTTCCTTTTTCAGGATATTTGGTTATTTGTACAACAACTTTATATCCATTTTTTGCTTTTCCGATATTACTTTTAGATACAAAAATATCTGTTCCAAAACTTCTTTCATCTGGGACTACAAAACCAAAATTTTGGCTTTTTTGAAATGTTCCAACTACAGTATCTTTTTCATGTTTTATTATTTTTTTTATTTTTCCTTCTGCTCTTTTTATTTTATTTTTTTCTTCAATTATTTCGACTAAAACTTTGTCTCCATTTAATGCATTTAATGCATCTTCTTTTGATATATAAATTTCGTCTTCTTGATTTTCTATTTTTACAAAACCAAATCCTTTTTGATTTTTTCTGTATATTCCTTCTACGTAGTTTTCACCTATTAATCTATACCTATTTTTCTTATTTTTTACTATCTTATAGTTTTCTTCCAAATTTCTTAATGTTTGTCTAAATTCATCATTTTCTTTTTTAGGAACTCCTAATAAAATAGCCATTTCTTTTGCTTTCATTGGAGTATAGTTTTCGTCTTCCATGAATTCTAAAATTATATCTTCTTTGTTCATTTTTATTCCTTCCTTGTATATTTTTCAAAAAGCCGTGCAACAAGACAATATTGCACGGCTTTATTATACGATTTTATATTGACTGTCAAAATTATTTTTTACAATTTTGACAACATTTATTATGCTAAATACAAAATACCTAAAACTAAAGTTAAAACGCCAAAAACAATTGAAGAAATAACCATCATTCTTTTTTGTTTTCCTTCTTTAGTTCTACCTTTGTTTTTCTCATAAAAATTGCTAGTTGATGAACCAGTTATTGTTTGTGATAAACCTGAATCATCCTTTGTTTGTATTAAAGCCAATATTATTACGACAAGTGCTATTATAAAATATATCACTGTTAATATTGTTCTAACTATTTCCATTTAAAATTCCTCCCTGCGGTTCTTTAATATTTCCTGGCTATTTTACCATATAAATTGTAAAAATGCAAGTACACACATTTTTTTATTCAAAAATTTCACATTTTACTTTAAAAAATTATAAAAATTAACACTAAAATAAATACTTTTAAAAGTATTTTACTTAAAAATTGAAAATTTGTAAACTTAATTCCTATATCATTTAGTTCATCATATCTAGCAATAATTTTATCAATTTCCTCTTTTGTAGATATTTTTACATCTTCCATATATTCTTTTGCTAAAAATCTTGCCTTTATCATTGCATCATTTTCTAAATATGTTCTAACTGCATAATAAACTAAACTCAAAATAAGAAATATTGCCATGAAAAGCATTTTATAAGGTAATACTTTAAAAATCCCAAATAAAAAAATAATAGCAAAATATAATAAATATATATTAGAAAATATAAAATTAAACCATAATAATTTTTTGTTTTGAATTGAATGTAAACATTCATGTGCAATTGTTTGTATTCTAGTATAACTATTTTTTAAATTTGCAATAAATATTTTATTACTTGTTACTAAATACAAAGTTGCATTTGATTTTTCATCTTCTTCAATTTTTACATTTTCATTTTTTAGTTTTCTTAAATACCACTTACATATTTCTATATTTTCCGGATATTTTTGTGTTAATATATCTAATTCTTTATCTTCGCCAATTTGCTTTATTTTCTTAATATTAACATCAAACATTATTCCTAATATTATAAAAATAATAATTGCAATTATTAGTAAAACTAAATATTCCATAAATTAACCCTCTCATTCTACTAATAATTAATATACAATCCATCTATCTATTTTAAAACATCCATTACTGCATCACCAATTATTTTGTTTACATCTGCTAAAATTAAATTGAACTTTGTTTCTGCTTCAAAAAATTTTACTGCATCAGAATTCTCATATAAAGCAACATATAAGTCTTGCATTTTTTTTGTTTTTTCTTCATCATTCTTTCCTGTTTGCATTGCTATAACTTGCGCTTCATATCTTGCCGCCTCAAATTCATCTATTTGTTTTTTCAAATCTGGATTTAAGTTTAATGCTTCTTTTGCCATTTTATAATTAATATATTCTTCAGATTGTTTTATTTCTTGTGCTAGTCTATTTGCAGTATCATAAATAATCATTTTTACCATTCCCTTCTCAAATTATAAATGCCCATTTAAGGGCATTTACTACATATTACTATTTGTATTTGATGTTGTTGATGATGTTCCTGTTATTTCAACTTTTGCATCTGTTGGACAAATATTAATCCATGTATTTCCATCATTTACTTTGATTTCATTACCTTCTAAATCTTCATATTTTGTTTGAGTATTTCTTGCTTCTTTTATGCATTTAATTTTTATTGCTTTACCATTTGTAATATAATATCCATTAAATGTACCAATATTTTTTAAGCCTTGTCTTCCTTTATTTTCACTATCTGTTAAAGTGTAGTTATCACACATTGTAATTATTATGTTTTTAGTAGTTATATTATCTCCTGTATCCCAATCTGTTTGTGCCTTATTACGTGCATATCTTTTATAAACTTGGTTTTCTTCATCATAAACATATTTTACAGTTTGAAGGTTAGAATGTGGTATTGTAACACTTGTTGCATCTTGACCATCTTCAAGTTTTACATCATCTGTTACATAATTTAAAACACTTTCTTTTGCAGATTTAGTTTTATATCCTTTTGCTTTTGCTGCATTTAGTAATGCAGTTGTACTTGTTACTGCATTATGTGGAGCGGCTTTATCCTTTACTCTCCAGAAAGTTTTTTTACTTTCTGTTATACCATTTAAGTTGTTTATCTTGTATTGTTTTATATCACTTTCTGCTTGTGGACTCCATCCATAATGTGCATATATTGCATCATTTTCCATAGCATAATCTAAGAAATAATGTCTTGAACTTCTTACAGGTCCTATTTTATCTACAGTTACACCTTTAAATAATGCCATTAAACGTGTTTCTCCACCTTCAACTATTGCTTCATACACTAAGTATGCTTTATTTAAACCTGCTTGTGGCCATGCTTGATTGTGGTTATCTATCATTACTGCTATTGGTCTATCTGTTCCTTTAAAAATTTGTATATCCTTATTTTTAACTTCTGCAGTTAATATTTCTTCTTCACTATCTGATACTTCTTGTGTATCATTATTTTTATTTTTCATAATTTTGTATGCAAGCAACGCCCCCGCACCTATTATTACAATAATTAATATTGCAATTAATATTCTTATTCCTTTTTTACTCACGAAAAATTCCTCCTTTTTATTCTCTTGTAATTTTCAATTCATTTAGTATTTTTTCTTCTTTTGGCCTCATAATTTTTTTATCTTCTTCTTCAATATGGTCATATCCCATCAAGTGATAGAAACCATGTACTAACATATAACTTAGTTCTCTTTCAAAACTATGTCCATATTCTTCTGCTTGTTCCCTAACCTTTTCAATTGATATTATTACATCTCCTAAAACATCTTCGTATGGAAAATCTCCGCTCTTTATTTTCTCATCTAATTCGTCTTTTTCAAACATTGGAAATGATAATACATCTGTTGCTTTGTCTATTTTTCTGTATTTTTTATTTATTTTTCTTATTTCTTCTGGTGTTGTAAAAGTTATTGTCATTATTAATTTTGAGTCTAATAATCCTTCTTCCTCAAAACATTTATCTAATACTTTTTTTACTATTGCTTCCCAATCTTCTTGTCCTTTTTCAACATTTAAATATGAAATTTCGTACATTACGCTACCACCTTATCTTCCTTTATAATTTTACCATTATATCTTCCATGAGATTTGCATGAATTTTTAATTTCCCTAATTACTCCATAATCAACTAATTTTCTTCTATAATATTTTATTATTTTTGAATAATCAGTTTTTGAATTTTCTATCTTTTTCATGTCATTTTTTATAAATAGTATTTCTTTTTGTTTCATGTATTCAACAAAATCAACGTCTTTTAATTTTGATATTTTCTTATACTTGTCCCAATATTTTTTATAATTTTCTCTTTCTTTTACATCTTCCCAATATACTTTTGTTGAAAGCAAACGTACATTATAATCTTCTATTAAGTTGATTAACATTGCATATGCTTTTTCTCTTTTTGCTGCCATTTTTGTATCTTGTACTAACATTCTAGCATCTTTTAGCAATTTTTCATAACATTGTTCTGCTACTATTAATGGTATACTGTGTGTAAATAATTTTCTACTAATTCCTAATAATATCATATTTTTTTCTATGTTGTCTTTTGTATCTAATTTACCTACTGTGTAACTTTCAAATTTTTCGTAATCATCTACTATATCTTTAAATTCTTCTTTTGGATTTATTTCCATTTTTAAAGGTAATATGTATTTTATATATTCTTCTAGTGTATAGAATATTTTTACATAAATCCATTCTTTTGAAGAATCATAAATATTTGTTGTGTCTGCTAATTTTATTGAATAATTCTTTAAAATTCCTTTATATAATGTGTCCATTTTATTTACATAGAATTTATTATATTTTTCTTTTACTTTATCTTTTGCATTTAAAGTAACATTTTCTTTGTCTAATTCTAATAAATATTTTTGTTTTCTATATTTATAATCCATATATTCTTTTTCTTTTAGGCTTGTAACTTCGTAATATCTTGCAAGAGCATCTCTTTCAAATTCTGTTGCAGTATTATTTTTTACTTTTTTGTAAATTGAATCCATAACATATTTATCTAATGCTTCTAAATAAACTGTATATGCATCTTCATATTTTTTTTCTAATTCTTCTGAATTGTAATTTTCTGTGTCTTTTTTGAAATTTGCGAATGCTTTTATTAAATTATTTCTTTTCATACTTATTAACATTCCATTTATGCTTATTTTTGTTGGTATTAATATTTTTGTTAAAGTATTTGTTAGTTTATTAAAAAAATTTGTACTTGTTCCTGTTATTCTTAAACTTCTTTCTTCCATTTTGTTCTTCCTTCCCATCATAAATGTATATTTATGATTAAAAAACTATTTTTTCATTTGTCCCTATATCTTCAAGCACTTCGTATGTAACATAAACTTCTATTCCATCTTCTTTTTCATATGTATTTATTATTTTATTAACTACTTTGCTTTTATCTTCTATTTCGTTGTCCAATTCTTCCTGTAATTGTTCTATCCCTAAGTCTTTTGTTTGTTCTACATTGTAGTTTTTTTGTTCTTCTTTTATTTCTTTATTTGTTATTTTTACTAAAGAAATAGGTAAATAAAAATCTGAAAATATCTTAAATTTATTCTCTAGCACTATTGTATCATAAATTTTAAATTTTGAAAGCCTTTTTGACAAATTTATTTCAAAATTATTAATTTTTATTTGGTATTTATTCTCAATATTTCCTGTTTCTGCTTTTTCCGTAGCATTATATAGAATTTTTTTGTTTTTTGTATGCCATACTTTTGCTTGTATTTCACCTTTTGCATGTACATATCTAAGTCCTGTATATTTTCCTTCCATCCATCCATTTATAAGTGTTGTCCCAACATTTACAGTATCTCCAACCTTTACAGCAATTGTTCCATTTTGAGCATTAATTTTTGTTATTATTCCTTGCTTATCAGAAACTATATTACAATATTCATTATCATCTACTATTTCTGGTTTTGCAGTTGCTTTTACAACTTTTACAATGGCATTTGTACCTTTTAATTCTATTCCCATCCATGCAATATCATTTCTTTTTAATCTTACTTTATTTATAATATCTTTTGTGTTTATTTTTGATTTCATTTTTCCTATCTCAAGTCCACTTTCTACAACATCTTGATATAAATTTTCTATACTTTCTTTGTCCTCTTCAACTATTTGTATATTCCATACAAAATTTGAAGAAATTCCTAAACCAATTATTATAACTAGCAAAAAAACAAAAAACAATTTTCTTTTTCTATATCTATTAAATAAAAAAGGTAACCCCTTCTTCTTTATAATTTTTATTTTGCATTTTGTTTGTTTTGCTATTTTGGCTACCTTTTTTAAATCTTTTATTCCTATATTCAATTCTAATTTTACATTTTTGTTTCTTTTTAAATTCCATATTGTTATTTTTTCATTTCCACATATATTTATAAATCTTTCTATATAATAACCTTCTATTGAAATTCTTATATATCCAATTATATAATTAAATATTATTTTAATAAACATATTTTAATCAAAGTTCCTCTCTATATCAATACTTTCAACTTTTCCTTTTACTTTTATATCATCATTTGTCATATTTTCTAATTTTAGTTCATATCCGTTTATATTTACAATGCCTAGTGAAGTATTTATTCTAATATAATAATCTTCATATTCTAATATTCCTTTAAAGTTTTCTATTATCATTTCGTTAAAACCTGTTATTGTTATTTTGGGTGTATCTGTATACACTTCTTGTGGCATTTCTAATAATCTGTCTATTTTTGAAAATTTTCGTTGATTTTTTTTCATAATCTCACCCTTTCGCATTGCACTTTATATAAATGTATTTTTATCATGATGATTTTATGATTTTTTTTGAAAAGGGATTTAGGGACGTTCCTTAAATTCTCTTTTTTCAGGGACTTGTGGGCACTCCTTTTTATTTTGCAATTTTAAAAGAAAAGGAATTGAAGTTTGTACCTCAATTCCAAAATTTTATTCATTTATAATTTTATCAATAGATTGTTCTCTCATTTCTTTAATAATTTTGCAACTATTATCAAGTTTTGCTTGTTCATCTTCTGTCAATTCAAGATTTAATAATTCACGAACCCCTTTACCATTAATTATTGCAGGAACGCCAATGAAAATATCATCTTGACCATATTCGCCATCTTTTAAATAAGTAGAAACTGTCAAAATAGAATTGTCATTATCCAATACAGATTTTACAATTTTACTTAGAGCCATACCAATTCCATAATATGTTGCTTTCTTTTTATTAATAATTTCATATGCTGCATTTACAACATCTTGATGTATCTTATCTAAATCTTTTATAGGATGATGTCCATCTTTCATAACATCTTTCATTTTTTTACATCCAACATAAGCGTGATCCCATGGAACAAATGATGAATCTCCATGTTCTCCCATTATATATGCATGAATATTTTTACTAGATACTTTTAAATAATCTGACATTATATAACGTAAACGTGCAGTATCTAAAACAGTTCCTGAACCAAATACTTGATTTTTTGGAAGTCCTGATACTTTTGAAACTACGTATGTCATTAAATCTACTGGATTACTTGCAACTATAATTACACCATTAAAACCACTTGCCATTATACTTTGAGTAATGCTTTTCATTATTCTTGTGTTTGTTTCTGCAAGTTCTAATCTTGTTTGACCTGGTTTTTGTGCAATACCTGCAGTTATTACAACAACTTGTGCATCTTTGCATTCATCATAATCTCCTGCTTTTATTACCATTTTTTGTGGTGCAAATGGTAATCCGTGTGATAAATCCATTTGTTCACCTATTGTTTTGTCTTTATCTATATCTACTAATACAAGTTCACTTACGCCCCCTCTATTTAGCATTGTGTATGCCATACTCATACCAACAAAGCCTGTTCCTACTAAAACTACTTTTCCTTTTTTCATTTTGAATCATCCTTTCCTTTTGTTTACCAAATTTGTTAATTTTGGTTATGTTTTTAAGAATGTTTTTATTACCATTCTCATTTTTCTATAACATTATATAACTATTTTGTTCATTTTTAAACAGAATATTAAAAAAAAATTTACTTTTTTATTTTTTTATGATATAATTCTAAAAAATCAAACAAAGTAAGGAGTGTTATATTATGTCTAGTTCAGATAATACAACTGCTTTGGCTGAAAATAAAGTGTTAATTTTATATATTTTAAATCATTTTCCAAATGGTGTTTTAGAAGATGGTTTATATAAAATTATTTCTTCTGTAAATGATGTAAATTATTTTTATTTTAAAGAAGTCCTAACAGATTTATTGGATTCCAAATTGGTTGGTTTATTCACAAAAGATGAAGATGAAGAATCTGTACTAAAAATAACAAGTGAAGGAAAAAATGCACTTTCTCTTACAATAGACGTATTACCTGGAATATTAAAATTAAAAGCAGACAATGTTTTAAAAGAGGAATTTTCTTCAATTGCTGATGAAACTTCTATTTCTGCAGAATTTATTCCCAGAAGTGAAAATGATTATACAATAAAGTGTAGAGTAATAGAAAAAAACGAAACAATATTTGAAGTTAGAACATTTGCAGGTTCTCGCGAAAGAGCTAAAAAAATAGTTGATAATTGGAACAAAAATGCATCTAAGATATATCCAAAAATATTAAATTTATTATTAGAAGATGAAGACTAAAAAAGAGATTATTGGAGTCCAACTCCTAATATCTCTTTTTTATTATTTATAATTATTATTTTTTTCTTCTTAATATCCATCCTTCTTCACATTTAATTGGTAACTTCATTAGAACCTTTTGTCCTTTAACACCTGGGCTAACACTGTCAATTTCTTCACCTGTTTCATCATCCCATAATTTTGGAATTTCAAATGTTTCTGGTTCTAGTCTATTTGGAATTATAATTTCTATTGTATCACCAACTGCAAGTTTATTCTTTATTTCAATTACTGATTTTTCTTCTTGGTATTCTAATATCTTTCCACCAAATTCATATTTATCATTATATTGTCTACCACTTAAGTCTTGAATATTTTTATTATTTCTATCATTGAAATAGAATGTTGTAAATTCTCTTGTTTTTACTTTTTCAATTTCCTTCATATATTTTGTATAATCATAATTTTCTGGGTCATTAATATAATCATCAATTGCATTTCTATAAACATTTATTACACTTGCAATATAATATTCTGTTTTTAGTCTTCCTTCGATTTTTAAACTATCAACACCCATATCTATTATTTCTGGAAGTTCTTTAATTAAGCATAAATCTCTTGATGAAAAGATACTTGTTCCATTTTCACTTTCTTCAATTGGATAGAATTGTCCCGGGTTATTTTTTTCTTCTGCATATAAATTGTAAGACCATCTACAACTTTGTGCACAATCACCTAAGTTTGCACTTCTTCCACACATAAAGTCACTTAAAAAACATCTTCCAGAAAATGCAAAACATATTGAACCATGTCCAAACATTTCTACTTCTAAGTCCTTTGGTTTATTTTCCATTATGTATTTTAATTGTTCTTTATTAATTTCTCTTGCCATTATTACTCTTTTGGCTCCATTTTTATACCAAAAGTTTGCATCACGTAAACTTACAATATTTGCTTGTGTGCTTACATGTATTGGAACATTTGGTGCATATTGTTTTAATGTTTCTATTACTCCTCCATCTGCTGCTATAATTGCATCTGGTTTTATTTCATTTAGTATTTTTGCCATTTCTATTATTTCTTCGTATTTATCATCCCATGCAAATATGTTTAGTGTTACGTGCACTCTTTTTCCAATGCTATGTGCGTATTTTATTGTTTTTATTAGGTCATCATTATTCATGTCTGCTCTTGTCCTTAATGATAGTGATGATGTTCCGCAATATACTGCGTCTGCTCCATATTTGAATGCAGTTTTTGCTTTTTCAAATGAGCCTGCTGGAGCTAGTAATTCTATTTTTTTCATTTTTGGTTTCATTCCTTCCATAATATTCATTTTTTTCTTTCTTAAATTGATACTTTTAATATTTTACCACATTTTTTGTATTTATTCTATAAAAATTCTTAAATATATTCAATTGGAACATAATAATTATTGTCATCAATTGGCATTATATTTTCCATCATGCACAAAACAATTCCATTACCAACAGTACAACCAAATTTTTTAACAACATCAAAATTCTTAATTGCTGCTTTTCCTGGATTAGCCGATTTTTTAATCTCAACAGGATAAACTGTATTATCATTAAAAATTAATAAATCAATTTCTTTTTGATTAGTATCTCTATAGTAATACAATCTACTTCTGGGGTCAATTCCGTTATTTGTAAAAGATTTAATAATCTCAGAAACTATATATGTTTCAAATATTGCACCATTATATGCACTCTTTTCAAGAGTTTCTGCACTTAAATATCCTGTTAAATAACAAGCAAGACCAGTATCCATAAAATAAATCTTTGGTTTTTTTACTGCTTTTTTTATATTATTATTAGAATATGATTGTAGCATATACACAAGATGCGTATTTTTTAATACTGATATCCATTCATCTATAGTTTTACTATCAACTCCAATATCTCTAGATATTTCATAAGCATTAAATTCTTGTGATGTTCTTGCTGCAACTGATGTTATAAATTTTACAAATTTTGCTTCATCTTTAATATTTATAAGTTCTCTAATATCTCTTTCTAGATATGTCCTTATATATGTTTCAAAAAACTGCTCTCTATTTCTACCATTTACAGAATTCACCTCTGGAAAACTACCATTTATAATTCTTTCAAATATGCTTAATGTTGATAGATTCTTTAGTTTTTCTTTTTTCTTTAGTAACTTAATATCTGGAACAAATATATCCTCTTTTTCGTTATTTAATTCTCTAGTTGAAAATCCAAATAAATCTAATATACCTATCCTTCCAGCAAGACTTTCACTTACATTTTTCATCGTTTGAAAAACTTGTGAGCCTGTCAAATAGTACATTGTTCCAACTTCTTTACCATCTCCAAACATTTCATTTTCTCTTGCTTTATCTACTTTTATTTTTATATATGATAATAATTCTGGTACATATTGAAATTCGTCTATTATTATTGGCGTTTCGTATGTCCTTAAAAATAATTCTGGATCTTCGCGTGCCTGAGTACGCAACAATACATTATCAAATGAAATATAATTGATTTTCTTTTTTGATGTTGCCTTTAAATGATTTAATAGTGTTGTTTTTCCTACTTGACGTGGTCCTGCTATCATTATTACTGGACATTTGTCAATCAAAAAATTTAAGCTTTTTTCTATCGTTCTTGTTTTATATTTTTCCATTATAATCACCTCTTTAATATATTATACTACTATTTGATAAAAAAATCCAGATATTTTTAGAATGTAACTCCAAAAATATCTATTTTTAGTTTGAATTTCAAAAAAAGAACTCAAAGTTAAAACTCTGAGTTCTTATATACTATATTAATAATTTTCTCCTCTACCTTCTGGTAATGCAGGATATTGTAAAACAACTTTAATTTTCATTGCATATCTAATTGCTCTAACAACTTTACTATTTTTAATTCTTTGCCATAAAGATGGTTTTTTCTCAAAAGTAGTTTCTTGAACATATTGTTCTTGAGATTGTTGTTCTTCCACAACTTGCTCTACATTTTGTACTTTTTGTACATTTTGTACCTCTTGTACCTTTTGAACCCTCTTAGCCTTTTGTGTAGAAACCTCTTGTTGTTCCTCAACATTTTCTACTTTTACAGGTTCTTCAACTGGTGTAGGAATTGTTTTTAATGCATCTGCAACTTCTATTCCAATGTAACTTAATGCTTTTGATCTATCCTCAATTCTTTCCATATCAATTTCAATATGTAAATTTGATTCTAGATTATTTACTCTTGCATTTAACAATTTCATAGCATCCATATAATTTTGTGATGTTTTTGTTTTGCATTTTCCTAGTATATTTAAAGTATCTATAATATCTTCAGAAAAGTCTTGTTCTGCTGCTTTTATACTATCTTTCCATCCTTCTTCTTTGTTGTCAACATCTTCTATAATTTCTTTTAATTGTCCTGCTAAAGCAATATTTTGCTCTCTTTGTCTAATCAATTCTTCAATTCTTTTTGTATTTTCTTCGAATTGATTTGTAGCAAACTCAACTAATCCATAAGCGGCTTTATATACACTGCTAGGGAAGTTTTTCTTTTTAGGATATTCAATTAAATATGTTTTTATTGATTCTATTAAATCTTTGAAATATGTGTCCTCATCCAATTGAACAATTTGCTTCTTGCTCTTAGGATTTATCATTTTTTGGACTTTTTCTATATTTGATAAGATTTTCTCTTCCGTGATTACCATTCTCACGTTTACTATGCCTGATTTTGACATTGTAAACAACCTCCTTTATCTTACGCTTTATTGCTTTTACTGTTTCTTTTATAATTATACAATATAAAACAAAAAACTACAATAGAATTGCAGTTTTTTTAGTTTACATTTTGGTTACAGAAATATTACATTTTTGTTACATTTTTATTTTTAGGGATTAAAGCCTCGTTTTTCAATTTCATTTTATTTTGCTTTAAGTCCTTCTACTAATGTTTTTTCAAACTCTTTGTATGTTTTTATTATATCAATTTCATTTCCGTTTTTCATTTTATATACTAATGTTGAAGCAATTAATGCATAAATTTCTGATGCTATTACTTTTGGGTCCCCCTGCTTTATTTCGCCTTTTTTCATTCCTTCTGCTACAATTTTTTCGATTTTTCCAATATATTCAAAAACGTGTTGTTGGCACATTTTGTTTCTTGCTTCTTTTCCATAAAATTGACTTAGTAATATTGTTATAAAATCTTCATATTTATTTACTATTTTTATTTCTATTAATACTATTGCTTTTATTTTGTCTATATAGTTATCTAATTTTTCTGTTTTTATATCGATACTGTTTTGTAATAGTTTTATTCCTTCTTCTATTAAGAAGTTAAATATTTCTTCTTTGCTTGAAAAATGATAGTATAGTGTTCCTTTTGCGACTCCTACTGTTGCTGTTATTTCTTCTATGCTTGTTGCATCATATCCTTTTTCTGCAAATAGTTTCATTGATGTTTCAAATATTTTTCTTTTTGTTTTATTCATATTTATCACATTCCTTCTTTAAGATGTAAACAATTTTTCCTCATCTTTTCGTTCATTATTATATATTTTTTAATGAAATATTGCAATATTTTTGAAAATTTTTTAAAAAATTTGAATACTTGGTCATATTGTGATTAAGAAAGTATATATAAAATCTTCTTAGTTTTAAAGCAAGATGAGGAAAAGGTATCTAAACCTAATTTCTCATTTATACCATTACCTAAAAATAGTGAAAAGGCAATCCATCAGTCTATTGAAATAGAATTTGCTTAATCACAAAAAATAAGCGAGCATTATCCTGTAAAGGACATGCTCGCTTACTCGATTTTAAGAATTTAATTTTTTTAATATATTCTTTTTATTTTATTCTTATCTACTATTACTACTTCAAAAAATTATGCAACATTTTTTAATCTATTAATTTTATTTTTCTTCTCTTCTATTTCTTTATCATAAATCTTTTGTAATTCATCAATTTGTTCATCTGTTAAGTCAATAGCTCTTATTTCACCATTTTCTAGTTTTATCTTCAAATAAACAATTTCTGAATTTTCTTCAATTTTTACACTATCCAAAAATTTTCTTTTTCTATTCATTATATCAAATTCATAATTATTTGCATCAACTTTTTTTGTATCTTCAACATTTTTTTCTTTTTTAAATATATTCTTTAAATTTCTTATAATTTTTTTAAAAAAATTTTCTTTTGTTGTTATTAAACATTTGTTATTATCCATATTATTTTTCTCCATTCGTCTTTTGACTTTCTTTTTCTAGTTCTTGCAACTCTTTACTTAACGCTTTTGACTCTTCTTTACTTGCTTCAAGTTTCATTGCTTTCTTTTCATGCATATCTTCTTCCACTTTTGATGTTCTTTCCATAGTTCCTGTTTCTAATAATTTTGCTTCTTCTTCTCTTAAATCATTTATTTTTTCATCAATACCTACTACTTTTTCTTCTTTTTCTTCTTCTGACATTTCATTCCATATATCTATTTGTTTTTGATTTACAATTTTGCCATTTTTTTCAATAGGAGTTGGTCCATTTTTGAAGTTTACTTTTTGTTTTTCTAATTTTGCTATTTCATTTTCTTGTTTTAAAATAATTGCTTTTGGTAATATTTCTTCTATAGCATTTAATCTTTCAATTCTATTCTCTTGTGTATCAACAATTTCTCCATTTTTTTCAATTACTTTATTTTGTGCCATTGCATCTGCTTTGCATAATTCCATTAATTTTTTAAAATCTGAAATTGTTGGTTCATAATTTTCTGCTTTCTTCATTGTAGATGCCAATACTTTTGAAATTCTTTCTTCTGTAATATCTTCTTTTTTAGCAATTGGAATAAAATCATCATGACTTTGAATTAAGAAACTTAATTCTGCTATTTCTTTTTCATTATAGCCTATATTACCAAGTATATCTTTTGCTATTTCTGCTGATTGCTTTGCATGACCTATAAATTGAGTTTGTCCTGTTTTTTCATTTAATTGAGCAACATTTGGTTTTCCAATGTCATGGAAAAAGGCTGCAACTTTAACTTTTAATGCATCTTTTTCAGAAAGTTTATCTGTATTAACACTATCAACTGTTCTTAATATATGTTCAAATAATTCATATTGATGACTATTATTATTTTGGCTTCCAAAATCAACAGTCTTCAAAAATTCACTTCCAAATTTTTCTTCTAATTCTTCTCTAGGCATATTTAAATATTTTTCTGTAATATTTTGACTTAATAAGTCTTTTTCAAATTTTTCCTTATTACTTTCGTTTTCTACATGCTCATTTGTTTTATTTATTTCATTTGTTTTTCTTTTAATATTTAATATTGGTGCACCTTGTTCAGATTTATGACCATTTTCAGTAGTTCCAAAAATTTTATATTCTCCTCTTTCAAATTTACCAATAAGTATATCGTCTAACTCTTCGTCATTTACTTTTTCACCAAGTTGTTTTTCAAACACTTCTGGAATAGTTGGTTTTTTACCATTTTCATCTACTTCTTTGCTCAAATCGCAATATCTTACATCAAAGCAATTTCCATCTAATTCAATATTCATTGAGCCTATTCCAAAATAAGTCTTTCCTTCACCTGCTAAAATTTTTTCAAATTCACTCTCTGTTGGAGCATGGTCAAAGGTATCTGAAATACGTGATGGTAATTTTTCACTTTTTCTAAATCTTTTTTTAAATTTTTCAACTTTTTGATTTTTTACCCCATCTTCTAATTCATCCATTTTTTGGACCTCCTTTATATATTATAAGATTTATAAAGATTTTATCACACTATATAATTTTTGTAAATAATTTTTAATATTGTAATAAAAATGTAATGCAACTGTAAAAAAATAAAAGCGGCTAGTATTCACCAGCCACTTTTATTTTTTTTAGATGATTCCCGCTTTTTCGTACGCAAAACTCAACTGTTCAGCTGTTATTCTATAACATAGCTCATCATCTATGCCTCTCGCTTCCGGTATGTCGAATAAATTTTCTATAGGTTCTTCATCTATAGTTAACTCACAAAGCTCTCCTCCATAATATGAAAACTTTACACCATTTTTGCTGTATTCAGGAATAAGTGAAGATTTGTATTCAAATCCTAATTCCTCTAATTCTTCTCCCGTCAGCTGTTCTCCTTTTTTAGCTTTTTCTAATGTTGTCATATAATTTTTTCCTCCTTATAATTATTCGGAGGACCATGCCTCCGAAATTGTTAATTTCAAAGGCTTCTTTATCACCTATTACATTTTTATTATATCACAAATTAACATAAAATGTCAATATTTTTATTGTTATTTCAGTAATAACAAATAAAATATAAATTTTTAATATATTTTTATATTAAATTTTTGTTACAAATCTTTACAAATTTCAACAACTAATATACAATATCAGTAGTAAATAATACTAAAAAAAATGGACACAATAAAAGAAAAAATTTTTGGAGGAAAACTAATGAAAAACAAAAACGAATTAAATTTTAAAGATTTAAAAATGACATGTAATTCAAACATATTCAACTTTGAAACCACACAAGAATTAAAAGATATAACAACAGGAATCGGTCAAGAACGCGGAATCAAAGCACTTGAATTCGGTCTACAAGTAGATGTAAAAGGATATAACCTATATATAGAAGGACCAAGTGGCGTTGGAAAAACAATGTACACAAAAAACTATCTAAATAAAATATCAAAAAAACAAAAAACCCCTAATGACTGGTGCTACATCTACAATTTTGACAACCCAAACGAACCAATTGCAGTTTCACTTCCTGCAGGTCAAGGAAAAGAATTCAAAAATGCAATGGATGGTTTCATTTTAGAAGTAAAAAAAGATATCAAAAAAACATTTAATGCAAACGATTTTGAAAAAGAAAAAGCACTACTTAAACAAGAATTTGAAGAAAAACGTTCTAGCATTTTAGACAAATTAAATGTAGATGCTTCAAAACATAATTTTCAAGTCAAATCTTCTCAAAACGGTATTTATATGATGCCAATTGTAAACGGAAAAGCCATTGACGAAGAAGAATTTGACAAACTAGATGACGAAATAAAACAAGTATATGAAGAAAAATCTTCAATTGTTCAAGCACAAATTATGGACGCAATTGAACAAATAAAAATTATAGAAAGACAATCAGATAAAAAAATATCTGAATGGCAATCAAATATTGCCCTACTTACAATTAATGTTCACATTAATTACTTAAAATCACAATTCAAGAGAAATAAAAAAATAACGAAATTTTTAAATGATGTTAAACAAGATGTTCTAAAAAATGTTTCATATTTTGTTGACGAAGACAAAGAAAAAGAAAAACAACAACAAATGAATCCTGCCCAAAGAAAACAAGACCCATCTTTAAATTACAGAGTAAACCTATTTGTTGATAACTCTAACACAGAAGGCGCACCTGTTATAATGGATTCAAACTACTCTTATCATAACATTTTCGGTACACTTGAATACGAAAATTACTATGGTTCATTAAAAACAGACCATACAATGTTAAAGCCAGGTCTTTTACAACAAGCAAATGGTGGTTACATCATTTTCCAAGCAAAAGATTTATTACAAAATAATTTTTGCTATGAAGCATTGAAAAAGGCATTAAGAGTTAAAGAAATAAGTATAGAAAATACAACAGACCAACGCGCATCTATGGTAATGGTTTCTTTAAAACCTGAACCTATTCCATTAGACTTAAAAGTTATTTTAATTGGAAACTCTACCATTTATCAAACACTTTTGGCAATGGACTCAGATTTTAGAAAATTGTTTAAAATAAAAGTTGAATTTGAAGATGATGCACCTTTAAATAATGAAAATGCAAATAAATTGGCTCAAATAATTCACGGTTTCTGTGAATCCGAACAACTTCCACACCTTGACAAAGATGCTATGGCAAGATTAATTGAATATGCTTCAAAACTTGCTGGAAGTCATAAAAAATTATCTACAAGATTTGATGATTTAATAAAAGTTGCCGGTGAGGCCGCAACATGGGCTAAAATGTCAAAGTCAAAAGTTGTAACTGCAGAATTTGTTGACAAGGCTTTAGCAGAAAGAATTGAAAGAGTTAAAAAGTTTGATACAAAATATATGGAAATGATAAAAGACCATTCTTTATTAATTGATACAACTGGTTTTGAAGTTGGAACTATAAATGGTTTAACAATTTTAACAATTGGTGATTACTCATTTGGTAAACCTGCAAAAATAACAGTTAACACATATACTGGTAAAAATGGAATTGTAAATATAGAAAGAGAAGTTGAACTTTCTGGTTCTACTCACTCTAAGGGTGTTCTAATTTTATCTGGATATTTAGGTGAAATGTTTGCACAAGATATTCCTTTGTGCTTAACTGCAAGTATTTGTTTTGAACAATTGTATAATGGTGTTGATGGCGATAGTGCTTCTAGTACTGAACTTTATGGTTTGCTTTCTAGTCTTTCTGGAATACCTATAAACCAAGCCATTGCTGTTACTGGTTCAGTTAATCAAAAAGGTCAAATCCAACCTATTGGTGGTGTTAATGAAAAAATTGAGGGTTATTTCCAAATTTGTAAAATGCGTGGTTTGACTGGTGAACATGGTGTTATGATTCCTGTTCAAAATGTTGATAATTTGCAACTTTCTGATGAAATTGTTTCTGCTGTTAAAGATGGTTTGTTCCATGTTTATGCAGTTTCTACAATTGAGGAGGGTATTGAGGTTTTGACTGGTGTTCCCGCTGGTAAGAAGGATAAAAATGGTCATTTTCCTGCTGGTACTGTTAATTATCTTGTTTATGAGAAACTTAAAAAGTATGCAAAAATTGATGAGAATAAATAGGATTTTAAAAAGGAAAAGTGACCCTGTAATAACAGTCAAATCCAATAAAATATTACATTTTTATTTTAAAAAACACCATAAATATAAAACTACAAATATAATACCCAAAAAATTTTTTAAAATTTTCTGGGTATTATATTTTATTTATTTAATTCTTGTTGCATAGCAAGAATATGTTTCTTTATTATAATAAGTTCATTATCAATATTTTGAATATCTTTTGTAAAATATTCTGTCATTTCATCAACTTCTTTTTCATCCAATTCACTTGTACCTAGTTCTCCCAGTAGTAATTTTTCAGACAAATTCTTTGTTTCATTTTCTTTTTTTAATTTATCTTTCAAATTATCAACACTTACAAATTTATTATTTAGTTCTGAATCAATTTTTGTTTCATTTATATCATACAATTTTTTTCTAACAAATATTTTTCTTAAAATTTTCTTGATTTTAAACCATAATCCATTTGTTGGAATTAATTTATTATTCATCAAAATCTACTCCCTGTCTTTGTACATCTTCTATTTTTTTTCCTTTTTTCACCTCTAATTGTTGTTGATAATCTTGTTCTAATTTTTTTGCTTTCTTAATTGTATCTTTTCTTTCAATATCTTGTCTAATTAAAATAGCAAGTTTTCTTTGCTTTTCGTTTCCACATTGCATATCCAATTTACTTATAATATCTAAAACTTCGTCAACTTCTGGATGTTTTTCCTTAAATTTTTCTTTTTCACCATCTGTTTCAAACCTCATATATGGCTTTATTAAATATTGCCTAATATTACCTAAAGCATTTCCTAACCTTTTCTCTTCTTCATTTTTAGATCCCGTAGATGGAAATTTTGCATTTTCCGATTTTTCTATCCATTCTTTGATTTTTCTTGCATCTTTTAATTTTACTGGAACATAATTCTCATCTATCTCTTTTATAATTTTCATAACTTCGTCAATTTCTGAATGTTTTTCTCTAAATTTTTCTTTTAACTCTTCTGTTGTTAAACTCGTGTATGGCTTTATTAAGTATCTTTTTATTCTCTTATAAGCATGTCCAAGTTTTTTTTCTTCTTCATTTTTCGAAGACAAAGATGGTGGTTTTGTATCTCCAGATTTTTCTATCCATTCCTTAATTTTCTTTGCCTGTTTTAATTTTAATGGAATATTATTTTCATCTATTTCTTTTACAATTTCCACAACTTCATCAATTTCTGGATATTTTTCCCTAAACTTTTTTCTAGAATCTTCTATTGTTAAACTCATGTATGGTTTTATTAACCTTTGCCTAATATCCCATAATTCCCTTCCCAGTCTTCTTTCTTCTTCATTTTTAGAAATCCCAACTGGTGGTTTTGTACTTCCTGATTCATCTATCCATTTCTTAATCATTTTTGCACTAGCTAAATAGTCTTTTCTGCGACTTCTTGATATAATTTCTTGTGATGCTTCTAACAGATCTATAAATTCTTTTGTTTCTCCTTGTATCCTAAATCTTTCCATATATTCCATATATTTTTCTTCATTTGAATCATTACTACTAATATTATATTTTTTTCTATTTTTTATTATATCTTTGTCATCGTTAGTTATTTCATTATATAAATTATTTTTCAAATAATTATTAACTAAGTCAAACACTATTGTTTTTTCTCTTGAAGTATCAGAAGACAATGCTCTACCCAATTGTTGTAAGTAAACTATTCTTGAATCTGTTGGTCTTAACATTATTACTCCTGAAATATCTTCAACATGCAATCCCTCATTTAACATATCAACTGAAAACAACAACTTTAAATGTTTTGATCTTGAATTTTCAAAACTTTTTATCGCTTTTTTATTTGATTTTTCACTATATCCATCACCTGAATAAACAGAATATATTTCTGGATTTTTATCTATATTTTCAAACCATTTCTTTGATTGTTCAATTACTTCATCCATATGTTGCTTATCTTTACAAAAAACAATATATTTTCCATTTTTCTTTTTTAAATTTTTTTCAAAAAGTTCAGGTATTCCATCTGCTAATTCTACTATTTTTCTCATTCTATCATATTTTTTTTGTAAATCTATTTTATTTTTTAAATCATCACAATTTGCTATAGCTTTTCTTATTCCTTCCAAATGTTCTCCTAAACTATAATCACATTTCACATATAACGGTGCTTTTACTATTCCTTTTCTTAATGCATCCAACAATGTTAATTCATAACTAATTTTTCCTTCAAAAAGTTCATCAACAATATTTTTATCATCCATTCTGTCAGGAGTAGCAGTTAAACCTAAAATTTTAGAATTAGGATTTTTTTCAAGTAATGTATTAATTCTTTCTTCCCATTTTTCTGCACCTGTTCTATGAATTTCATCCATAATTATAATATCAGTATTTAATTTTTCCATTTGTTCATCTTTTACTCTTAGTAATGATTGATATAACATTATTTTTAGATTTGGAAAATATTCATCTGCAATCATTTTTGCAGGTCTTTCTTTTGATGGCTTTTCTCCAACTATATACTTTGCAATATAATTATACATTTGACTTTTTATTGCATTTGTCGGCGCCATAAATAAAATTCTTTTATCTTTATTATCAGCCATAAGTTGTAATGCCACAAATGATTTTCCACAACCTGTAGGAATTACAACAGCAGTTCTATCACCAATTTCATATGCTTTTTTTACTGAATTATATGCATCCTGTTGATGTTTTTGTAATCCTAATTCCGGTTTTCCATTAATTATCATATTTATCTCATTCCTATTCTTTTGTTATTTCTTTCTATATCTTTATTTTACTTATAACATAAAAACACATTTTTCTCAATAGGATATTTATAAAAATTTTTAAAAATTAAAATTCTTTACGATTTAAACTAATTAATTTTACCCACCACGAAAAAACCAGTTTGTTTTAAAACAAACTGGTCATTTCCTTTTTATCCCTTACATATTTACAAGGAATAGTTTTCTCCACTCCTTTATCTTTTTTTCCATCCTCCGTTTTTCTATTTTAACTCTTATTTTCCTTTTTATTTCAAACAATTTTTCTATGCTCAAACTAAGGGCAAAAGATAGTCCAAAATAAATATTGAACAATGAATAAATCGTAAATAAAAAATTCCAAGAGTTTAATGGAATATTACATCCCAAAGTAATCAGTACCGCTGCTGGAACAAAAAAGATACAAGACAAAAAACTCCATCCCTTTACATTCCGACAAATTTTTTTGCTAAAAATGCCTGTTAATATTGCTACTGCAAAAATCAAATTTAGTAATCCTTCTACAATAAATATATAATTTGTCATATGTCATTCCTCCATTGTTAAAAAAATAATAAAAGATTGCTTGTCTCCAGACTTACAAGTCTGGAGACATAGGGGTTAGTCTAACTCTGAAAGCCAACCAATATCATGCCCATCCTTATCAGAAACGATATAATCTTTAAAAGATTTTTCCGTTTTAGTTAAGATGTTAGCATCTGGTGTGCCATCATCATTAGTTCCGTATAAGACCCAATAGGCCTCACCAGGAAAACCTGTTGATTCTCCCCAACTTGTCTTGATGGTCCATGAACCATCAGGATTTCGTTTTATTGGTGCTCCCTCCAAAAATTCTGGGAACTCGTCACTAACCTTCATTGCCTTCATAACAGTAGCTTTTTTATAAAAAACACCGTCTTTTTCAATTAAGTTAGTATCTGCATTACCAATAACCCAGGCATTATAGCCACTTGTTGTCTGCTTAGAAACCTCATATCCGATTACTTTTCCAAGTTCGGCCGTTTCTATGCCTTCAACACAATCAAGTTGAAGTTTTCCATCCACAATTTTTATTGTTTCCTTTAAAAACTCTGGAATGTCACTTTCCCGGTTTACTCTTACTGCGTCCTTCTTTGTACCTGCTTCCTTATGAATAAAGATAATGTTGCTCATGTTTTTTTCTCCTTTTCTTGTTGTAGTGTTATTTGTTACAATATCGATAAATGTCCTTGACATTTTTTTACCTCCTTGTGCTAAAAATTAATATGTTACTTTTTAATGTCTTTTGACATTTTGTCCCTCCTTTATTAACTTTATTTTCAGTTACAAAGATCCTCCCCTCTATAATGTAATATCTATATAAAAAGGCTCTTAGCCTTGATAAACTTATTATACCATATTATGCCAAAGAAGTCAACATAATATATAAAGATAATATTACACCTTTTATAATGCTAATCATTTATAGAAATTCCACCATCATTTTCTTCATGTCTTTTTTTCATTTCATTGTCTATTTTTAAATTTTTAGGTGATTAACAATTGCTCTCATAATAATTTTATTATCAATTTTTTCTCTTTCATTATTTACAGCCCAAATATACATTGAATTAACATCATTAATATTGTCTGCTATCAACATTCTATCATCCATAAGTTTTAATTGTAATCCAGGATTCAATTCTTCTAAATTTGGATATAGCATACTAAAATATTTATCAACTTGCAAATTTTTTATTACTGAAACTATAATTTTTTTATCATCAGCCCCTTCGTTTTTATGTTTTTGATATTCTTCTTCTATTTTATCAAAATTAGTTTCAATAAAAATTTTATCACTATAAGACATTAATTCCTGACCAGGTGAAAAAGTATTTCTATCTGGATGTAACATTTCAAAATAATTGTCAACTTTTACTGCATTTATTATTGTTGATAAAAATTTATTATCATCCATTCCTTTATGGCCATTTTGACCATATCTTTGAACATATTCATTAATTGCATTGATATTTTTTTCTATAAATTCTTTATCTCTTTTTATTTTTTCTTGTTCTTCTTTTGTTGCACTTTCATAATTAGGATATAATATTGTTAGATATTTTTTTACATTTTCACTCATAATTTTTACCTCCATATATTTATATATTTCTAATTTCCTCTTGTGAAAAATATGCCTTATATTCATTTTGCATAGAATTCCAAATTCTATTAAATTTACTTGATAATTTATTTATATCAGAATCAGTAAATACTCCTTTACGTTTTAAATCCGTAGTTCTTAAATTGGCAAATTTAGGAATTTCACTCATTACTTGTTTTACTAATTTAGGATCCATCTTTTCATTTAATGATGTTTCCTGTTCATATATAGAATCTGTAGTTTTTAACAAATTTATATATGCTTCATCTCCCATATATTTATCATACTCTTCCATAATAAAAATAGGATCATACATCATTCCATATAAAAAGTCGTTTGCATACATAATTGTTCCATTACTTTTTTTCACTTTTAAATCATCGATTGGTGCTCCATTTTGAATGCAAGAATGATAATTTAGATCTGGCTCATTTGCAAATGCAGCTATCATTAATCGTGTTATAGAAGATAAAGCCGAATAACCTGATTGATCATTATTACTCCATTTATCTATATGTTCAGATAAAATTACATCTGTATTTACTCCAGGCTTTTTCATTTGATATTCACTATCAAATTCCGCTAAACTTATTGATGCCTTTATATCCATCATAGTTTCTTCAAAAAGTTTTCCATATCTTTTACCTGTATCTCTTTCTGCAATCGCTGCTCCTGCTCCAAAATAAAAAGGTTCATTGCTTTTTCCAACCCACAATATTCTTTTTCCTTCCGAATTGACTCCATCTTTACTTCTATTCATTTTTGCATATATTGCATGCCATAATTCATGAGAAAAAGTATGTTTTCTTTCATTATACATAAATTCTGGTGTTGATTTAAAACCTTTCATATATATCTCTGAATTTCCTGCTCCAGTAATTATTGTATTTCCCTCTAATCTTTCTTTATCAAGCGTTTCATTTGCTCCATTTGGAACAATTTCTACTTTTTTTAACGCTTCGAGTATTTCTTTTCCAACTGCATTCTTTTTTGCTTGATTATCGCCACACAAAAGTTTCATATTATACTGAAATATTTTAAAGAATTCTTCTTTATCCTTTTTGCATGCATATTTTAATTCCATACATAACCTCCATATATCTAATTACTTTTAAAAAAAACTCTCCACAAATGAGTGAAGAGTTTTTGTAGACTTGAGGATTACTCATATGAAATACATATTGCTACATATTCCCTGGCATTCCCTTTGTCATCCATTTGCTCCGGGCAATCACATTTTAGGACCTCAGACCATGCTTCTGTAATTTCGTATGTTTGCTCATTTCCACAAGCATCACATTTAAAAGTTACATTTGCAGTTTCACCTTTTTTTAAGGTTAATTCTACTTTTTTACTTAAAGCAATTCTCTGACCTGACCATCCTTTTCCTGCTCCATTCCATGTACTACAGACATACGCCTGTCCAGAAGAAGTCGTTATACCTACATTTGCATGTACGTCATCCTCCTTAAAAAGATTACAACCTGTTAATGCAACTAACATAACAACTGCTATCATCATAATGCCTAATTTTTTCATAATGTTTTCTCCTTTTTTTCGTAAACTATAGTTTTTCTTGCAATTTATGTCATATACCCGATATGTTACGGGAGTCAATTTTTTAGCTTTCATTTTTGCTCCTTTCAGAGTTATAGTTAATAGTTACAGTTTTTTTAGTGTCTTATCCTCCTTTATAAATCTAGAACAACGAGTTACAATATTATTCCCTCCTTCTTCTATTTTCAAAGTAGCAATGTTCCTCCCCTCTTTCAATGTGCTACGGTTTTTACCTGAACAAACTTATTATAGCATAATTTTGAATTATTGTCAATATTATGTAGAATTATTTATGTAAAACATTTTAAAAAACTCTAGCAATCTACTAGAGTTTTTATTTGCACTTATTTCTATATAGCCATATAACATTTTTCTTTTATGAAGCTCTTTATCTTTTTTTCTTCTTTTCCTTCATAATATGAAATAAGTAAATCTTTAAATTCTTCTGTTAATTCTGCAGGAATTGCCATAATTCCTTTTCCTTTTGAAATTAAATAATGGTTACTATATATTACAGCTGTTCTCTTATTTCCATCAATAAATATTTGCTTTTTCATTGTATATAATAGTAATTCAATGGCTTTGTCAACATCATTAATTTTCTTATTAAATATTTCTTCTAATTCTTCTTTTATTACACTTTCAATAGGCAAATCCGGTTTCCACGTTGTTCCTCCAATTGTTACAGGGACATTTCTTATTTTCCCTGCTGAATAATAAAATCCTTCTTCTATCATTTTGTTTATTTCACATAATAAAGCATAGTTTGTATCACTTGAAATAACATTTTTATTTAGTATAAATTCCCATACATGTTTTAAATTTATTATTTTTAGTACATCTTCAGATGTCATATTATTCACTTTTCCACCTTCAATTATGCTTTCTGTATCTGCAAATGTAGTTGCAACTCCCTCTAATATAGCTTGTTTATATATTGTATCAACTAAATGTCTTTTTGCAAAGTCTATATTTTGTTCAACTTGTTCAGAAATTTCTTCTTCAATATAGTTTAATTGTTTTAATTTTTTGTTTATTTCTCTTATTTGTCTTTTTAATTCTTTTGCTTTTATGCTATTATTCAATACTAAATTATATAATTCTTCTGAATATTCACCAACATATTTTGTTAAACTTACGCCTTCTTCTCTATAATGTACATATATGTATTTGTTTGAATCATTCTCTCTTATTTCAATAGATCCATATGATAATTTTTTTAATTCATTTTCAAGAATTTGTTTATTTTGAAGAATATCCATGATTTCAATTTTTTCTTTCATTTATTCCTCCTTATAAATGTGAAACTTTTTTATTTGTTTTTTTTAATTTTGTTTCACATTTATATTATACCACATTTTTTAAGAATGTGAAACATTTTTGCGTATTTTATTTAATTTTGTTTCACATTAAAAAATATTTATCAAACTCAATGTAGTCTTATTTTTAATATGTTCCAACACATACACACTAGCCTCAAGTTGAGCCATAGAATCCCCATACTCCTCCATATCCAAATAACCATTAAGACTTGCCAAATTAGTTTCAATTTTTTCTAACTCATCATGTTCAATATAAATAGCAAGTTTTTTATGTCTTTCGTTCCAATCATCTCTAATCTCTTTAATTTGTTCTTTTAATTTATCTTTATTTATGTCCTCTTCATTCTCTTTTTCCATTTCTTTTCTAATTTCAGATAAACTTTGTGTAGCTATTTCAATTGATTTATTTGTATATTTTGTAGTAAAAATATCTCCCGCAATTATTACTACAACAATAATTACAGAAATAACTAATTCCTTCGTCATGCCCATATCTCCTTTTAATTACATAAAAATCATATAACATTTGTTTATTATACATTATGCTCTTCACTCTACGAACTCTTCTTTTCTTTTTTTTGGCAAAAAATTTGTCCTTTACCATCATAAGTGACAACCAATGCCTCTTCTGGCTTCATATCAAATTTTTCAACCTGTTTTTTCAACCAATTATAATTCTTTCCAATTAATTGCAGATTCTGATTCATAACTTTTCCATCAACAACCAAATCATATGGAATCCCCTCATATTCTGGTGTAATGTTGAAGTCCTCTGGAGTAGTTGTCCTTTTTTCAGGCTTTTGAATTACCGTAACTTGCCCACTGGTTTCCAAAATTGCATATTCCACATCACCTAAATTAACAATGTTGTTTCCTCTAAGTCTCTCTTCCAATTCATTTACTGTAAATCTTTCTTTTTTTAAAGCCTTTTCATCAATTTTTCCTCTATATATTAAAATTGTTGGCTTTCCACAAATAATCTCCCTTGCTTTTATACTTTTTAAATTTATTAATGAAATTAACAAATGCATAACTAAAAGTCCTAAAATTGGAATTAATCCATTGAATATTGGAACACCTATATCACTCATAGGAATAGTAGCCAAGTCTGCTATCATTATTGAAATTGCAAGTTCAAATGGTTGCAATTGCCCAATTTCCCTTTTTCCCATTAACCTCATTACAATTAATACAAATATGTATAATATTATTGCTCTAAAAAAAATAATTAACATTTTTTCACCTCAAACACTATTTACATTAAAAATATAATTTAAAAATATTTGAAATTAATAATTTATTTATTTTTAGTACTTATATTTTTTTCTATAATATTTTTTATTTTATTTTTTACAAAAATTAACTTTTTTATACTTATATTTTTGAATATTATTTAAAAATTCGTGAATAATAAAATTAGAGCCTTGAAATTGCAAATTTAATTTGCATAAGTTTTTAAAAATTTAAGGAGGTTTTCTATATGTCAAATTCACAAACAAGAAGTGAAAATAGTACTTCCACAGTGTGGCAAATAGTTGGTAGATTAATTGCTGCTGCTGTTGTTCTAGGTATTACTGCATTTTTTACACCTGGTTTTTCAATTAATAATATTTGGACTTTAATTATAGCCGCTGTTGTTTTAACAGTAATAGATTACTTAGTTACAAAGTTTACAGGTTTACATGCAAGCCCATTTGGTAAAGGCTTCGTAGGTTTTGCATTGGCCGCTATTACTTTATATGTTACTCAATTCTTTGTAGCAGGTTACTCTATTTCATGGATGGCTGCTATAATTGGAGCTTTGATTTATGGTGTTATTGATTATTTCTTGCCAGGAAATCAAACTATGTAGTTATGAAAAAATAGGGATTGGGGGACGGGTCTTCCATCCCTATTTTTTTTAGGGATAGAAGACCCGTCCCCCAATCCCTAAAAATATTTTAAAAGAGGAATTTGGAGTAGCACCCCCATAATCCCTCTTTTTTAATTTCTTTCCCAATATTTTTCATACAATTCCTTAGCAGTCTTTGGACTATCAACACCCTCTTTATTCTTAACAGGAGCGAAATCATCCTCTCTCTTACCTCTAAGAATTGCAATATCATCAAACAACTCAAAACTATCAAAAATAAACGCTTCAAACTTATAAGAATTTGGTTCAGTTGGTATAACTTCTTTACCATTTTCATCAATATAAGCATTTTTCTTAAAAGCACTATGATAAATTAATGGCTCTTTGCTTATTTTTTCGATAGCATCAATTGTAAACAAATTACACATGATGTGAGATTCACCAAATCTCAATTCTCCATTATTATCAACTTCTTCTGCCATTTTTTCTGGTAATTCTGAATATTCAATAACCTTTGGATGGCCATTCATTTTGCAAAATACTCCAACTCTTTCATGTGGATTTACTTTAACAACTGATTTTGAAGCAATTTGAACATTTTTATCAATTGCCATTCCAAGTAATGTAACATCAGCCATTTTCAAAAGAGCATTATCAACTCCACCAATAAATACCCATTTAACACCACGTTCTTTCATATCAGAAAGCATAACTGTTTTTCTAAGTGAAGAAAATACTCCACCATTTCCATCTGAAGCCTCTCTTACTTTCATATCTTTTCCGATTAGCATTTTTCCATTTGTATCAACTAATGGCAACTCACCTTGTTCAAATAACATAACACTATTTTTATCATATCCAAAGTAATTATTTTTCTCTAAAAATTCTTGTGTTTGATCATTATTTTCTCTACTTGTCATTATGTACCAAGGAATAATTGTGTTGTACTTTTTATTTGCTTCTTTTAAATTTTCTGCTAAGATTTCAAATAAATATTTCCCTTTACCATAAACATCTAGTTTAAAAGTACCTTTTGGTCCTGTGTGACCAAGTCTTGTTCCTTGTCCTCCAGCCATTGTAACAACTGCATAATTGCCACTAACAATAACTTTCTCTCCTAAATTATCAAATGTATCTTTTTCATTTTTTGTTAATTTTTCTTTATCTAAATATGGTATAGATTCAATTTTATTTTCTTTTAATTCAATCTCTTTTTTTGTATTTTCATATAATTCTGCAATTTGATGGAAATCAATATTTTTTAATTGCTCTAATAATTCTTCTTTTTTATTTTCGTCTAATTTATTTAACAATTCTATTATATGTTCTTGATTGTATTCTTTTAATAATTTTATTATTTCTTCATTTTTATCCATAGCCTTCTCCTTTTCTTGACTATCCTTCGATAATCAAGTTGCCTTTTTTAGTATATTTTATTCTATTTTAATTTTTTTGTTCATTTCAATTACTATTGTAATTTCTTTTGCCATTTTATCACAATACACTGATTTTTGCAAACTTTTTTCTAAAACTTGTCATATCATTTGAAAATTCACAATATACATTAATTAAAGTTATGTGGTACAAACATTTAAATTGTTTTGAACAGTGCAGACAATGATATCATTTTTTTATATTTCATATTAAAGTCCGCATTTTTAAGGGAGGTATATAGATGGAAAGTTCAAATTTATATCAGGACATAGCAAAAAGAACTGATGGTGACATTTATGTTGGGGTTGTAGGTCCTGTTCGTACTGGTAAATCAACATTTATTAAGAATTTTATGGATTTACTTGTAATTCCAAATATTGATAATGAATACAAAAAAGAAAGAGCAAAAGATGAATTGCCTCAAAGTGCTGGTGGCAGAACTATTATGACAACAGAACCTAAATTTGTTCCAAATGAGGCTATTGAGATAACTTTAGATGATAACTTAAAATTCAAAACTCGTTTAGTTGACTGTGTTGGCTATTTAGTTGATAACGCTATTGGCTACCTTGAAGATGATATGCCTAGAATGGTTAAAACACCTTGGTCTGATGAAGAAATTCCATTTGAAACAGCGGCTGAAATTGGTACTAAAAAAGTAATTGAAGAACATTCAACAATTGGCATTTTAGTTACAACTGACGGAACTGTTACAGATATACCAAGAGAAGATTATATAAAAGCAGAAGAGCGTGTGGTTTCTGAATTAAAGGCTTTAAATAAACCATTCATAATCTTACTAAACTCTGAAACTCCGTCATCTGATTACACTCAAGAATTGGCTCAAAAATTAACTGATAAATATAATACAAGCGTAATGCCTATAAACTGTGCAAACTTAAGTATAAACGACATAAATACAATGTTTTCTAAAATTTTATACGAATTTCCTGCACAAAAAATTGCTATTAAACTACCTCGTTGGGTTGATGGATTAAGCTTTAACCATCCTATAAAAACTGAATTATTTAATGAAATTAAAGACGCATTTGCAGATGCAAATGTTTTAAAAGATATTTCAAATTGTACACAAAAAATAAGTCAAACTGAAATAATTTCTAGAACTACAATTACAAATATTGAACTTGGCTCTGGTAATGTAAAAATTCAAATTGATGTAAAAGAAAATTTATTCTACAAAGTATTATCAGAAATCACTGGTGTCAATGTTGAAAATGAAGGCGACTTATTTGGGATTATTACAGACCTTTCTTCTGCTAAGAAAAAATATGATAAAATTGCATATGCTCTTGAAGAAGTTAATGCAAAAGGCTATGGAATTGTTACTCCATCAATTGATGATTTAGTTTTAGCGGAACCTGAAATGGTTAAACAGGGCTCACGCTTTGGTGTGAAATTAAAGGCAACTGCCCCAAGCATTCATATGATAAAAACAAATGTAACTACTGAAGTTTCACCTATTGTTGGTTCTGAAAAACAGTCTGAAGAATTGGTAAATTATCTACTTTCTGGTTTTGAGAATGACCCTAAACAAATTTGGGAATCTAATATTTTTGGAAAGAGTTTGCATGAACTTGTTAATGAAGGCTTACAGACTAAACTTTCTAAGATGCCAGAAGATGCTCAAATGAAACTTCAAGAGACTTTGGAACGTATTGTTAATGAGGGTTCAGGAGGATTAATTTGTATTATACTATAAAATTTCGGGATTGGAGAACGGATTTTAACGGGATTGGGGGACGGGTCTCTAATCCCGAAGTATTACGCAAAAAAATTTCGGGATTAGAGACCCGTCCCCCAATCCCGTTAAAATCCGTCACAAAAATCACGAAATTTTAATTATCATTCATTTCTTTTTCTCCATTATATTCATTTACCAAATACAATGGTCTATTTTTTGTTTCATTAAATATTCTTCCTAAATATTCTCCAATTATTCCAAATAATAATATTTGTATTCCTGAGAAAAATAATATTAATAATATTATTGCTTGGAATGCTTGTATTGCTTCATGTATTATAATGCTTTTTGCTATCACATATATAAAATAAACAAATAAAACCATAAATGTAGGTATTGCAATAAATGTTGATATTCTTAATGGTGATGTTGTAAGCGATGTTATTCCATCAATTGCTAAATCCATAAGTTTTGCATAATTCCATTTTGTTGAACCTGCAATTCTAGGATCTCTATCATATAAAACTTCTTTTTTCTTATATCCTATCCAACTAAACATACTTTTTGTATTTCTTTGTGATTCTCTAAGTTTTTTTAATGCATTCACACATCTTCTATCTAATAATCTAAAATCTCCTGTGTCTTCTTGTATTTCAACTTTAGTTACATGTTGTAGTACTCTATAATACATTTTTGATGTAAATTTCTTTAACCAAGTTTCACCTTTTCTTGATCGTCTTTTAGCATATACATCATCATAACCTTCTTCCCAATATTTAACTAATTCAGGAATTAACTCTGGTGGATCTTGTAAATCTGCGTCCATAAAAATTACGCAATCACCTGTTGCATAGTCTAAACCTGCTATCATTGCAATTTCTTTTCCAAAATTTCTAGCAAAATCCACATAACATATTCTATTATCTTTTTCTCTCATACTTTTAATTATTTCTACTGTTTTATCTTTACTTCCATCATTTATAAATAAAACTTCAAATTCGTATGCTTTCATATTTTCCATTAATTTTAATAATCTTTCATACAATATTGGCAATGATTCTTCTTCATTATATGCTGGTATTATAATACTTATTTTTTTCATATATATTGCTCCTCTTATAATTATCTTCTTTTTTTAATTATTTAATTTCTTAAATATCAAATAATTCTCCTAATGGTTTTTCTTCATGGATTCTTTTTATTGTTTCAGCAAACAAAGGTGCAATAGATAAAACAATAATATTATCTATTTTTTTTTCTTCTGGTAATGGTATAGTATTTGTTATTACTAATTCTTTTATATCTGAATTTTTTATTCTTTCTATTGCTGGTCCTGATAAAACACCATGTGTACAACCTGCATATATTGCTTTAGCACCAAATCTGTTAAGTACTTTTACTGTTTCAATCATAGATCCTGCAGTATCTATTTCATCATCAAATATAATTGCATTTTTATCCTTTACATCACCTATTATCGTACTTGCAATTGCTCTATCATCATTGCCTTCTCTTCTTTTATCTACTAATGCAATTGGGCATTTAAAATATTCAGAATATTTATATGCTTTTTTAGAACTCCCCGCATCTGTTGCAACTATTACCATATTATTTAAATTTTTCTTTTTAAAATAATCCTCTAATAAATATTCTGCAGTTAATCTATCACAATTAACATTAAAATATGCTTGAATTGCAGGATTATGCAAGTCACAGGTAATTACTCTAGTTGCACCTGCTGCCTCTAAAATTTCAGCTATCAACTTAGCAGATATTGGCACACGTGGTTGATCTTTTTTGTCTGATCTTGAATATGGAAAATATGGTAATACAACATTTATATTTTTAGCAGACGCCCTTTTAGCAGCATCTATTGTAATCAATAATTCCATTATTCTTTCATTTACTGGTGGTTGTGTAGTTTGTATAATATACACATCACTTTCTCTTACAGTTTCTAAAATTTGTACAAAATTATTGTCATTTTTAAATTTAATATGAGTAATTTTTCCAGGTTCTATCCCTATATAATCACATACTTCTTTTGTGAATTTTTCTGCTGTTGGGCAGGCAAATATTTTTAATTTATCCATATATTTTGTACGGTATAATATATCCCTTTATACCATATCTCCTTTGTTTAATATTTAGGTTTTTACGTTATACCTATAAACTTATAATTGTTCTGCAAATCCCTTTTGTAATTTTTTAAATATAAAGTATCCTCCTATTGTTAATGCTATTGACAATGCAAGTAATATACCTAAAACCTTCAAGTTAGGCATTTGATGATAATAGAATATATCTCTATATGCATTTATTATATGTGTCATCGGATTTAGTTGCATTAAAATTTGTAAACTATGTGGCAATTGTTCTAACTTATATACTATTGGTGTTCCATAAAATGCTGCCATTAAAATAATACCTATAATGTGTTCTAAATCTCTAAAATATACTGTTATAGATGATACTATAAATGATATTCCTAATAATAATACATATTGTATCAGTAGTATAAATGGATAAAACAATAAGTACCAAGAAAGTCCTACTGGTGAAAATATTACAAACGCTAATATTATTATTGTTGAAATCATAAAATTAACTACTCCACTTGTGACTACTGATATTGGTAATATTTCCCTTGGGAAATATACTTTCTTTATAATATCAGCATTTCCTATAACTGTAAATGCTGACTGAGTTATAGCAGTTGTAAAATACGTCCATGGTATTAATGCAACACAAACATATATATAATATGTTTGTTGATAATACGAATCTGATCCACCTGCTAATAATGCTCCAAATATTACAGAATAAACAAGTAATTGCAATAATGGATTTAAAAATGACCACATTACTCCCAATATTGAATTTTTGTATCTTCCTCTTATTTCTTTTTTTACATTTGTTTTTAATAGTTCCCTATAATTATAAATCTTTTGAAATATATTCATTTTTTCAATTATTCCTCCTAATTTTTATATAAAATTAAAGTAAATATTTTATTAATTATTAAAAATCTTCTAAATATTTAAACTTAAATCCTGTCACCTCTTTATACATTTATGTAGTAACTCTTAGATACTCATTAACTACTTCGTTAGTATTTCCATCCATTCTAACTTTTCCATTATAAAGCCATATTGCCCTGTCACATAGATTTCTTACAGATTCCATACTATGTGTTACAAAAACCATTGTTTTTCCCTCTTTTTTTAGTTCTCTCATTTTGTTAAAACACTTTTCTTGGAAATGTTGATCTCCTACAGATAATATTTCATCAATTAATAAAATCTCTGCATCTACATTTATTGCAACTGAAAATGCTAATCTCATATATTGCCCGGAAGAATATGTTCTTACAGGGTTATCTATTAATTCCCCTAATTCAGAAAATTCAATTATTTGGTCTAATCTACTATCTATTTCTTTTTTGGTTAATCCAAATATTGAAGAATTAAAATATATATTTTCTCTTCCTGAAAAATCAGGATGAAAACCAGCACCTAATTCCAAAAGTGAAGTTAATTTTCCATGTGTTTCAATTGTTCCTTTATTCGGAAAAATTATTTGTGTCATTAATTTTAAAAGTGTTGATTTTCCACTACCATTAACCCCTATTAATGCTACCGTTTCTCCTTTTTTTATGTCTATATTAATATCATTTAATATTTCTCTTTTTTCCATCTTTTTATTTCTTCCTATAAATAGTAATCTTTCTTTTAATGTATTTGCTCTATCATAATACACATTAAAACTTTTATATACATGATTTACCTTTATTACAACGTCTTCATTTTCTTCTTTCATTACTTTTCTCCTTTTGTCTTTTTTTCGTTGATATTATATCATAAAATACAATATTGTCAAATATATTTATGTATTACATTCAGTATTATTCTCTTGTTTTTCAGTATCCTTTAATTCATCTACATTATTTTTTTCTTGTTTTTCAGTAATTTCTGATTCGTCTATTTGATTTTGTTCCACTGTTTCTTCTTCCTGTTCTTCACTAACTTTTGTTTCATCTATTTGTCTTTGTTCTACTGTCATTTCTTCCTGTTCTATTGAAAATGTTTTTGTTTTATTTTCTTCTATTTTTATATTATTTTCTTTTACTCGCACTATCCTTCCGTTTTTACACTTTCCTATTTCTCCTTGTGGTGTTATTTTTGCTATCTGTATTTTGTTTTTTTCTGGTGCTATATTATTTTTTTCTGTTAATTTCACTTCTATATAGTACTCTTTATTTGTGTCTAGATTTCCTATGTATTTATCAAAATAATATTTTATTCCTCCTTCATATCCCACATACATTTCTGTTTCAAATTTTCCGTCTGTTGATTTTAATTTTATATCTGGAATTTCTTTTGGTGTTCTACATTCTCCTTTTACCCATTCTGCTACAAATATATATCCACTTATATAATCTTCTCCTGTTCCATTTTGGATTATTTGCATTTTATATAATTCTGTATTTATATCTCCTTCATATGTATCTGCTTTTATTTTTATATTATTTCCCTCTGTTACTACTTTATCTCCATTTTTCTTTCTTCCTATTTCTCCATCTTTTTTCATTCTTACTTCTTGCTTCTTACTATTCTCAGGCGCTATATTCTTCTTTCCCTCAAGTTTTACTTCCATATAGTATTCTTTATTTGTATCTAGATTTCCTATGTATTTATCAAAATAATATTTTATTCCTCCCTCATATCCTACATACATTTTTGTTTCAAATTTTCCGTCTGTTGATTTTAATTCTATCTCTGGAATTTCTTTCGGTGTTTTACATTCTCCATTTACCCATTCCGCTACATATATATATCCACTTATATAATCTTTATCTCCACTTTGTATTACTTTTATTTCATTTATTTCAGTGTTAATTGTTCCTACATATAAGCTACTATCTAATATTTTTATCTTATTGTCTTTAGCTGTTACTGTTACTGTTCTAATTTTTCCTATTGTACTATTTCCAATTACAACTCTTTGCGTTTTTTGTTCATTTGTTGCTACATTATTTTTACTTGTTAATACTGCTTCAACAATATATTCTTTTGACACATCAAAATCGGTTATACATTTATCAAAATAATATTTTATACCACCTTCATATCCTACATATGCTGTTGTTTCAAATTTTCCATCTGTTGATTTTATTTTTATAGTTGGTTTTGAATATGGAGTTTTACATTCTCCGTTTATCCATTCTGCTATATATAAATATCCACTTATATAGTTTTCGCCTTTCCAATTCTGTATCAAATTCAATTTAATAAGTTCTGTATTTATTGTTCCTATATAATTTAGTACAAAATTATCATTTTTTGCATTTACTACTATATTATTAAATTTACCTATTGTTTGAGTTCCTAATCTTAATTTTTGAGTTTTGCTTACCTCACTCGCTATATTTTCTTCTGTTGTTAATCTTGCTTCTAAATAATATTCCTTTGATACATCTAGGTATTGTATTATTTTATCAAAATAATATGTAATCCCTTTTTCATACCCTATATATGTAACCAAATTAACAGTTCCATCTGTTGATTTTAGTCTTATTTCTGGCATTGATTTTGGTATATTACCTGGATTTCCTTCACCTATATATTCCGCTATATCTACATAACCTGATATGTAATATTCTCCTTTAGAATTCTGTACTAATCCTATTTTATTTAATGTTGTATTTATTGTTCCTGAATATTTACCTTCTGTAAATACTATTTTGTTATTAGCAATTTTTATTGTTTTCCCTTGAAAATTCTCATTTAGAGTTTTATTTGGTAATCTCAAACTTTGCGTTTTGCCTGATACACTTGCTATATTTTTATCCCCTTGTAATGTAACTTCTATGTAATATCCTTTATTTGTATCTAATTTAGAAATGTCTATATCAAAATAATATTTAATATTTTCTTCATAATTAACATACATTTCTTTTGATACTTTTCCATCTGTTGATTTTAATGTTATTTTAGGTGTTCTTTTTGGTTTCCCACAAGTGTTATTTATATATTCTCCAATATATGCATATCCACCAAGATAATCATTTCCATTATTTCCTTTAAAACTATCTATACTAATTAATTCTGTATTTATTGTTCCACTATATTCACTTGTTGGTTCTGGAGTTGCTTCTTTCGGCATATTTTCATAAATTGGTATAATAAATTCAAAGTTTTTAGTTTGTTGTATCCCTGTTATTTGATAATTTTTTAACAATATACTTGCTTCACTCTTAGCTGCTAATAAATTTGTCATATATTGATGCCAATATAAATTGCCATTTTTATTATATACACAAAATTTTTGCAAATACAAAGTGTTTTGACCTATATCTATGTATGCTTCACCAACAAAGTTTCCACCACCATTTATGGAAGCTGCCATACTTGTCCAACCTTCTTGTTTTGCTCTAATAAATCCATTTGTTATTACATTTGCAATACCACTTCCAGTAGCACCTATATTAAATAAATTATAATATCCTTCATATGTATTACCATCTGTCCCCACATATTTTTCACCAGAACATAATGGTGAAGTTCCCGTTCTTCCTTGTTCTTGAATTACTCTTGTAATCAAATGGTATGCATTAAGTTTATTTTTCTGTGCAACATTTGTAAATGCTTCGATAGAACTCTCATCATTTTGTAAATATATAACCTTTTGCATCTGTAAAATTTTTCTTATTTCATCCTTACTAGTTCCTACTGTTGTATTTAATTTTTGAAATTGAAAAATATTTGTAGTATCTAAGGAATTTCGTGGATCCATAACATACTCTACGGCTTCTTTTGATGCTCTATACCATCCTGTATCATATAATGTATTCCCATCTCTCCACTCTTCTTTTTGTGTTTTTTCAACTAAATTTCTTCCTGGTTCTCCATATTCATTTTGTATTACAGTATTCCAATCTAACCCTGTATATAATAATTGTATATTAGGATATATTTTTTGTAATTCTTGTATTTTTTTCTTATATCCCGGATATTTACTCTCATCTATTCCATTTATATCTGTGCTAAAATACGCTGTTTTTGCTTCTACTTTGTTCATTTTCCATCCTACTACTATAAATAGTATTACTAGTAACATTGTTATAATTGTTATTTTTCTGTTTTTCATTTGTCTCCCTCCTATTTTTAGTATATACTATTAAAATTCTTTTTTCAAGATTATTCGATTAAATTTTCATTGGATAAATAAAACAGAAGAATATGCTACTTCTTATTAAGAAAACACTTGCATATTCTTCTTTACATTTTTAGATTACATCATCTATTTTTTATCATTTCGTTGTCTTTTGACTTGCCGTCTATTTGATTTTGCTCTACTGTCATTTCTTCCTGTTCTATTGAAAATGTTTTTGTTTTATTTTCTTCTA
>ERZ827496.198-NODE-198-length-89271-cov-8.093234_pt1 | contig 89271 bp, 87 predicted proteins | sample MGYA00519769_ERZ827496 | MGnify/ENA primary metagenome ERZ827496 (study PRJEB31778, sample SAMEA3449327) | human gut metagenome | biome: human gut; feature: human-associated habitat; material: faeces | place: United Kingdom | collected 2010/2012 ...
CCATCAGCAAAAGGGGATGATAAGTTTATCACCACCGACTATTTGCAACAGTGCCTCCCATTCTTCTCAAACTCCCAGTGGTAAAGACCACCGGCAGTCGGCAGGCGCATATTGATACACCGATGGGTTTGTAGCTCGTGCGGTGTTTCTGGTACGGGGTTAGCGGCAAAATAGGACGGTGCTCCCACCACTGCCATGCGCATTTCCGGTCCAATCCTCACCGCGATCATATCCTTATCTACGCTTTCGCCCAGGCGGATCCCGGCATCAAAACGCCCCTCAACAATATCGACAAAACCGTTATCAACCACCAGTTCGAGATTAATTTCCGGGTATTCCCTGAGAAAGGGCTTTAGCTTAGGCCATACCAGACTTCGCGCTGCATGCTCCCCGGCAGATAAACGGATATTGCCGGAGGCAGTGCCGTTCAGTTGAACAAGCGATTCCAGCTCCTGCTCAAGATCGGCAATACGGGGTTCAAGGCAGGCGATAATTCTCTCACCGGCTTCTGTGGGGGCAACGCTTCGGGTAGTGCGGGTCAGAAGTCGGATATTTAGCCGTTCCTCCAGGGCCTTCATCGCGTGGCTGAGTGCAGACTGAGAAACCCCCAGTTTACCCGCTGCTTTGGTAAAACTTCGCTCCCTCGCTACCACAAGAAAGATTTGCAGTTCGTTGAAGTTTTCTTTGAGCATCGGCGATTTCCTTATGGAGACATTCCCTTCAACGCGCACTCATGAAGGGTGTTCATAGACACAATCATTTTAGCCCCATTACTGACAATAATGATAATTGATATTCTGACTGTAGAGAAAATAAGTCTGAATTATCAGAGGGTTTATCATGAAAATACTCATTGCAGGCGCGACCGGAAGTATTGGTCTTCATGTCGTGAATACCACTATCGAAATAGGCCATCAGCCCGTGGCGCTGGTCAGAAATAAACGGAAAGTAAAATTACTTCCGCGTGGAACGGATGTTTTTTACGGCGATGTTTCAATGCCTGAAACACTTACCGATTTGCCGAAAGATATTGATGCCATCATCTTCACTCTCGGTTCCGATGGCCAGGGGCGTATTGGGGCCAGAGCGATAGATTACGGTGGTGTACGTAACATTTTACGACTATTCAGGGATACGTCTGTACGCATCGGCTTAATGACCACGATTGGCGTGACTGAACGGCTCAGCACCTGGAATCAACGCACTGAGGTTCATGACTGGAAAAGACGTGCCGAACGTCTGGTCAGGGCGAGTGGCCATCCCTATACCATCGTCAGGCCCGGCTGGTTTGACTACAACAATGATGATGAACACAGAATCGTTATGCTCCAGGGGGATCGACACCATGCAGGAACGCCGGAAGATGGTGTGATATCCAGAAAACAAATCGCCCAGGTTCTGGTCAGTGCGTTGAGTAACGATGCAGCCACAAATAAAACGTTTGAGCTGGTCGCTGAGCGAGGGGAGGCACAACTGGATTTTACACCTCTCTTTACGGACTTACAGGCAGATAACCCTCAAAAAAATGATGGCGTTTTAGATTTGAACAACATGCCTTTCAGTGAAGAACCTGAGTGCATTATTAACGAGCTAAATCTGTTTTCAATACAGGTAAAATCAATCTAACGCCTTTGACAACTTGGTCAAATAGAGACCAGTCTTATGGCAGTTTAGATCCGGCTTTTACCCGAAGTATGGTTTGACGGGTAGTACTAAACTCTCGGGCAATGGCGCTGATGCTTAAGCCTAAATTAATACGCTCAATAACGACCTGTTTTTGTTCTTCGTTCAGGGCAGAGGGACGGCCAAAACGTTTCCCTGCCGCTTTTGCCCGCGCAATACCTGAATGTGTGCGTTCAAGCAGTAGGTCCCGTTCAAATTCTGCCACGGCAGAAATAACCTGCATGGTCATTTTCCCCGCGGGGCTGGTGAGATCTACTCCACCCAAAGCTAAGCAGTGGACACGAATATCGGAATCTGCCAGTTGTTCTACCGTTTTTCTGATATCCATCGCGTTTCGGCCCAGGCGATCAAGCTTGGTGACTATCAGAACATCGCCACTTTCCATACGGTCAAGCAGTCGGATAAATCCAGGTCGCTCACTTGCGGCAACCGAACCACTAATATGTTCCTCAATATATCGCTGAGCACGAACATCAAAACCCGCCGCTTCAATTTCACGACGCTGGTTTTCTGTGGTCTGCTCCAGAGTGGAGACCCGGCAGTAGGCAAAAACTCGTGACATAGGAAACTTTCCGTACGAAATGGATGTCCGAATTATAACACCTGTACGAAATGAATTTCACTTACTTTCGGACAGATATATTAGAAGATGTACGAAACCGACCGGTTTCGGTCAGTGTGAAGTGATAACTCAAATCAACTATATGCAGAGGAAGCATCTATGCCACGGAGACAAATACTCAGTAGTGAAGAAAAAGAACGCTTGCTGGTTGTGCCGGATGATGACGTTCTTCTGACGCGCATGTGTTTTCTGAATGAACATGATATTGCACTCATTAATAAACACCGACGGCCAGCAAATCGCCTGGGCTTTGCTGTATTACTCTGTTATCTGCGCGGACCTGGATTTATTCCGGACAAAAGTAATATCCCTCACAGTGGCGTCATATCCAGAATCGCTTCCCGGCTGAAGCTTCAACCTGATCTATGGCCGGAATATGCCTCAAGAGAGCAAACTCGCTGGGAACATCTGACTGAACTTTATCGCTACTTGAAATTATCTCCGTTCAGTCGGTCACTGCAAAAAGACTGTATCCGGCATCTTCACCCCTATGCCATGCGTACTGACAAAGGATTTATACTTGCGGAAGAAATGCTCAGCTGGCTACATAACAATAATGTTATTTTCCCTTCTGTTGATGTGATAGAACGGACGCTTGCCGAAGTCGTCACGCTCGCTGACAGAGCCGTATTTTCGGCACTTACTGCGCAACTGGAAAAGCAGCATGAATCAGCACTCGACAGCCTGCTCATATCAGAGGGTGAACAACCTTCCCGTCTGGCATGGCTACTTCAACCTCCCGGTAAAATAAACGGTAAAAATGTGCTGCAACATATCGATCGGCTTAATTCCATCGCTGCGCTGGAATTGCCTGGTGGTATTGCGCTTTCCGTTCACCAGAACAGGTTACTTAAACTGGCGCGTGAGGGCCGGAAAATGAGCAGCAGAGATCTGGCAAAATTCACCGATGTCAGACGTTACGCTACGCTGGTTTGTGTCATTCAGGAAGCGCGGGCCACACTGACCGATGAGGTTATCGAACTGCACGAACGTATTATGAGTACGCTGTTCAGCCAGGCAAAACGTACACAGGCCGAGAGGCTTCAGCTGACGGGGAAACTCATCCAGAGCAAGTTGAAACAATATGTTACTGTCGGTCAGGCACTGCTGCATGCCAGAGAATCCGGTGAAGATCCCTGGGCAGCGATAGAAGATGTCCTTCCCTGGCAGGAGTTCGCCAACAGCCTGGAAGAAACACAGTTTCTCTCCCGTAAGGGCAATTTCGACCCGCTTCACCTCATCACCGAAAAATACAGTACGCTGCGTAAATACGCCCCGCGTATGCTGTCAGCATTGCAGTTCATCGCAACACCTGCTGCGCAGACGCTCAGCGATGCGCTGGACACCATCAGGGAAATGTACCGTAAACAACTTCGTAAAGTCCCGCCCGCAGCGCCAACAGGGTTTATCCCTGAAAGCTGGCGAAAACTGGTACTCACGCCTTCAGGAATCGACCGCAAGTACTACGAGTTTTGCGTACTGAATGAGCTCAAGGGGGCGTTACGCTCAGGTGATATTTGGGTAAAAGGATCGCGCCGCTACAGAAATTTTGATGATTATCTCATCCCGGCTGCTGAGTTTGAGAAATCCCGACATAATGACCAGTTACAATTGGCCGTTCAGACCGATTGCCAGGCTTATCTTCAGGCCCGTATGACGCTTCTTGCATCGCGTCTGGAAGAAGTTAACGCGATGGCTCTTGCCGGTGATTTGCCCGATGTTGATATCTCAGATAAAGGCGTAAAAATCACTCCGCTGGAGAACAGCGTTCCTTCGGGTATTTCCCCCTTTGCCGATTTGGTTTATGGCATGCTTCCTCATCCGAAAATTACCGAGATACTGGAAGAAGTGGACAGCTGGACAGGGTTTACGCATCACTTCGCGCACCTCAAAAATAATAACGTCAGACCAAAAGACGGAAGACTGTTGTTGACCACAATTCTGGCCGACGGCATTAATCTGGGGCTGACAAAAATGGCGGAGTCCTGCCCGGGGGCAACAAAATCGTCACTCGAAGGTATTCAGGCATGGTACATAAGAGATGAAACCTATTCAGCGGCACTGGCCGAGCTGGTCAACGCTCAGAAAGCGCGACCTCTGGCTGCATTCTGGGGCGACGGTACAACATCGTCGTCAGACGGGCAAAACTTTCGGGTAGGCAGTCACGGGCGTTATGCGGGTCAGGTCAATCTTAAGTATGGTCAGGAGCCAGGCGTGCAGATTTATACGCATATCTCAGACCAATATAGCCCGTTCTACGCCAAAGTGATCAGCCGGGTGCGCGACTCAACCCACGTGCTTGATGGTCTGCTGTACAATGAAAGCGATCTGGAAATTACCGAGCATTACACCGATACCGCAGGTTTCACTGAACATGTTTTCGCTCTGATGCACCTGCTGGGGTTCGCTTTTGCGCCGAGGATCCGGGATCTTCATGACAAGCGGCTGTTTATTCATGGAAAGGCAGATCGCTATCCGGGGCTTCAGTCCGTCATATCAACAACCAGCCTGAATATCAAAGACATTGAGGCGCACTGGGATGAGGTATTGCGTCTGGCAACCTCGATTAAGCAGGGGACAGTCACCGCATCGCTGATGATGAAAAAGTTAGCCAGTTACCCAAAACAGAATGGGCTTGCCAAAGCGCTGAGAGAGATTGGCCGCATCGAGCGGACACTGTTTATGCTGGATTGGTTCCGAGATCCCGGTCTGCGCCGACGCGTACAGGCGGGGCTGAATAAGGGTGAGGCCCGTAATGCCCTTGCGCGAGCGGTTTTTATGCACCGTCTGGGTGAGATAAGGGATCGTGGGCTGGAGAATCAAAGTTACCGCGCCAGCGGGCTGACGTTACTGACAGCGGCGATCATGTTGTGGAACACGGTATATATAGAAAGAGCCATTGAGTCACTGAAACGAAAAGGTATCCCGATAAATGAGCAACTGGTATCTCATCTTTCTCCTCTGGGCTGGGAACATATCAATCTGAGTGGTGATTACGTCTGGCGTAACAATCTTAAGCTGGGGTCCGGGAAATATCGGCCATTACGCACAGTCGATACCGAATTGTACAAAAAGCAGTCTTAGAGTGGGATAATTTCCGTTTTCCAAGCGGACCCCTTCTTGGTCGAGCTGGGTGCCTCAATGATGGTGGCATCGACCAAGGTGCCTTGAGTCATCATGACGCCTGCTTCGGCCAGCCAGCGATTGATGGTCTTGAACAATTGGCGGGCCAGTTGATGCTGCTCCAGCAGGTGGCGGAAATTCATGATGGTGGTGCGGTCCGGCAAGGCGCTATCCAGGGATAACCGGGCAAACAGACGCATGGAGGCGATTTCGTACAGAGCATCTTCCATCGCGCCATCGCTCAGGTTGTACCAATGCTGCATGCAGTGAATACGCAGCATGGTCTCCAGCGGATAGGGCCGTCGGCCATTGCCCGCCTTGGGATAAAACGGCTCGATGACAGCGGTCATATTCTGCCATGGCAAAATCTGCTCCATGCGGGAGAGGAAAATCTCTTTTCGGGTCTGACGGCGCTTAGTGCTGAATTCACTATCGGCGAAGGTGAGTTGATGGCTCATGATGTCCCTCTGGGATGCGCTCCGGATGAATATGATGATCTCATATCAGGAACTTGTTCGCACCTTCCCTAGCCATAACAAAAATCAAGTTTTAGCAAGGTAAGGGGGTCTCTGTGTAGTTCAATAGAATTATTATTACTTTTTTCTCTGAATCAATTCGCTACGTTTATTCTTTAGTCAAATATCTTAAATGGAGTGTTTGATTTTTCTGTTAAAATTTTAAATGAGTCTAAGTTTCACAAGCGTTTAATTTTCCCGAATAACTCTCATATTCATTCTTTGCCTGACCAAATTTTTACTTTTTGGCTTTCTGTGTAGAAATATTTGTGCTTTCGGTGGCTTTTGTGTTTCTTAGGCTTAATTGAAATCAACTCATCTAACGTAGAACCTCTTTGTGAAAGAGGTTATCTAACAAATGACCATACAGAAGAAGGCACCTTATCATATAGTCTATTCATGGTGAGCTCAGCTAAACGGTGATCGGCGGCTGAATAGAAAATTGATAGTTCACCATCGTTTAATTTGTATCGGTTGGATTCAATTACTTTTTCTAATGTCTCTTTTGACGCACAGCGGCGAAGCTGAAAAAGCCATTCTTGTTTGGTTTTAATCATGTTGATAACTTCTCTTATTTATTATTGTCCCTTACGAGACGTATGAAGGTTTACCTGCTTTACTGGCAAATTCTTTTCTTTCACCGATTTTACCTTTGTTTATTATAGTCTCAACCTGTTTTTTTGTTAGTGTTTTTCTGCCATTGGGCGTTTCAGCGAAGTGATGGGCTACCTAATGGTACGAGACCATGCAATCACGTTAGTTTGAACTACAAAGCCATTATAGGGGTAATCCTGAAATCGCTATGACGCGCTAACTTCCGCTTCTGGCACACTGCGGTCTTCATCAGAACGCCAGTGACTAGGGACTATAGGTATGACTGAATAAAGGAATTACAGCACCGTGCCGACTTTAACAATGCTATAGGTAAAGCGTGTCCTCTTATTTAGTTTCAATTACATCAACAAGCTTTGTTATCTCTATTAGTGCGGGGCACTTATTTAAAGTAATGGAAATAGCCTGATTATTCTCTATGACTAAGCGGTCACTGTTTACAAATCTTCCATTTGGAAGATGAAGTTCAACAGAATCATCCTCTTTAGACTTTATATCTACAGCGGCTGTCCGTACCAGCTCGACGTTAACGAGTTTAGAACCATCAGATTTTATTTTCAAAACTCGTATTTCAACAGCATATTCATTGTCGACATTAAATTTTACTTTCTGATTCGTGTCGAATTTAACGCTCTCTGTTTTAATGATTTTGTTATGGACTTTCAGGTCTTTAATCTTTATTTTGCTTGATATAATGCTTCCGGCTTCAAATAGCGTAAATGTGGCCTTCAACGTATCAGCAATGCAAATTACTGGGGTGAATAACACGGCTGTCATGACTAATCCATATGCGAATTTTTTAATCATTTTATTTACCCTTCCTTTTTGTTGTTGAAATTTAGGGATTCATATGTTTTTGTGTGAAAATTATCCTTTCCATATTGGAACATCACCCATCATTGTACAACGAACGGTATCTGGACCTGCGACTATGGTTGAGCCTGAGCTGTAGTATTTATTATTGTAAAGGCAGGATGTTTTTATCTGCGCGTCGGTGGGGGGTACGATTGATGAGCCGTCTTTATCAATTAGAGTCTGAAGGAGATGATTGGTCTGTTTTTGTTGCACTAATAACTCATTCAGTACATTGTTTTTAATTGGTGCATTTCCGTCGTCAGCGAATACTCCACTGCTTATTAAGGATACGACGAAGATAAAAACACTAGCGACGCAGAGAAAAATAATTGGCATTTTCATTTCTTATTTCCTATAGAAGTATTCACCCTTTGAGGGATTCGACTCCGGAGTAGCTGGCATAGTCTGTTAGCGTAGGTTTTCACCCCATTGGCCCTTCCAGCATCGCGATGACCTATATCTAATGATACTTCCATATATACTGACGCGCCTTAATGGCTTGTCCAACCCCTTGCCATACAAAATCAAGTTTTGGCACGGTAAGGGGTTCTCGGTATAGTTCAACAGAACGGTTATTGCTTGATTATCTGATCAATCTGCCTAAATCAATTCACGACGTTTATTCTTCCATCGATTATCTTATATGGAGTGTTGGGTAAGATGCCATTTTTACCGATTCGACACACTGTGACTTCTAGCTTATTGCCAAACCACCATGTAAACCTGATCTCTGAATTATCACCTGCAGAGACAACAGAACCAGGACCCACAATAACCTTTGAGTCTGGACCAGTTTGAATTCGTGAAAAATCTCCGGCATCTATAGTGCAATCTGATCCTGCCGATATAACACAATGTGTACGACATTGGACATATGCGTTACCGCCTGTGTTTATTTGGCAATTATCAAGCGCATGTATAGAGGTCTCATTGCCTACTGTCAGAGTGGTTTTGTTTGGGATCAAGAATGCACTAGCGTTACCGTTACTAACTATAATTTCCATAGAATCGTGGTCTCTAAGGGGTTGAACCACCACACAACGGCTGCTAATCCGATGACACTATGGTGGCGAGCTGAGCATGAGTTAGCAGTACCGGCCACGACCGGCCAACCCGAAGGTTGCCCAATACCCAGCCCGCCAAAGTTGGAAGACTGTATTGCGTGGTATCCGGACTGCTAATTCCGGTGCACTTATTAGTGCATGTGAGAGGCTAAATGAACTTTACTGTTTTAGCAAGCTATAGCGCTTAGTTACTTTGGTTAGGATAGTACACAAAATGGCTAATATTACACCAAAGAGCAAAACTGTAGGATGCTTTTGAATTACAAATACACCTCCTACGATAATGCCAAATGTTAAAGGAAGTAGAAAAGATAGAACCAAAATTAATATTGAACGAATGATTTTATTATTCATATTAAGCCTCTCACTATTTATTCATATATCATAACATATGTCAGTATATATTGCTTGGAGATACACCTCATTTTATTGAATTTTCTGGAACTTTATTTGGTTTTGATTTGCCATTTGGGTTTTTAGTATTCAAGGTATTCTCTGTCTTATTGGCTAGTATATTTGTTGCGTGACTTACTTTATCAGTGGTATCGCGACCTAATGATGATGGCATATGTCCACCAACCCAGTTAATAACCTGGTCTGGGACTATGTTCGTTAAACTAAAACTGCTTCCTACAATAGTAATTGATAACGAACAATATATTAATAAGAATCCTATGATACTTGCTATTCCTGTGAATGAGTCAAATTGCGCATTTGCTATAGCGGTTGGTAGCATTTTATTAAGAAATGTTCCTCCTACAACTACGATCCCCCCACCTAGCAGAAAACCACCTACTTGCAATATCGGCCTGAACATCAGGTTTAGCAAAAATATGTAGCCGTGCGTCGTTTTGCTACCCATTCCGTCGCCAGTGCCTAGCAAATGGGAAAATGCCCACAGTGCTGAAGCGAATATCCCTTCACCTATTATTACCAAGTAGTTTATACATGCCGCTAACCAAATTATGAATGGCATCAATGGTATATAAACTGAGAGTGTGATCCCTGAACCTATCAACATAATAAGCAAGACAGCAACATAAGGGCCAACAAAATCCACGATTGCCTTAAAGGCTGCTGTTGCGCCAACAAATTTGTTAGCGACCCATCCAACAAATGTTTCATTTGCACCTGCTGCAATTGCTTTAGCGGCTCCATAAGCTACGAAACTGGTCTCTGCCCCAGCAATTAATCTGTCTCCGAGGTTTTTCATCGATATAATTGGATTCACTTGCCCTGTATCATTCTCGGACATGGAAACTAGTGTGCCAGTAATATCTTGGCCCATTACGCCGAATACATAACCGAAAAAGCTCCCTGCATCTTTGATTTCATTCGATTCATAGGAAGACTTAGCTGTTAAAATACCTGCATTTGAGTTATCTGTTATAGATTTTTGTGCTTTATAAGCCATTAACGCTAGCTTATATACATCTACACTGACTGGCTGTTGACCTGTTGAGCTACCAAACGCACTTCCTTTTGCTGCGGCAGAGTTTGCTACTCTATTGTTGGCTACGGCTAGAGTCTGATACCAACTTCCAAGTGAAAACCATCCTTCAGACTTGATAGTTTCTGCTACTTGGTTTGTTAAGTTTTGGAGTTGGTTATTTACATTAGACGAGCGTATTGCAGCCGTTACTCGGTTTTCATACACCTGACTTGCGTGCTGTATAATTGACTCTGCGTTTATTAAGCTGGCATTTTCATCTGCTTGTCTTGATAAAACTCCGTTAACAAAATTTTGGGCACCTTCGCGCAAAGCTCTTTGCATTTCATTTAACCCTTCGATATGCGCGTTTTTTATTGCAGAAACATCTATCTTATTTGTAATGCCAAATTTTGCTAAAAGTGAATCATTTTCTTCGATAGCTATTGTCGCACCACCACATGTATAGCTACGAGACTTGAGAATAAATCCGTTATTCATTGGTGATTGGTTTATATAGTCACTCGAAAAGACTATCCCTCCACTTTGTTTTTCTTGCTCTAGGCTAGCATTTATACCGTACATGCATACATCAGCTTCAAATAAGGACCTAGCTAAAGAAGTCGTTGATGGAGCTACCGGCTGTAGAACGAATGTCTGGCCAGCCATGAATGCATCGACAGTTACATCTGTTGCTAAATTTGCTCCTCCCACACCAACCTTAGCCGCTGCATAAAGCATAATTAACGCACTTAAGCTCCAGCCATTCGGCAGCGGTGTAAGCATGGAGAATGCTGCTAATACCCTTATTGGCATCCAAAATGAGCCACGTTCACGATCCAGAAATTGCCCATCATGAGCAGTTTGAGCGGTCTTTTGTAATACTAAGAAACCGCCCATTGCTGTGCCAACGATCAGTAATGTTGAACTGAAAATCTTTAGTATTTGCGAAACTAGAGTATCCCCGCCATCTTCAGTGATCCCATTTAGTGGGTCATTTACGATTTGTCCGAAGAGTGTAACCATTGCCTGACGGCTAATATCAGTTCCTCGATCTGCCGCAGTGTTTAGATCATTTAAATTTTCAGCAAAACTCAATGCTGGCATGGTGATACAAACAACAAGTAAGGCTGTTAGTAACGTCTTACTTTTGTTGATTTTGAAATCTGGATTCAATGAGTCTAATAGCCATTTTGACTCTTTTCTAAAACATTCGAAACTTCCCATCTCCTCTCGAGTAAGTCGACGATTATCAATTTGCCAAAGTCTAAACTGTGTTGGTACAGTGTATATTGCTATGGATAATGCTGATGCTAACATCATAAGTCCATTTACTAACAGCCCATAAGTAATAGCTAATAATCCAATAATCAAAATTGAATATGCAAATAAGAGGATTAAGCGTTTTTTCAGTAGTAATTCATGTCGACGCTTATCTAGACTGAACTCTTCTCCCCTTTTGGCAGCATTACTTTCCGCAATTCTTATCGCTTGTTCGAATGGTACTTCTTTAACTTGTCGTGCTTTCTTACGGTTATCGAGTTTTACCAATATTTCGTCTTTAAGTTGCCCTATGAGCACTCTCTGATTGTCATGAGTTCGATATAAACGTTTAAAGGTTCGCGTCAACGGCATCAATGGGAGCCATATAGGTGCCGATACAACTTTTCCTATGCGTTTTAAATCCATTGTCATTCCCCTCCTGCGCGGGCGCCGATAGCCTGATACTGATTATTGAGCAGAGGGTCATATTCCCCTCGGATTTGTGATGCGAGTTGCTGGCCAGATACGATATTTCCAGCCTGCATTTCATTGCGGAGTTCCAGCAACAGCCAGTTAGTTAGCGATGACACTCTGATCTGTTCTCGCATTAGGTTTTCAGAATCCATCTCTTGGAGATCTTTCTGGTACTCAGTATTCGAATATCGACGTCCAACTTCGAACTGCAAAAATTCAGCCTTCGACATTTTCCCCGTTGATTTAGCCACCTTTGATGCTGTTTCATTAAAATATGATTTTGCGCTTGGCGATTGAATCGCTTCGGCGATCAATGCCTTGGACTCATCAAGCGGTTGTCGTTCCGCGAGTACCCGTTCTTGGGGATCAGCCGCTGCGCTTATCGATGCATTCATCTGATTCTTTAAACCCAAGTATTGAATGCCGGCGGCACTGTTTGCCTCTGCTTTTGTCAAATCTTTGCTAATGCTACGGCGGACTGAGTTTTGGATGTACATACGACCGGCATCTGTCTGTTCTTGTGTGAACGTTAACTCAGGCTCTTTTCCATCTTTACCCGCGCCGCTTAGAATGGTATCGATACGCTTATCTGCACCCGGCATGTCACTACTGATAGATGGACAAGCTTGAGAGCCTCCAAAAGAGGCGTAATCTATGCTGTCGCAGTATTGGGCATGTATTTTTGTAGAGCGTGCTGCGTCAGCAGTAGGTGTTAATGCCGGTTTATTGATAGCCGAATCAATGGCGCCATTAGATGCACTTCCTCCCCCAGGCCGTAATGCCCCTTTTCCGGCAGAGCTACCTGATGAAACTGAACTAGCCCCCCCTGATGCGGATTCGCTACATATGTTATTGGCAACCTGATATTTACTTTTAGCGTCACTAATTTTTTCTTGTCGGGATTTCTCTGTCTGAAATTCACGGTCTGCTTTCGCTGCCGCTTCAACGGTTGTTGCAACTTTACTTCCGTTTTGATTAATCGCAGATCCAATCTGCGTAAGCATTGTGGCCATGTTTGTTTGAAATGCGGATAGTTGAATAGCTACAGCGTTAAAACCGGTTTTCACAACCGATATCAATGTCGCATCCGTGACCGGATATGCAGCCCAAACCCCCCCTGAAATTCCGAGCGTCAGTAGTATTGCGATCGTTGATTTACGCAGCTTCATTATCTAGTTTCTCCTTAATTTCTGAGGAAATTTGCTCAATTAAATAGGAGGAGACTGTCTGTCCTTCAGCGTTTAATCCTTTATTTCTGATGCTTTCTTGATAGCGGAGCGTGGAACCAGAAGGGAAACGTGCGGATAAGTGTTGTCGCACTACAGCAGTGCCAAAGCGTTTATATAATTCATCTCTAATGATCATGTCTGCTTGTGATGTGTTAAAGGCCCACAGCTCAGTAGAACTTGATGTGTTATTTAGGATGTGGCAAACGTTACCCAAGCTTGTCTTGAAGTATGCTAAGAAATTTGCACCTTTCGGCCCAGGCCCGCGGCATTCAAGTTGTAAACGTTTGAGTGTTTCGTCCGTGACGTTAAATTCTTCTCTTAAGATTTTTTCGTCACTGGATGAGCCACCTCGTAATACAAATACATCCGTTGCAGCAGCACGAACGATTGGATGATGGTGTTCAAGGAATTGTGATGCGAGTTCAACAACAAGTCCTAACTTACGTCCCTGAAGAGCGTCTTTAACAAACTGTTCAGATGTGTATGGGTCATCTTTAAAGTTGTGAGCCTCGTCAGCGGCAATGATTCTTTTTTCAGAGCGGTTGGACAATATTCGCTCCCGATGGTGTTCTTTATAGATCTCGGGGCAATAAGGCATAAATGTTTCTTCATCAAGAAAGAAACTACGGGTTCCCATATGTCTTGCGAGCATATAGAAAATGCCAGCTTTGTTTGAGTTTGCGGCCAAAACTTTGCCAAGATCTATCGCCATAAAGCGAGTTTCGGATGAAATCTCAAATCTTGTTCTGCCAGCAAACATCGGGTAAATGTTGGAAACGTCACGAAGATAGCGTTGGACGTACTGCTGGATAGTCTCGCCGGTCGAACTAACGTTCACGTTCGGATAGAGATTAGCCATGATAGATGATGCGGCGACGCTATTGAGTAGCGTCATGTCAGGTACAGCCATTCGCTGCGCTAGGGCCGCTTCATTCTTGTAGCCGTTCTCAAAGAGTAAATCGACTACCTCCCACCACTTGGCACTTTCCCACCAAGATTTATTATGAGTACCTTGTTCTTTTAAAATCGCTACAACCTTGTCAACCTCAGGCAGTACTGTCGCTTCGTATGGGAGTTGGGTTTCTGCCGCGGACGTAAATTTGTAAGCTTGCTCCATCAGTTTTGAAAGAAATCCTTCTAAACCTTCCGGCGTTTTGGTCACAGTGATAGTGCCCTTCTCTCCTACAATTTGTTCTTTCGTCGAGCAAAGCAGTTTCATAAAGTTGAGTTGAAATGTTTTTTCATGTGGTAATGGCATACGAAGGCCAAGTTGAGTATCGAAAATATTTGTGCCGAACTCTCGTGAGTTCTCAAGCTCGATACAGCCAACTTCATGACGCCGTTCCGGTGGAAGTTCATCACGTAAAAGGTTTATTAATCCGAATGAACTTTTGCCGACATCCATGATTAAACCCAGCGGAATTTTGGTGTAGCCTGGCGCGACAGCGAACGCAAAATTCATTACGTTCATCGTTAATGATTTACCGGACCCAGGTGTGCCAGAAAACAGACGAATCCAGGTATCTTGCAGCGGTGAATACGAATGAAGTGGAATGATTTTTCCGTCAGGCGTACATACAGTTAGCCATCCATCACTAAAAGGAGAAGCTGCTTGTGTGAAAGGCATCATTTCTAGAGCATGACGAAGGGGAGGTGTCATGACTGTTGCGGGATTTGCCCGAGCAAAACCAGGTACGGTCGCCAGCCAGTAGGCTGTGCTATCGCCAGTTGAGCTGCTAACGGACGGTACTCCCCACGCTTGGATTGCGGCATCCAGCGTTGTAATACGACGTTTTAAGGTGTCTTGATCTTTTGCCCAGGTAGTTGCACAAAACTGCATACACATAACCGGGTCACTCTCATCAAAGTCCTTAAGCACATCTAGCGCTTCTTTCACTTTCTTGATTTCACCAAAAAAGCCAAGCAGACCCGCTGTCATACTACGTAGTTTACAACTGTCTAACCCCTTCGGTGAGAGCTGAAAAGTACAACGAAACGGCATTGACCGATCCATTTTTGAGAGAAGCTCAGAAAATTGTTGGATATCATGAGGTGCTAGATCCATGTACAACGTGGCATGATAGAAATTACCAGTATTGATGTACTGAGTACCTTCACTTACGGAATTATTCGATGTGCAAATTTGCCACTTTAATTTAAGCGGAAGAAAATCATCTACATGTTTGAGGCTTCCACGCGGACTAAATCCATCAGTAAGTAATAGCGGCTTCCAATTTTGAGCTGTTCGCTCTCTCTCTATCATGATACGTATGCGACGTGTGGCTTCTGGTACTTCTAATCTTCTGAGTAAGATGCCTGACGTGCCCTTGGCATCGCACAAACGAAAGTTATCAATAAGTCGTTGTACGCCGGTGATATGTAGAGTTCTAAGTGACTCGTAAATTGTATTTAAATTCTGGCCGTAGACAGGGTTTTGAAGTCCTTTCGTCTTCTTAGCTTTCTCGCTTTGTTCGTCTTTAAGCGTTTCTTTGGCCAAAGCAAGCAAACCCGTTTTGAAAACCAATAAATTTTGCTCAAAATGACAACGGCTGGCATTTTTAGATATTCGATCCAAAATAACGTCTTTAACGTTAAGGCCCATGCGTTCGCTGGCTTGGATTTGAGGCGCAACAATTCGGGCTAACTCATCATATGCTCGATCGGGGTCTTCTTCGTATGACAACCAAAATTCGTGGCCATACTTTTGGCAAAGCGGCCTTAGCAATGAAGATAGATAATTAAGCATCTCGGAGTAATGATTTTGACCTACAATCTGGAACACGCCTTGTAGATCAAAAACCGTGATTAATTCACCTAGTTCGGTTGTAATAATATAAGGTGATTCGAGCGAAGTATCGTTATCCATATCTCGCTTACTTAAAGGAACCACCGTATCCCAAGCTGAGTATTCTGGCATGGGCTTATTAATTGTCCCTGCAGAGATAGCAGCAAAAAGCCGTGAAAGGCCATCTAAAAACTCAGTTATCATTTATTGTCTCCAAAACAAAAAATTTTCAGCAAAGGTTTTTTTTCTTTTCTGAAATGACAATTTTTTGAGATTAAAAAATAGGAATAGATTCCTGTTAACATTTTTAGTGTTTTCAACTTCTAAGGGAGTCATGCTTTTTAAAGAATGGTAAAAAGCAACAGGTGAAGCTGTTCTAAAGTGGTCATTTACGTACTTTTGCTTTGATGCTAACCATTTCATTAGTATATGAGCATGTTTAATATCATTTTCGTTGTCGCTTTTTAGCAACTCGAATATTCCAAACTGAAAATTACAAAGATGACCTTGATTTTGATTTGGAAGGAAAATGAACGTAGCCTCATCAGTTATATGACTGAATAAATGCCATTTATCAAATGGAGAGTCTGTTAGTGCAAACTCTCTAAATAATTCATCTGCGGTTAAACGAGCATTCATACCATCCTCCAAGATATGTTCCATCAGGAAACAGCTCCCTGATGGAACATAAACATATTAATAAGAAGTCATTTCCACACCCGTCGATTCAGCGACTGTAGATAACCAGAATGTCGCGCCACCAAATACCAATGCTGCTAACACCAACCAACCTACACTGCTAAGTTTTGCTTCGTGATCTCCATTAGCTTTGCGTTTGATAATGGCACCGGCAAAAATCATGCAGAGGAATGCAATTACTCCAGCAATTACAGCAGCCGCCGTTTTTACGGTTTGGGCTTGATCAGCAATTTTTTGAAAAATCTCGCCAATGGTCATGGCATTGGCTGGTGAAGAGAACATAAAAAAAACAGCCGTGATAGAAACGAAAAATTTACAATAATCAATTTTTTTGAAGCTGAATTTAGATTTCATAACTAATCCTTTAAATACTTTCTGCGAAAGATGATAGTAATTGCGATATTTGTACGAGTAGTCCGCCGCCGATGATCTGAATAGCGGCTTGCGCTGCTAAGTCACCACCTTTATTTTCTCCTATTACCTTTTGTCTTAACGTAAATATGCCTTTCAAACCAAAAAGACCGCCCATCATCGCCACAAATGTCAATGCAGCATTAATAACATCAGCAAACTGTCCAAGGTTTCCACCTTGTTGAACATACGAAATTGGAGCAAAGGAAACATCGCCTAATCCCATCGAGTTACTTATTGCACCCAATGTTCCTGCATACTGCGCGACTAACGTAGATAAGAATAAAACTCCCGCGACTTCCCCCAATGAAATAGGTGTTGCTCCAGGAGTCGTACTACGCATCATTTTTAGCGCTAATGAATAAAGCCATAAAAAAGCAACGAGCAGTGAAATTACCCAGATTAATGCCCAGAAAGGAGCAGAAACATTATCAATTAGATTGATAAAGGCCACGGATAGCTCTTCCATTAACGTATCACTCCTTTTGTTGTGATAACCTCACGATTTATTGCATCTATAGCTATTACTTTTCCGCCTGCAAAATTTTCCCCGAGGGTAACGGTATATACAGTTTGTCCTTTCTTGATAAATGCATATCCGCTATATACGCTGTAGACTGAAACACCTGTAATTGTTTTCAATCCACGACTCTGGGAAATGGGCGGTGATTTTTTTGATATGCCATTTTTTAGACGGTCGTTTTCACCTAAAAGCCACTGATACTTCTTTAGCAATTCTTGATATTTAAGATCTCTAAATTCCGTATTCTTTTTAGCTAGCTGTAACGCCTCTTGAAGTTCAGCATTTTCGAGTGCAACTCCACCAATATCTTTATTCGGGCTCTTCTCTTCGAGCACTTCTATGTCCGGTGCTTTATCAGTGGAACGTGATACATCCTGAGATGCGATCCTGATATCTGGTGCTTGTGTGGTCTGGCTTGGATTATCAGAGGGAAGAGCTAGTGCAATAATAAAAAGAATAACAAGCATCAAAACGAGTAGTGCTAAAGCATACTTACCGTATTTGAAAATCTGATTGGTTTTATGCATTTTGGGTTTGACTTTTTCAGCGACAAACTCAGGTGTCGTCACTTCAGCAACGTCGTTATCCGACTTGAAAATAGCGTCAAACGCATCGTTTTCATCATTAGTATCAGTCATTACGAATTATACCTATTTATCGAAATATTTGAGCCAAAAAAATTTACTCTGCTGAAGCGGAGTTAAATATCGGTCCTGAAGCATTGATCCCCATGTCACTTCTGGTTTGCATCTCAACCTGAGATTGCGCCGCGGGCTGAGTATATGTATTAGGGGGAGTGGTATTCAGACTCTTCTCTACGATATCCGTGCTCATCACAGGCATTAAGAAAATGACGCCAAATGTCGGTTGATCTTCGCGTGTGACTTGAATAGGTGGAATACGTGCATTGTCTGCTTTTAAAACATCAGCTGTTTGTTGTGCCAGTCCACCAAAGAAAGTCCCTTTAACTTGTTCCGAACTTACTTTTCCGTCGTTATTAGTCACGACGGTTCCGTTACTAACGTAGCTAGTTTCTTTCGTATTTTCTTCATATAGCTTGCCAACTTTAGCTACACCCATTGATAGCGCAGGAATGAGAATGCGCCTGATATAATGATTATCTACGCTCCCCGTCAGCATTGAACGACCGGTATCGAGATCAACCGGTTTAGCCTGAATTTTATATGTTTTTGCAATACTCTCATTTTTATCGCGATATGACATTAACGAGAATGACATATCGATATCTTCGCCAACTAACTTGTAGCCAGGTGCAAGAATTGTCGCATTAGCAAGCTCTTTACACATAAGCTTTGCACGAACTATGGAATTCGTATTCGTATCTAATTGCGTTAAAAGCTTTGCGGGACACAGTTTCAAAGCATCGTAAATTTTAAATGGTGATATAGCCGGTGTTAAGTTTGTTGCAGCAGCAGTGAGTACTGGATTCGCAGCAACATCAGGCATGAATGTAGAAGCATACTTTGCAACATCTTTTGATTCTGCATCGGTTGGTGCCGAGTAGTTCCACGATGACTCAATGGCTTTGATAAGGTCCTCCGCTTCCTTTCTTGCAATCGCCGCAGGTTTTGAGCCAACTGATGCCTGAATGTACTGAGGAGCAACATCAAACGTTAATTCGTTAGACGTAGCCGCAACTACAGGTTTTTTAACTTCTTCACTGTAATAAGCTGGAATTGAGATCCAACTGGCACCTTTTACAATCGCAGTTGAGCCTTTATTCATGTTGTAGCCATCAAGCTGTTTTACATATGCCTGATTTTGCTCTGTCGTCACTTTTTCTCGATTGGGCGTTTTATTGATACGTGTCGCAGTTGGTTCATTAGATGACTTACTGGCAAAGGAGACGACCCACGTGATGACGATTGCCACAATGAGAAGACCAAAGAAACCGCCAATCAAGTAAAAATTTCGGCTTTTATCACCGCCGTTAAGTGATTTATTCTTGGCCATGTTTATAGCTCCACTTTAATCGTAACAGTACTACCCGACTGCATCATCGCTACAAATGGCGAGAGCTCCATTTCGTATACGTGTGTGCCATCTGCCGAGGACAAGGTTTTAGAGAATTGTGTTTTAGACTCCATCGATGTGCGTAAATACATCTTGTCGGCTCTGCGCCACGCACTAACCAAAGAATTATCAGTTTTGAGGCGTATTGCGTCTGATGGTGGAATACCATCTAGCAGCGATTGTAGCTCGGGGCTGCTAAGGCCAATCTTCGCAATACTGGTGATTGAGTATTTAGGCGCGAGCGGGCCGCGACGCGGAATTCTTATATTGATTCGGCTATCGTATTTATACGTTTTGTCGACCGCGTCAGGTTCAACGTTGGCAAGAACAATTGATATGGGGACAGGGAGATCTTTAAGAAGAACGCCGATATCCCCATTTCCATATGAAACAAGAGGTTGAACTAATACAATTGGGGTATTAGTGTAACTACGTACAAAAAAGCGGTCGCTACCACCGCTATTCATCACTTGTTCTGATAAGGGCCAAGGCGCGCCGGTTATATCTTCAAACACAATGTAGGTCGGGCGACCTGGTGCAACACGGACAACGGGATATGCTGATCCAGCCGCAAGGCTAATAGTTTGAGAGCTTGTTCTTGGTACTGAATTGATGATGGGCTGATTTAAACTCGCGCTAAATCTATCTCTATTTGCCAATGCTTCTTTCATGTCTTCAGGAGCTATTGGAGACAGCTTTTCCATCAGAGCTTGCTTGGTCGTCATCATTTCCTGTTGAGTTCCCGAAGCCCTAGCTGTCGTTCCTCGTTGTGTTTGGCCATACGAGGTTTGATCGGGAAAACGTGCACCCTCTGTTTTACCGATCGCGTCCGCAACCAATTTCTCACGCATGTTGCTAGTATCGGTCGTTTCAGAGACCTTGGGAGTGGATTCAGGGAAAGGCATGCTAGCATTAGCAGGTATGCTGGGTGAGACCGAATCAACAATTTTGACATTCGGACCCGCATCCGTTGATAGCTTGGTTGTTTCAGCATTAGCATTGCTAAATACGATACTGACAGCCACAACTATATATTTGAGTTTATCATTCATGATGAGATCCATTATTTCTGTGGGATTGTCACTACCTGTGATATAGCCACGCCCTTAGCATTTTTATTCTTTTCAACGGAGTTTAATGTTGCAATTAGAATAAATTTCATAGGTTTTGAAGTTGTATTTTGACCTACAAAACTAATCGTAATTGGGATCTGAACTTCCCAGTATGCGACTTTGTTTTTTATACCCTTTTTACTAATGATCGCTGTCGAAAACTCGGTGCGAGTGTTCACTCTTTCTTTTGTCATGATGTCTATAATGCCTGCATTTTTTACAGCATTAATCATGTCCGCTAATCCCTTATCAGTAAATCCATCACGCCCTTTCTCTAAATCTTCACGATATGTATCGAAATCAAGATTTAACACATCGTAGAGTGTATCTCGTGTAAATATTTTAATGCCGTTATCCGTAATGACAGGTTGGTCAAGAGGAATAATTGGTGTTAGTGAGCCATCAGGCGAGGTCGCAAAATATTTAATATCTGTATTAATTGCTACTAATACAGATATTACAAGAATCAAACTTAATGAAATGTTGGCTACTGATAATAAAAGCACCGTACGTGATAATCTATTGGCGAGCGTTATTGCTGCTTTAGCTTCTGCAAGCAATCTTTCTAATGCTGTAACTTCAACTTTAGTTTGAACTATTGTGTAGTTGCTATCTTCAGTTGTAGAGTTTTGTTTTTCGCCTTCTGTAGAATTGCTCATTTCAGTTACTCTATAAATTACTGATGATACGTATTATATGTAATTTGTCGAGAAAGTGAACCTGCCAGCGTTAACTATTTACATAAAATAATGGCATTTCTATATCAATAACTTTTTCGTATACGAAAAAACGACAGCTATCATGAATGATTAACGCATTGAATTTATTGTACTTTGTGATTAGCTGTAAGAGAACCTGTAAATAAATTGATCAATCATGTTCGCCGAAGTGGAGAGCAGATGATTGAATTCAGCGAGTGCGGTCGGAGTGAAAAAATGAAAATAACAAGCAAGAGCATGCATTACGAACTGTGCGTACTAGACGTAAACTACATCGAAAGGTACTATGTACTAGATCTTGAGGCGGTCGAATTTGTGCTTTTTCGCAAACGCATAGATTGCGGTCAGTAAAACCTCATGTTCAGTGATACCAAGCTGAATAGCAAGATCATGAGCTTTCTGGCTTACCGACGTATCGAGCCAAAAACTTATTTTTGGTGGGTTATTTTTGCGACCGACGTGTTTGTACTCGGCAGCCTCTTTAGGGGCATCCTTGAGAAAGGACAATACTGCATCATCATAGATTTCACCAACAGGAACATTGAAGGCTTTAGCCATCAGTTTTGCTGCGTGATGATAGTTCGCCGGTATAATTGCTCGACGAATAATTCTGTTATTCCGGATCGACGTTGTAGTAGGATTTTGGTTATAAATACTCATTTTTTATTCGCTTAGAGAGTAAAAAAAAGATCCTAAAAAAGATCATAAATGGCTTGCTACAATGCGATTGTATACTGATAATGTATCATTAGTAAACGAAGTGGAGAGGGAAAATCATGCACTTATCGGTTTTCGCTGAACTTGCTAAGTCAGGGGTGATTTCTGGAGTTATCATTTCTACAGATCCTACTGACGAACGCAAACGCACTGTTGTCGATCTTAAAACTGTTTTTGGTAAAACGGTTCGCTTAACGACAGCTGCCAAAAAAACTCCGCGCTACTTCAAAGATACAGTTCAGGCACTGGAAACGTTATCCAGTTACACCGGAGAATTGAAGAACGTAAAAGTAAAAATCAAAAATTGAAATTCTAAAAAGACAAAGGGTCTTGTGCTGGTAACACAAGACCCAAAGATAAGAGTCGACGATAAAGAAACAGTAAGAGTAAGAATAGACCTAGACTTAGAACTTTAGCGAAGTTTTTGTGAACGCTGGTAACGTCCTACAAAGATACTGCTGAGTATGCTTGAGCGCATTTAACTAAGGTCATCTTACTGTCTCTTTAAGCGGCTCGCAAGCTTTTTGCACCCGTAAAAAAGGGATGATGATGATTTTTTCAGCATTTTACAGCTGTAACGTACATCTATACATGCAGGTTTTCGATGTGTACCTTTTGGATGAAAATTCATGAGTGCACAGACGCAGCTTGCTGCCTGGTCAGTGTCGACATCTGCTCAGCGCTTACTGAATGAAGCGCCCTATCTGCCTCGTTGCAGTGACAACAAAACTGCCGCAATCGTCCGGCCAGTCCTTTACGCTATTCGTTATCCGTACATGCAAGTGAACCGAAGCGGTATGGTTTCTTGGATGGTCTTTGATCTTGACCACTCCAATGCAAATATTTGGGACGATTGCGGACTCCCTGCCCCGAATCTCATCGTTCGTAATCGAAAAAACGGTCATGCGCATCTCTACTATGCGATCGTTCCTGTATGCACTTCTGAAAATGCCCGTAGCAAGCCGCTTCATTACATGAAAGCTATCTATCAAGCGATGGCCATCAAACTCGATGCTGATACTGCTTACTCCGGCCCTGTCGCAAAGACACCATTTCATCCATGGTGGAACACCACCGAAATACATGACCGTGAGTATGAGTTGGGTGAGCTTGCCGACTACGTAGAACTACCAACACATCGTTGGAGTAAAGGGCCTAACCTTGATGCGGTGTCACATTCGCGACATTGCACATTATTCGAAGAGCTCCGGTATTACGCGTACTCGATTGTTTCAAAAATGCGCGAGACATCCACATACCAGCGTTTCCTTCGAGATGTTGAAGCATATGCGCATAACCACAATAATTTTCGTGTACGTGGTTTCAGCGCTAACCTTTCACTTTCGCAAGTTAAAGCTACGGTCAAAAGTGTTTCACGATGGACATGGGATTTCTATACGGGAAACTCTCGGTGTCACAGAGGAGCGATGCAGCTCGATGCCTCACTTCCATTATCACAGCGTCAATGCCTTTCCGCGCAGCGAACACATCAAAAACGCCAGCAGGACACCGCTAGTAAGATCCGTGCAGCGGTAACTGAATTGATTCGTACAGGCCGTACCGTCACTCAGGTTGCGATTGCTGCCATATCCTCTATTAGCCGTCAAACGGTAGCCAAGTATCAATCGGTGATTGAATCAAAATTAGCGCAGCCTACAGAGGTTTCCCGCATTAATGAGACTCCTGCAGGTGATGTTTTAAATGTTAAGTATGGTGTACATCAGATATCTGCCCCTGAAGTTTGTTTAGTATCTCAAACGCTATCTCCTACGTTGAGGCCGGATTATGGAGAGTCTGATCAAGATCGCGTTCCCATTGAGCCCGAGAGCAGTTGATTTATGAGGTTATGGTGGGCTTGTATGTCAATGTTTGGGATTTGTGCACGTTTTAAGGAGAGTTGTCTTTTTTAAAGATTACCTTCGGTCAACACTTCGCCAATCTAAATGCAAGATTTTGATTGGTTCACCGTTTTCGATAACATCGGATTTATTATGGAAGGTGCCTATTACTAAGAATATGTACTACGGGGAATGTTACAGCGTGGTTTTTTCATATTATTTTCTGGAGAACGTCATCAATAATTTTTTACTTTGAGATAATATCCTTTGGAAGGTTTGTACAGGTCTCATATCTCTAGCTAATCAAGTGAATGATATAGCCTATCGTCCGTTATTTACCTGTTGTGGTTATTGCAGAGCCAGATTAATCCCCATCTAAAAGTTGTTTCAGATGAGGATTTTTACGGTTGGCCTGATGATGAATTTTTTCGTATACGAAAAATTATGCCAACACTATAGGGCTTGGATGACACTGAACATGTTAGGATCACGTTCTAACAATCGCAGCACTTTTAAACTACTGCCCTTAGGAACTCGACTGTGTTGCTCCCAAGCTTCGACTAAAGATGGTGATACCCCGACCGCAAGTGCAAATTGCTTTTGTGTCAGTCCTGTATGATCACGAATAGTCTTCACATCAGGAATTTCGTAGGTTGTGACGCGCGCTGGCTTTCTTTTTCCGCGACTTATATCCACAGCCTCTTGGACACTTTCCATCAGTTCATTAAACAATTCATTGTTCATTACTTTTCTCCCCCAATCATAGAGATGAACTTTTTCAGTTGAGACTTTTGTTCATCGCTAATGTTCTCACGTTCATTCTTTGCATAGGCTAACAAAAGATAGATCTCACCTTTTGCATTGAGATAATAATAGATAACACGTATGCCGCCACTTTTGCCTTTACCTTGAATAGCCCAACGAATTTTGCGGCATCCTCCTGTCGCTGATATTGTTGCTCCTGCTTCAGGGTCAAGTCTGAGATACTCTTGAAATTGCTGATATTCATCCTTGCTTAGCAAGCTATCAATTTTCCGTTGAAACACACTAGTTTCAATAAAGTGCAACAGGTTCATGTTCGTCTACCTTCATTGGTTATGCATTAATTATACTCTTACAGTGTAAGACTGTCAAAGTCCATTAATCCCCCTTTTATCCGAAAGAAACAACGTCCTTATTATTGAGTATTCGAATAATACGTATAAAATGAAATAGTTGATCATTCAAGAGAAGGATATGTAGATGTCAAAAGTAGATTATATTTGGAGAAAGTCGCCAGTTTCAAAAACGCATAAGTACTTAGATAATTTTCCTGTAATTAAGAAACTTCTTAATATTCGGCAAGATAGCTTTATATCAACGCTTAAGGAACAGCTCTCCAAGATAGATGATCGCGATCATGTTCTTGTAGATGTTTCTCCATTATGTACTCAATACATTGATAAGACATCTAATCTAGATAAAGCCCTTGCTGACTATTTTACTGCTGAAAAAAAACAGCAAATTAAGGCCTCGTATCCACCTGGCCTTGTTGATGGTATGTCCTATAAACAATGGTGTCACAAGAATATGGCGCAGTTAGTAAAATGGGATGAAGCGTCCATGAGATGCAATGAATTGCTAGAATACAGCCTAAGTAATGAGACTTGGGATTCAACTTCTGATGATAATCTAAAGTATTGGAATAACGAATATGAAAAGATAAGCAATGATCTACTGGAAGACTTACGTCGTCACTCCACAATTATTGATATCGATAATCTCAAGAATAGTAACCAGCATCAATCAGTTAAGGATGACTCGGGTTGCGCACCCAAAGCACCTATGTAGACAACAAATCTTAATTTCGTAGACGAAATTTATCGTCTACGAACCCAGAATATCATCTATCCATTTGTATGCTCCGAAGAGTTTACCTATGATAAAAGTCTTAGAGAAATTTTTCGTATACGAAAATTTCTTTGCTACTAACGGATTCCGATCACTCGAATACGTAAGGCGTTGTACTCTCCTGAAAATCGTCTAATTGACAAATGAGTGACCTGCTCGACAAGTTTCTTACAGCCCTGATCAAAAGATTTTTTCGTATACGAAAAGTTTCGCATCAGCATGGCAGCCCTGTTATCAGTGTTTGTAAAATTGCGTGTCTATCTTCTATGCTGAGGTGCTGGCATTAAAGCCATTTTTCAAATGATGTTAATCAGCAGTTTTTTCGTGTACGAAAATTTATCCTCGGCTATACATCAAGATATGCATGCATGCGGTTCCTTGAGGTCAGAAGTTCACGTTCGCAGAGAGGATAAATTAGGCGGGGAATTGCCAGACTAGACCTAACTTTAGGTACTATGGTTTATAACAAGAAAGGATACGATTATCCAAAATCGATTGGCAAACGTGACACTGTATCGTTAGGTCTGGATCGGCAGGAATTTTCGTATACGAAAATTTCGTTAATGAGTCAATGACCCACTAAATTTTTGGCACTTGTAACGTTCAAGAATCCTCAAAATGAAAATGATAAATTTTTCGTATACGAAAAAATCCTAGCGGAGTACTTTTCTAATGTATTTATTTTGTTCATTAAGCGTTACAAGTTTCGTATTGAATTCACACAGTAAAAAATTCCCCTCACAAACATCTAAATAATTATAAAAACCTGCAACTTGAAAATCTCTTCGATACCTGCCGTATAGGTAATCATGAAGAGTTACAAAAAATGAATCAAAATCAACGTCATAAAAACATTCTGAAAGGCGACCCGATTCTGCGTGGTTTACTCGCTTTGTTGTACCGTCATGATTTTTAAATTGATCATCAAGGTAACGTAAAGCACAGCTTTCTATCTCAGCGAGTTCCAGAGCATTTAAATCTGCTCGACATTTAAACCCACAGAATACGTAATAAGTTGGCCTAGCAGTACTATAGGACCGTGACGTAAGGTCTCCCATAGTTATACCTATTTTGGCATATGTAGGGATTGCCGTATCAGCACCCAAATACAGCCAAGTTGTTGTCGATTCACAATTTTGCTTAGCTTTGTTATATAAATACTCTTCTTTGTAATCGGCACGTGGGTCGAGTTTAAATGGATATTCCTGAAATGGCTTTCTCATCTTATTCAAAATCCTTTATGTTGTAATGTCTTATGTATTTCCCTCATTGTAGAAGACCCATCGTCATTAAAGAATATACAGTTGGTCGAAAGATCTTTACCTCTCTCCGTGGAGTATCCAGCATATCCTGATTTTTTCGTATACGAAAAATCGCATCCACTATATTAATGGTGCGTATCGTAGATTTTGATTGGCAGTGTTGGCGACCGCATAAGCACGAAATTTTTCGTATACGAAAAATTTTAAGACTGCTACCTATCCGCGCCTTTCTCAATTCGTAGTGCTTGAACGGCGCTCTCACCGCTAAAGCTAAATGAAATGCTCTGTTTTGTGGCGATATCTAGCGTAAAAATGCGGGTATAGACTTGTGTGCTTTCCGCGCGCCGGTGGCCCATGAATGCCTGCAGCTCACGCTCGCTGAGGTGGTTATACAAGAGATGCATAGCAAAGCTATGCCTAAAGGTTTTAGGCGTTATCGTTCCCAGCGAAAATGAAACACCATCTTGAGCTGCGCGATCTAAGGCACGGTTTAACCAACGTGACACTGTATCGTGAGACTCTGACCAGATCGGTGCATTCTTGGCGCTGGGGAATGTAGTAAACAGCTGGCGCATGAGTTTTACATAATTGGCATCATAGAGTGGAACCGTTCGGTACACGCTCTCATCTTTCCGTGGCCGACCTTTACCACGGCTTCTTTGCTTCAGCGTTTTCAACGTCACGAAGGGTTGAATTGCGTTGAGGTCAAAATCGTCGCGATGAAGCGCAAGCGCTTCATTAGGTCGTGCGCCGGTATTCCAGAGCGTACTGTAATAGGCCAGTTGTCTGAGATCATCAAGATACCAAAGCAGGGCGGAGATCTCAGGTGCCAAGAGATACATTGGCGCACCCGTTCGGGCGACTGCCATCCTTCGCAATGTAACGGCACGCTGCCAGTTAATTTGTTGATAAGCACCAGTATCATTCTGGTCCCCGATCACCACAGAGTCACCTGTTAAATAGGGTGGTGCAATACGTGAAATCTGGTGAGTCATAAGGTTGCCATTTCCTCAGATTTTACACAGCGTCACTTCATTTTTTTTCGTATACGAAAATTTTCGTGACTTCCAATGCCACAATAACTGTGACTCTGTACAGTATTGTGCATCATGAAGGGCCTCTTCGCACGGGAAAAAAATACCTAATGGGAGATCCAATTTGCGTAACTTATCGAAAAATACCGAGCTTATACGCATGAATAAGATCCTTTTTGTGTGCGGAGATGCTGCCCGGAAAACTATATGTAGTGGTAATAGCAGCTGATATGAGCACTATATATTGTGTTTTAGCGGTGGGAGAGGTGAGGATCGGTAATGCGGATCTATAACAGTTATTCCGCAGAAATGCTTGTGAGTATATTGAAGGGAAACAGGACGAAGCTGACGCTTCGTCCCGAAAACATCACGTTTTACTTCCATTTGGCTGTTTTCCATTCGCAGCATTTTTGGTCGCTATCATTTGAACGCTGTGCATAGATGCGATCGCTTTTTTGGCCACCTTTTTGGGTAGGGCCTTTGAGCGAAGCGAATCAGCGCATTCAATGATGGCTTTGACCTGATGAGGTTCAATATTAATGCCTTCTTTTTTGAAGGTATTGCTGATTTTGATGTGGCCAGCGCCACCGGCTTTCATTTCTTGCATGCGATTAATATTACCTTCGCAGTTTGAAGTACCGAACCATCCCATTGTTTTATATCCTTTTAATTAGTTAAACTGCTTTTTTACTGGCAATATTTGTCGCAATTTCAAGCGTATCGCGTAACAATTTATCAATGCCGCCCACGGCTTTAATACGCATTTCACGTGCTGCGCCACCCGAGACTTTAGTTCCGTCATCAAGAGTGATTTGGGAACACCACGGATCCGTTGTCTGACTTTTCGCCGGTTTTACAAATTTTACGACCTTTCCCATCATTTTATCCTTGGTTCGGGATGGCTAAGACGTAATGCCCGATTGCCTACGTCATTTATACTTCTAACATGATGTGAATACGCTTTGCAATGCTGTGTAAATCAACAGGCGGGGTTTTGTCATGACTTTATAAAATTTGATTAAATTTTCAATTTTTCTCTTTTTTGCCGTAATAGTGGGTTTTTGTGTCTTTCTTGGTGGTCGTTTTCGAATGATTTGAGGTTTTATTGGTTTGGTATGTCTTTTTGTGGTGACATGTAGCTTTGAGATGATAGATATTAATAGGTTGTAACTTATGTATGTATAATTTTTGATTGGTATTTTCGTTTGAAAAAGTACCCATTGGTTAACTAGATTTAAAAAATGAGGGCGTTCTCCTTTAGGGTTGCGACAGAAAAACATAAGTCTGGATATTCAAGACATCCATACTATTTCTAAAGCCTATTTAAATTGAGCTAAATATCATGAAGTTAATTCGTGCAATGATAAGATATTGCAGTATCATAATTATGATGTAAAAAATTTAAAATTTATTTTAATAAATTAAAAATAAACATGGAGAAAGTATGAATAACAATAATCAATCAGACAACTTTGCATTAAAAACTATGCACGAAATGTTGGAACATGTAATAGAAAAGGAAAAGTTTAATAATAATAAATACTATGTCGTTAAGCAAAAACACATACAACTTATATCAATGATGAAACAAGTTACTTCAAAATATTCACGAATCGGATTCTCTATTTCAATGGATGCTGAAACAGAAATACCATTAGTTTCTGATGCTTTAATTAATGAGGGCTGTGAGTATACAGTTAAGTCATTTTCTATTATCTATAAGAATAATAAAACTCCAATTGAATTGAAATTTGAACCATACAAAATTGGCAATTCAATATACTATTCATTAAAAATAGTACGCGATGGGAGTGATCTTCTTCCCATTGCTAATTTAACCTATGAAGTTGATGAGCTATTTGAACCATGGTTCTTAAAATATAACTATGATAGTAAAGTGATAAGTTCAGGGGATTTTAATCCGGAGCAAGTTGAGCTGCTTCTAGCCGATATCTACGCCAGAGTTAATATAGGTAACTGATTGAATTCGCAGTATGTAAAGTGAGTTTTTATAGAACCATAAGAGCGAGTTTTGCGGGAGGAACGAAAGACGCCCATCATAACGTCCCCCCCGCTAATCAGTAGTATTCGTCGTCACTGATCATAAAATAGTATCTCGTATTGTGTCGAATATGCAAATAAATAATGCTATTTTGCGTTTGAAGATCCCATTTTCTTATATTTAACAATAAATACAACATTTTAAAACCAATTGAGGAATAATTTTAGAGTATATAGTATAATTTACGTTCAATGCGTATTAATCGGAGGTAGTTATGAATTCAGATAATGCAGTTGAACTCGCTAACATTGACAGGGATCTAGATGCACTGATAGCTCTAACTAAAAATGATGGTATCGATAACGATGAGTTAGTTGAGAGACTAAGCAATTCAGTTATTGAGCTAAAAGACATTTACGACCGAGGCGGTATTGATAGTAAGTTTATGTATGATCTGGCGATCGATGTGTCAGACAAGATTGAAAGCGTGGACCCTGGAGAGTGTTTTTGGACACTCAATTTTGAATATAAAAGTGGAGGTCAGCTCTTTCCGCTCAATATGGTTATCGACGATGCAAAAGACCTGAAGAGCGTGGCAGACTACAATTTATCCCAAAAGAAAAGTATTCGTCCAACTAAACTGTTAGAAATTTCTGACGATAAGCCTTCAGCTCACTTCACTAACTGCTTGAAAGGCATGGATATAGCTCTTAATGCTGAGAATGAAAAACCAACGGATAATTCAGGAAATCGAAACCTAGTACTATGGAATAAGGGTTGTCCGTTTGCTGAAGATAACCTGACCTACAACTACTTGAAGAAATCGTATGTTTCCGAGAGTTCGGGCCGCGTTTTATCCGAAATTCTCAAAGAACGCCCTCATTTAAAAGTACTAGATCAGTCTTCTTTCGTGAGTTGGCATGAGTTGAACGCGGAGAAATATGAGACCTATGAATTAACTGAGGAATTAAAGGAAAAAATGACTAAAGAGATAATCGATATGTGCCAGTATGTTGGTGATAATATACAAAATATTGTACCGAGCAATAATAGTACGCAAAGAATGAAGTAATTAGAACCAAGGCTCTCTGCTATCAATAGCAGAGAGCAACTATTTTAAATTAACCGCGCTTATTTTTTTAATAATTAAAAACTTCAAATAATTCTAACGACGCGTTTGCAGTGGCTTTCAGCCACGCCACTTCACTACCCAGCTTATAGCTGGGCGCTTTTGCGCAATGCCGTTTCACGCGCTGCGTTTTTCGTCATTGCAGCGAACCTCTGCTCATTTTATCTGGAATGTCGATATCTCCGCTCGAGCTCCTTTCGCCTGGACTGATACAAGCACAACTTTTTTTTGATATCCAATGACGGCAGAGCCTTTCGCAATAAATATTTTTGGCCATTACGCAGGCTTCACTAGTCCAAAAATATTTCATGCTCACATAGGACATCTGCAACAAGCCGTGCTGGTTACGTCCTGCGGCGAAGGTTCTCAAACGGGTGATGGTTCAACCCTTGGATAAAAAAGCCGATATTCGCAAAACATCAAAACCGCAGCGAGGAAACTCAACGGGTGATGGGTTTTAATCAAATAATGACGTAAGGAGCTTAATATGACGGTTACTAATACAGTAAAAAATTTGGATGCAGAAGTACTCAATAATATTCTAAAAACAACTCAAGTCAGTTACGTATCATTATCAACACTTGTTATTTCTCCGCTAAATGTTCGTTCATGCACATACTCTCAAAAAAGTATCTCAGAACTTGCCAAGTCAATTTTGTCGGTGGGTTTATTGCAAAACCTTGTTGTTCATTCTCTGTCTGATGGGACACTCGGCGTTGCAGCCGGAGGCCGTCGATTGACCGCTATGAATCAATTGGTAGGGAGTGGTGAATATATTGGAAACGAGCTGATCCCAGTGAAGGTTATTGATGAAAAGCTCGCTCTAGCTGCCTCTATGTCTGAAAACGGACACCGTTCCGATATGCATCCCTATGAACAGATAATTGGATTCAAAAAAATGTCACTGGGCGGGGACACCGCAGCACAAATTGGCGATTTAATGGGATATGGTGCTCGCCATGTTCAGAAATGCTTACGCCTTGCGGATATGGCACCAGCCCTACTTGAGTCGTTAGCGAAAGATGATATCACTCTTGATCAACTTCAAGCATTGTCAGCAAGTGAAGATCATCAACGCCAATTAGACGTATGGCAAAATTCACAATCAGCCTATTCATATGAAAAACAACCTGAATACCTACGTCGAGCGGTTCTAAGTGGTGAGATCTCTGCTGAAAATAATCCACAGCTAAGATTGGTCGGTCGTGAGTGTTATGAACAGTCAGGCGGTACGTTTCGTTATGACTTATTCGCTAATGAAGGATTTATTACTGAACCCACGCTTCTTGAACGTTTAGCACGTGAGAAATTGCATGCGACGGCGAAGGCTATCGCAAATGCAGAAGGTTGGAAGTGGTCAGAAGGTCGTTTAAGTGCAGTGAGTAACTACGTGAACGAGGATCGTCAGCTGTATCGTATAGCTGTCCAACCTGACGCTGAATTAACTGAAGAAGAAAAAGCCAAGATTTCAGTGTGGGAAGCCGAGCGCGATGCACTTGATGATACAGATGATTTCGACCGCATCATGGAACTCAACGAGAAAATAGAGCTTATTGAAGATGGAGCGGATATCCGAGCATGGACTGATAGTGATCGTTCGCGTGGGGGTGTGGTCGCATCAATTAAGGATGGGATTCTATATATACAGCGCGGTGTGATGCTTCGCAGTGAAGATGAAAACGCCACACAAGCAGCTGGACAGGTGAATGACAGCATTATCAAGAATGAGGAGCTGGTTCGTGAGCCCATCGAAGCCATTAGCTTGCCGCTTTTAACGAAAATGACGTCAGAGCGCACACTTGCAGTTCAGGCCGCTCTAATGCAGCAGAACGATAAAGCAGTGGCGCTATTAGCTTGGACTTTGTGTATCACAGTATTTTCGTCTGGTGCCTACAACAAAGCCGCAAAAATCAGCATAGATTGCAGACATTATTCTCTTACCGATGATGCTCCTTCCGGTGCTGAGGGGGTAGCTTACACGGCTTTAATGCAAGAAAAGTCACGATTAAAAGCATTACTGCCGCATGGTTGGGCTCATGACTTCAACAGCTTCTTTGCACTGAGCAAGAGTGATCTCATGGCCTTATTAGGGTTTTGTGTGTCATGTAGCATCGATGGAGTTCAAACCCGTGACATGGGCCATACATCGCGTAGCCCACTTGATGCGCTTGAAATTGCACTAGGTTTCAATATGAGAGATTGGTGGCAGCCAACGCGAGACAATTTCTTTGGGCATATGAAAAAAACACAAATCATAGACGCATTGAACGATGCAGGGGAAACAGCTGCGGCGCGAAATATTGAGAAAATGAAAAAAAGTGAAGCTGCCGGAGTTGCTGAATTAAGCATGAACAATAATCAGTGGGTGCCAAACTGGCTGCGCAGTCCTGAAACACAAAGCCAAGAATTAGACATGGAAGAAACTTCACACAACATCGCTAGCGCTGCTTAATCATAACTTGGAGACGCTGTCCGAAAGGGCAGCGGGTAGACATGAAAACGAAAACAATAATTGTAAGCTGCGCTGAGTTAAAAATGATGAGCGCTGATGATCTTGAGCAATTTGCAGAACAGGGCACTGATTATCGATATAGTTTATCGTGCGCAGTACTTCGCAATCTTACTGTGCCGGACGATTGCGTGGTTGAGATAGAATGCGCGAGTGAATATGGTGGTCTGTATCCAGTAACGCTGAGGTTTGCTAAAAACGAAGAAGAGCCTTCCGTAGAGTGGTATTTGTCGAGCGCTGGCCAGGAATATGAAAATTGGACAATTTCAAGATTAGAAGCAGCCGGTCAAGTAACAGATCTGTATTGTCAGAGCCATTTTGAACCTGAAGAAATAAATATCATCCTGACTCGTGAAATTGACCTCTTTGCTAAGGAAGTGGCGGCATGATCCCGAATCATCTGGCATTAATTCCACAGAATGTATATCAGTACGCTGCCGCTCAGGCAATCATCGATGTTGAGTACAAAAAGCAACTTGGCACATCGTTACGACAGTACCCTTATGCATATGCATTGTTTCGACATCTACGGGGGGGAGCGATTCGAATCACTGCCAAGGATATTCGTTTCGCCGCGGGAGATTATTCGCCGAGAGAACGGGGCGGAGCAACAAAAAATGACTATATTGCTGCGCTGGACAGACTAATTGAAACACGTGGCAAAGATTGTTCGTTACCACTGTCAGGCAATACGGTTGATCGGTACTTTCCTGATGAGCACTATCGCCTCTCTGAGCGTCAAAATCGACAATGGGAACAACGCTTCACCCGTCACGATAAGATTGAAGCAAAGCAAAAACAACAAAAGCGTCGACGCTACCAGACTCAGGTTGCACAGTCGCAAATTGATCTTGCGTTTACTACGCCTAGTGATTTAGTGGCATGGTACAAGCGACAAGAAAAATATGGGATATATGATGATGATTTAGTTGAAATTGTCTACGAATGGAGCAAAAGATTTTCGAGTATCAAATCGGATATATTTAGAACCGGCCAGCCATTATGGGCAATTATAGCGGCTACTGAGGGCGAATTGTCACAACGATGCGACACTGAACTTTACATTGATCTCCTGATGTTACCAAACAAACTTAACAAATGATGAGAGCATCCAGAGACAGCACTTGCTGTAAGATTGAAATGAAACCAAACGTTTGACGAACGCTTAGAATTAGTATAGTATTTATTTCAATGATGCCTGCAACAACCCTTAGGGGACGTTAGTGGGCTTTTTTTTTGTCTTTTCAGGGATGATGCCAAGATGCCAACAACCCTTTATAGCAAGCCCTATCGTACACCAGCTGATCTTGTTAGTGACCTGAAACACAAGAAGCTTGAATTTCTAGATGAGACTGAAGCTGAAAATACGCTGAGTCAGATAAGTTATTATCATTTCAAAATTTATCTTCATCCTTTATTAGATCCGGCAAGTCCAAATGGAAAAAATTATAGGAAAGATGAATACTTTGAGTATGGACTTGAGCTGTATCGATTCGACGAAAAACTAAGAGTGCTGCTGTTTGGCGTAATAGCACGACTTGAAGTTAAACTAAGGAGCAGACTTGATCACTCACTCTCAGCATATTCAAATAATCCATTCTGGTATTTAGATGACAATTATTTCTTCACTAAATACGGGACAGGAAAAATAGATAGTTGGCGAGCTAAAATACAAGCTGACTTCAGTAATGAAAGAGAGCTTTACGCCAGAAACTACCACAATAAATACCATAATAATATTCACGCGCAATTCGCGGATCTTCCACCATTCTGGATAGCAAGTGAAGTTATAACTATTGGATGCTTATTGAAAATATTGGAATCCATTGATTTTTCACATTTTAAAAAGTTAGCGGCACCAGTTAACGATACACTAACTAATTTAGCAAAAGAGTTTGGCGCGAAAGATTTTAATGTTTTGACAAACTGGGTACAACGTCTGCGTGATGTTAGAAACCGCTGTGCACATCATAGTCGTGTCTGGAACGCAAAACTTGCTGCACCGAGCCAAATTGCACGCGAGTTAAGTACTCAAGAAACACATAAGTATCGGCCTTACCTTTCCATCTGTGTAATGCATAAGATGATTAGGTCACTTGATTTGCATGGTATAGATTTGAAGAGCGAGTTACTGCGGCTTTTCAATGATAGCCACGCGGCACAACTTTACATGGCTGATACAGGTTTTCCGCAGGGCTGGGAAGCTGATCCGTTCTGGGATTAGTCGGTTTATACATCTAAGACACTGCTGAAAATCATAGCGTGACAAAAAGTGGTTTCGTTTAAATCAGTCTAAGGTTTATGCTGAACATCATAACTTCAAAGATATGCGCGGGGCGTCGGATGGCTGTTGAATGGATGGACGTAGCAGATAATGCTGTGAAAATTGGGCTGGGCTCGTTACTAACTATTTTGGGGGGGTGGATGACGCTGAAGTTAACACATCAAAACGAAATAAGGAAAGAAGCTGCGGTACAGCAAGTAAGAAATACAAATAAGAAAATAGAACGATATATTCAATTCCTATCAATGTCGCAGTCTTTGATGCAGACTTATCTATTTAAAGAATGTGAAGGAAGCAGTGATGACTACCTCAGGTACTTGCGAATACACAATGAAATAACCATCACATCGAGCGAATCTATACGTATAGCAGCCTTTGAACTGCAACATGCAGTGTCAAAATTCATTTTTCAAAATAAAGCAGGTGATATTGAACTTATTGACGCTCTCAGAGATCACGGGCGAGATTCAGTTTCAAAATTTCAGTTTCTTGTAAATGAAGAGTTGAAAGATCAAAAAAAGTATTGATTTGAACAATTTTATTTTCTTTAGTATATATCAAAAACAAAGTAGAAAACCGCAGTTAAGCGGTTTACGTAATGAAATATCTATATGTTTACTTTACCTAATTTATCCATTTTTATTAGGTTGAGATAAATAGATTTGATTTCATTTGCATATATCTCTCTCTTAATTTGTTGTTCAGGACTCTTTTTAGGTCCAGCATTGTAAGCGCCAACTGACCACCAGTTTTCACCCCATCTATCAAAATTTTCTCTTAAAATATATGCTCCTGCGTAGACATTTATACATGGTTTTTCAAGTAAAATTTCTTTAGTGATGCCATACTTGGAAAATATTGAATCGACATTATTACTATTAATTTGCATTAGTCCATAATCAGAACTAACGACTAGGTTATTTTTATTTTTGTTTAATCCAATCGCAGTATATTTCAAACTGCTCTCTCTGATTGAAATAGCTAAAAGAAGAAGAGGGTCAATTTTCATCTTAAAGCCAGCTTCTTTGAAGCAATATGCATGCACGTTCAAGCTGAGAGACATGAGTACAATCAATAAAATCGAGTTAGCCATGTAACCTCCGTTATCTCGAATTCAACATGATTTGATGGGCAAAGGCTGCTGCATCTATATTGACTTGAATAGGTAGTGAAATCAGACCTATACTTTGTAATAAAAGGACAAGTAAGATGCTTGCAAAGGCACCTAAAAATGGAAATCCCAAAAGTCGAAGAGTAGTTGAGGATAAAACTTTTTTGACTCCGTTAGCCATGGTATTTGTGTTGCGAACTGCATTTTCTGAAACTGAACTCAATTCTTTAATTGTTGAATTCAACTGTTCATTGAGAGATAATCCATTCTTGCTCAATGCATCTTTTAAAATCCTTGCTGCAATAGATGACATTTCAGTTTCAATGCGTTCATGAAGACTTTTATAAACGAACTTGTCTAATTCAGTCAGCTCGAGATGTTTTTTATCAAGAATTTCAGATAGCATTTTTACAGAAGTCATCATTCCCTGACGAGTGCCAGTGCTTATTTCATCAAACTGAGTGACTTGTTGATCAATGACTGTAGAAATAGACTCAAGCTTTTCTGTTTCAGTAGCATATGCTTTTTGGACTGCGACGAAAATCATATAGCCAATTATGCGATATTCTCCCTCGCCACCTTTGACGTCAATTTTAAATAGTTTATATACTTCATCACAAAACTCATCGTAATTTTCGAAAAGGATAGACATACTTTATTCTTCCGATTGGTTAATGATGGATACACATTCTAATTGTTCAAATATTTCATTGAAGACACGCTTGACTCTAAGCTTAGCTACCAAACTAAGCTCATCACATTTATCGATATCCGCGACTGTAATTCTCTGAGTATTGAATATTTCCATATCTTTTGCTTGTAACTTAGAATTGAGTTTGTTCAAAAGAACAAATGAGGAAATGGTCTTGGAATGGATATAACTCTCTTCATTCAACTCTGAATTCTTCAGTTTTTCTATGACTTCTCCATAATACTCATTAACCCAGACTATGACTGGCACACTGAGGTTCTCAATAATAGTCTTAGCGCCGTGAAGTGTATCGTTGTAATCACCTGAGCCGACAATCACAGTATGTACTATTGGAGTAATATTCATGCTGTAAAAGAGATCAAAAATCTGATTTTGAATTAGGTAATCTAGCAAATTTAAAAACGTGTTAGAACCTGTATCGATAATAACCACATCAGAGTCACTTTCAATAATTCTTTGAACTAACCCATCTAGCAGCCTTTGATCAATCTCATTAATATTGTTTTTATCTGTAATTTTTATGTGCTCAGCCTGTAAGCCTTTATATTGTGTAAGTGTCGTATTAACTTGATCAATATCGAATATCTGCGTTTTCATTTTTTTAAAAAATTTAAAATACATAGATAGAGAAAGAAAACAAAATGATTTCCCACATCCACCTTTCCCTTGAATCATTATGTGAACTTGCTTTTTTATGGTTTGTACTTTAGACATGATTTATTCCTCGCTATCTGAGTTTTTGAATGGTTCATATTTAACACTGTTGGATTGTTTTCTTTGCAAACTAGACAATCTGTTTTGATTTATTTTGGATGTGACTACATCTTTTTCTTTCGAAACGATAATTTTATTTATAGGCGGACTATCAGTACTCAATATCTTTTTTGATATAAATCTTCCAACAGTAGTGCTGTGAGCATCTATACCAATTAAGGACAAAAATTCCGAAATTTGGCCATATGAATATAAGTCAGAGTATAATTGTAGAATTAAATTTCTATAAGGATCGAGAATAGATTTCCTTGATGCGAGTGGTCTGTGGTTACTTTTGAAGTTTGTAATTATCTCCTCTAACTCATCTTCTGAGAGCTTACATTTATGTGTATTTTTCGCACCAGTTTTTTCAGCTCTTTTCATTACGATCTATACGTATTAATTGAAATTACAACGCATGCTATGCGATAATCATGTAAATTTCAATATGGAATGTATATTTTTCGATGCGCCATAGATGCGTAGAGATGCAGGTAGATGCACATGGATGCGGAACAATGCGCAAAAAAGCCTAAAGAGGCGTGATTGAGAGTTAGAAATGCATTGAGAATGCGCAGATATGCGGCAGCAGGAAAGATCGTTGAAGCTTCGAGGCCTACTTTCCTATTTTTTTGGCTCTTGGCTCTTCAAGACAGGCACGTTCGTCATGTTCGACAAAAACTACGTTTTTATCAACATGACCCGCGCCAAAGGGGACCCTTTGAAACCCGGAGCTGACGCTCCTCAAACCCAGCCCACATAACTAACGTTATAAAGGTTTATATAGGTGGCAATTATGGCCAGGCCAACAAAACCAGAAAGCGACAGACTGACAGAGCGTGTCGCATTTAGAGTAACTGCGGCGACTAAAGCTACTTATGAAGCTCGCTTGGCTAAGAGTAAATTATCAAAATCTGAATTCTTTCGAGATTGCGTTATGACTGATCGTACTGAGATCATCATTCCTGAAACCATGACATATGACATGCGTGAGTCATTAAGACTGCTCAAGAATATTGCGAATAACTGCAATCAGATTGCGCATGTACTCAATTCAGCTATGTTATCTGGGATTCTTGGTCCTTCTATGATTGAACATATGTTAAATAAAGTTTCTGCCTTGCTAGATGAATCAAGAGATATTCAGGAGCGTAAGTGATGCTTATACGAGTCAGAGGATATAATTCTGGATTTGCTGAATATCTAAGAACAGGTATGAAAGCAGGTAATAAATTACATCGCGATGAACTTGATAAGAGAGTTTCATTGTATGGTGATTTGGACATAACAAATGATATCATAAATGCCATGCCGGATACAGGTGATGATCGTTATCTGCATTTCACTTTAGGGTTCAAAGAAGACCACTTTTCAGATGAAATGCTTAAAGAGATTTTTGATACCTTTATTAAAAAGCTCATGAATGCATATCATGAGGAAGAGTACGCCGTATATGCAGAGGCTCATTTGCCAAAGATTAAATCTATCCAAAATGAATCCACAGGTCAACCAACTGAAAGAAAGCCTCATATTCATATTATTATCCCTAAAGTTAATCTCATTGATGGGTCCTATCTTAATCCTGTGGGTTATTATCAGCATAACGAACGTTATATTGAAGCAATCCAAGAGCAAATTAATAGCATTTTTTCACTAGAAAGTCCGAGAGATAATCGCAGGGTAGATTTAACTGATGTTAGTGATTTTATATCACGGTATAAAGGGGATGTTTTTAAAACAGATTCAAAAAAAATAAAAGAAACTCTTCTTGAAAAAATATATTCTGAACAGGAGTTCTCCCATAAAGACTTTGTTGAGGTGATTAAATCTATGGGAAAAGTCACCCGTAGAAACGGACGCAGCTTCGATTATTATAACTTAAAGCCGTTTGATGCAGCAAAAGGAATAAATCTGAAAGAATATATTTTTAGTGAGCAGTTTTTAGATATGAGCAGAGCTGATAAACTTGATTATTTTTTTTCTAAATATAGCATTCGGACAGATGAGCAAAAACGAATTGATGACAATATGGATTCATTACTAGTCAGTGAGTGGCTTGATTATCGGTCATATGAAATAAAATATATGCATCCTGGTTCTAAAGAATTCAAAGAATATAAATCACTAGAAAAAGTAATGAAAAAGAACTATCTATCAAAGTTGATAAATAACTCGTTAATTGAAATAAATTCATTACGTAACGATAAGCGATTATCAAGCGTTAGCAATGAGATCGCATCAAAGTTAAAAGGAAAATACAATGTCAGAAGAGAAAGAAATGATAAAGAATCCAGCATTTGTGGAAATGATGGAAAGCGGAGTATTCAAAAAAATACTAGACAAAGATCCGACCTTTTTAGAGATCCCCTGTGGAAATTGCAGTTCAGCGATGTGGATTCAACTTTCTACAAACAAGCCTCTGTGTTTCTGCAAACAGACACATACTCCAGCTTGGACAGGATACGACTCGAGTTTCCCGATACTGTGCGATACCCAATTGATAGAGTTGATGACAGACCTCGAAGAGGAGGGCAAGATCTAACAGACTATACGATATTAAGTACAATAAGTTCATGTTCAAAGATTGATGTAAGACCAGTTAGTGTAAAGGATAATTGTGTTGAATCCATACTTTCAAAACTAGATGACGCTAAATTATCATTAGCTGAAATGAATACCGAAAAATGGAAGCTTGTGCATCAGCGTATAGATGCACTCTTACTTTTGCGCTCACTGGCGTTCACACATGGTGTTTTACAAGAAAAATACACTATAGCTAAAAGTAAAAATGGTTACGACAGAATTAAGAGTGGGAAAAGAACATATAGTATTAATGATTTTCTTACTAAAGAACTTCATATGAATTGGTCAGAAGCGTCTAAATATATTATAGATGAATATGAACGTCAGAGATTAAATGGTGATTTATCACAGTCTGTAATTCCCTCATTGGATTATTGGGCGGAGTTTAAACAATGGTCTCAAATCCCTGAAAACAGCTACAAGACCATGTGGCAAATTCTTAGGTGTTCACAAAATGAATCTAGAGCGGTTTTTCGCAGAGAGTTCAGAGAAGAAGCGCGACGAGTTTGGAAAATGGCTCTCACACCTCATAAACGTATAGAGATGCTGGCTGAGCTTAAGCTCAAAAAGATATCCGCAAAGGAGGCTTTAGAAGAGAAGCTTCGTCATGAAAAAAATGAGTATCGCATCAAGATGCGTACAAGTATGCGTTATAAGGAGTTTCTTGCAAGTAAAGTTGCGCAAGGGGATAAAAATGCCTTATCTGAATTAAGACGACAAACATTGAGAATTAAAAAAAGTAGTCAAGATAACAGCTATATTCAGACTACAGATAGCTCAATAACGACTCTTCTCAATGACGTTACTTTCAAAGTGAAACTGAATGGAACAGTCACATACTATATCGATAGTAAATCTGTTGTAGAGGACACTAAAGAGTGGGTTTCTGTTCTCCATAAAGATGATCCTCAGGCAATCATTCTAGCTTTGAAAATTGCTCTTGAAAAAAATGGTCAACAGCCTTTAGTTTTGATAGGTGGCGATGAGTTCAAAGAAAACGTAATTAAAGTAGCCATAGAGCATAATTTATTCGTCAGATTCAGTGATGTAGAACTACAGCTAACATATGAGGGGCTTGCTAATCTAGGCTCTGATAAGTCTAATTATTCGAGATATCATAATCGAAATGGCTGATGATGGTTTAAGGCTGATAGTTAGCTATAAGAGGTTTTTTTTGCTAGTAATTTACGTATAATACGTATTGGTTGAAAATATTTATGTTCGTGTGTGATAATGATTTTAACCGTTTTATTCACTTTATAGGGTGTTTTGGTTCAGGACTGATCGTCGTCCTTACACATGTCTAAATTTCTAGCCTGCATTATTGTGCAAGGTTGTGCGGTAGCCTGCGCAAACACTAATGTTTCGAGTGAACTATCTATTGGGATGTCATTGATATGTCGAAGAAAATACTTTTTACGAGCGTTGCTATAGCAAATTTTCTTTCTGCTTTTACTTCTGCACAAGCAGCTCAGGAGATGAAGGCTGGCTGGATACGATTCACAGAAGAACAGCCCATGCCAACTCCGGTTAAACCATTCCCTATGCCAACAAAAAATACAATACAACCACAAAGTGTAGCTATTCTTAAAAGTACAAAAGTATCACCGAACCAGCAGTCGTTGTTGTATTCATCGATTGTTCAATCTAAGGGAGAAAATGTACCCCTTCTTAATGCTGTACAGCGAATTGTCCCTGCAGTGTGGCAAGTTAGGCTTTCTCATGATGTAGCAAGCCGCTTCAAAGGTTCAGTATCATGGGACGGTAACGATCAGTGGACCAAAATCCTCAGTAAAATGCTTGGGGATAATGGGCTCAAAGCCGACATGACCGAATCAACGAAGCAGATCACTATTTCATACTTAGACTCTGGACAACCTGCCCTGACACCAAAAATTAAATCAAACGCTCAGATGGCAATGAGCAATATATTGCCAACGCTAAAGGTTTGGAAAATAGAAAAAGGAGACACCCTCAAAAAGGCCTTCGATTCTTGGGCTCTTTCAGAAAAATGTAATATAAATAATAAATGGTCTGTCCGGTGGGACACTGATATAGAGTACTCTATTGACTATCCATTAAGTTTTAGTGCACACAATTTTGAAGAGGCCACGACACAGCTTTTTACTCTATATCAAAAAGCTCAGTCACCATTATATGTAAATGGCTATCGTAATCAGTGCCTTATTGTTATTAGCGACAAAAAATAGGTAATTTAAATAAATTCTATTTCTGGAAATTATAATTGTGCAATTTTCCCATGAAATACCTTGGTTGTAGGTTTAATGAATATCAAATTAATTTTTTATTAATCAAATAATCCCGCTTTTGAAAATACAGGTATCATATGTCGAATCAACTTATTAGAGTAGGAGCAGTTTCTGTATTCCTTTTTTCAAGTCTTTCAGGCTGCACTATTCAGCGAATGAACGAAGTTAAAAAGAATGCTGAAAGCACATCTGAAAAGGCATCGTCATTAGTTCAACAAATGGGAGATAACTATCCAGTTGTTCAGTTTCAAAATAGCCAATACATAAACTCAGTTCCTTTACCAAAGCCTAAATATGATGCTCCCAGCAAGATGGTAAATTGCCAAGTTACTTATAAAACGGCAGCACCGCAGGATGTATTTCAATTTGCGCAAGATATGACAGAACAGTGTCGTATTCGAGTACGTGTCACACCAGATGCCGCTGCCTATTTAAGCTCGGGCGGTACTAGTGGTTCCAAAACACAACGTTTAGCGTCAGTACCGTCGCCGGTCGTTGATAGTAATGATATGAAGCCTCTTGCGATGTTTGGTGCTGATGCAAACAATAGTACAGCGCAGTCAGCTCCAGTCTCACGCAATATCACTGATGTTAGCTACTCAGGGAAGTTCGGCGGTGTAATGGATTTAGTCACTGGACGATTAGGGGTCTCATGGAAAAATGAAGGCGATGATGCAGTCATATATTATCTTGAAACCAAGCGTTTTGACATTGAACCTGCCGATGCCAAATACGATCTAAACGGACAGGTTACGAGTGGGCTCTCCAATGCCACAGGCACAGACAGTGGAAGTGGAGGGGGGGGGGCATCTACTTCTGGGGTTTCTGGCTCAGGCGGTTCAACAATGTCGTCTACGGTACAAATGGGCAATGCGCTTTATAAGGACCTTAAAGAAACAGTACAAAGTATGTTAACTCCAGGAGTGGGAAGACTCAGCCTGAATGTCACCACTGGGACTCTGATGGTGACTGATGTTCCAGATGTTATCAGTCGGGTTGGTAAGTATTTAGATGATGAAAACAGTACTCTCAGTCGTCAAGTAATACTGAAGGTCGTGACTTACACGATAAATACTGACGTTACTGATTTGGTTGGGATTGATTGGAATATCGTTTGGAAATCACTAAGCGGTAAGTATGGGATGAGTCTCGCAAATACTAATAGCGGTATTTCGGGTGATGCTATCTCAGGTGGTTTCAACGTATTGGACACTGCGACGGGGTCTGCGGCTCAATTTGCGGGTTCATCGTTCTTGCTCGATGCGCTTTCTAAACAAGCTACAGTTTCAGATGTAAAGACTAACACTATAATCACAACTAACATGGCAGCGGCCCCTGTACTTGTTGGGCAACAGACCACATATCTCAAAGATGTTACGACAACGGCATACGCTACGGGTGATGCTACAGTGCCATCACAAACGTTAACTCCGGGTAGTGTTACAACGGGTACGAACATAACCATCCTGCCAAAAATCTTGAAAGATTCAGATCGTCTGATGCTGAATATGTTTATGGATATCTCAAGTCTAAAACAACTTCGTATTATCACCTCCGATACTCAAAAAATTGAAGCTCCAGATATTGATACTCGTTCCTTACAGCAAAGGGTTTGGTTAAAACCAGGTCAGACGTTGATCATGTCCGGTTTTGAACAAAATATTGATAACTCCAGTCGTCAAGGGGTTGGGTCGCCAAATAACATATTGTTCGGTGGTGCACTTTCTGGAGCCAAGACAAAACAAACTTTTGTTATTACGGTGACTCCATATGTCCGTTAACTCTAAAATAAGCCGCAGAAAAACGAAGACAGCTACACCTATCACTGAATCAGCGATACGCATTCTGACTATAAGTGGTCATCGATTCGTTATCGGGCTTGAATGGGAGACCATTAAAGCTCAACGAAATAAGATGAAAGAGGTTCGCAAAATTGGCAGGGCGCGAAATCTTGATGTTGTTGCAATACGAGAAGGGGAAGCAACTCAAGCGGGGTTTGCACCGCGATCACGTCAGAAATTGCGAGGTGGATATTCTCTAATTGTCTCGCTAGCCTCATTACTTGAAGGTAGCTGTATAGCCATAATTCCATTGGGGATGAATGATAAAAACGAGCAGGAGTATACGCTTGTTGGACGAACAGAAAAGGGCGCAATTCACCCCGCTTCAGACGCGATTTATGTAGAATCTCAACTATACCAAGTTGTTGTAGATCTTAAACAGGATTTGCGTGGTAATCAAAGTACTGAAATTCCGGTTTTTGGCGAGCCTGATAAGTTTTCATGGGTTACTGAGCTGCTAGATCTCGATACATTGTTAAAGCCAGAAAATATAAGCAAAGATTTTAAGCTTAAACCGCTTCGGTGGGGAATGACAAAACCGCAGCTAGCGGGGTGTGCCATTGGGTTAGTGGTGATGTGTGTAGCTGCCTATTTTGTTCTTGAATATTTTGAAGAGCAAGAAAGAATAAAAAATATAGCCATGCAGGAGGTGATAAGAAAACAAGAGGAAGTTAATAAAAATGCGAGGTACCAAATAGCGTTAGATAAACTAAAACACCCATGGATTAATTCATCCTCAATTCCGGTTTTATTAAAAGGATGTAATGCTAGTTTGAAAAAATTCAATATCTCAATTGAGGGCTGGCAACTTGCAACGATAAAATGCAGTCAGGATGAAATAAGTGCTAACTATAATCGTCCTGATAATTCCGCCGTGACGTCTGATAAATTCGTTGCAGCAGTAAGGAAGCTATTTGATACAGAGCCTAGCTTCAATATCACGCAGACATCAATATCAGAATTTAGAATTGAAAATAATCTCTTGGCTAACGGCGATGATCCAATGAAAAATATTGGTGAACAGCTATTGACTATCATCTCATTATTTCAATCTGTAAATATTCCTCTAGCACTTACAGAGGTATCTATAAAGGATGTTGAAAAAAACGAAGAAGGCGAAAAATTACCGCTTCAGGATTGGCGAGAGTACACATTTAATGTAGAAACCCGTATACCTCCGGAGCTTATTTTCAAGAAGGGGGAATATACGGGAATGCGCATTAACAATATCATTTATGAGTTCGGGCAAGAGCAAGGCTCAGTGAGTTATAAAATAACAGGAGTAGTTTATGGTAAACGCTAAAATATTCGCTGTATTAATGATAAGCGCATTTATGGTAAGTGCAGAAAGCGGGTCTGGTTGGGATTTAGACAACTTGCAGAAGCAACGGGTACTTTATGAGGCAAAAGCAGCGGTTAACAAAGCAAAGGCAGAAGCCGAAAGTAGTGGCAGCTCAGGAACAATCTCGGACAGTGCTTTGAATAGAACTGGGCAAGTGGGCACAACTACTAGTCTAGATATTCTGCCTAAGTTAGTAAAAATCAGTGGGCATAATGCTGTAGTAAGTACACAAGATGGAAATACTGCAACATTGTCTCAAGGTCAATTATTGCCAGGAGGACGGTGGCAAGTGATTAGCATAGGCCTAAATGGTGTGAAAGTGAGAAATATTTCAGACCAACGCATTCAAACAATAAATTAATCATGAGAATAATTTATGACGTATACAGAGATTACGCATAGTCTTGTTAATTTCAATAGCGTTTTAGAAGGTTTTAAACCATCGAGAGAAATTCTAGATAACGTAATTCTTCTTAAAGGAAGAAAAGATAACGACTTTTTTTTGTTCACGCTCGACAAACTTGAAGGAGATACACAATATTTCGAATTAGCAAAAAGATTACGCAGTAAAGATATACGTCCAAAAGTTATATGGGTTAGTAGAGAGCAGCTAGCAGAAGTAAGTAACTCTTTCGATGCTGCTCCAGCTTCGCATGAAAGTGTTCAAAGTGATGCTCAAACTATAGTTATTAGCATATTCAAGCGAGCAGTTGAACTTCGAGCTTCAGATATTCATTTCAGAATTGATTCTTCATATTTCCAAGTATCGTTTCGTATTGATGGAACAAAACGAAACATGAAAGAGTTCGGTGATTCAGCAGAGAATGGGAAAAAATTAGTTAATACATTATTCAACTCAATGTGTACTGAGCAAAGTACCAGTACTTTAAGCTGGACTGAGTCTGCTGATGCAAGGATCAAAGAGGAATTCGTGTCCGAGTTTGGTTTAAGTACTGGGCGTTTCGCAAGTCGCCCGGGTAGTTCTGAAACGTTGCTTGCAGTTGTTCGTCTAATTTCAAGACGTAAACAATATTTAGAACTAGAGAAGCTTGGACTAACCAAAAAACAAGCATCTGCTATACGCCGGTCAATATCAAAGCCATCAGGCACGATCTTCTCGAGTGGCCCCACTGGCCATGGGAAATCAACATTGTCACAGTGCATGGCAGAATGCATAACGAGAGATGATGTAGGGGTTAACTTGTTAACTGTAGAAGACCCCATTGAATCTCCTATACGTGGGGCGGTTCAAACCCCCCTAATTATAGCTGATCGCAGTGACAGGGAGTTGATGGGTAAAGCATGGGGCAAGGCTATTTCGAATCTTATGCGTCTTGATCCTGATGTCATCTATATTGGGGAGGTTAGAGATAATACTTCAGCAACCGGCGTGATAGAAGCCGCACAAACAGGGCATGGCGTCATCACAACTATTCACACTAGCTACGCCATAGACATTATTCAGAGATTGCGGCGATTTGGTGTAGATCAGGACCTACTGACAGATGCAACACTAATAACGTGCCTAATCGGACTTCGGTTAACCGCGCTTCTATGCCCTGATTGCAAATTATCCTATGAAGCAAACAAGCATAATATAGAGCCGGAATTGCAAGAAACAATTGAGAAGTACACAAATTACAAACAAGCATTCCTTATTAATAAAGAAGGCTGTGATGAATGTGCTCATCAGGGGATAAAGGGGCGAACTGGGGTCTTTGAGGTTATTGAGACAGACTATCGATTCATGAATCTATATGCCACAAAAGGAAAATTTGCTGCATGGAGGTATTGGCGAGCAAACGGAGGCGAAACATTATGCGAAAATATCACGCGATTGATTAATGAGGGGGTTGTAGATCCTGTATTAGCACATAAGAAGATATGCAACTTAGATCGGGATGAAAAATTCAATGAATAATTTTGAACGATGGATTTATCAGAAAACATTTGGCGCGCAAGATAGAATTGAGCTTTATGATGAATTTAGACAGTATTTGTTAGATGGTCTAACTGCAGAAGTAACTTTCACTAAGTTAATTGACAACTATACTAGGCGTGGTTCAAATCCTAATAATCCTATTGGCAAGATATTGAATGAATGCTTACAAAATTTAAAAGCTGGATTTTCTCTCGCAGAGTCGTTACGTGAGTGGATACCCGATCAAGAATTAAGCATTATAGAGTCTTGTGACTCAGCAGGGCGTGTTGCAGATGGCTTTTTGAATGCAATGTTCATTGCAGAAGGCACTGATAAGATATTACGCTCTGTAAGATCAACATCACTCATAGTTTCTTACATGTTTGCTCTTTCATTCGGCATTGTCGTTATGTTCTGTATCTTGCTTGTACCGGTTTTACGTCAAAGTGTACCACTTGAAAAATGGAATATGGTTCAGCTTTCAATTTGGTATTTCTACGTGTTTGTGACTGAGTATTGGTATTTAATAATTTCGGTTTCTGCTGTATCAATTTATGTAGTTTATAAATCATTTGCAAATTGGACAGGAAATATCAGGTTCATGTTTGACCGAATACCTCCTTACTCAATTTATCGTCGACTAAGTGGGGCTACATTCATTATGAATGTCAATGCAATGCTCTCAGCAGGTATACCGATGGAAACAGCTATAAAAAATATGGTTTCATCGTGTGAATCACCATGGTTATTAGAGCGATTAGAAGCGACGTTGAATGCAATTGAAGATGGTGAGGAAAATCTAGGTACAGCATTAGATGTGACTGGTTATGAGTTTCCTGGTGATGCGGCAATAATTAAAATGAAAAGTCTCTTCGAATCTTCAAATAAGGAAGGTTCACTTAAGAGATTTGCAGGTAAATGGTTAGATAAGACAATCGCAGCAGTAGAGACATCTGGGGAGGTATTAAAAACAATAGGCTATTTCGCCTGCGCAGGTTCAATAATGTTATTAATTCTGATTATGTCTGATTTAATACAGCAAGCTTTTTTTAAATAAATCTCACAAAACACTATAGAAATTTTTTAAATACATTCAATAAATAGGATTTTATATGAAATCGTTAAAACGTGGTATTGCAAACATTACTGACTCAGTGGTTTCTATCGGTCTTACTCTGGTTATCATCGCCGTTGTGATGGCACTGTCATATGTTGGATACACTAAATTCTACGCGGCCAACGAAGTTACATTAATCAGCAACTTAATAAATGAAACAAAAAACATGCGAGCAAGTAGTGGATATGGCACTTCTGACTATAACCAAGCATTGATTAGTTCTGGAGCACTACCAAGCAATGTCTCCTACTCTGGAAGTACAATTAATAACCGGTCTGGTGGTGTAATTACAGTAAAGGGGGCAGGTATTGGTTTCACTATCACAGATACAAAACTTTCAAATAAAGACTGTATCAACCTCGCGCAAAAAATGGGGACAACAGAGATGGCTTCAACGAAGATAAACTCTCAATCCTTCACTGGTGAAGTCACCGCAGTAATGGCAACGTCGGCGTGTACAACTGATAGCAATACTGTGGCATTTACTACGAAGTCGTAATAAGAAATCAACGCCCCTTACTGGGGCGTTTATCGGAATAATATTAAATGCTTGCCTTGAAAGATATTAGCTTTATTGATTTATACTTGGGAAATGATTTCTCAGAAATTAAGGGGTTGAATGGTGCAACTACTTTTCTAAGCGATTTATCATCAGAATATGCAGAGGATGCACAAAATCTCAAGAAAGCATGCGAGGAAATCTATAATTCAAGTAAAAAAACTGAATTTTCGATCATATACGATACTAGACTTTTCCGTGTCACAGTCATTTGCAATATATTTGATGGTGTTAGCTATGTAATTAGGCAGACACCTAAGAAAACATTAGCTTTTTCAGATATCCCTTTAACAACTCCATTGAGACAATCTGTGGAGCATAAAGGAGCAACAGGACTATTTTTGGTGTCAGGAGAGATGGGGTGCGGGAAAACAACGACGGCAGCATCCGTACTTCAGCATAGGATAGAATCAACAGGTTGCTTGGGCGTATCGATTGAGGACCCAATTGAAACTTTTCTAAATGGACGACACGGTAATGGGAGATGCATGCAACTTGAAGTTAGCCAAAATGAAACATATTCAACAGCGACCAAAAAAGCATGGAGGACGGGAGCATCATGTTTACTCTTGGGTGAAATTAGGGACAGTCAGACTGCTCATGAAGTTCTTTTAGCCTCGCTCTCGATGTTCGTAGTTTCAACTATACATGCATCGTCAGTATATGAAGCTATAGAACGCTACGTAATGTTTTGTGAAGAAATTAACCCAAATGCTAAACAAAATATATCTAACACTCTTTATGTAATTGCGCATCAAAGAATGACGCCAGTAATTAGACAAAATATTGTTACCGGAAGAACTGTTGATCTGACAGGCTATAATCTTGTCAATTGCACACAGAGCTCAGCTATCAAAGCAAAAATAGCTCATGGAAACTATAAATCTCTTTCTGATGAGTTTAATGCAATTGTATATAATTTTTGAGGAATGATTATGAAAAAAGGTGTTGCCCAAATAACTGATGCAGTTATTGCTATAGGTATTTTCCTGATTTTTTTTGCAATAATTATAATCCCAGTCAGTAGTTATATGATTGATCAAACTAGAGCTACTGTTGCCGCGACTCAAGCAAAACGGGTACAGCAGGCTGTTAACCTCTACATCAAAGAAAATCACGATACAATTGCAGCGAAAGCTACAGCTACAACACCTTTCATTTTCGGTGTCCCAGAACTAATCTCTGCAGGATACCTGCCAACAGGTTTTTCCACACAAAACGGATTTTCGGCTACATATCAGACTCGAGTTTTTGAACCCACAGTGGACAAGTTAAATTCTATGACGTTCCTAAATGGAGGTGTCAAACTTTCAAAAAGCCTTGCAAGAAAAATAGCTATAGGTGTTGGGTCAGATGGCGGGATTATCGAAGGGAATACTGCTAAGGGAGCGTTGGGAAGTTGGACAACTAATCTTTCTGCATTTGGCGGGTACAATCCTGGTGAGGGTAGTGTTGTAATTGCTGGTTTTTATAATAATGGTATAAAAGTCAGCGATTATTTATACCGTAAAGCAGTTCCTGGACATCCAGAACTGAATACGATGAGTACAGCACTGAACTTAGGTGGAAATAATATTACAAACGCAGCTACGACGACTACCACGACCCTCAATTCCACAAATACAAATGCAACGACTGTCACAGCAACTAACGTTAATTCTCAGACGACTCGTACAGCAGGTGAAACTTATACGGGAGGATGGTTTAGGACTACGGGAGATACAGGTTGGTACAATGAGAAATGGGGTGGCGGCTTCAATATGACCGATAATACATGGATACGAGCCTACAATAATAAGTCAATTTATACCGGTGGTCAGTTACAAGCAGGCACAGTTCAATCAAATGGCCGTATGACTGCTGGAGAATATATTCAGGTTAACGGGATCGCTGTTGCTGGTGCATCTTGCCCATCAAATGGTCTGATAGGCCGCGACGCAACGGGAGGGACACTTTCCTGTCAATCCGGTGTGTGGAAGGGAGGGGACGTCGGAAAACTAATCACAACCCAAACAATCGCCAACGGACAAAGCATTTCAATCGGAAAAGCGAAATTTTGCGCATTATCATATGTTTACTTGGATGACTTGGCTAAGCACCAAAGTAGTTGTCAGTTAACAGTAGATGCTGCACATAACTGGAAGCTAATCTCATTTTTAGATGGTGGCTACAACCGCTGCGCTGCTACATGTCTTCAATAATTTGGCTAGATGGAAGCCACATTAGCGTATGCATATCGCTTGGCATGTTGTTTGAGATGTTCGATCGGAACCTAATGCTGTTAGTGTCCATCGATTTCCTGAATTATTGATTCTGCACCCTCCAGTAGTTGTATCTGCTCCGTATCTGCTACCTACATTTGAATATGAAACAGAGCAATAGCTTGCAGTCACTGTAGTTGTTGAAGGACTACCTTGCGAGGGAATTTTCGTAACTTCTGTATAGAAAGTTTGGCCTATACTGCCAGACTTAGACCACACGCCGGATTGACAGGGGGGGGTGATAGGAGAGTTATTTAAAGCAAACTGCATCACAATATACGAAACTATTTGCTGAATTTTGAGCTAAAAACCAATTTCCCTGAGCGTCTTTACTCAATGAACATTCCATTGAGTCCCAGCCAGCCCCGAGTGAACCTTTGATTTTAGTGATAGAGCAAAATGTTTGTTTTCCCATGTTCAAATTGTTAGGCCAAGTGCCTTTAAAGAACGTTACAACTTGTGTTGGCGCAATAGTTCGCCACACGCCGGATTGACAGGATTGACAAAATTACAAACAGATATAAAGTTCTAGCCTTTTTCTATTGAGGGAAAAATGGCTAGAAATAAGACAATCACACTTGGAAAGGCTTTAGACAAATATGTTGAGGTTGTCTCCATAGAAAAAAAAGGATGGATGCAAGAATTATATAGGTCCAGCGTAATAAAAAAATATGAAATATCTAATAAATTTATGCACGAAATATCGTCGGTAGATATTGCTGAATATAGAGATGAAAGATTAAATACTGTAAATATAAAAACAAATAAACTAATATCTGGAAATACGGTCAGATTAGAACTAGCGATGTTATCGGCACTTTTTAAAGTGGCTGAAGTTGAGTGGGGCGTATGCAAGTTAAATCCCGTTACTGTAGTGCGGAAGCCGAAAGTAAGTAAAGGTCGTGACAGACGACTCAAAAGTTATGAAGAGAGGAAAATAGCGAAGTTTCTAAAAGAAGAGAGCCATGAAGTTTATACAATTTTTTACTTGGCTATAGAGACTGCGATGAGACAAGGCGAAATCCTTGGCCTAGCATGGGAGAATATCAATCTTCAAATTGGCGTAGCACACTTACCCGAAACAAAAAATGGGACTTGGAGGGATGTTCCGTTATCTAAAAAAGCAAGGGAATTACTACAAAACATGAGCCCGCAGGTCTGTGGAAACGTGTTCAAGTATACGTCTAACGGTTTTAAATCAAAATGGCGAAAATCGATAAAACACCTAAAAATCGAGGACCTTCACTTCCACGACCTGCGTCATGAAGCCATAAGCCGTCTTTTTGAATTAGGTACATTGAATATGATGGAGGTAGCTGCAATTTCAGGCCACAAATCTTTGAATATGCTTAAGAGATATACTCATTTGAGAGCATATCAGTTGGTAAAGAAAATAGATTCAAAGAAAAAAACAGTTAATAAAATCGCATCATACTTTGTACCATATCCAGCAACAGGACGAATTGAGCAATCGGGATACCATATACAATTCTTGGATTTTGAAGAGTTTGAAATTTTCGGAGAAAATAAGGATCAGGCTGTCTCAAATGCTTCTTTAGCATTGTTAAAGCGTCTAGCAATTGCTGCTCAGTCGGGTAGTAAAGTTCCTATGCCTGGAGATATCATTAAATCTAATGATGAACTTCTACTGATAAATCCACTCATGTGAGAGTAAAATATGAAATCCATAATGATTATAGCATTCTGCTTAGCAGTAATATTTGGATATCTAAACTTAGGAAATGAAAGTGATGAATATAATGACACAGTTGTTAGTAATCGTGCATCAATGTTTATGATCTATGCATCAACGTTCGACTCATTCTATTTAGCTAATCCATCCGCAAATGGCGAAGTAACATCGAAAGTATCTCTCCCGTCATGGTTGCCTGTTGATAACACAATTAAAATGCACATCGAATCTGGATTAGGATATGTATATATGCCATCTCAACAAGGTATGTTGTCTAAAGTAACAAGCCAAACTGAGGGGAGTGCGTTAGTGGGCTTCACTGATAGTAGCTTTATTAATACTAATAGTGCGAAGCTTAAAAAGCCAACATTCATACCGGCAGAGTATTTAGTCTATGTGAGGTAAAATGGTTATATTCATTTTTGTAAGTGTTCTTTTATCATTTTTTACACTGAAATATACTTCAAAAGTATATAAAAGAGAAAAGAAATTAGCCATCAAGCACTTGGAGGATCTTAAAAATGAAAAGGTCACTATAAATAGTTCTGTTGCGATGGTGTCCTTGATATGTGTTCTTAATATATGTATCTACACTTACTATGAAAATGAACTATTAATACTATACTGTCTGCTTCTATCTATTGTTGCATATACAGACTATGCTGCAAAATGGGTGCCTGATGCGCTGATATTTTCAATGGTAGCTTTATCAGGGATTACTATTGAGCCTGAATATATAACATGTTCACTCATATCTATTGTTTTTTTTACAGCCCCCGCGATTTTTATAAATCTTATAGGCTATGTGCGTAAGAGAGAGGTTTGGATCGCTTCAGGCGACTTCTATATTATCCCAACTATAGCTGTATGGGTTGAACCTGAACACGCAGCTTGTCTGATGCTAATTGTACTTATGGTTACCATTAGTATTTCCGTAAGGTGTAAAAAAGTACCTATGATAACCGTCATTTACTTTTCCTTCATGGGTTATAAGTTATGTTCTTTATTAAATATATTATGATTTCTCTTTTTGTTATTTCTTTTTCAAACCACGCAGCACAGAGTACAGCAAATAAAAATTTCAAAGAATGCTTTAAGCAAGCCGGTGAGAGATTTTCTATTGACCACCGTCTGTTGCTGGCAATAGCAGAAGTTGAAAGCAGCATGAATCCGAGAGCTATTGGGTTAAATAAAAGAAATGGCAAAATACTCAGCGAGGATGTTGGATTGATGCAAATTAATTCATCTTGGTATATAACCCTTTCACGTATGGGCATTACAAGAAAGGATTTACTAGATAATCCCTGTCAAAACATTCATGTTGGAGCGTGGATTCTTGCAAAAAATATTTCAGCAAATGGAGTTAATTGGGAGTCAGTTGGCGCTTACAATGCAGGATTTAAGAATGCGAATGCTTCTTTTAGCTTAAAGTATGCTAAGAAGGTCTATTCTCGTTATCTGGAACTTACTGGAATATAATTACTTTAAAAGTAGAGAAACCAAAATGATATAGAGAAGAATAATGATTAAATTCCTAATGAAATTTTATTCAGATTTAAAGGTTGATTATAAGGTATATGCAGATTTAAAACGTAGATGTCCAAAAAAAATTTATTTTTCAAATCTTGTGTTTACTTCGGTTATGGTCGCTACATTGGTCGCTACATTATCATGTATTGCCTTCTTCGAGGGATATGAAACTGGGTTTGAAACCCTATCTAAAATCCCGCGACAATCGGTCATTAAGTTAATCATAAACAAATGCCAGGATAGTATAAAGGACGAAAATTATAATAAGGATACAAAATACAAGAGGTTTGCAAGTTGCATGGATGAAGAGTTTTCACATGTTCGCGATCAAGCAGTTAATGTAACGCTAAGCTCAAAATTTAGTATAGATGTTGACGAATGTGTGACTAGAACTAAAAATATTGAAAAGTGTTTAATCAATATCGAACACCTGAATACGAAAAGGAGAGATGCATATAAAAGCTTCAAGGCACTGATGGAAATTAATGGGATAGTTGAGTGACAAAATCATTGACAAAGATAAAGCTAATTTCCTGATTGAGAACCTAGGTAGCATATTTTAGTTGTTGGTGATTAAGGGGGGGGGAATTCATATGATTGAAAATCAATGCACTCGGTTGCTTTCCAAACATCCGTTGGTAATCGGCTTGATTGATTCGCAGCAACAATATTTGTTAGCTATCTCAGAAACCGCTCATATAGATGTGCGTAAGCAAAATCGACGATAAGAATTTTATAGGAGCTAATAATGAAATTGAGTTCAATAAAGACGGTTTATAATTTTATGCATTACTGCCGTATGCCGCTCTGGTTTCAGCGCTCTATCAGGGATATGAAAGTTGGTGACACTTTCATTCTAGGAAAATACACGCAACCTGTTTCTCATAACAGTGAGTCATTTTGTGTACCTCCGCGCGACTCAGCCTGTTTGGATAGTCGCGAGGCTTGCTTTGTTGCGGAGGCGTGGATAGAAAAAGATCGCGGGGTGTACTCGTTTTACGCTACATGGACATTCCCGACAAAACCAGAACGTGCGCATGTTATGACCTTTGGGGAATTCAGAATCCGCAAAGGCGGCATTATAGAGTTCGATAATAAAAACGTTGAACCTGACGATAAGAACCATCCGGTAAGAGGTTTCGCGCTTGTATGTCGTTATCTTGCTTACATGCTTAACTGTATGTCTGCTGAAGATAAAAAGGTTTATTTTTCTAACAATAGTTCCCCTTTGTTTAACGGGATATGGCTGGACAGAGATTGTATAGAACGGCGTGAGCGAGCAATACAACAGGTTGATGGAGGAATCAAACGTGTGTGGATTAATTACAAAGATTACATGCCAACACATCAGCTTTCCGCAGTTGTTGATGCAGCATTTGCCCCATGCGTAATTTAACTAGAGGATTGATTATGAACTATGTGGATAAGAATACTCCAGTGCATGAGAATGATGGTTTTGAAAATGATGCTACATGGATTCTTCATTTAACACATGTTTCTCACGATAAGTCTTATGATGGGTATGTAAGGGTTCCTTCTACACTGGATTACAACTACATTTATAGAGTGATTGCTCGTTTACAGTTTATACACAGTGAAGGTAGCTATAAAACAGAAGATTTATCAGGTCAACAGGTCGCTTTTTTACTTGGTCAACTATTGAATCTCGATATTGTTACTGATAGGGATAAAAATTGGATTTCTGATGAAACTATAACGGTACTTTCTAATGAATACATTTACGGGCTTGATTTATTCTGGAACTGGGAAGAAGTCGTTGTTAAATTCGGTTTTGATGAAAACAGCAGAGGTAAAGGTGAGAACCCATATTTTTATCCTGATGCTATTTTCAAAGACTATGAACCTGACGGTACTGTTCCGGCAATTTTAGAAATGGATAAGCATTTTCATTGATTGAGGTAGGCAATGGATTTCAGTAATATTGATTTTACCTATGATTGCTATGTTGATTTGCATGTTGATGGTTATGGTTCACTATCGGGCATGTTCTATACCAGCAAAACTAATTTAATTTTTCTGGCTCAATTATTCAAAGAATCGCATGACTGGAAGCCATCTTTTGAAAGAGATGGAAAACAGTACGTAATGGGTCTTGTCGATGCGGGTGATCTACGATTTAAGCGATTTATGGATAATGAGGCATTGTTAGAAAAACAGCAAGCCGAAGAGTTTTATCAAAAAAATGGTTTCCACGAGCAAACGCATGATTTTGTAGAAACATGGGAAGATAACGATATTAGCGATGTGCAAATTAGTTTTCCAGAAAGAGGGTAATTCATTATGAGTAATTTAAGAGAAGACCAACTGCGACGTATAGCCCTTTCAACTCATGACAAATTCACTAAAGAGCTTACGCTTAGGTTTTTGGAAGAATCAGAGGCTTACGATATAAATGTTTTAAGAAAAAACGAATTGCGACTTATAGCCCTTTCAACTCATGACAAATTGACTAAAGAGCTTGCGCTTAGTTTTTTGGAAGAGTCAGAGGGTGTTGCACATGATGAATTGTCACAAACCTGTTGGTGTGATTGTCTGTATGATCTTCGAACAGAAATTAAAATAAGATTAAACATCAGCTATATGACAACTATCGTTATAGGAACAACGGTTGTCGATTATAAAACAATGGAGGTTGATACCCCCCCATCTCCCGAGCATGACAGCGTTCACTACCTCGATATTTCAGGAGAAGGAATGGTGTTTTCTGGTGAAAAATATGATGATGGTCATCGTTTTCAGTCTGGAGTTATCGAATCTCACTATTGTACAGCAGACTGGCAGCTTGTCCTTTCAACTTATAAAAAATGGCTAACTGATAAAGAAAAAACCTTTTCTTATTTGTTTGTTTTGTTGGGTGGTGAACTGGTTCACCATGAAATTAATGCGTCTAATTTAATTTGGGGATAACTATGAGATTGTTTATTGCATAAAAACCGTCTTTAGCTCAACATTGTCGGATAAAACTACGAGTAGAGCGTTGTAGATGGGAAAGTTAGTTATTGGGGCGATTAGCCATTATATGATTTATTAGCGTTTTCTTCTGTAGTCGCTAGCTAAAAAAAGCCCTGATAAATACAGGGCTTTTCTCTTTATTTATGTTTTAGTGTTAACGAGATACTTTCTTGCGATGTCGTATCTATATTTCCTACCATGTGTTTCGAAACATCCTCTTTTCTCATAGAAAGTTCTTTTGATTCATTGAATTTTGATTCCTCGGCCTGCTGTTGTTCCTCTAGTTCTAAGAGGTGCAATTCACTTTGACAAAGTTTATCCTGCAATTCATCAGGAAATGATTCAATGACATCCAAGAATTCTGACAGCTTGAATTTTTCGCGCTGACCCTTCTTGTATATGAGATCGTTTGGGGCCCAACAATTTTTACCTACGATACAAAATCGTAGCTCATCTGCCACTGAACGGACTTTTATTCTCAAACCTGCATAATTACCCACGTCAATTTCAACGGGTATGCCTTTTTCCTTTCTTTCTTCTACAGCACATCTAATAATGCCCATTATGTGCGTATTAAGTCCTGCAAGTTCATCTTGAGTAGCTGTATCTAGCGCTATGGAATTTGTTCGTGTTTTGAATTGTTTTGTATCGTTTAGTTTATCTATGAAAGTAATTTCAGCCTGAAGTGTATCACGCTGTGATTGAGTCTCAATAATTCGGTCATAAAGAAGTCCCATTCTGCTGTAGAATTTTTCTGGTGACTCGGGATGATCTCTATGCTTATCGAGCAACAGTTGGAATCCATTGCTTTGTGATAGAGATTTTTGAGATATTTTACGAGTCACTCTCTCAATAGCGTGATTACTTAAATCAGGTTCCGACTTCCCATAAAAATATAGAGCCTGTTTTAGATCTATTACATGCTCATAATCACCAGTTTCGTATAACTCAGCTACGCGATGGCATGATTCTTGATGGCCGGTACCTGCGGCCTGATGCAGAAGTTCAACCGCTTTAGATGTGTCGGCTTCAGTTCCTATGCCGTCAAAGTAGCAAAATGACAGAAGATACATACCTTCTGCACTGCCAGCTTCCGCCAGCTCGCGGGTCGTGGTGAATATTCTGACGGCGCTACAGTCCCCTTCGTTGTATCGGGAAAAGAGTTCGTTAGCTGTGAGTTCCATTGAAGCTAACTCTTCACTGGTAAGTCTTACTGACTCGACCGCTGCCGGCATTTCTATCTCATGTGATGTTGGCTCGGTTTCCAGACGTGATATCAGAGGCAACTCGACCTGCAGGATGTTCGCCGCTGCAATTACGGATTTATCGTTTAACCTCCTAACCCAGCATTTGTTCTGTGTCGGCGCGTAGGAGAAGCGGCCACGTTCTGAAAGCATACGCATTAGCCGGTGCGCTTCACTGCCTTTCTCCGGTTTGTCAGAAAACTTGATCTGCAGTCTTTCTATTTCAGTGTTGTAAATTACTTCACCGAATTTGAAAGGCACCACTAGGTTGGTTGAGTTTTGGCGCTGGCCAGTAAGATTAGTATCAGGTGTATCAGGTGTATCAGTGTTATTTCTCAGTAGCGAAGTATGTTCTGGTGAACTATCTTCCCGCGGCAGGACCTTTTCAGGAGCAGTTGAGATGGATTTCTGGACATTCTGACTACTTAGGTCAGGCGTCGATGCTGCGGTGCTGACAGGGGCTTCTGTATTGCTCTCCTTTTCAACGGTCAATTCTTCAAGGGGGGCATTTTCGCTATTGCTGATTTTAATCTGGGTGCCCGGAGCAATTTCTTCGCTCATGGACTTCCATGTTGATACATAGTCGTCATCGTCCTGCATTTTCTTCAACTCGACCATTACATCGATGGCATCCTGCCGCAATGCGTCAAGGTATTCTTTCTGTGGATAGTCACCCTCAAGAGATTGTTTCGCAATTTCTAGGTCTCTCTGTAGTCGCTCAATATTTTTTTCGCACTGTGTCACTTCATTTGCTGCTGTACTCAATATGTTGTCTATACGAACAAATAAGCCGGTTGGACTAAATGAGTCACCGCTGCTGTAAAATATGTTCATATTGTCCATATGAGTCAGTTGGCCATCTGCGCGACTTAACATGAAATTGGTAAATAGCCCTCTTGCGTTGTTTCCTGCTTTTACGCTGACAGTCATGCCTCTGTAGTTACCAACAAGAACTGGCTCTCGGTCGTCAATTGTCATGTTGTCGACTGCTTTTCTCATTTTGTCCTTGAGATAAATTTCTAGCTTTTCGATATCTGCTTTAACGCTTTCTGTTTTCTTCCAGATGAAAGTTGTTGCATGGGTCTGTAGTCCTACGCTATCTGCATTTTGGGCTATGTACGCTAAATCATCGCGGATGTGAGGCACTAATTCTGTCAGTTGAAGAATATCCCGGGGTATCTGTGCTAATCGTGTTTCAAGCGAATGCCGACTTCGTTGCCAATTCCGGTACAGTGTTTCTTGTTTGCGCTTTTCTGAATCAATCTTGACTTGCTGGAAAATTAGCTGATTGCCTGTAGCGCTTGCTTTCATTTCTGCGGCATTTGCTGCATCACCTGCAATATCTTCAATAACTCGATCAGTCAGCGAACCATTCCGGAACTGCTCAATTCCACGTGCTTTGACCTCTATTGTTTGCCACATTCGGGCATCGTAGGTACGTTCTGTAGCGTAGCAGCAGATCTCCAGTTCGAAATTTTCTTTATCTTGCTCAAAGAACATGTTGCCCTGTCGTATACCGCGACCATGTCTTTGTTCAAGATCACGCGGTCGCCACGGGCAGTCCAAATCGTGCAAGGCAACAAGACGACGCTGTACGTTTGTACCGGCACCCATTTTTGATGTAGAACCGATCAATATACGAACATCACCGCTGTTTACCGCTCTGAAGAGCTCCTGACGTTTCTGGTCGTTAGTCGCATCGTGTATGAATTTAATTTCGTTGGCCGGTACACCTTTATCAATTAGCTTTTGCTTAATATCGGCATAAACAGAAAACTTATCAGGATCAATGCTTTCTCCAAGGATTTCCGCCATTGAGAAACTGTCACCGTTTGCTGATTCGTCGACAACGGGTGTATTCGCTGTGAATTTGCCTTTAGGGGTAGAGAGATCACAAAATACAAGCTGAGTGCCTTTGCGGTATGTATTAGCATGCCAGATGAAATGTATGCGTCGTACAGCTTCGTTAACTTTGCTACCTTCGTCATCCGGAGCATGTGGTTCAACAAGCCGAAAATCGAGAGCCGCAATTCGCGCATCGTGTGTGACTTTAAGCGCATTATCAATTCGAGGGTCCTTCGGCATGTTCTCCATACGATAGATGATAGAACCAGGTGTCCACTCTTTAACTTCTCGACCAACGTTATCGATAGCAGGTCTATTCGTTAAGGGATCAATGACAGTTTCCATCTCACCCATAAACGCCGCTTGTAATTTTGAGCGCGGAACAACTACTGTGGTTGGTTTGCCACCTTTAAGTTTTGGTACTAGCCGTCCTGTGCCATCTGCACGCGCCTGTATCGCCAAATCTTTTTGTGTCACAACATCAGCAAATGACCGGTACATACGCATCAGCTCTGGAACATTTGTAAACTTTGCAAAGCGTGCATTGAGTCGATAATTCACGCCTGTAGCGTCGAGTTCCCAACCGTTTACTACTTGACCAAAAGTTGAAGACCAACTGTCGAATGCAGCTATTCCTTTTTCTTTAAGCTCGTCATATTGCATGTAGCGCTGCAAAGTATAGAGTTCAGCAAGAGAGTTACTGATCGGAGTACCTGTGTAAAAGTAAACGCCTTTGCCATTGCGTTTCTTCTGCAACCAGCGGCATTTAAGAAACAGGTCCATCGCTTTTTCTGAGCCTTGTAAATTACCCAGTCCTGCAATGCGGCTCTGTGAAGTCACTATGGCCAGATTTTTGAATTCATCTGCTTCATCAATGAATAGAGCGTCGATACCCAACTGATCAAAAGTAAGCAAATCATCCTTTTGTCCAGAGTCAGAAATTTTCGCAATTCTTTCTTCAAGCCTCTTTTTCTGCTTCTCCATTTCTTTTACTGATGGGTCGCGTCTACCAAGAGACTGCTTGTATTCGTCCAGAGAAGCACTGATGTCGCTTACCTGCTCAGCTAGAAAGGACATCTCATCTTCCGGTGCCAAAGAAAGGAATTTGAATGAAGAGTGCCCAATGATTACAGCATCAAAATCCCCTGTAGCGACAGAAGCGAATAAGCGTTTGCGGTTGTCTTTCTCAAAATCAGCCTGCTCAGCAACGAGAACATTCGCACCTGGATATAATTTATAGAATTCATCCTTCCATTGTCCGAGTAGATGGTTGGGGACCACAACCATGGGCTTATTGACTAGCCCCATGCGCCGCTGTTCCATAATTGTTGCAATCGCGGTCAGTGTTTTACCGGCCCCTACAACATGATCACCTAAGCCTCCACCCTCCTGAATTCCTCTCCAGATCGCATTCTTTTGCGTACCACGTAGCTTGATATCACCGCTAGCTTGAGGCAAAACTAAGTGTGAACCATCATAAGACGCCGGAACGTGTGTATTAAAACGGTCGTTGTAGCGTTTGGCCAGACGCTCCCGTCGTTCTGCATCACGCCAAATCCAGTCAGTAAATTCGTTTGCTATCTGCTCGGCCTTTCCTTGAGCTGCTAGAGTCTCCTCTTGGTTTACTGTATAGATTGGAGACCCATCGTCTTTAAAACCTGTTACATCGCGCACCTGAACAGAAGTATTGTTGTAAAGACGATCGAGGATTTCGAGAGCATTCATACGTGCAGTCCCCCACGTATTCTCGAGCAAATCCTTATTGCCCCCTCTAAATTTTGTTATCCATTTACCAACCGGCTGTACATATATGGCTTTGCACTCCTGGTCTGCAATGCCAAGGTGCTCGCGAATGAAGGCCTGAATATCTTGTTGAGGCAACCAAGTGCTGATCAGTTGTACTGATATATCAATTGCATCTATATCTTGAGGTTGGCTTTCCTCTAGGGCTTTGATGCTGCTCTGTAGCTCTTCGAGTAATATTTCTGTATTAATGGATTTGAATCTGGCAGCTGCTTCAGGAGTGAAATATTGGTGGGTAAATTTGTCTAATTCGTCTGCCGTTACTGAAGGAATAGCGCCATGTAACCTACGTGCTTTGTCCAATTTTTTCTTAACGTTACCGGACAAGAAAGAGTCAGCGGTAACATACTCAAGACTTTCAGGATTTCTGTAGATCAGACCATGAAGTTCTCGTGTGACAGCTTCTGGAGGTATTCCCGTTAGAGTAGAGATACGGTCTATATCAACACGGCCGGTTTCATTAAGCGAAATGACTAAACCATCTTTTGCTGAATCAGCACTACTGGCAATGCTGCTGGGGCGATTTACACGCCTTGTAAATATCGCAGCCTTTCGGGCGGACGGTTTGCGCTGAGTACTCCCTTCTTTTTCAGCCATCGTTTTAGTAACGCCCTTGTCGTACTCTACTTCCAGCGACTGCAGAAGTGGATAAAGTGGGTCATACTTGAGAACGTTTTTATTCGAGCGACTGGACAGAAAATCGTACTTTTTAACATGCTTATCATAGAGAAGATTAAGCGACTGCCGTACCTCATCCATGATGCTCTGGCTGGTATCATCATTAGTTTCTAACGCAATAAGATGCGTCAGAGTGTCTCTGATTTGAATTGCACTGCGGATACGCTCATCTTCAACAGCAGAACGGGTGTCGTAATATACGTAATCACCATTCCCCAATAAATCGGGTTTACGTACCGCAATTCGGTTGTCAGGTGTGATGAAGAAGCTATCAACTTTGACCCCTGTATCTGTAAAGTTAACGGAAACTTTTGACGATACGGTATTTAGTTCATCATTACGTTGCTTAGTGATGAAACAATTTTTAGGCAAGGGTGAAAGGCGGCTGGTTATTTCAGTATTCAGATTTAAGTCTTGAGCGGCAACACATTGTGGTGAGTTACCGAATGCTCTGCTCTCGAGTTGCATTTGCCCGATCATCTGCTCCGGATGATTAACAAACCATGCGTTGACCGCGATAGGTTCATTTGTGGTGGCACAGCGGACAAAATCGGTATCTATCCAGCCACGTTCAGTTTCTTCACCTAGTTGAGCCTTCTGAAAAAAAACAATGTCAGTAGTGACGGTCGTTAGAGCATTTTGCTTAAAGGCGCTATTGGGTAAACGGATTGCGCCAAGGAAATGGGCCCGCTCGGCTATATATTCTCTATGCTCAGAATTCTTTGAGTCCATGAAGAAACGGCTCACAACCATCGCCGTTACACCACCGGCACGTAATGAGTCCAGACTTTTGGCAATAAAGAAGTTATGAATTGAAAATCGACTTATCTGAGGATTTTGTGGATCATTCACTCTGAAGTCGCCAAAAGGCGGGTTACCAATTGCAACATCAAAGTAGTCGCGGGGGGCGCGGAATTTTTCAAATCCCTGATGGATAGTTGTGAATTCAGGATAAAGCTGGCGTGAAATTCTTGAGGAAATTGAATCCAGTTCATTGAGGGTCATGTCGGCCTGAAAAGGGAGCATACCAGCGAAATGCCCAATACCAGATGCCGGTTCCAGAATACGAACACCATCACCTACCCCGATTTTCTGCAAACCACTATAGATGCCGGTGATTACATCTGAGGACGTATAGTGGGCATTTAATGTAGAGGCCCTCGCTGAATCGTACTCATCTGGAGACAAGAGATCACGGAGACGTGTGTACTCCTTTTCCCAATCAGAATTGGTTTCATCAAACGCCTGAGGTATGCCTCCCCATCCAACATAACGGGCCAAAATGGCTTGTTCATCAGGCGATGCCTGCCGCTTATTACTTTCAAGGTCTTTGAGAAGCTCAAGGGAAGCGATGTTATCTTTGAACTTGGTTTTAGCACCGCCAGCACCAAGATCAGTAACTGCGTTTAGTCGGAAATTAGAAGACTTGTGTTGATCCCCTGAAGTTCCAATAATTCCTGCTCGCTCATCGATGCGTCCCGATTCGTCAGCAATGCTTCCATCTCTTCTTCTTGCTGGTTCACTAACGTTGTGTAAAGAACCAGAAATCCTTTCTGTTCCAACTTGAGTAATGAGGTCGGCTGGTTCAGGGCCCACCGAGCTAATATTTTGTATCCCTGACTCTTCACGTTTTTGTCGTTCATCAGCTGGGCTATCGTTTCTTTTTTCAAGATACGAGCCGCTGTTGTCATGTGATCCTCGTTTCCAATTATCATTGATAGTTTCCTCATTTTTATTGGGCATAGTAACCTCTTTGATTATTCCGATTAATGCGTATAAATCGGAATAATCATGAGGTAATGCAATTATTTAGTCAATGTAACTCGGCTCAATACGCATTCAGAAACAGGAACTTCGATAACAAGTGAACCAGGAACCTGACATGAGACATATTCTTCGCCATTTTCTGTATAGCTTGGTTTATCAAGCAGAATATGCTCAACACCGTCAATAAGCACATATACTGTTGCTCGAGAAGCCGCGATTTGATTTAAAACGTCGCTTCTAGCTAATTCTGCGTTGTTCTGACCAATGATCTCTTCATCGGGTTCGCTTGGTAAAAAGCTATTAGTAAGCCCGTTGTCAGTGTTGTTATCACGACCGCTGTTTGGTGTATGTTCAATCTGTTCGGTCGTTGGCTGTGGCGCTATGGACTGAACATTCTCAGTCACATCAGAGGCCTCGGAAGTCTCGGAAGTATCTTGAGTAGGTAAGGACCGCTCATCAGGTACTGGAAGGCTATTATTTGTATCAATGCTTTCAACATGATCTTTCACATCCTGACAATCCGATATTGTTTCTATATGGCTATCAGGATTAACCTGCTCAGCAGATATAGCTACAGCCTTACCTTTAAGGATATTAAGTTTTGTTTGAGCTTCGTCTCGAGAAACCTCACCTTTAGCCCTAATTTCTTCTACAAATTTAAGCCCATCTTCTGCTGAGGCGGCAAAAATGTTAGTTAAAATATTCAGCGTTTCGAGATAAGTGACTATGCCATCACTCATCAGTTCTTGAACCGGCTCAGGCATGTCTAAAAGTTTTAAATGCTTTGATACATATGCAGGTTTACGCCCCAATCCTTCTGCAATCTCTCCGGTTTTTAGCCCAAAATTGTCACGTAATAGAGCAAATGCCCTTGCAAGTTCAATAGGTGTTAGTGGTTCTCGTTGATCATTTTCAGCGATTTGCCCAAGTATATTCTTAGCATTATAAGTCTCAGGATTTAGCCGTTGATCAATGATGGCCAACACTGGTTCATCATTGATGACCGCAGCGCGCCAACGACGTTCTCCCATGTGAATGCGATGCATTCCATCTTTATTGGCAGGAAAAACCCGAATAGCTTCATGCTGAGTTTTGCCTTTCATCGATGCGGCTAAGCCCTCGAGCTCCTTAAATTTAGTACGTACTTGAACGACGCTATAAACTTTGTCGTGAGGGAGCCATACTAGCTCTAAGTCTTCTTTCTTGGCGGTGCCGCGGATAAGAGAGCTTATGATATTTTCTTGAGACTTTGCTCCACCGATTGCTTTTCTGAAATCTTTTTTAGCCATGAGAAGCCTCTTCCTCAACTTTAATTCGACGGAGTATCTCTTGCGTTAATGCAGTGAACTGCAATGAAGTTTCAGATTTAGGCGCATACTCTATTAAAGGAACAGCTACTGCTTGTGACTCAACGATTTGCGTTGCAGTTTTTAACGCAGGTAAAAGGATTGAATCACCGTATTGCGAAGTCAGTAATTCACGATAGTTCTCTTGTATACGGACAAGGGAATCCTCTTTACGACTGGTATAAACAATTTTATTGATAACTATCCCAAGCAACGTCAGGTCAGTTTCATAAAGCCGCTTAGTATTCATAGCAGTACGTAACTGATAGCTGATACCTTTTTTAGAAAATCTAGCTAACTCAGAAGGTATAACAAGCCAATCGGCTGATCGATGCGCAGACGCAAGTGCATTCCCAAAACTAGGTAATGTGTCGAGAATAATGATATCGAACTGCGACTCTAACGATTTAATATTATTATAGAAATTGTTGATTACAGTATCAGAACTGCCTAGCTGAATATCTGCTAGATCTAGACTTGAACCGATCAGATAAAGGTTATCTTGAAGTTGCAGGGGGCAGATTTCCGCATCATTTCTGAACATGTTCCATACGTGAGCCGGACCTGGTTTGAAGTCATCACCATCTGGATCTGCAAGTATTTCGTGTGGGAACTCATCATCCTCAAGATAATACTGTTCAGTAAGGTTTCCTTGCGGGTCCATATCGATCACAAGTGTCTTATAGCCCATGTGGGCAAGGATAGATGCAATAATTGCAGCAATTGTTGTTTTACCCACGCCACCCTTTTGTGAACTGATAGAAATTATTTTCTTTCTTGGAAAATATAAGCCTTCACCATTCCGAATTAGCTCATGACCAGTGAGGTTTTCAAGCTTTTGCCAAACTTCTGTCGGCATTTCCCGATATCCCTTTGAAGACGGGCTAGCTACATAACTCATAATAGCTCGCTCAGTAATGCCCAAGGCTTTAGCTGCGCTGCTCCATGTTGAGCCGGTGGCGAGTTTGAAATTACGTAAAGCTTGCTCTTGTGCTGAAATCATGGTCATGTCCTTCGTGAAATTTGCGAACTACAGTGGAAAAGCAATATCCTGTAGTTAAAGCTGTTTTGGCCTGAATTTTCGTATACGAAAAATTAGGCCAAATGCCGAAAAGAAATAGAGGGTTAAATTGAAGCCGAAGAGCCAGTGCGTTGGCGGTTATTCATTCGGGCCAATACCTCATTGCGGCTTGGTTTTTCACCAAAAACTGCGCTCAGCTGCATATTGGTCATAGCCGGAATCCAAGAACGACTTCTATTCGTGCGAGAAAATGCTAAGATGTTTGCAAGATTCATTGAATTCTCCTTCAGTGGGTTGGACATGAGTGGTACTTGGCGGTATGTCTCATGTCTGTGTAGTTCGTGTGTAGCTGTTGAGGTACATACTACACACGAACTACACACACGACAAGGCGAACTACACAGTTTTTTTGTGCTCCCTCACAAAATTTTTTTATTTTACTTACATATCAATCATTTAGGTAGGCATCAATTTTCAACTCTGCTTATATTCTCTTGACCGTAAATACTTTTAATCGTATTCATTACAAGATCAGAGCGTTGAATAGAGTCGCAAGAAAATAATAAAAACGTCTTGTGATGCCTAAAATAAAGAGATATGAAATGCCTGATCTCTCTAGCCGAAAAATGACGACGTAGTGAAACGACAAATGTGTCATCAATAGATTTATTATTCTGCTGTTGATAACTTTCAACTGTATCTTCAACAATAGGCATGATAATGGCATTTGAGCCATCATATGCACATGGTGCTGAAATGAATGGGATTTTGATTTCTGAAAGATCAGTTTTTAATAAAAAAATGGTAATATTGTTTTTCATCATTTTCCTTTGGTTTTACTTTTAGTTTTATTGAAGTCGGGCTTACCTCGTTTATCATTGAACGTAATAGTGCAATTAGGATATCCCGAACAACCCCAGAAAAATCCATTTTTGGATTTCCTCCTAATTAATGGTTTCTCACATGTAGGGCAACGTACAATAACCTCCTCTAAGTTAAGTTCAGCGAAACCATTTGCAAATATTTGTTTAAGCATATCAATAACTTCTTTGATAAATGTGTCTAATGATAGCTTTCGACTTGATATAGCTTCAAGTTGTTGCTCCCAATATGCTGTTCTTTCGACGCTTTTAATTTCATGTGGCAAAATAGATACAACAGCATTACCAAGTTTAGTTGCTCTTATTTGTTTACCTTTCTTTTGAATGTAGTTTCTATCGAATAACGACTTTATAATATTAGCTCTAGTTGCTTCAGTACCAATACCACAAGTACTTTTAAGAATCTTTTTCAACACAGGGTCTTTTACTAAATAGGCACAGTTATTCATTACTGCTAATAAAGTTGCGTCAGTAAAAAACTTTGGAGGAGTTGTGTTCTTTGATAATACTTCTGCCGATTGAATATTAACTTCAGTACCGACTTCAAGTTCAGGTACGTGGAAATTGTTATCTTCTTCCTGAGATTCACAATCATCATCAACGGGCATAATGTATGAACGCCAACCTGGATTAATGAGCTTAGAGCTATGAGATACGATCTTATCGTTACCACATATTAGTTCTAGGTTAACGTTTCTATACACTGCAGGTGGCATAAATTGTGAAATGAAATTATCCCTAACTAGCTTATATACCTTTACTTGATCTGCATTTAATTTTGAAAGGTCAGCACGATGAGTTGTTGGTACAAGCCCATAGTGAGCTTCAACATTATCGTCATCCCAAGCGTCGGATCTTAGCGATTTATCGAGTTTTTCCGCGATATGTGCGACGCTTGGGTCCATAGCAACAATTGAATCCAAGATATCATCTAACTCTTCAAGTAAAGCTGTTGGCAAGTAACGACAAGATGTACGCGGGTATGATGTTAAATGAGCTTCATAAAGTGATTGAAGGATCTCTAATGTTTTCTCCACCGGAAAACTGTACTTGTTTGCACACTCGATCTGAGCAGCGGAAAGACTAAATGGTAATGGCGCGGCTTTCTTACTATCATTTGCAGAAGACCGATTTACTGAGCAGCTTAGCCCATTGAGTTCAGCTTGCTTATTTAACGCAGCATCATGGTCAAGAAGCTTGTTATCTTCATCCAGTAAATCAGAAGGTGGCAGCCAGTTGCCTTTAAAACAACCTTGCTGCGAGCTCATAGTAAACTGAACTTCGTAATAATTTTTGCTTGTAAACGATGCAATCTCAGCTTCACGGCAAACAATGATATTGAGCGCTGCGCTTTGTACACGCCCAGCAGTCAATACACCATCCAGCCCCTTACTCTGACCAATTAGAGTCAGTGCTCTTGTTAAATTAAGACCAAATAACCAATCTGCTTGCGCACGTCCAAGACCCGCATAATACAAGGGGAGACCAATCTCACCATCAAAACGTGATGCAATACATTTTTTTATAGAGTTTGTATCAGTTGCCGTGATGTTTACACGTTCGACCTTTCCTTTAAAGGAACATTCATCGAGTAGTTCTCGACCGATGACTTCACCTTCTCGATCAAAATCAGTTGCAAGAACAATATGTCCGGTGTTCTTGATGAGGTCTTTTACGCGGAAAAAATGTGTCTTTACAGCTTCGCGAGGGCATTTTTTCCAGCTAGGCGGCACAAACGGAAGGGGATCTAGAGACCACTTTTTCAAATCAGGGTTGTATTCGTCAGGGTTCAAGTCTCGCAGAATGTGTCCAAATAGCCAGGTGACACAAGTCCCCCCATCTGGGGAAATATAAGCTCCTTTTGAAGCGTCCTTAAAGTCAATAATTCCAAGCGCTTGTGCGAAAGCTACAGCCATACTCGGCTTTTCAGCAATCCAAAGAGTTGCAATTTTCATGTTAGTCCTGATGTTGTGCAATGAAAGTAATTACGTATAATACGTATTATTCGGAATAATTCAAAGGTGGCGTACAGAAATGGTGCAAGACACAAGATATAAAGAAGATGAGAGCTTGTGGCTCATAGGTCTCGTATTCAGTGTATTGATCGGCGTTCCTGTAATTTTATGGCTCATAAACCATACTTGGCTGAGCTACTGGGGACTATTTTTTTCGTGGAAACAGTTAGCAATTATCGATTTTCCATTCCTGCCTTGGGTTGGTGAGCTTCGTAACGATATTATTGAGCTTGCAAAACATCCTGAACAGGTTGAATTTTTCGAATTACTTATGAAGATGACTCAGGCAGGAATAGTAATAGGTTGGTTGCCGATCGTTATCTCTATTTTATCCATACGGTCAACCTTACGTCATCGCGCCGACCATGTAAGAAGAAATATTACTGCGGATAGTCTACCGGAAATTATGTCAACTCATTGCCCCGCAATAATACCAATATTGCACTATGGACCGTTACTTAATGAAGATATTAAGGGACAAGAGAGTCGTGAGCATCCAGTCGAGTTCGCGAAGAGGCACAATCTCGTTAGAATGAGTAAATTAGATGTCGACAAAACTCGGAAGGTTTTCTTAGCTAATTTAGGTAGGAAAATTAAAAGTATAAACGACCTGAATATATATGAGCGGGCATTGTTTGCAATTTTTGCGAGTAGAGTTTTTGATACGCATGAAAATGGACATAAAGCTCAGAAGATGCTCGATACATTAAATCGATCATGTGCTCATGGAACTTGGAATGGAGCAAAAGGGTACCCTGACTTTTCGTTAATTAGAAATGAGATGAATTTCTACATGAATAATATAGAAGCTCAAGAACTAATTAAATATTTTCAATATCCTACAACATATTTGCACATGCTACATTCTAGAGCAATGAGTCGGGGTAAATTAGTTAGCTCGAATTTTAGATGGCTAAAAGGCATCGACCGAAATTTGTGGTATGTCTTGAATGCTACTGGACGCAAGAGCCCATGTATAGAAAGTTTAGTTAATATCCAAACATATCGTACTGAATATCTTGCTTGGCAGAATGGAAAAGTTCTCGTTGAGGTACCTTTAGAACAGTGTATAGAAGCATTTAAAGCCTCGCTGATTAAAGAGGGGTTACTTCCTAAACCATTTTTACCAACAACTCAAAGCTCTTTATAAATACGTAAATCCTAAAAAATGTTAGAGGTCTACTAAATGTCTAAGTTAAAAAAAATTAAAGAGATTATTTTTTCAAATACTGACCAAGCTTTTGATGATGTCAGTGTGAAATCACTAAATAATAATATGGTCGAAATTGTGAAAGGAGATAAGCACTATGTATTTCTCATTAAAGACATTCTGACTATTTCAATGGGGCGCGACAAAGAAGAAAATGAAGCATCCTTGCAAATAAAACTAGCCAATGATAACTATTGCATTGAATTCTCAGGGAGTAATAACGCTATAACTAAGCTATATATTTCTATTAATATGCAATGGCAGTTGTTCCGAAATAAAAAAACGCACGGGGCTATTTTGAAATGGATGGGGCTAACACTTACTATCTTTGTATCAATTTGTATCCTTGCGGCAGGTGCAAGTAACTCTATAAATAGCGCTACGAATAAATCACAGATTGCTCTTAATGAAAATGAAAAAAATGAAATTAAGAACGATCAAGATCAAACATTTTTAGCAACATCAAAAGACCCATTATTGGAGCGTATTGATAAGTTGTCGGAGCCTAATATAAGACTGGCTGACTTACTAAAAAAAGGAGTTGCAACTAAGGATTACTCAGTGAAACTCGGAGACAATACAAAAAATGATAAATTATTCTTTGTATTTTCAGACCCGCAGTGTCCAAATTGTAGAAAAATTGAACCTCTACTGGAGGAGGTATTAGACAGTTATTCAGTAGAAATTTTTCCAGTTTCTAAGATCGGAAGGGATAGCTCACGTGAGCTAGTCAGTAAGGTTCTTTGTGCAGAATCTACAACACGACGATCTATATGGCAAAGTGTTATGTCTGGGAGTCTTGTTGACCAGGAGTCTTGCAAGAATGGTTATATTGCTACAGATAATAACAATGCAACATATGATGCATTTGGCTTCATAGGCACACCTGCTATCGTTCGAGAGGATGGTGCAGTGTTTCCTCCGACCAAACAGCTTACGGAAGCGAGTTTAAGGGCTTGGTTGACTGAGGCAGTGCAATGAGTTTGCCCCAACATTTCCTTGTAAAATTAAAAGAGCAGTTAGCTATTTCAACACTCATTAAGGAGAGTGTATCGCTAACCAAAAAAGGTTCAAAATGGAAAGGTTTGTGCCCGTTCCATAATGATAAAAATCCGTCTATGACCGTCGATGATATTAAAGGCCGATTTAAATGTTGGGTTTGTTCAAGTGAAGGAGACATTTTTGATTGGGAACTTAAGATTGGAGATGGAAAGGACTTTATTTCTGCAGTGAAAGGCATAGCCGAACGGTTAAATATAGAAATGCCTAAGTCTGATACTTACCAATCAAATATAAACAACAAAACTTTAATCAAAACTTTGTATCAAGCTCATGGTATCTACAGAAATGGTATTTCAAGAGGAAAAGATGCAAAAAAATATCTGATTGATAGAGGGCTAACTGACGAGACAATAGATAGCTGGGAAATTGGATCTGTCAGTAAGGGAATAGTGTCCATTTTGGAAAGAAACATTGATAGACAGTTGCTCATCGATTGTGGGATTGCTTGTCTAAGTTCAGACGGGAATTTATTCGATCGATTGCGTCAAAGAATTGTCATTCCACTTAGGACTAAAACAGGCACTATTGTCGGGTTTGCAGGTCGAAAGATTTATGAGTTAGATGAATCGCCAAAATATTTGAATCCTCCTGAAACTGAGGTTTTTGTTAAGGGAAACATCTTGTTTGGATTGGATAAAGCTTTGCCGAATATATTTAAGTCACGTTCAGTTATAGTTGTCGAAGGATATTTTGATGTTATATCCCTACATCAAAATGGTGAAGGGCGAGCTGTAGCTGGAATGGGAACAGCGTTAACAGACATTCAACTAAATATTCTAACAACATATGCAAAAAAAATCATATTCTGCTTCGATAACGATCAAGGTGGTGCGATAGCAATAAAAAATCTGTTGCCTAAATTATTAACAATAATTACTGATAAAATAAATGTTTTTTTTAATTTCATGCCGAAAGATATCGACCCAGATGGGTTTATCCGTAGAAATGGAATTGATGCTTGGTATATTTCTTGCCGAAATGGAGTCCCGCTAAGTGAACTTCTGATGCAATATATTACATCTAATTATCAACTAGAGACTGTAGAAGATAAACAGCGTGCAGCTATAAGGGCTACTGAAGTTTGCAAATCAATAAAAAAAGCACCTTATTTGAGACAGCTGATTATACAAGAAGTTGAGAAAGGTTTTGGCGTCAGACTGGAGTTTGATTATGAGTCAATATGAAATTAATAAAAATAGATTGGAAAAGGATGTTCGCTCTGTAGAGGAGAAAATCCTAGAATGGTTTTTAGACCTAAATCATTTTAGATTTTTCATCCTGTGTAGAATTGTCTCTCAACTTCTTCTTATTGCATTTTGGCCAGTATCACTAGTCACATCATTGTTTATATGGGCAATTATTATTGACAGGAAAGTTAAACTTCCGATGCGTATACCGAAAGATATTGGAGGGCCTGATCTTACGGAGTATTACACAATAAGAAGTGAGTGGAAATTCTGGATATTCAAAGGTACGAATGAAAAACGGAAATATCAGATTGCAGCCGGAATTCTGTATTGGGGGACGTTAAGGACTAAAAAGGCATACCTGAAAGGTTCTGAGGTATGGTCGACGAATAGTGACTGCCGAACTCATGCCTTTGTCGCGGGCACCACAGGTTCAGGGAAATCAGAGTCTCTTTATGGACTAGTTTACAACTCTCTATGTTGGGGGTCAGGAGCTGTTTATGCAGATGGGAAAGCTGATATTTCGCTGCCTTTCACTATCTGGTCGTTATGCCGTCGGCTTGGTAGAGAAGATGACTTTCTGCATCTTAATTTGCTTACAGCAGGGCGTGATCCCTATCTTGACCTTCTCGAAGAAGAGAAATACAGACGAATGGGCCAAGATTATTTTAATACTCAAAAAGGAGCTCGTTCAAATACTCTAAACCCCTTTTTCTCCGGTACTGCCGATTTCCAAGTTCAGCTAATGTCATCATTGTTACCAAAGGCAAGTGGGGATGGTGCCCAGTGGCAAGAAAAGGCAGTTAACTTGGTTGATGCAATCATTCGCTGTTTAAGATACAAGCATTTGCGCGGCGATCTAACGTCAGGTATTGAGATGATTCAAAAATACCTTGGTCTTGAGGAGTTACTTGAACTTTATAAAGAAGGAAAAGCGGGTTTATTACCGTATGCGGCCTTTTCTCCGATTGAGAGCTATTTGAAAAGCGGGTTGTCTTTTGATTTTAACCTTCTTGATGAACCGCAGAAATGGACATCTGAGGTAAGAACTCAACATGGTTATTTGACATCACAGTTTCAAAGAACTTTATCAATGATGATCCAGTCATATGGGTTCGTTTATAAAGTGAAGCATCCAGATATAGATCTAAGTGATGTATTACTTAACAACCGTATATTGGTTATTTCTATACCTTCTCTAGAGAAATCAGCACAAGAGGCTGAAGCATTAGGAAAGTTAGTGTTGAGCTGCATTCGGCTAATGATGGCAGAGAATTTAGGTACAAACTATGAAGGAACTAAAGCCGAGATACTGTTATCGCGCCCGACGGCATCGCCGGTGCCATCAATCATTATCACTGATGAATTAGCTTACTACTATGCGTCAGGGCTTGCTGTTATGTATGCACAAGCGCGTTCGCTCGGTTTTATGATGGTTGCGGCCGTTCAAGACATTCAGGGGCTTAAACGCGGTTCTGCCGGTGAAGAAACAGCATCACTTCTTGCTAACACTAAGTTTAAAAATTGTCTTGCATTGGAAGATGCCGAAGATACGTACCAATTAATTCAGAAGGTGGCAGGCGAAGGATATTATTCCACTTTATCAGGCTACGATTATGAAAGCGGGTCACTTAGTGGGAGTTGGACTGCGCAGTCTAATTCAAAAATTGAAACGCGAAGCCGCGTCCAAATTAATGATGTGAAACGTTTAAATCCAGGTGAGTCCTTCCTCATTTTCCAAGACTCACTCATTGAAATGTCAGCATTCTATATACCTGATGAAGATAAGCATACAAAACTAAAACCTCGAATTAATCAATTCATTGAAATTGATCCACCGACAACTCTCGAATGTTTTAAAACAGAAATGGCGAAAAAATGCTCCGATGCTTACTCATATCTAACTCAGCAACTGAAGGTCGGTATAAGTGCCAATAATGCATCTGACGTAGTAAATGAAGCATTGATTGAAGAGGAATACTCAATCGATTCAGAACTTAAAGACTCGTACTCAGACGACATCACTAATTTCAACATTCGCAGTGAACTCACTTTAGCAGGTCAGAAAAAGCGGCTAATAAAAGCTGCTATGAATGAATTAAATGCTGCTGCATGATTTTTAATGGAGAATAAAATGAACGGTAAACAAAAATTTGTGATTGGTTATGACGAGTTTCAACTAAAAAAGGGCAATGAAGCACCATTCGTTTGGGATTTGTCAGAATTAGCTAATGGGCATATTGGCATTACTGGTACTTCTGGGTCAGGCAAGACGTATCAAATCCGGCGCTTTGTATCTGCACTTTCGCAAGATCCAGAAACCCAGATCACAATATTTGACTATCATGGTGACATCGATATTGATGGCGCATCTGAAGTGCTTTTTAGTGAATCAACTCGATATGGTTATAATCCTTTCGTTGTGAATCCCGATGCTCACTACGGGGGACTTAGAAAATCAGCAAACCATATTATTGATATTATGAGTAGTAACCGCAAACTAGGAGAGCAGCAGTCTGCTGTTTTACGCCAGCTGATCATGGATTGCTATGGGGTAAAATGGATGAGCCAAGAAAAGCCAGCATCATGGATAAAACGTAATGCTTCAGAAGTTGAGTGTGAGCGCTTATACAACGAAAGAAATTGGAAATCTCTTGGCCAGTGTTACCCGACGCTTACAGATCTTGAACGACTTATACAACGTAAGCTTAAGATGGGGCTCTTTGGAGTTGATGAAAATAATCAAAGCAACTCAGCACTACGAGCGTTTGAAGCTTTTATGAGGGCATCTAGGGCCTTTCTAAAAGCCAAGGAAAGGAACAGTAAGGAAGAGACTGAGAAGACTGAGCTGGCGCTGCATAAAGCACGTGATAATGCGGTGAGTGAGTATGAGAAGGCATTAACAGAAACAAGGACGGGTAACGAACTTGATGAAATTTTAAAATATGATTCTGTAGACACTCTTAAATCACTACAAATTCGACTCGAGAATGTTAAGGCTCTCGGTTTATTCAATGCGAATGAACCGCCTTTCGAAGGACGCATCCATCGTTATAACATTAAACCATTAGCAAGCTCTGAATATGAACTCAAGATGTTTATCTACAGTCGGATGCTAGCGATTTTCCACAAAGAAATGCAGCGTGGGGAAAGCAATGGTCGTGTTCGTCATGTTATCGTTCTAGATGAGGCAAAACGTTTTTGCGATGAAGATACAAATAATCCAATCAATATCATTGCTAATGAAGCACGAAAATTCGGTATTTCGTTGGTTCTGGCCAGCCAAAGTCCAACTCATTTCAGCTCTGATTTCATCAACTCAGCTGGTACGTTATTAGTGCAGAACATGGCGCCAGGAGACTGGGTCCATGCCGCTACGAAACTGCAAATTGAAAAGTCCAAGCTGCAATACCTGAAACCACAACAGACCGCATTATTGAAGTTGCAACGCGTGGGTGAAAATATCCGCTGGTTCCAGATTGATTTTAAGCGAAGAGGCTAGTGTGTAACGCCCTGTCCATACCCTGACAGGGCAAGACTTCTACCAAATAACTTTACAATTACGATTAAAGCGACAGCTGGCTGAAATCACCAGTTTTGAGATTTGATCAGGGTGGATACTGGCTACGACGAGGGTAGGAGAAGCGCTTGGTTTAATGGTATGCATGAAAACAGCCTCTTGGTAGCTTGTTAGATTAGGCAATATATCTGCAAGCAACTGAGGACAGTCAATAAGGGCTTTTTCCATACCACTGTGAGATTTAATTTTTTCTACAAGAAAAGGATCTTGGCAAGAAATTTCATCATAGATCGGCTGAATTTGAGCTTTTGTCATTTGCTTAAAATTAAGCAGCATTCCTTCCTGAGTTGCGCTCGAGTCTGAGAAAGGGTGTACTCGCAATGTAAAATCGATAATCGTGTAACGCTCTCCTCTCATATCTGCTAGTTCTTTGATGGGCTTAAATCCCTTTGTATGACTGAACGCACCGTGGTATCCGCTTAATACTCCAGCGATACCAATGGCAACAGTAGTTTCTCTTAAATTGATGACTTCCGGCTCTATATCGCTTTTATAAAAAAAAGCAGAAGTCAGTTTGAGGAGCTTACCTTCGTTATTCTTCATTAACGTCACCACTATCTTTTACATATTACGAATAATACATATTAAACGAAATTAAGCAACGCTTTCACGCACCTAATCAATAAGGTCACTAAGGACTTTAGCGAGATAGTAAAAGAAGCAGATGTAACTCGAAACCAAAATCACGGTTCATAAAGGTGGTATGCTTGGAGGTAGTATAGAAGGGTATTAGTGATAGCAGTGGTATAGAACTGAGCTACTGCCACCTTCTCTGTACTTTGCAAAACAGAGAAGGCAACAATTCAAGAGGATGCTTTATTGTTGTTATTAGTTTTACTTGCTAACGCTAACTCACCAGCCTTAGCGGCATTTTCTGACATTTTACATATAGTCCGCATAAGTGATAGTAGCTCATTCCCTTTTTTACCTGTTCTTTTCAAGGCTTGAGCATAAGCTTCAATATCCCTGCCGGCAGCATTCTTGTCCATTATGCGATAGGTGCCAGTAACTGAAAGACCAAACAATCGAGCAAACTCGGTTTTGCCTTTCATGTCGTTTTCGAAGCCTAACTCATTGAAAAGTCCTATATAATCAAATGAGGGTGGCACAGGTATAGTTTCAGGATATAGAGTATACATGTTGTACAAATTGATGATTCTTACGTCTGTGATTACTTCATCACTACGAACCAAAGCTTCCCATTTGGCTCTCTGAATGCCAAAACATTCCGCAGCAGTACCCGCAACGAAACCATGATCATAGCGCCAGCGATTCAGGTCTTGCCCAGTGACGATTTTCTTGGCCATTCTTTCCTCTTATCAAGCAGATGTTGCTGACTTTTCCGGCTGGTATGTATAAAATGAAAACTTAAACCTTTATTGTTGTATATCATACTTTATTCTGCAACATAACTATCAGATTAATATGAAAACACTCAACCTAATCATAACCTTAAGTTTTTTAACTGCGTTCACTGCATCAGCAGCAACGTGTCGAAGTGGAACCGCTGCTAGTGAGGGGGCACAGAATGCTTACGAAAATGCTGTAAAGTCAATAAACACCGAAGCAGAATCATTAAAAAACTCATCTGAAGTGATCGGAACATGTATTAGTGGTGTAACAGGTGTCATAACTGTTCCTACCTTCCCCGATCTGGGTTCAATTTGGTCAAACATGATTAATCAAGTGTGTAAAACTGCTTCAGATAAGATTTCTGAACAATATAATGACGTTATAGGCAATATCAACGGAAATATTAATGACCTCATGAATGGTGTTAACGACACTGTTGATAAGGTTAAGCATGAGTCTTCAGACCAAGTTACAAACATATGGAACTAGGAATTATATAAAAGCCGGACAAATCCGGCTTTTAGTTTTTTGTATCATAGTGTTATTTATGAATATTAATTAGCTTTTCCGCCAAGCGCCATTAATGCACTTCATTGGCTTGCCTTGTTTATTTCTACTAAGATACCCCTCATTTGTACATTTCATCCCTATGTCAGGGAGCGCAGATGGCTGGCTTGAAAAGACACTTCCTTTTGCGCTTATAGCCGCTGACTCCGGTTGTGGTGAAATTCTTTGCTGTTTCACTACAATTCGATTACCAGGATTGTTATCTGAGCCATATTTAAGTACAAGCTCGCGTCTATTATTGTCCATTATAATCATAGCGCCGTAGCCGATTTGCGTCTGAATCAACTCCAATGCCTGTTTGTAAGTAACCTTGTCAACCTTGAGAGAAACAGGAAGTGGCAACTTTATACCAATCTGACGGAACGAATAATGACGTTGAAGCGCCATTTTATTCAGTATCTCAGATGCGTCACCATTCCAATTTGCATCAATTCGGACATTATCAGAATAAACCCCACCCAAGATAGTTGTCGGTGCATTGTTTGCAATGGCGCTATGTTGGTAAAGCTCTTGCTGAGTTTTTTGTATCGCTGCAATGGCCTTCTCTATGCTTGAGTTGACAGTGTCTGTGGCCGTTTTAGAGTCATCTGACACTTTGCTGGTACATCCAATTGATAGTGCAGATAAGCAGAGTACACAGAAAACTAAAAAAGACTTTTTTGGGGCTGTTTTTTTAATGAAAAACATAATTATTGGTTCCTAATAATTTTGTAAGGCGCAGGTACTCAACTTCATCTTTCTGCACACCAATCCCGAACTTGTAAATATCTGCAAGCAGTCTTATATATTCCTGATTGCCAGTTGAGGCTTTTAAGACAATTGCGTTCAATGCATTGTCAAAATTACCGTATTCTAGTTCAAGAATATTGAGCTCTGACATATCCATCATTTTTTGTTCCATCTTTCACGTACCCACCATGGTCTTGAATACACAATAGGTCCTCGGATTTTACTGATTACTCGTTGGAAAAAAGCTAATGGACTATAACCAAGATGGTATAGAACAGTATAAAAAACATTGATAAATGTAATAAGAAAGAAGAGGGTAAGACTTGGCACATATATCAAGAAAAGATAGGGAAACACGCCTGCTATAGGGAAGCCAGCTATAGTTGCCGTTTTATTATTTCTCCACTTATTAATCATTGTCTATATCCTCACTACGTTTTTTAAATTCATTGAATGATGCTTTAGCAATAAATTCTTCTTTTGAGACTTTCCTTTCGAGGTAAAATCCCCATAGTTTATCAATAATTGTTTCTTTGTTTGAACTAAGATAATCTTCAATCCATCTGGACCATTTACTATAATGTATTGACTCAAGTTTTATTTTTATCTCAGGAGTGAATACAAGTCCCTCTCTTACTAAAAGTCTTTTCCCGTCGTTCGATTTAAAAAGGTTTTGAACAATTACAACACGGACCTTAGATAATAGGTCAAAAGCGATTGACGGTTGCTGTTCAACAGGGAATGCCTGAATGATACGGCTGAATAGTTCACCGACTTTATCGATATGGATTGTAAAGAAAACAAGATGCCCAGATTTTGCAGCTTCGATTCCGGCAGAATATGTTTCATAATCCCGAGCTTCACCAAGTCCGATAACTTTTGGAGCCCTGCGCATACCATTTCTAATTCCTGCTGCAAATGATGGAATGTCTCGCCCTATTTCACTTTGGGCAGGTTTTAATCCAGTCCACTGATTTCCTCCAAGAACGAATTCAACCGGCTGCTCATATGTAACAACTTTTCTATCTGGGAAGTGGGTTCCAATATGCATGAAACACGCCGTTTGACTCGTTGTTTTACCGCTTCCAGTTGGTCCACCAAACACATTTAGCCCATCAGCGGCGAAAAGTTCATTTTTTAGATCATCTTCAATTGGATATTTTTTAAAAGTTGGCACTTCGTCAGGAATAATTCGACTCGTTACACATACGGTTAACGTTTTACCAACGTTGGCCTGAATAAAATTAGAGCGAAGTCTAATTGTTTCGTTACGTTCAAGTCCAAATTCTTCACCTGTTACAGAGAGTGCTCGGTCTAAATCTTCGCCGCTGACCACTTTTGAAATTATGTCAGGCCCCCATACATGGCCAATTAGCTCTTTTAAAATACTATCCGGTATTTTCATTTCTGAAGCTTGAATTTGCCGACCGTATTGTTCAACCCAGATGAAATCGCCACCTTGCAAGTTGAAGTCAGAAACATTGTTCTTTGCACAATGAACAATGAAGCTCTTTATTGATTCAGCGTAGAGCTCACCTAACGGAAATTGATAAGGAAATTGGGATTGTGACATTATCTTCCACCATATTTATAACTATTTGGCTCATTGTTTTGCGATTGAGTTATTACTGGAGACCATTTTGAAGGATTTACTTCGAACTCAGCATTTTTCATAATTTGGCGATGCTTCTCACCAATGGTAAGGTTATTTTTATTACTGTCTGTAGAAACTGTATTTGTCCGTGAAGCTACTTGGGTTTTAGAGATCATCCCTTGATTCAGCAATGAGCTAAATCTAAGCATTCCTGTATAATCTCTCGTTAAACGATTGAAGTTCTCTTCAAGAATATGATTTGCTTGTTCAGAACCGTCATTCCAACCCTTCTTGACTGCTTCTTCCCATGCTTTCTTTTCAGCGCTATTTTTAGGTTGAGCATCCTCGCCAGGATAGATGACCTCTGGTGCCTGAAGAAGACCAGTGAAAAGATAGTCCCTCCAGGTGGGAGGAACAGCAACGAACTCTTCTTGTTTAACAATATTGAAAACTTTGTTAGCTGTTCGGAACTGGTCCTTACTCACGCTGGCCACGTCGATCGCTTCAACAATTACTGGCGGAAGCGTACTATCGGAAGTAATAAATGGTCCAAATTGGAATAGGCGGTCTAACTCGCTTTCCTTCTGTTTGAGAGAATTGGCGATTTTTTGTGACTCAGCGGACATGCCGCCACGAAACCCAATTGTCTCGCCTAAGTCTCTGATAACTCCGATTCGTACTGAATCTGAATCGGCATTACTAAATCCATTCAGAACTTCCTCAAACGTTGGTGCGGTTTTCTCGATAGGAAGTTGTGCAGCAGCATTACACGCAAGAAATGTGCTTATCATGCAACTAAAAATCGCTTTTAAGAACATATGTGATCCCCTGTATCTACGTTTAATGCGTATTATACGTAATAACCAGAGGCAAAGTGAAGCTAGATTTTGTGCAACGATTGTATTGACCGAGTTGCTTTAAACGAGGGGATACATATAAAACCCGTAACAATTTCTATTCAGATAGATACGGGTTTTAATTTTTCTATAGTCAATTATTTCTTTGGTGATATTTTGCGTAGACGCCTTCAAGAGCATCGCCTAAATGCCTGTACTCATCACAGAAACTTTCATCACTGTAGACTTCAACTCTCCATCTTTTTCCTTTGATTTCATCATATTCACTATAAAACCTTTTAGTTGGAGGTAAGTAGTATGCATCAATAAATCGCTTTAATTTACCTTCAACTCTATTTTCATCATAACCTTTCATGTAATCCTCAGGACTCCATAGTTCGCTACGATATGTCATATTTAGGATTTCAGAGGGAAATACTTTACCGCTCGCTAACTTTGATATGATGTCCTTATCTACTGAAATGCCAGTCATGGTGAGACCGGTATGTTTGCTTTCAAGTTTATTGAAGAATCTGAATAGTGTTTTTAATTGATCCCTGCAGCCGGAGTAATTCCAATGTTGGAATTCGCACACTTGGTACTTATCAAATGAAATTCCGGAAATTGTTTGCGGAAACTTAATGACAAACCCCATCCGCATATAGTTTTTAATTTCATTACTTGTTTCGGCTACTTCTAAATCAATGCCTGATGTATTTACAACATAAACATCTACTTTTCTAAAACATATCAACCGCTCAATTATATCTTCGGCCATATCAGCTTCACGCTTATACCAGCAAATGCAGTCTTTGATGTAGACGACATCACTTTCACCACTCAACCATGCGCGATTTACACCGAACCAGCTACTAATTTCGTTCAGCATTTCAGGCGTAATGAGGTCGAGCATTGTATCTTTAGATTTGAGTTTAGAAAGAGTAACGCCAAATTTCTTGAGCATTTGGCTCATTTGAATTGGTGGAATATTATGATTTTCGTATAAGAGCATTAAACGCTCGTATATTGAATCGATGGTGTTTTTTTGGGGGGTTGTCTCAGCAGAGACAACTCCATCGACGATAATGTTTATTAACTGGGATACTGATACCCCTAGCACTTCGCTTTGCGCTTGCAGGTATGCTCTCGTATGTGGCCTTAGCCTGATGGATGTGATTTCTTTCTTTCCATCCTGAACGTCATGGGCTTCTTGTTGGGCTTTAGCGTTTCCTGCAAAGATGAGTGATTGAATTATTTTAGTAAGTGATAGCATAGCACACCATAATGTAATCGCATGTAGGTCTTTTTCTATCATGGTGCGACATGAAACGCAATACAAACGATTACATATCATTACTTACTTTGCGATCTTCTCTGTCAGATTCACTTTCAAGTTGGACTAAATGCGAAACAGCAAAGGCGACAATCTAAAAGCGATAGCCACTGGTGCGAAAGCCGTGCAGCTATCTAAATTGTTGCTTGGCCGTTAAAAGGCTGTGCAAGGTGCTATTCGGTAGAACGGGGAGCCAAGGGCTGATTGTAGAGATATTCGGTGAGAACAGGCGGCAGCACCGCAGTGACGACAGCAGCCCGGAATCCGTGAAAAAAATATCCTCAAGATATCACCACTAGGCCGAACGGCACTGGTCTGAAACGCTAACTACGATTGAGCATATAAAGCGCACCTATCAGGCGGGAATCAGGATCTCCTGAGAAAAAGAGGGCTGACCATCCTCAGTACCAATGCTAGTGTACGCATACATTGGTACTGAATGAGCTAAACGGGGTCCGTTTGGGAAACGGACAATATTGTACGGTAAGCTTGTTTTTTGAACAGGCCAAATCATCGCAGTAGGGTACGCCCTTTGTAGGTGCCGTCTTCCATGTGAGAAAGAGCGTCCAGCGATACCAGACCCGAGAACAGCGTGAACTGCCGCAATGAGCTTTTGTATGCGTGGGTAACTATACCGCGCACTTCACGCGCGGTGCTCGATTTTGAGCCGCAAAATGCAGGATCTCAAAGACGTGGTGTAGGGCTAATGCCATGGGGCGTCCTTAAAATAAAGCCCCATAGCAGGAGCAGTGTCGTTAGTCGTTAAACTCGCCATCTCGAAGTTGGCGATTGCCTTCAACAATTTCCCACGCACGATCTAACCCTTCACGCATCAGATCGAAAGTACAGTCGCGGTCGTTAGAATAGGCACCGACAAAAATGATGTATTCCATTTCAGGTTCGCCGAACTCAGGCGAGCAGCCAAAGTTATGGAAGGCCGCCTGCCATTTGCCATTGTTCTCATTCGGCATGTGGAAAAGCTGCATTGGGCGCTCATTAGGTGAGAATTCTACAAAGCTCACTGAACTACCTGCGGATAAGCCTACTCTGGAATGCCCATCAAAAAAGTAATTACGGGCACATCTGATACCTTCCACATAGATCACCCGCCCATCTGGCAGCTGTTTCAGGACCAGGTACACTTCACGACGCTGAATACTCATTTTTATTCCTGTAGTTATGGGTAGCAGTGGAGAGTAAGTATGCCCCCAGCCGGTGCCAAGGCCAAAGAGCTTTAGCCAGCCAGGGAAAGAGCTTCTGCGATGGCTCGGTTGAACTCGGGGATCGCCTCATCGTAAGACATTCCGCCGCAGGGATGCTTGACGCAAGCCCATGTTACCGGCAGTTCCGGTAAGTGATCCCATATCTGATAGCCCAACACCAAAATGACATCGGGCCGCAGCTCGGCCACCACTTCTTCAAGCGCAGCAGCTGCATCACGCCACATAGCGCGCGTGGGACGTATACGACCAGCATCGCCCACAAACTCCTGAACGTAGTTGTAGAAGGCTACATGCTGCCAGGCTTCACGCCGTTCCTCTGCGGTCGGCTCGTCAGTTGTGCCTCGTAGCAGATTGGTGGCTATCGTGAAAAAACGAAGCCCTGACTGGAAAGGGGTCAGTTTGGATATCGAAAATTATTGTACGTTAAGCTCGTTTTTTGAGCACAATAACGTTGCACAGAAGCTTAACTGACACACCTCTATGCAACGTAGGTCACGTCAATCGACTAATGAAACAATGCCTTCAAGAAGCTCTATCAGCTCAATTTTGTCATCATTACCATCTCTATAAGTAGAGCATGTTATGATTTTTTCGGCAGTCATTAGGGGCCAGAACCTGTCCAGTACGTCGTTAGGTTTCGTGCTGGTTGCTCTTCCTATGATTTTTTTTGCGTCGCATGTATCTGTGAAAACAACCTGAACCCCTGTCTCATCTCTTATTAGACCTGGGCAAAGATAGTTTTCAATTTCACGTTTACGTGTGGCAAAAAACATTTTTCCGGCCTCTTCAACTTCTTTTTTTCGTTTCTCTATTGAAAGAACTTGTGCTGGATCCCCTCCAATATCCGAATCAAGAAAAACGCACCATGGTAGTCCAAGGTCATTTGCCAGATTTAACGTTACCCAATGTTTAACACTCCCACATCCTCCAATCAGTATGGGTACAATATTTACATCTTCTAGGCTTGCAGGAATATCTCCGGATTGTTTTAAACATTTTCCCGCGTGTCTAAGGAATGTTACATCTGATTTTCCCTCAACTAAAACTATGCCCTTAGCTCTTTCCATACCAGTTTCTGGCAGAACGCCAAGACTTTCTGTCGCCTCCCTGAGAACTGCATCATCAGGCATTTTTACAACAGGCTGTCCATCAGCATCTTTTGTTACATATCGAATACCCTCGACTGGAATTAATCCTGCCAAAGCTGGCACATGTGTAGTTACAATAATTTGCCTGTTAGGTTGACGTGACAGTGATAATAAAGCGTTCATCAACATAATTTGATAATTAGGATGCTGTGATGTTTCTGGTTCTTCTATAGCATAAATAACGTTGCGCTGGGTCCCTGATACTGCTCTCTCAGCTTCGGCTCTAAAAAAATTAAGCAAAATAAGTCGCCTTACACCACTTCCCCTTTTATTTATTGGAATTCCATTCTCACCATCGAGTGTAAAGTTAAATGTCCATTTAGGTTTTTCTTTAAACCGCGGAGTGAGCTCATTCGCAAGTTCTGGTGCCATTTCTCGCAGTTTATCCAGAGTCCTCTCAGCAACATCTAATACACTGTCCTGGATTTCTTGTTCAAGAGCTGAAATTTTCCCTTGCAAAGCCGCTTGAGCATCTTTAACAGCTTGTTGTAATGGGTTTTTTGCTTCAGAGTCACCATCGCTGCTCTCTCTGTCGGCCTTGAAAAGAGCAAAGGTTGGTAACTGTTCAAGAATTCGCCCCCATATTGACTTAGTTTCTGTCCCTAACCCCTTATCTACATCAAGTAAAATTTCAGCACATTCATATGGCATAGCAGCATCTCTGATAGCCTGTCGCCATAAAGATGCAGTTCGCTTATCCTCCACATTTTTCTCAACGTCTTTTCCTGTGACTTTCAATTCTGATATTTTCATTCCCAGCAAATTGTTCAACGGTTCATTTACAGGGTGCTGGCAACGGATGTATGTTTTATCTGGTTTTCCAGTTGTTGTTGCTTTGAATGTTTTTACAATTTCGAAATACCCATGACTGTTTAATAGATGTTCAGAAGCCAGAGTTGTACTCACTCGCTCATCAATAAGTATAACGGGTGGCAAATCATCAAACTCACAAGAAATTTCAAAGTGATTTTCCCCATTAACCATGCTAAAGCAGTTCATGTCATTTTTATCTGCTTTAATCCCATCAATTTCAAAAAATATAGCTAATGCTTCAAGGATGGTTGATTTACCAAAATCATTACGGCCTACAATTCCCGTCATGGCTTCATCGACAGGGATTTCTATTGTATTTCTGTAACCCCTGAAGTTAGTGAGCTTAATCTTTTTGAGTCGCATGTGTAGTCCTTATTTAGTGTATTAAAAAGTTTTTTTTTGTTTATATATAGCCTGTATTCGACATACTTGCGAACAGCTATATCCTGTAGCATCAGCTGTTTCTCGAATACTCAGTTTCTTAATCTGACGGTAGTACAGTACTTTCTGGTGACGCTCACTATCGGCTTGTTTACCACGGTATTTACCCAGTGAATGTGCTCGCTCAATCCCCTGTTTTTGTCGCTGGCGGCGGCTCAGCCAGTCCTTATGCGACATCGCAGCCATCAGATCGATAAGCATATTATTGATGGCGCTTATCACGGCGCGGGTGATTGGGTCAGCCTGCGAAGGGTCTTTATCTGACAGTGCCTGCCATGAGGTGGGCACATCCAGGCTGACAATCCGCAGCTCGTGTTGTTCTATCTGCTTTTTCAGCGTCATCCAGTCGCTGTTGCTCAGACGGGTCAGGCGGTCTATCTGGGGTCCGCTTGGAAAACGGAAATTATCCTACGCTAAGCCTGTTTTTTGTACATATTACTATTCACTGAGCGTAATGCGCGGTATTTACCCTGTCCCAGTTTGAGGTTCGTTCTCCAGACGTAATCCCCGCTCAGGTTGATATGTTCCCATCCCAGTGGTGACAGATGGTAATCAGTTGCTCATTAATCGGGATCCCTTTTCGTCTCAAAGAATCTATCGCTCTTTCTATATATACCGTATTCCACAGTGAGATCGCCGCAGTCAGCAACGTCAGACCGCTGGCTCGATAGCTCTGATTCTCCAGCCCCCGATCTCTGATTTCACCCAGCCGATGCATAAAGACCGCTCGCGCAAGGGCATTGCGAGCCTCACCTTTATTCAGCCCCGCCTGTATTTTAACGAGGAATATACATGCGACGTAATGCACAAAAATGGGTGATGCTGCCAACTTACTGATTTAGTGTATGATGGTGTTTTTGAGGTGCTCCAGTGGCTTCTGTTTCTATCAGCTGTCCCTCCTGTTCAGCTACTGACGGGGTGGTGCGTAACGGCAAAAGCACTGCCGGACATCAGCGCTATCTCTGCTCTCACTGCCGTAAAACATGGCAACTGCAGTTCACTTACACCGCTTCTCAACCCGGTACGCACCAGAAAATCATTGATATGGCCATGAATGGCGTTGGATGCCGGGCAACTGCCCGCATTATGGGCGTTGGCCTCAACACGATTTT